>Ga0209014_10001145_pt1 | contig 15756 bp, 14 predicted proteins | sample BarGraNGADG00212_FD_184491 | JGI IMG/M metagenome (GOLD analysis project Ga0209014, IMG submission 184491) | Arctic peat soil microbial communities from Barrow, Alaska - Barrow Graham LP Ref core NGADG0002-212 (SPAdes) (version 2) | ecosystem: Environmental > Terrestrial > Soil > Wetlands >...
CCCCCGGTGTCAGGATAGTTGTCGCATGGCCGGTGTGACATCGGCCATCTGATCAACTCGAGGGGGCGAAGGTGGATGTTGCCGTGCCGCAGTACAGTGAGGCGTTCAAGACGAAGATGCTTCGTCGGTTGGTGGGGTCATCGGCGGTGAGTGCGAACGCCGTGGCCCAGGAGGTCGGCGTGTCGCAGGTCACGCTCTCGCGGTGGCTCCGTGCGGCGCGCAGTGTGGGCGACCTGACGCGACCCACCCCCAAGAAATGGACCGGTCCGGAGAAGCTTCGCGTCGTGACGGAGGCCCATGGCCTGCGTGCAAGTGCGCTGGGCGCGTTGTTGCGTCGGGAAGGCCTGCACGAAGCGCAGCTCAAGGCGTGGCGCGCAGCGGCGGAAGCGGCGTTGGCGGCGCCGGGGCGCAGGCACGCCATGCCCTGGTTGAGGCGAAACGCATTCAGGAGTTGGAGCGCGAGCTGCGACGGAAGGATCACGCCCTCGCCGAGACCGCGGCCCTCTTGGTGCTCAAAAAAAAACTGGAGGCGATTTGGGGGGACGCGGACGCTACCACGGACGCGCGGAACGAGCCATGATCCGCGTGCTGATCGAGGAGGCGGTGGTCGCCGGGGCGCGCCGCGCGCCGGCCTGTCAGGTGGTGGGCCTGAGCGTGCGCACTGTCGAGCGATGGCGCGCCGGGCCCGAGGACACCACGGAGGACGCACGGCACGGCCCGCGACATGCGCCGGCCAACAGACTCTCCGGCGCCGAGCGGCGCGTGCTCCTCGCCACGGTGAATGCCGTCGCCTTTCGCGAACTCACACCGCATCAGATCGTGCCGCGCCTCGCGGATCTGGGATGCTATCTCGCGTCCGAGTCGACGATCTATCGTGTGCTGCGCGCGGAGCAGTTGCTTGCGCACCGGGGCCGCGCGAAGGCGCCGGTGCGCTGCGGTACGCGTGCGGACGTCGCCACTGGACCGAATCACGTGTGGAGCTGGGACATCAGTGTGCCGCAGCAAGCAGCATAGGAGATGAGAGATGAAGGTGCAGACGGCCTCTCGCAATCGGCTTGCAGGAGCGGGTTGCAAACCACCGCAAGCGGCTTGGGTCAAAAGCCCCGGTCGTGAGCGTTGCGGAAAAGGTGCCGGAAGGCATCAGGGGAGAACCACTGAAGGCGAACACACGTGAACTGCCGTTCAATTGTCGATACTGCTCAGATGACGTCGAAACCGGGCCTTGATGTTACCCCGGGACCAGCATGGCGGGTGCCTGCCGATTGGCCATGCGACGTCCGGCATAGAGGCAGCGCCAGCTTGGTTCGGGCTCCTATGGTGAACTGCGGGAACCTTCGACCGCGATGCAAAGGGAAAGGCGCAAGCGCACCACGCGAGGCCGACAGTACCAATGCGCGGTCAAGGGGCGGAACGACTCGTAGTAGCGAGGAAGTCGCCGTAATGGCGATGGAGCGAAGGGGTCGTGTCATCGAGTCAGGCGATCATGCCAACTGCGCAAGCGGGAGGAGCGTGAACACATGACGAAGCCGTTTGTCATTCCCAAGACGCTGGTGTGGAAGGCATTCCAGCGGGTCAAAGCAAATGGAGGAAGCGCTGGGGTAGACGACGAGTCGATTGCGAAGTTTGAGGAACATCTCGGCGACAATCTGTACAAGCTTTGGAATCGGATGGGGTCGGGAAGCTATTTCCCGCCGCCGGTCAAAGCAGTTCCGATCCCGAAGAAAAGCGGGGGCATGCGGATGTTGGGTGTGCCCACGGTCGCTGATCGAGTGGCACGAACGGTGGTCAAGCAGGTCCTCGAGCCCGTGCTCGAGTCAGTGTTCGACCGTGATTCATTTGGCTATCGGCCAAGGCGCTCTGCGTTGGACGCGGTAGCGCTGGTGAGGCGGCGAAGCTGGAAGTACGACTGGGTTGTCGAGTTCGACATCAAAGGGCTGTTCGACAACATTGACCACGAGCTGCTCCTCCGAGCGGTACGAAAGCACTGCAACACGCCATGGATTCTTCTGTACATCGAGAGATGGCTGAAGGCGCCCATGGAGACTGCGGAGGGGGAACGGGTGGCGCGTGAGCGAGGAACCCCGCAAGGGGGCGTCGTGAGCCCGCTGCTCGCCAACCTCTTTCTCCACTACGCGTTGGACGCATGGATGCGACGAGAGATGCGCAGCGTCAGATTTTGCCGCTACGCGGACGACGGCGTCATCCACTGCAAAAGCGAAGTGCAGGCACAGTTGGTGTTGAGGAAACTCGGGGAAAGGCTACGGGAGTGCGGCCTCGAACTGCACCCAGGGAAGACACAGAGCGTGTACTGCCACGACATCAGTCGGCAGGGCAAGTACCCCACGATTCAGTTCACTTTTCTCGGCTATACATTTCGACCGCGCAAGGCGGTGGATAAGTATGGTCGGGTCTATGTGAACTTTTCTCCGGGCGTCAGCCGTGAGGCGTTGACAACAATGCGGCAGACGGTGCGGGGGTGGCATCTCCAGCTCATGGGCGACAAAGAGCTGAGCGATCTCTCGAACATGTTCGGACCAGTGCTGCGGGGCTGGTCGAACTACTATGGTCGGTTCTATCCGTCCGCGATGCATCCATTGTGGAGGCACGTGAACGACTATCTGGTGCGCTGGATGCAGCGAAAGTACAAACGCCTTGCTCGCGGGGTGATTCGCACAGCACGTGCGCTTGGCCGAGTTGCGGAACGCAAACCGAAGGCGTTCGTGCATTGGGAGAAGGGGTATATCCCTGCGGCTCGATGATTGGAGCCGGATGAATCGAGAGGTTCACGTCCGGTTCTGCGAGGGGCTGGGGCTGAAATGCCCCGGCCTACTCACCCCTATCTGAAGACGCCGGTGCGCGGCCTCTTCCTGTACTTGTACCTGATGATGGACATCTGGAGTCGCAAGGTCGTCGGGCGGGCGGTGCACGAGGTCGAATCGGCCGACCTGGCCGCTGCACTGTTCACCGACACATGTCGGGCGCACCGCCTTACGCCGGCGGGGATCGTGCTGCACGCGGACAACGGCGGCCCGATGAAGGGCGCCACGATGGTCGTGACGCTCGAACGTCTGGGCGTGCTCGCCTCCTTCAGTCGCCCGGGCGTGAGCAACGACAATCCGTTTTCCGAGTCGCTCTTCCGGACGCTGAAGTATCGGCCCGAGTATCCGGCGCAGCCCTTCGTCGATCTCGCGGCGGCCCGTCGTCGGGTGCTCGCATTTGTGCGCTGGTACAACACGGTGCATCTCCACAGCGCGATTCGGTTCGTCACGCCCGCGGACCGGCGCGCGGGGCGCGACACCGCGATCCTCGCCGCCCGTCACACGGTGTATGTCAACGCGCGGGCCCGCCATCCGGACCGCTGGAGCGGCACCTCACGGAACTGGGCACCGATCAGCGATGTCACGCTCAATCCCGAGCAGGCCGAGGAATCGCCGCTGCAGCACGTCGCCGCATGAGGTATCATGACACAACTACCTCGCCGCTCGGCGCGGAGCATCGTGTGCACGTCGTCGAACCCTTGCGCAGACTCGCCGGTCCTATGGTCGTTGCGACATGAGACGCCTGCTATTGATTGCAACCGGCTTGTCGTTTGCCTCGCGCTTCGCGCTCTCGCAGACGGTCGGTGAGACGGCGATGCAGGCGCTGACGATATCGATTGGTGTCGTTCAAGAGACGCGTCGCGACGATACCGCCTCGCCGCTGATGTACTCAGGGACTGGAGGCGGAACACAGATCGATTACACGTGGGAACGCGCAGGAAGAAGCGCGTATGCTTCGCTTTCCGCGGGAGCGTTGACGCTCACGCCGTCCCGCTCGGTCTCGGACCCGCAACCTGAAGAAACCTTCAGCACGTACACGATGGAGACGGGTATGCGGTGGCGGCTACCGGGCGGCCCGGGACGCACGAATGAACTGGCGCTCGGCGCGGCGTTCGGTGCGACCGCGACAGTCACGCGTCACATGTACGAGGACCCGGATCAGAGCGAACAGACGTTCTTCCTGGGGGATGTCACGTTTGGACCGACCGGACGGTGGCGGCGGCGATTGGGGATGGGGATAGTCGCCGCGACACTCACCATACCGTTGTTGGCGTGGGTACAGCATCCCTATGCCGACGTTCGGGTCGCGAACGGATTGGCGAATCTCCGCTACGCCTCACCCTCGCAATTCCGTCAGGCGAAGGGTGAGCTGTCGTACATATTTCGCCCGGAGGACCGGTTCGGCCTCACAGCGGCCTATCGCTTTGGTCTCCTCCAGATTGATGAGCTCCAGCCACTGCGAAGCGTATCGCAGTCCCTCTCGATAGCCGTCGTCACGCGTTTCGGAGCGCGGCCATGAAGCGGCGAGCGGCGCTGATGTTGATCGTAGCGCTCTGCACGGCATGCGGCATGCTCGTCGGACCCGATCCGTCGACAAGCGAGGTAGCCCTGTTCGACCGCGTGTGGCACGATCTCGACCTTCATTATTCGTTCTTCGTCGCCAAACAGGTCAACTGGGATTCCCTCGCCGCCGTGTATCGGCCGCGCGCGCTGGCGGCACAGGATGACAACGCGCTCGCGCCCATCCTTATCGACCTGCTCAGCAATCTTCACGACGATCATATTCTGCTGGGCATCGATGGAACATCGTATTCTCCCAGCGCGTCACCTTATCGGGATTTGTTCGATCCTACCATCACCTTTGTAAAGTACGTCCAGAATATCGGCGGGTTTTCCAGCGGCCTCCGTTATGGGCTGGCCACTCCGACCGTCGGGTATATCCGATTTCAGCTCTTCGAGGGGAACGACTTATCGTCGGAGTTGGACTCAGCGCTCGCACAGCTTGGCTCGGTGAGCGCACTCATCATCGATGTGCGCCACAACGGCGGTGGGCTCGTGGAAAATGCAACCGCCATCGCTGGGCGATTCGCGGAGCATTCGACGACGGCCGCATATGTCCGCTATCGCAACGGACCAGCGCATTCCGATTTTACCGCGCCAACAGCTCAAACGGTCGCACCCGCCGGTTCGCGTCACTTCGCAGGGAAGGTTTATGTCCTGACGGACCGCAACACCTACAGCGCGGCGGAACTCTTTGTGCTCTCGATGCGGGCACTTGGACGCACGACTGTCGTGGGTGACACCACTGGCGGCGCGGCTGGAAGTCCGCTCGTGCGCGAATTGCAGAACGGATGGACCTACCAGTTCCCGGAGTCGATCGAATACACACCCGACGGTCGCGTGTTCGAGGACATTGGACTTCCGCCTGACGTACCGGTCCAGAACACATCGGCGGAGATCAACCGGCTCGTGGACGCACAACTGGAGCGCGCGATTGCGCTTGCCACGCTGAACAACTGAAGCCATCGCAAATCAGGTCTGGACAGCGAGCTGACAATCAGATCACAGCGTACCCAAGCACCGACGTCAAACTCTCATGCACAGGACGCAGGCGTTTACTCTGCTCGTCGCACTCGGTATAGCGACTATCGGCTGTCACGAGGTGACGGCGCCGAACGTGGCGCGGTTCGCCTCAGCGGTCGTCGCCTCGGGGGGAGTGCACACCTGCGCCCTGCTGCATCCAGGCGCCCTCGTCTGTTGGGGAGAGGATCTTGCAAGCGGCGGCGCGTCAACTCAGGTGCTCGGGAACGCCCTACCGAGGCAACTCGCTGCACCGCCGCTGCCCTCCTAGCCGTCTATTGGGGCACTCGACGGGGTATCTGGCCATCCGGCGTCTGCGGCGAGCCCACTCTGCGCGTTGGAGATCTGGTGTTTTGCCAACTGGCTCGTCGCCCGCACCACGTCCTGCTTCTGGTGCTGCGCGTCGGCGCTCAGCCATTTGCCCAACCGCATCAACACTCGGCCCACCCACGCACGGCACCGCACCCAGATGCTCGCCACACGCGATAACGCGCTCAGAAGGGACACCACTCCTGCGGCTTCCTCGATCGCGAGATACAGTGCGAACGCATGAATCGCCCTGTGGTGCGGGCTCACGTCGTTCTGCTCAAGCTCAGGCTTGGGTGGCATCAGATCCGTGTAGGGCACGCGAATGAAGGGCAGGACATCGCCGCGCTTGTTAACACGCAACGCCACCGCGATGCTGTTCGCCTGGGCGGTGCGCGCGCCGAGCGGCCCGAGCTTCCACTTGTCGGTGAGATAGCGAAGCAGGCTTGTGTGATCAAACATCGTGTGCTCCACCCGAGCCTCGACCCACGGCGACACCAGAATCGCGGGCACGCGTAGACCGAGCTGGTCAAACGCGAACGTCGAGTCGACGCGAAGAGCATCTGGCGCGACCGTCGCCGGCGGAACGACGTGATCGTAGAAGCCGCCGTGCTCGTCGTAGATCACGACGAGGAGGGTCGTCTCCCACAGCTGCTCATTCGAGCGGAGCGCATTGTAAACGTCGGCGATCAGCTTCTCCGCCTTGAACACGTTGTGCGGCGGGTGGTCGTCATTCTGATCCGCGCCCATGTACTTGGGCTCAATGAACGCGAAATCAGGGAAATGCGCCTCGTCTTTCACATCGGTGAAGAAGTTTTTGATCAGCGAGTACTGCGCGAGGTTCTTGAACCGTCGCTGATGATTGAGCATGAGCGAGATGGGGAAGTCGTAGAAATACGTCTTCCAGCGCTTGCCGGCCTCATTGAGGCGATCGAACAGCGTGTCCTGATCCTGCGACGTGAACTCGCCCAATCGCGGATGCGCGATGCCCGCTGGCATGAGCACGCAGCCCGCCGATGTACCTGTAAGCGCGAAGAACCGATTCGGCCATGTCGGGCCCGGCAGCGATGAGAACCAACGATCGCACACCGTGAAGTGCTGGCCGAGTTGATGCAGCGCGGGCAGATAGCCCGGCGGATAATACCCCATGATGTCCTGGCAGCCCTCCGTTGTGCTCCCCCTCACGGTCGTCTGGTAGTCTTTCACGAACCCTGAGTTGCCATCGGCGATCTGCGTCATGGTATTCGTATGCTCGTGCATCGGGTCCTGCTCGAGCTGCTGCTCGATGGTCGGCGCCTGATAGACCTTCGCTCCGGTGATATCGAGGTTGAACCGCGCGGTCGGCGACTCGATGTCCACCCCATCGAGTTCGGGATACACGCTCTGCAGCGACCCGATCATCTGGTCGAACGAGTGATTCTCCAACATGAGCAGCACGACGTGCTTGATCGGATCAGCCGCAGGCATGTTGATCTCCCATTGCGTCAGAGAAGAATGCGAACATCGGCCGTCTCGATTGGCAGCGCTAGTGGCGTGATTCCGTCGCGCTGGTTGCGCGCGCGAAGGTTCGGTCCCAGACTACGCGAACGTCTTACCGGAGGCCGCATGCGACCGATCCTGATATCTGCCGTCTTGGCGCTCGCGAGCGCAGCGAACGCGCAGTGTGTCAAGCCCGGCGTGAGCCGGTGGGCTGTGAAGACCTCTGTCCCCACGACGGCGTCGAAGCCGGTCGCAGTCACGCTGGCTGAACTCACGGCGCTCTCCGTGCCGACCTCCGCGGAGCACGAGAAGGAACTCGACACGCGGTTTCCGGATGACCTGGGACACGGACTGAAAGAGGGGTCGATCGTGCGCGTGTCTGGGTGGGTGAGGCTCATCGCGACCGATCCGGACTGCGATTACCACATCCAACTGATGCCTACCAACTCTGGCGTCGACGGCACGGTGATCGTTGAGGTGCCGAGTCCGGACGCGGCGTATGAGAAGTCGCCAGCGTTGCGGGACAGCGCGACGGCGGTGCGCACGTTCCTGAAGACCAAGCTTCTCAAGGGGAAGGAGCCTGCGGGAGGGCAGGGGTCAAAGATCGGGAGCGCGTACATCGAGGTCGTGGGACAACTGCTCATCGACGCGCATCATCTGCCCCATTGCGAACAGCGTGGAAAGCAAGGAATGCACGCGACCACGTGTTGGGAAGTGCATCCCATCCTGGCCGCACACTTCACGCCCCGACCGTGAGACGTTCGCCCCGTCGTGCGTTGGCGGGCGGCGCCGCCAGTCGCCACGAGCAAGAGTGAGCGGTACGATCATGGATGCTGCGAATCGCTCGATCTGGCTTTCCGCCGTCTCTGACGAGTATAAGGCCCTCCGTGCGGAAGGCACTATGCTCATGCAGCAGCAGTATCTGCTCGCCTACTGGTCAGTCTCAGCGCTGGTCCTTCTGCTCGTCGCGCTCAGTAGCTCCTGGGACAAGGTAAAGGAGCTACCACTCGCTCCGGCTTTGGCATTTCTGGTTGTTATGCCGACCTTGTTGATGGGCTTCGCATTGTCGTGGTCGCACGTCATCACTGGCATGGCGCGCGTGGGCGCTCATCTTTTTCTGCTGGAGAGAAAGGTCGCGGCGCTGATCGTAGGGGGCGGCCAGTTTCTTCAGCTCGCGGATGAGCACCCGGAGCGAATCCCTTTCGCATGGGAGCATGTCCTTTGGAAACGAGGATCGCAGGCCCAGATCGAGCGAACTGTTGAGGTCGTTCTTATCGGCGTAGCAAGCTTGCTGCTAATACTCTGGGTTGTCGGAGCACGAATACTCGGTGAGTTCGTGTTTCTCAACATTTCGCACGCCGATCTTGCGCGAACAGCGATCGCTGCCGGTACTCTTGCCCTGTGGGTTGCGTCATGGGCCATGCTCCGCCGCACGCTCAAGTCCCAGCTACGTCTCGCGACGGACGAGATGCAGTCCTACCAGGAGCTGAGCGGGCCGCTGGCGCGAACGGAGTAACGGCTAGGGAGTCGAAGCACGTGCGGGTTCGATGCGCTTCGATCGTCGCCTTGACTTCCGCGACCGGCGGCGCGCAGGAGGGCGCGGAAGCTAGCGACGGTACACTTCTCAATTCTCCGAGGCGACATGGCGTATACTCGACCGTGGGCAGATCTCGATCGAACGCTTGCGGTCGCGTCAGGCAACGACTTCGCTCGCAAGGTGCGGCCCCTTCTCAGACTGATTTGGCCGACGATCGTCGAGACGCCACCGATGCAGAAGTGGGACACCGACGGCATTGACTACGTCGCGTGGGTGGACGAGGGTTCATTTCCCTGCGTGATCCAATGCAAAGGGTTCGAGGTGCAGATGCTCGGAGACCCGCAATTGGCGCAGATCAGAAAGTCTGTTTCCAAGTTCAGGAAGTCCGGTCATCATTGCGACGAATATGTGCTCGTCCACAATCGAGACGGACGAGATCGAGAGTTTCATAGCAAGGCGACCGCCCTGGTGACGAGTCTCGTGACTGCCGGATGTGCCGTCCGCGCACGAGTGTTGGATCGCCAAAGCCTTCGAACCGAAGTGTATGCCGCGCTGCGCCAGCACGTGGAGGAGGCGGCGCGACGAGCAACGACGGAGCGAGCAGATCGACGGCGTCGCCTCTTCGACCTCGCTCCCGTGGATCCGCTGATGAGTGTTCCCGCGACAACGGGCACGATTCGGCTCAAGGCATTTGCACCGCTGCAAGTCGACCTCGACACGCCGACTCGCCTCAATCCTGTGGAATTCATCCTACAGGGATCGGCGCGGCGATGGACGCTGATGGAGGGGATGTTCGGAGCGGGCAAGACCACCGCGACCCTTGCGGCCGCGAGTTCGGCGAATCGCGTGGTGATCTATGTGCCCTGCGCTGACATCCCTGAGACAGGGTTCTTATCCCTCCGGCAGCTGCTGGAGTCCGCGGTCAGCGAGCTCGATGTATTCGGTGCGGCCCAGGATGAGAATGATCGGGTGGTTGTGCAAGAGTTGGCCGGCGCGATGATCGTTGCGCTGCTCTCCGGCGTTGGGAAAGACAGCCGATACCTACTGGTCTTCGACGGCCTTGACGAGAATCGCCGTTTTGGAACGGCAGATGGGCTTACCAGGCTAGTGAATCAACTCGAACCCATCGAGTGCCCCGTCGTCCTCGCAACGCGATCCGAGCATCTTAGCGCCCTCTTCGGCAACTTTTCCAGTGCGCTGGGAGGGCTCTCGCACAAGTTCGGAGCCAATCCGACGTTGGATCTTCTGCGCTTGGATCCATGGACGATTGAGGATGCCGCCGAGGCCGTCGAGCGGGCGAGTCGGCGGGCTCCGGCGCCGGCGGTCGCGCACCTGCTCGAATTGCAGGCGATGCTTTTAGACGGTAGTTACGCCGCTATCGTCGGCGACTTGCCGACAAACCCTCTGATGCTGCAGTTCCTCATCGAAGACGTCGCCGCCGGCGAGTTCGGGCGCGTAACCACGGCCACTCTCATCGGCCGCTGGCTTCGTAAGAAGTTTTGGCGAGATACTGAACACCGGAAGTCTCTGCTGGGCGATGTACTCGACACGGTCGTCGTCGTCGAGCGAACTGCTCTGCTCATGGAGCGGACCGCGCTCGCTATGACCGCGTCAGCGGGTGAACACATCGAACTCGTCGAACACATTGATAGCGACGCCGTGCAGGCGCTCGCCTCAGTGCTGTTTCCGCTTGAAGCGGATCCAATCGTGGGTGTAGCCGTTAATACCGCACTCGTGCCTGTGGATCGGCGGCGCGAGGCGGTGGTACAGCTTACATTTGCCCTCCGCGTCTTTCACGAATACTTCTTGGCCGCCGCGCTACGCCGAGCAGCCCTCCAGGCCACGGCGTATCCCCAGGGCGTGCAGATTCTCTGGCGTGAACTCGACACTGCTGACGGTGTGTAAGCCGCAAACTCTCTCGGCAAGATGCGTGTCAGTGACGCGTTCGCCGCTGCCTCGTTCGTCCTGGCAACCCTGATGGAGGATCGGAACTTTCAGGCGGAATTGCCGGCGGCTGGGCGGCTGGCGCCACAATCAGTCCCGTAACACATCAGCTCTTGACACGTTGGCGCGTCGAGTCGATCGTATCGGTATGCCAGTACATTTCCTCTAGTGCTCAGGCCCTGTCTCGCTCTCTCAGGTCACTGCGCCGCGCACCCGGTTTCGTCGCAATCGCGACGCTTTCGCTTGGAGCGGCGCTTGGACTCTCGACGTCGGTGTTTGCACTCATCGACTCGATGACCCATCCGAACTCACCGTTCAGGAATGTAGAGCGCCTCTATTCGGTCTCGCGATTATAAAGGATCTGGCACCACCTGAGAGGGTGAAATGTCGATCCTTGATTTCCAGCGGTTTATTCGGAGTGAAGACGCGGCATCACGATTGATTCATCGGTATCGATTTGGCGGCGATCGTCCACCGGTGCCGGACGTCATCAAGGCACTCGTGGCCGAGGTCAACGGAAACTCGGAAGCGATGCGCCAACGCCTGGAACACTGGTTCGACGATTCGATGGAGCGCGTGTCGGGCTGGTATAAGCGCCGCGCCCAGGTCTGGCTGTTCGTCATTGGAGGCTCCATCGCCCTGTGCCTCAACGCGGACACGATCGCGATCGTGAGGCAGCTCGCCACCGATCGGACGGTCCGGAGTGCTGTTGCGAAGCGCGTGGATGCCATCGCATCGGATCCCAAGGACACGTCCTTGGCGAGCGTGAGGACACACCTGCGGAGCGGCATCGACACCCTCCAAGCTGCAGGTATCAAATTCGGCTGGGACGCCGGGTGCGCGCCGCAGAACGGACTCGTCGCCGTGCTTGGTCGACCTCAGCCACCGCGAGTCTGCCCATCAGTGTCGAGATCTTTGCTGGGCATTCTCATCACTGTCGTCGCGCTGTCTCTCGGCGCTCCCTTTTGGTTCGATGCACTGAACAACATCGCCAACTTGCGGCAATCCGGTGTGCCACCAACCCCGACCAAGTGAGGAGCACTGCGAGACGTTGCGCGCAATCCGAAGTCTCCCATACTTGATCGGATCAACCGCAGGGAAGGTGACCTCCCATTGCGTCGAAAGCGGAATGCGAACATCGGTCCTGCCGATTCGCGGCGCCAGTGGCGCGCTTCTGTCGTGAAGATGGATGCGTCGAAGCGGATCACCGCGTGATGCAAACGCACCGCGGCGCGACGGTGGCGCAAAAGCGTTCGGCGACTTGCTGACGTTTCTCGAAAACCGTATGGTGTTCTCGAGATCGGCCTGAGTAATGAGGTGCGGGCCGACGACGCCACTGCACAGGAGCGACTCGCACATGACTGCTTCGAGAAATCTTGCTGCGACTCGCGCGGCGAATCGACTTATGATCGCGCAACGTGCGGTGTCGGCTGCGCGCAAACAGCTCGCGGCAACCACGAGGCCGGGCCACGCGCCGGTCATTCACAGTCTGTCGTGGGAGCGTGCCAAAGCGACGCTTGAACGACACCGGACTCGCTTGCTTGCCATGCCTGGCGTGGTTGGACTCGGAGTGAGTTACAGGCGGACCAAGGGACTTCGCACCGGCGATACTCCGTGTGTCACCGTATTCGTGAAGCGCAAACTGGGGCTCGGTGCGTTACGCGCCACAGGTCGACCACGTGTGCCTGCGTCGCTCGTGTCATCCGGTGGACCGCGTATTCCTACCGATGTCGTCGAGTTCGGCCAGCTCAGCCTTCACGTGAACGCCGGCGATGGGGTAGGTCCCGGCACGATCAGCGAGCGTGGCACATTGGGAACGTTCGCGGTGGACCTCGACACGTCGAACGTCGTCGCGCTGACCGCGATGCACGTCATCGGCGGACCCGACACGACTACGCCAGATCCGGCGCGCGTCATCAACAGTCCAAGCATGCCGGCACCGAGTAGTCGTCGACTCGGCTCGTTGCTGCGTGGTTCCGTGAACGGAGTCGATGCGGCGGCGGTCTCGATCGACCCCCCACAATCCGGATCGATGAATGCGAACGGCATCGGATCGGTCGCCGGGTGGCGACCGCTCACTAACCCGGGTGACGTCGGCACCGCCGTCATGATGTACGGAGCAGAGACCGCGAACTTGGTTTATGGGCGCGTGGTAGAGCCAAGTATCTCACTGCCGGACTATGGCCTCGATGACGCCATCCTCGTCGATATTCCGTCCATCAATGGCGATTCAGGCGCGGCCATTCTAGACAACGACCGTCTCGTTCTCGGCCTCCTCGTCGGAGAATCGAGCACTCTGGGTCATCGAGTGTTCACACCCATTGCGAGCGTCCTCGCACGACTGCGCTGCGACATCCCGTCCCGTTGACTTGGAGATTACTATGACCTCATGTTTTTCGCGTTTTCGCGCAGTGATGGCGGCATGCATCATTTGTTTGAGCGTTGGTCGGCCGCTCACTGCACAAAAAAATATCGGTGTGGCGTTCTCCGGTACAGCCGAGGCGCCGACGCTCACGGGTGCCGACCTCAATGCCGGCGCGCTTTCCTTCGACGCGAGTAAGGGAATCATAATCACCGTGTCTTGCGCGCCGCCTTTCGACTGCACGACGCTTAAGGCCGTCGACGAGGCGGGTAAGCAGAATCGCTTCATTACATCAACGGCCGAGACCGCCGTGACTCCGCGATCGATCACCGTGTCGGGAGGCCTTCCCGCCGGGCAGATGGTGATCACGGTGTCGCACGGCGGTCACGAAGCAATACCGAAACTTACGCTTCAGGGTACGGCCAGCGGATCTCCCGATCCCGCACCGAAACAGCCAGCGGTGGTACCGCTGAAACTTCGAGTGCGGAACAAGACATGCGCGAACATTGCTGCGCTGGGAGTTCCGGAGTCAGCGGACTTCGTGCTCTGGCTCGACGGCGAGTTGCTCTCCGCGAAAGGAAAGATGCCGCGACCTGGGAAGCCAGTCGTGTTCTACGTGATTGGTGACAAGACGCTCCTGCGCAACAACACGAAAATTACACGAACCTCTGCGATTCGCACGATCGCCTTTTCCAGCATACTTGGCGCAGGGGCCGATGTTTCTCCCACGTCAGGTCTTAACCGCCAAGGTGCGGCCGTTATCCAGTGCGACACATTGCGCTTTGAATCGAACGAGTTCGCATCCGGTGCCGCTCAAATTGGAATCTCGGTGCTTGACGACGACGGCATCACGGAAGAAAAGAACACGTTCGACTTCAATGTCGCCACGCTCTACACCGGTGCGTACGCCTTCGGCGGCATTCGGAGCAACTCGTCGAGCCCGACGTTCGGAAAGGTGTATAATGGTGCGGATACCGTAGTCAGCAAGACCGGCGACACGCGCGGAGGCATGCTCTACGTGCTGACGTATACTCCGTTCGTCTGGGGCTCGCGTGACCCGACGCAGTGGCCGGACCATTGGTACCAAGCCGTGAATCCGATGCTCGGCGTCGTCCTTAATGATGTGTCGAACAACGGCATCTTCGGTGTGTCCGTCGATCTGCATAACTACATGTCGTTCACCGCTGGCGTGCATGCGGCGCGCGTGCAAGATCTGGATCCCGCAGCCAACTTGGCAGTCGGGAAGTCGTTCGATAATCGCGGAGCGACGGTTCCGACGACACGCGCGTGGACGTTCAATGCCTTCTATGGAATCTCATTCGACCTGCAGGGCGCACTTGGGTTGCTAAAGATGGCGATCGGCGCGGCACCAGCCGCCGCGAGCGCCAGCTCGAGTGGTAAGTAATCATTCGCACGCATCCGTAAAAAGTTTGTCGCCGCGAGCGAACATCGCCGACTATGCTGATGTCGACGCTCACCGTTACCCATGAGGAATGAGTATGCCTGGACATCTGGACGATTTGGTCGCGACTGTTGGCGAACTCGGTATAGCGGATCGACAGTTGCTCGGCAGCAAGATGATCGCAGGCGTCAGCGCAGAAGACAAAGAGAAATTTTTCACTCAGATGCTGATGGACGTGGAGCCCGAGTCCGTCAAGAATGCTGTAGTCGCTGTTACCGGTACTTTACCGCACGACGAGAAGCTGTCTGCGCTCAGCGAGACCGCAGCGTCCCTCTCCAACAAAGCGACCGCCGAGCAAGTCGTCGAGTTAGTAAGCAGCGCAGTTGGCAATCCCGGGGCAGCCGCGCGCGATCGACTGTGGACGATCGTCGTCGGAGCGTTCGCGTTCGTGCTCGTCGCGTCGTTCACGGCGATCGCCACGGGAATGTTCATATCGCGGCCCAGTGACTCTGCCGTCAAGCCTGAACTTGTCCTGACGATGTTCACCAGCGTCGTCGGCTTCCTTGCCGGACTTTTTGTTCCGAGCCCTGCGGCGAACAAGAGATAGATCGCTTCGGAGCGGTTTGCGTCGAGCGTGGTCCGCGCGAAATCCCGCTTGGCGCGTCGGCGAGACGACTGCGCACCGCACCCTGAACAGAGGCGCCGATGGAACGCATCGAGGTTTTCGAAAACGAACGAGAAGTCGCTGACTTCACGCTGCCCATTCCCGAGAATGGCACGACGCGTTGCGTTGCCACACTCTGTTGGGTGCCAATACTTCGTGAAAGCATCATGTGCGGATCCGAGATGACTTGGACGGTAACTCGGACGATTGGTCTTACGCAGAGTCAGCACGAGGAATTCGAGACCCTTTTAAAGGCATCGCTGGGTGTTGAGTTCCTAGAAGTAGTTTCTAAACCGCGGTTCGGTCGTTTGAGAGGAAAGGACCCTCTCTCCGAGCGAGGCGGTGATGAAAGTCGAACTGACGGATGCCCAGTGGGCCCGGATTGCTCGTCTCATCCCGAAGCCGACGGCGAAGCCCAAGGGTGGCCGTCCCCGCGCGGACGATCGCGCCGTGATGGAAGGCATTCTGTGGGTGCTGCGCAGTGGGGCGCGCTGGCGCGATATGCCCGACCGATACCCCGGTATGCGACGTGCTGGCGGCGACTCGGGGAATGGGAGCGCGCCGAGCTCTGGCTTTCGCTCTGGCGTGCGTTTCTGAAGGATCTCGATGACGCGCAGCAACTCGACTGGAGTGAAGCCTTCATGGACGGGACCTTCGCTCCCG
>Ga0209014_10001147_pt1 | contig 15735 bp, 17 predicted proteins | sample BarGraNGADG00212_FD_184491 | JGI IMG/M metagenome (GOLD analysis project Ga0209014, IMG submission 184491) | Arctic peat soil microbial communities from Barrow, Alaska - Barrow Graham LP Ref core NGADG0002-212 (SPAdes) (version 2) | ecosystem: Environmental > Terrestrial > Soil > Wetlands >...
AGTTTCCTAGTGAATTCGCGCCTCATTAATTGAGGGGCGTACAGGACCCTATCTATCCAGCATACAACATTGTAGTAGTACGTCGGCTTCGCAAGATACTCATCGAGCAATTCCTCCACCTATTAGGCGATGAGAGCGTTTGCCCAACGAAATGGGGGATCACCTTGGCTATTCGCCCTTAGGGCTTCTCCGTTCCACCTTGACGCCAAGGCGCGGTTGGTCGCCTGAGAGTGGCGGCAATATGTGCGACAATAGCTGCTCTGCGCTGAGCCGGTAGACTCGACCATTTGGACCAGTTCGTGTCCAGACGTTCTTCTCTTTGATATGGCTCCAAGTCAGGCCGCGTTTGGTTGTGATGTAGATCACGTAGTCAGTGTTCATGTCACTCCATGTTGCCAAGTTTGACACTGGAAAGGGCTGCAGCAATGCAGCCCTCCGATACTTGCGCAATTGAGACTACTCCTCTTCGTCTTCGTCGTCATCACCGAAGATGTCACAGCGCCGGAACCTCTTACCTCCTATCCCCACACCAGTTTGACATTGCCTCCGGCCAGTACCTAAACTGCGGTCCGCCGCGGCGGTCGATCCAATGTCCGCCGACATCAAAACGGGAGTGGTTTGTTGGATCCCGCTGTCGTCGCCGTAATGTTGGCCCTCGGTCTGCTGCTGGGCTTCGTGGGGCTCGGGGGTGCCGGTTTCGTTTCGGCGCTCCTCATCATTCTCTTCCACGTCCCCGTCCACCTCTCCTTCGGCACCTCCCTGGGGGCCATGTTTGCGAGCGCGGCGTTGGGGGGTTGGAGCCACTTTCGGGAGGGTAACGTCGAGCCCGTGGTAGGGGTGCAGATTGGGCTGGCGGGGGTGGTGGGCGCTTATCTCGGAAGCGGACTCGCCCTCGCCACCGGTGCTGCCGAGCTGAAGACGCTGGCGGGCCTTTGCCTGATACTCAACGCGTGCGTCGTGTACCTGCGCACTCGGATGGGGATCAAGGCGAAGCCCGAGGAGAGGGAGGAGTCTCTGGCCAAGCGCTGGTGGCGCGAGTTGCCCGGCTCCACGGCTATCGGCGCGGTGTGCGGGTTCGGCTCTGGGTTTCTGAGTATCGGCACTGCTCCCTGGATCCAGGTGGGCCTGCTGGTGGTCAAAGGCACCGATCTCCGCACCACGATCGGGACGACGATGTTCTCCCTCTCCCTGATGAGCCTGACCGGAGCGATCCGGTTTGCCCAGGGTGGGCAGGTGGACTCGCGGTTGCTCGCCGGCGCAATTCTAGGGCTTTGCGTGGGGAGTTTTGTGGGCGCCAAATACACCAAACGAGCCCCACGCCCGTTGGTGAGGTGGGCAATGGTCCTCACCCCGATCATGGCGGGCTCGCTTCTGGTGCTGGCCCCTGCTTAGAAGAATATCCCCCTCCCCCTTTAGTGGAGAGGGGGATTGTTGACTACGCCTCGGGCGCCTTGCCGGTCGCGACGGCCTGGCCGAAGGCCTGCCAGAAGGGATCCACCCGCGGGTGCTCCAAGTTCTTGCTCGTCGCTCCTTCGAAGACGATCATCCCCTTCTCGTGGGGGGTGCACTCTCCCACGATGCTGGACTCGATCCCCCTGTCCGCCAGCACCTTCAACACCTCAGCCGACTTGTGGGGCCGGCAGGTGAGCAGCAGCGTGCCCTCGCTGATGGCGGCGTAGGGATCGATCCGGAACATCTCGCAGATCTTCTGCGCCTCCGGCCGGACGATGATCTTCTCCTTGTCGATCTGCATGCCCACGTGGGATGCCTGGGCGACCTCGAACAGCCCGCCCCAGACGCCACACTCCGTGGCGTCGTGCATGGTCGTGACTCCGTCGTCCCTGACTCCCACCGTCACCGCGGTTAGCGCGTCGTCCACGACGCTCATCATGTCGAAGACCTTGTCCGCCTGCTTGGCGAACTCGGCCCCGTACCTCTCCGCCACCAGGTTCGGGAAGGTGGCCACAAACAGCCCTGTCGCTTCGATCGCCGCGCCCTTGGTCACGATCACCTGGTCTCCCACCCTGGCCATGTTGGGAGTGATGTACTTGGACTTGGGGCCGACGCATACCACTGTAGCGCCGCCGACCATCGGGAAGTCAGTTCCTTCATAGCGAGCGGTGTGGCCGGTGATCACCGACATTCCGATCTTCTCGCACTCCCGATGGACGGTGTTCCACATGATCTCCAGCCCTTCGCGGTCCACCGCGAGGGGCAGGTTCAGGTCGACGGTGAGGTAGTTGGGGCGCAGCCCCGAGGTGGAGGCGTCCGACGCGAGGATGTGGGTGGCGAACCACGCGGCACGCTCCCAGCCGTACTGGGGGACGATGAAGAAGGGATCGGTGGTTAGCACCATCACCTGGTCGTGCCCCAGGTCCACGACGCCGACGTCCACGCCGTGCTGCGGGCCAACCAGGATGTTGGGCGATTTGGCCCCCAGCCTTGGGTAGATGATCTCCTCGAAGATCTCCGGCGAGATCTTCCCGATGGCGGGCAGTTCGCTACGCATGTTCCTCTCTCCTTCCGGTACTAAACAGATAGGCGGAAGGGTGCGCGGGGGAGAAACGAAAGGCCGCCCATTCTTCTATGGCGGCCGAGCGTTAAAGGTCCTGCTTCCCTTCGCTGGTATTACCCAGATCAGGTTCGAGGGTGAGTGCGATTCTGTGCCCATCTTACATCAACCGGCGGTGGCGAACAATCGGCTATAATCGCGGTGCGGGTCTTTGGGTAGCCGTGCAGCGGCGGGGCTCGTGAGGCGAGCGAGCGCAGCGTCGCGCCCAACGTCGTCCTAGCAATGCGCCGCTGCTGTAAGTCGTTGTGGGAGGCGTTCTCATTGGGCACCCTCTACGTCGTGGGCACACCCATAGGCAACCTGGAGGACATCACCCTCCGCGCCCTGCGGGTGCTGAAGGAGGTGGACCTCATAGCCGCCGAGGACACCCGCAAGACCCTCAAGCTGCTTTCCCGATACGAAATCCATAAGCCGCTGGAAAGCTACCACCGGCACAGCGGCGCGCCCAAGGTGGAGCGACTGCTTGAGGTGTTGCAAAGCAAGGACGTTGCCCTGGTTTCCGAGGCAGGCATGCCCGGCATCTCAGATCCCGGCCAGCCGCTGATAGCCGCGGCGCTGAAACAGGGTTTGCTGGTGGTCCCGATCCCCGGCCCAACCGCCCTCGCCTCCGCTCTCGTGGTCTCCGGCCTACCGTCCGATCGCTTCCTGTTTCTGGGCTTCCTCCCGCGGGTGCCCTCCGACCGCAGGCGGTCCCTGAAGTCCGTGGCCTCCATTCCCTTCACGCTGGTGCTCTACGAGGCGCCCCACCGGCTGCTGGCCTGCCTGGACGACCTGGAGTCGGTGTTGGGCGATCGTCCCGCCGCCGCGGCTCGGGAGTTGACGAAGCTGCACGAGGAGGTTGTCCGGGGACGCATCTCCGAAATTGCGGCGACCTTCCGGGAGCGGCCGCCTCGGGGTGAGTTCACCCTGGTGATTGGACCGTTTGAGGAGGTGGCCGAGACCCCGGAGCAGGTGGCACAATTCGCCGTTGATCTGGCGGAGGCGGCCAGAAGACTGAGGGCCGAGGGGGTTGCGGGCAAAGACGGCGTGAAGAGGCTGATGGAGATGGCCGGCGTCGGTCGGCGTGCCGCCTACCAGGCGTGGCTGGAGTCAGCTGTGTAGGGGCGACGCGTGTGGCCCCCGTCGACGGCGTTATGCTACAATCCGGGCAGTATGCTGGTAGATAGTCACGCCCACTTAACGATGCCGGAGTTCGCCCAAGATCTGCAGTCCGTTCTCCTGCGGGCTGCAGATGCTGGCGTCCGTGCCATGGTCTGTCCAGGTGTGGACATCCCCTCCAGCCGGGACGCCGTCGACCTAGCGAGGCTGAATCAGTGTGTTAAGGCCGCCGTGGGGGTGCACCCCAACGATTGTGCCGGCCTGCTACCCGATTGGATGGATCGGCTGCGCTCTCTGGCCACTGAGCCCGGCGTTGTGGCCATCGGCGAGGTGGGCCTGGATTACTACCGACAGCAAACGGGGAGAGAACTGCAGCGGGTGGTGCTCGTGGCCCAGCTCGATCTGGCCGCAGAGCTCGGTCTTCCGGTGGTGATCCACAACCGCGAGGCCGATGCGGATCTGGCTGAGATCTTGCAGGAATGGAGTGCGAAGCTCCCCGCGAGTCATCCTCGTGGTGTTCTTCATTGCTTCTCGGGCGACCGGGCACTGATGGAGGACTGTTGCTCCATGGGATTCTACATCTCCTTCGCCGGCCCGCTCAGCTACCGCAATGCAGGCAAGAGTGTAGAGACGGCGGTCGCGACGCCGCGGGACCGTCTGCTGGTGGAGACCGACTCGCCGTACCTGGCGCCTCACCCCTATCGAGGGCGGAGAAACGAGCCCTCCCACGTTAGGCTGGTGGTGGAGAGGTTGGCCGAGCTTCGGCACGAGGCTCTCGACGGGATGATCGAGGCTACCGGCCAAAACGCGGCAAGGCTATTCCGGCTGGAGATTCAGCCAGCCTCACACGAGAGGTAGCAGCTTGGGCTCTACACCCACCGCAACGATATTCTCCCTGGTCCGCGAGGATCTGGTTGCCGTAGAAGGGGTCCTGACTCGGGCAGTCGAGGCCGAGGGTCCGACCATGCGTCAACTCCTCGGGCTTGTGCTCCCTGGCAGCGGCAAACGGCTTCGACCTGCTCTCGCCCTGCTGTGTGGCCGAGTGAACAGCTTTCGACCGGACCGCCTGATTCCCTTTGCCGCCGCCCTTGAGATGCTCCACACCGCGACGCTGGTGCACGATGACATCGTGGACGAGGCCGACGTGAGGCGGGGATACCCCACTCTCAACGCCAAGTTTAACAACTCCGTGGCAGTCCTGGTGGGGGACTTCATGTTTGCCCAGGCATCCGCGCAGGCCGTCCAAGCAGAGGACTTCCGGGTGATTAAAAGCTTCACGCGCACGGCCATGACCATCATCGGAGGCCAGATCGATGAGTCCTGGTCCAACGGCAGCGTTGGCATGAGCCGGGAACAGTATCTGAGCAGGATTGGTAACAAGACTGCTGCCCTGTTTGCACTGGCTGCCGAGGGCGGCGCGATGCTAAGCGAGGCCTCCCAGTCGGTCGTCGAGGCGGTAAAGCGGTACGGCTACGTTATGGGGCTGGCTTTCCAGATAGTGGACGACATCCTGGACGTGGTTGGGGACGAGCGGAGCCTGGGCAAACCGGTGGGTAGCGACGTCCGGCAGGGCACCGTGACGTTGCCCGCACTCCTGGTGCGCGATCGTCTCACCCCGGAGCAGTTTCACGCGGCCTTCCACGGCGACGGACACCGGGAAGAGCCTATAAACCTCCTGCTGGAGACCATAAAGAGGGAAGGCGGCATAGACCGATCGTACGAGGAGGCGGATCGACTGGTGGCCGAAGCGTGCGCCGTGCTGGCACCGCTGCCAAATGGTGAGGTTCGCGACTCCCTGGTGGATCTGGCCCGCTTTGCCGTCCGCCGGGACGCCTGACGCGCCCAGAACCGGAGCGGCCAAGGCACAGCGTGCCGGGAGATCGCAATAGACGAGAACTAACAGGATATACAGAATTCAGTCTTGTGCCTTGCGTGGCACCACTATTTTTATCCTGCGCATCCTGTATATCCTGTTCGATATCTTCGTCTTGTCTTGTTCAGTCGCGTCGCAACCCCGTTGGTGATGCCGCGCGCGAGTTCTGATGGAGTAATCTGATGAAGATGACCTTTCCTCACGCCGGGCAGGCGTGGGTTCCCCTTTCTACCGTCTTCGCGAAGGCGGGGGTGGAGTGTATCGTCCCCCCTCCCACCAGCAAACGCACCCTCTCCATCGGGGTCAAGTACTCCCCGGAGTGGGTTTGCCTCCCCTTCAAGCTGAACCTGGGGAACTTCATCGAGTCGATGGAGATGGGGGCGGACACCCTGGCCTACGTGTCGGGGCCTGGCCTCTGCCGCCTGGGCTACTACTCCAAGGTGTCGGAGCAGATACTGCGGGACGCCGGATATCAGTTTGAGATGGTCACATTCGACTGGCAGGAGAAGGGGGTCATGGGGCTGGCGGAGTTCTTTCGAAAGGTGCTGCCCGCCCGACCCTTGCGGCAGATAGCGGGGGACATCAAGTTCGGCCTGGACCAACTGAAGGTGATGGACGATCTGGAGCGGCTGACCCACCGGCTGCGGCCCCGGGCGGACAACCCTAGGGAGATATCCCGCATCTGGCGGACTGCCGGTGCCAGGGTGGCTAAGGCGTGGTCGCCGTCCGACCTGAAGCGGGTGAGGGCCGAACTGCTGGACGAATTCAACTCGGTGCCGCTGAACCCCGACGCCAACCCGCTGCGGGTCGGGCTGCTGGGCGAGTTCTTCATGGTGATCGAGCCCTTCGTGAACATGGACGTGGAGGAGAGGCTGGGCCGGATGGGGGTGGAGGTTCACCGCCACGCCTTCTTTGGCGATTGGGCAAAGTCCTGGCTCTTCCTGGAGGCTATGGGGCTCAGCCATGGACAGAAGGTGAAGAAGGCGGCGGCGCCCTACCTGAGTCGCGACGTGAGCGGCGACGCTGTCCAGACAGTCGGCGAGACCATCCTCCACCAGCAGGATGGGTTCGATGGGATCATCCACCTGCTGCCCTTCACCTGCATGCCCGAGATCATCGCCCAGAGCATAATGCCTACGGTGACGAAGGACCACAACATCCCGGTGCTCTCCGTGGTGCTGGACGAGCAGATGGGGCAGGCAGGTTTTGTGACCCGAATCGAGGCCTTCGTGGACCTGATGCATCGAAGGCGGACCATCAAGCGGGCGAGCTAGCCTGCCTCGATGGCGTAGGGCAGGGCCCTGTGCCCTGCCGTCAGGCGGTCGTGGGCAGGCGATGGCGGCTGGGGGCAGGCCCCAGCCCTATACGTGCAAATAGGATCAAGAGGGGGCCGGCGGAGACACGCCGGCCCGGGCGCTTTTCCTGGGGGCGAAAGGCACACCGAAGTATCGCGAAAGCCGGAGGGTGCGGTGCAGGGCCGTCAGCTCTGAGCCGTGGCCTTATCTCGAGAGAGCAGGCTCCGGGCGTCCTCGCCCACGCCCAACTCGATGCAGTCGCAGTAGGTGGAGTAGATCGCCCTGCTCAACAGCTTTGCCCACGAATCGTTGGACGTGGACAACACGGCGTGCTCGCGACGCACCCGCAGCAATCGTTCCAGTCTCAGGAGGAAAAAGAGTTGAACCTCGCTGTAAGGCTTGATCCTACCCTGCCGCCCGATTCTCCGCTCCTCTATTGAGTTGAGGTTCCAAGCGTCCGCGCCACTCATTTCAGTTCTCCCCAGCAGATTACCACTGCCGGTTCCGTCCTGCCTCTAGGAGTCGACGGCCAGGCAGGTCATCGTCTTGCTGATGCCAGGGATGCCTCGCACCTCGTTCAACACCAGTCGGGCGATGGAATTTGCATCGGTGCCCTGAGCCACAGCGATTACGTCGTACGGCCCGGTTACCACATCAGAGGCCGCGATGCCGGACACCTTACGCAGTGCGTCCGCCACCTCATTGCTCTTGCCCCCTGCCGTTTCGATCAGAACGTATGCCCTCTGCATCGCCGTGTCACCTCCGCTCTAGTGCCCGGTTCCGCGAGCCGGTAGCCGTCACCACCATCCTCATATTAGGCCTTCCAGCGGCGATGTCAATACCTTTTCGTGCTTCCCAGGAGTGCACAAGGTGTGCCGTACACCACTCAGGAGGGTCGCCTCCTTCTCCCGGGAATGGTCAGAGCGATCATTCCGGACAGCTCCTCCACAGTCTCCATGTGGCCTACCTGCTCCGCCAGCTGCTCCGCTTGCCCGGTGGTCAGTAGCTTGGTCGCCAGATCCATGTACTTCTCCAGCAACTTGTCGTCCGGCATAGGGTTATCCGGCGTCCCGGTGGCGGCTCTCACCCGCTCCACCAGCTCGCGACCGTCCAACGTGTGGATGGAGACGACGGCCTGGTCCTCCAGGATGCCTGGCTCAACGTGGGCCCTCACCCTGTCCATCATCGCCACCACGTCTGGTCTACTCACCTTCTCGTCGGTGAACTGCGACTCCCGGGCATTGCCCTCTATCAGGGCGATGGCCGCGCAGAAGTATATGCTGAACTTCCCCTCGAGTCCGGTGCGGGGCGACTTTTTGCCGGTCAGCTCCCGCACCAGCGGGTGCACCTTCGCCTCGATCTCCAGAACGTCGCCCGGCTTCAGCCTGAAGCGGTCCCTCAGTCTCCGTACCCCATCGATGGTCGGATGGGTCACGACTCCGCATGCGTAGGGTTTGATCCCGTTCTGCAGCAGCAGGTACTCGTCGCCCAGGCCCACGGTGGCTCGCTCCAGGTTGTACTCCGATGCCGTCACGGCGCAGAAACCCCTCCGGCCCTCCAGCACCTCCGTGGATGCGGTGAACCCCCTACCGGCAAGCATGGCCGAAAGCAGGCCGTTGGATGCTGCCTTGCCCACGTGCAGCGCCTTGGCCATCGAGCCGAACATCTCGCGGAGTCCGGCGGCCTGGGTACCTGCCAGCCCCAGGGCATGAACCATCTGCTCCTCATCAAGCCTCAGCAGCTTTCCCACGGCCGCGGCGGCGCCGAAGGTGCCGGCGGTACCGGTGATGTGCCAGCCCGCGTCGTAGTGGGATGGATAGACCGCCGAGCCCACCCTCAGCTCTACCTCCATACCGATCGCCAGAGCTTCGATCAGATCCCTACCGCTCAGCCCCTTCCACTCGGCCGTCGCCAGTGCGGCGGACAACACGGGCCCGGTTGGGTGAATCACCGTGGGAAGATGGGTGTCGTCGTAGTCCAGCACGTGGGACATTGCCCCGTTAATGAGCGCGGCGCCGGCCGCGGAGTATCTCCTCCCACGTCCCAGAATGGTGGCCTGAGATCTCCCCCCTAACTCGTCGAGCGTCTCGATCAGCAGCCGCACCGCTTGGTGGTGGGCCGCTCCTAGCGCCACGCCCAGGTAGTTCAGGATGCACCGTTTCGATTCTCGGATGACCTCGGGAGGGAGTTTATCGAAGGCCGACTGAACCGCGAAGTCGGCGAGACGGCGTGTTGCGCCCATGGTAAGAGCCTCCATCCGTACATTAATAATTTCGGCACAACGCGGCGATAGGATTAGGGGGCGAATACCCTATTCTGAATCATGTTAATCCGTGTGGCAATAGGGCAACCGTTCCTACTATGACGGAAGGCTCCGACCCCCATTCGGGTAGGGCCGACGCATCTTAATTGCCGGTGAGTAGCTGCATGAGGTAGCCTCTATCCCAACCCGCCTTGAGGCGTCTGCCCTTGATGCTGAGTTTCCGCTTCGTGGGGTGGCTCCGCAGCAGGTTGAGGGCGATGTGGCGCAACACGGCGAAGTTCTCGGCAGCGTATCCATGACGGATGCGGCTCCCGTCCTCGTGGAAGGCCATATCCAGCACCCAGTGCACCTGGTTCTCGATCCCCCAGTGGCTTCTGACCGCCCCTCCGAACTCGGCTGCCGGGAGCGGCCAGCTGAGTATGTAGTAGCGCGTCTCCTGCTCCAGTTCTGCCCCGATGCGGCGCTCGGCCTGGAATCCCTATAGCCGAAAGACCGGGCCACTGGTGGTGCATGTTTAGGTAGCCCATTACCTCGGGATCAGTCATGACCTAGGACCTACGGACCTCAATCCGCCCATGTCCCTTGTTCACCGCCTCGGCGTAGTCGTGCACCACTTCCTTGAACTGGCTCGCCATCGCCTCCTGGAAGCTGTCCTCCACACCCTGCTGGAGGGTTCCTTGATTGCCCTTGAGGGCCAGCACATAGTCCCCTCCCTGATCCACGATCTGCTTGGCTATCTCCCTCTGGCATCCCATGGCATCGATGGTCACGATGCAGCCGGATATGGCTAGAGACCGCAGCAGTTCAGGTAGTGCCGTGATCTCGTTGCTCTTCTCGTCCACCTTTACCTGGGCGAGGACCAGCCGGTTCTCGGTTGCCCAGGCGCTCACCATGTGGATCGGCCCCTTTCCCGCCCATCGGTCGTGGCTCCTTCGCACCACCTTGCTGTCCATGGCTATCACCTGGGCAGGCAGCACCCCAGCTACAGCCCGCATCCAGCCAAGGAAGCACTCTTAGAACTGATTCGGGTCCAGCGCCGAGAACACCCGGTTGAAGGTGTCGTGGGATGGGATGCCGTTCGGCAGTTCCAGGAAGTCGGCAAACTAATCCTCCATCGCCCCTCCGAACTCCTTGATCTCGTTCCAGGTCTCGGCCCCCCAAATCACTGCGGTCAGGGCGATGGTCACTATGCTAAGGAGGGGGTGCAGCTTGGTGTGATCTACTCGCGGGTCCTCAAGAGAGGCGGAATGCTCAGACAGGGCTCGGCCGGCCAAGGGTTCCATAATGCGTTCCTTCGAAAACTCAAACCTGGCCGCAATCCTAACCAGCCCTGTCTACCCCCACCCCCTAAAGAATTAGATGCGTCGGCCCTGCCCATTCGGGCGCGTGGGGTGACTTTTCGCTGGGCCTTATGGTAAACTCGCGCGGCACTTCAGTAGTCGTGTCGGTGGTGGAGGTTGTCCCTCATGAAGCAGCAGGTGAATGCCTTTCTCGGATACCTGGCAGCCGAAAGAGGGCTAGCGGCCAATACCCTCGCGGCCTATAACAACGACCTCAGCCAGTTTTCGGATTACCTGGCTTCTCGAAATCAGGTGGGGATCGGAGTTGCAGGGACCGCGACCCATTCCCAGGACGGCCAGGTGGCGCTGTCGGACATGGGCAGGGACGCCGTGATGGGCTTCTTCCTTCACCTGCGGGAGAAGGGCTACACACCATCCACCATAGCCCGGAAGACTGCCGCGATCAAGTCTTTCTTCCACTTCCTCGCCTTCAAGGGCTTCGTATCCGAAGACCCGACGGCCAGTATCGATTCCCCGAGGATCATCAAGTCATTGCCGCGGGCCGCATCGGTAGAGGAGATAGACGAGCTGCTGAATGCCCCCACCAAGACCGCGTCGCCGGAGGCCCTAAGGGACAAGGCGATGTTTGAGCTGCTGTACGCAACCGGCATGCGAGTCACCGAGTTGGTTTCCCTGAACCTGGGCGACGTGGACCTCGCGCAGGGATCGGTCCGGTGCGCCGGCAAGGGGACGAGACTGCGGGTGATACCCGTGCACGCCACCGCCATCAAGGCAGTTCGGGGATACCTGGAAAAGGCCAGGCCTGTGCTGGTTCGCGATGGCAACGAGACGGCGCTATTCGTCAACCATCGAGGGGATCGACTTACCCGCCAGGGCTTCTGGCTGATCCTGAAGCTGTGGGCCAAGGAGGCGGGCATCACTACTCAGATCACCCCTCACACACTACGCCACTCCTTCGCTCTCCACATGTTGAAGAACGGAGTGGACCTTCGTGCGGTGCAGCAGCTACTCGGCCACGCTCACATCTCCACTACCCAGATATACACCTATCCCAGCGAAGACGGCCTGAAGCGTCTCTACGAGACTTCCCATCCCCGGGCCAAGTAGATGGCTGAGGCGGACGAGACCCCGCGAAGGGAACCCCCTCCGGTGTATCGCGCCGTCCTCTTCGACGCCGGCAACACCCTCATTCATATGCCCCAAACCGCTGAGGAGACCCTGGTGGAGCTGTGCCATCAGTTGGGCGCCTTTATCGGTCTCGATGCTGCCCGCGGTGCCTACCTCCAGTGTGAGCTGTATTACGCGCGGAACTACCTGGGCTACACCGGCGATCCGGGGGCGTTCTGGCTTCAGTATCACGGCGAGGCGCTGCGTTATCTGAGAATCGACGACCCCGGTGGACAGAAGGCCGCCTTCCTCTCCTGCTCCTTCGGCCAGGTGGGTATCTGGCAAGCCTATCCTGAGGCGGAGCGAGTCTGCTCGTGTCTGCGGGCGATGGGGTTCAGACTGGGGGTTGTCTCCAACGGCCCCGCAACTGTTGCGGATCTGCTCTCCCAGGCCGGACTGCTGCCCTTCTTCGACACGGTGATCGCCTCTCAGGCCATCGGGATTGAGAAGCCGGACCCCAGGATTTTCCAGGAGGCGCTGAAGAGGATGGGGCTGCCCGCGGGCGAAGCGCTGTTCGTGGGAGACCTGTACGATGTGGATGTGCTGGGAGCCCGTTCCGCGGGGATGCAAGCCGTTCTGATAGAGCGTGAGGGAGGCGGCGACGGGCGGGACTGCGCGGTGGTCCGCACCCTGGACGAGCTGATCCCGCTGGTGGGGCCCACGAGCGGCATGTAGGTGCGACGCACGCGTCGCCCTGGGAGTGTGGGCGTCGCCCTGGGGCGTGATGCAAGCGGGCGCAGCGTCAGGCCTGGCTCCGGGACCAAGAGAAACCGGCGGGTCGTGGCGACCCGCCCAGATGATGACACTGGGGTGCTGATGGGTGTCTGATCTCGTCGATGCGGTTGGGCTCGTCTCTTCGCGGACGGCGTTGAGGCCAACGGCTGGCATTGTGCTCGGCTCTGGCCTAGGAGCGGTGGCCGAGGGGATAGAGGCCGCCATCTCGATCCCCTACAGGGATATTCCCGGCTTCCCCTGCACGACGGTGGCCGGCCATCGTGGGGAGTTGGTGATCGGCACGCTGGAGGGGGTGGGGGTGGCCGCGTTGATGGGACGGCCCCACCTGTACGAGGGATACGCCCCCGCACAGCTGGGCTTCCCGATCCAGCTGTTGGGCGCGCTGGGCGTCGAGACGCTGGTCGTTACCAACGCAGCCGGTGGTCTGGCGCCGCAGCTGGAGCCGGGAACGCTGATGCTGATCGAGGATCACATCAACCTGCCGGGACTCTGCGGCCACAACCCCTTGGTGGGCAGCGGGGGCGGGGACGAGCGCTTTGTGCCGATGTCCGGCGCCTACGACGAGCCGCTGCGACGGTTGGCGCTGGAGGCAGCCGCGGGAAAGGATATTCGTGTGGCCACCGGCGTTTACGCCATGGTGGCCGGCCCTAACTACGAGACGCCTGCCGAGGCGCGCTTCTTGCGCCTCTTAGGTGCTGATGCGGTGGGGATGTCCACTGTGCCGGAGGTTATGGTCGCTCGATGGCTGAGGATGCGCGTTCTGGGCATCTCCTGCATCACGAATCTGCTGCTGGGGCCGCCCAGCCACGCCGTTGGCGGCCACGCCGACGTCCTCTCCGCGGCCGCCATTGCGGCCCCTGGCGTGGCCCATCTCGTTCGGACCGTTGTCCGCTATCTGGGCGACCAGGCCGCGGGCCGATGAGCGAAAACCGTCGGGTGGCGAGCCGCATTCCTTGCACATGGGCTGGCACGTTACGGCCTTGGATCTCGACTCATGTCTCGAGAAAGTAGTCTGTGGGGGTCTGTGATCTGAAATTGAAAATGTACTCCTTCCTGCTACCACTGATGCTCCTGGCGAGTTCGCTGATGGGGTTCAGCCCCCAGGGCACGATCTTGGCCGCGCCTCCAGCGCCCGCCCAGGAAGCGATCCCGCAAACCGCCATGCCCTGGAGGGATCTGGGTGACCTGGCTGTCAGGTTGAAGGGGGTGTCGCCGGACGCGGCAAAGGCGGCCCCCGCGCAGAACCCTTCCGTGCGCCAGGTGGGAGATCGCACAAACTTCTGGGTCGCCGACCAGGCCAACGACCGCTACTACTCCGTGAGCGCCACCCTGAAGGTGGTCACCCCCCACGCCTATATGTACGTGGAAGACGATTCCATGCTGGATCTGCCCAGGCTGCAGGAGGCAGCCCAGGGCTTCGAGGACAGGGTCTACTCCGCGGACAGGAGATACTTCGGCAGCGAGCCCGCGGTGGGTTTGGACGGCGATCCCCGCGTCTCCATCCTGCACGCCACAATCCCCGGCCTGGGGGGCTACTTCACCTCGGTGGACGACTATCCCCACGCGGTGCAGGGCTACAGCAACGAGCGCAAGGTGATTTACATAAATGTGCAGTCCGCGCAGCCTGCCTCCATCGGCTACTACGCCATCCTTGCCCACGAGTTCGAGCACATGATCCACTGGAACACGAACAGGGAGGAGCAGACCTGGGTAAAGGAGGGGGCCGCTGAAGAGGCGACCGAGGCGACCAACCTGGGAGGCGGCAACTCGGTGCGAGCGTTCGAGAACGCCCCGGACACTCAGCTGGATGCCTGGGTAGACAGTAAGGGGGACCTGGCGCCGCACTACGGGGCCGCCTACATCTTCATCAGCTACTTCCTGGAGCACTATGGCGGCTACGAGGGGGCGGCCGACCTGCTCACCGGTACCACCCGTGGGCCTGATACCTTCGACAAGTACCTCTCGACCCACGGCTATCAGCAGACCTTCGAGGACGTGTTCAAGGACTGGGTGGTGGCCAACTACCTGGGAGGCGGCTCCGTCGATCCTCGCTACCGCTACGGCAAGGCGAAGGTTCAGGTTTCCGCTACCGACCGCATAACGGCCACGGTGCCCGAGCAGCAGAACAGCGTTCACCAGTTCGCGGCGGACTACCTGGAGCTGGGCGGTCGCTTCTCCACCGCGACCATTCACTTCAAGGGCGACCGCAACACCCGCCTTATCCCCGCCAACGCCCACGGCGGCAACTCCTTCTGGTGGAGCAATCGGGGCGACCTGGTGGACACGAAGCTGACCCGCAGCTTCGACCTGACGGGCGTCTCCAGTGCCACCCTGAATTTCTCGACCTGGTACGACCTGGAAGATGGCTACGATTACGGCTACGTGATGGTTTCCCAGGATGGTGGGATTACCTGGAAGACCCTTTCATCGCCCGACACCACCGCGGATGATCCCAACGGCAACAACCTGGGCGCCGGGTTCACAGGCAAGAGCCGGGGTGCCGATTCCGGCCAGTGGATGGAGGAGTCGCTGGACCTCACCCCCTACTGTGGAGAGAGTGTGATGGTTCGCTTCGAGCAGGTGACTGACGACGCCTACAACGCGCCTGGATTCGCCGTGGACGACATCTCCATCCCCGAGATCGGCTACAGCGCCGACGCGGAAGAGGATGACGGCGGCTGGGGTGCCGAGGGCTTCATTCGAACGGACGGTAAGCTGCCGGAGTTCTTCTCCCTCCAGTTGATCCAACAGGGCGGCGGCAACCTGAGCGTGGATCAGATCGCGATCGCCGAGGACGGCAGCGCCGACGTGGTAGTGAGGAACCCCGACGGCAAGCTGCAGAAGGCAACGCTGGTGGTTTCTGGCATGTCCCGTTACACGACGGAGCCAGCGAAGTACAGCTACTCGGTGGATATGGCGCAGTAGATCCGAGGATGGGGGGCGGCGTGGCGGCGTGCTCGTGTCGCGCCCTGCCGCCCATGGACCACTCGTTGGGCACGGGTAGCCGCTCTTTCGCGCCCTGGCCCGCTCCCGGGGGTTGCCCCCGCCCGCCCCCGGGGCACGAGCCTCCTGTATTGGGTCTCCGGGCCTCGGTGCCCCGGCCCGCTGTTTGCTGATGCCGGTCTCCGTATGGTAAAATTGACAGGTAATCGGGGCGTAGCGCAGCCTGGTTAGCGCGCAGCGTTCGGGACGCTGAGGCCGGAGGTTCGAATCCTCTCGCCCCGACCACGTAGCCCGCCGGCATATCGTCGGCGGGCTTTGCCATACGTACCGTCTGCCCTTGCGCCCTCTACTCGGGCCTCGACGGAACCGGTCGAGCAGGGGTTCTTCCCCGCTCGACCGGTTGGATTGGCAACTGCGCGAGGGGCCTATGCGTCCTTCGCGTTTGCCTTGATCATCTCTCGAGCCTGATCGTCGCTCATCTTCATGTC
>Ga0209014_10001149_pt1 | contig 15680 bp, 10 predicted proteins | sample BarGraNGADG00212_FD_184491 | JGI IMG/M metagenome (GOLD analysis project Ga0209014, IMG submission 184491) | Arctic peat soil microbial communities from Barrow, Alaska - Barrow Graham LP Ref core NGADG0002-212 (SPAdes) (version 2) | ecosystem: Environmental > Terrestrial > Soil > Wetlands >...
CGCGGAAGGAGGTCGAGTATCTCGACGCGCTCGTCCGCGGCGTGTACGCGAATCGCGACATCCCGGCCGGGGCGCGCATCACGCGTGACGACTACTACCTCGCGGTGCCGCTGCAGAAGGGCCAGCTTTCGAGCCGCGAGCTGATCGATGGCGACCTGCTCGTGAAACCGGTGGCGAAGGACGCGCCCATCCGCATCGAACTCTTCGACAACCCGTACTCGCGCACGCCCGAGCTGAGGAAGCTTATAGAGGGACGCGGACTCTAGCGGTGCCTGCTTCTGCGACGCGCGACGCGGAGCGCTCTTGTCCGGTGTGCGGTGCGTTCGCCGGCGAGCCGCTGCATCATCGCGCCTTCGTGCTGCCGGACGGCCACCCGCTCGCGCGGGGCTACACGGTGGTCACGTGCGGTGTCTGCGGCGCCGCGTACGCGACGCCGCTCCCCGACCAGGCGGAGTACGATCGCTTCTACCGCGACGCGTCGAAGTATGCCGACGCCGCGACCGGCACCGGGAGCGGGGCGCAGGCATGGGACGACCAGCGTCTCGAGGAAACGGCGCGCGCCCTCGCGGCGTTCGCGCCGGACAAGTCGACACACATCGTGGACGTCGGATGCGGTGCCGGCGGATTGCTGCGCTGGCTCGCGAAGCTCGGCTATACCCATCTCACGGGCATCGACCCGGCGCCGGCGTGCGCGAAGGCAACGGGTGCGATACCCGGCGTGCGAGGACGCGTCGGCTCGCTCTTCGCACTGCCGGAGAAACTCGAGCCCGCCGGACTGCTCGTATTGTCGCACGTGCTCGAGCACGTGCGCGACGTTGGTGCTGCGATCGACGGACTCAAGACGATCATGAGTGCGGGCGGCCGCGTCTACGCGGAAGTCCCGAACGCGTCGCAGTACGCCGAGTATCTCGTCGCGCCCTTTCTCGACTTCAACACCGAGCACATCAACCATTTCTCCGTGGGCGCGCTCAAGCGTCTCTTCGCGTCGCGCGGCTGGAAGGTCGTCGCGTTCGGCGCCAAGGCGATCGCGTCGTCGCCCAACACGCGCTACCCGTGTGCGTGGGTCCTCGCCGAACTGCCGAAGCCTGGTGAAGCGGTGGAGGAGATGCCGCCCGACCGCTCGCTGCGCATGGCGCTCTCGCGCTATGTGACCGCCTCGCACATGCTTCTCTCGCGCGTGATCGCGCGCTGCGAGGAGCTCGGCATCCCGTCGAAGGAGATCATCGTCTGGGGCACGGGCCAGACGACCGCGATTCTCCTTGCGGAAACGCCGCTCGGCGGGGCACGCATCCGCGCGTTCACCGATTCCAACCCGATGCACTACGGCCGCACGATCTCCGGCGCGCCCGTCGTGCCGCCCGACGCATTGCGCGCGTGGCCGAAAATCCCGATCGTGATCGGGTCGCTATTGCACGGCGCAGAGATCGCGGACGCCATCAAGGCGCGCGGCCTGGCCAATCCCGTCATCCGTCTCGATCCCGGCGCTCAATGATCAGGCTCGCAGATTATGTCATGCGCACGCTCGTGCGGCACGGCGTCACCGACACCTTCATCGTCACCGGCGGCGGTGCGATGCACCTCAACGACGCCGTCGGCCGCTGCGAGGGAATGCGCTGGCTGCCGAACCATCACGAGCAGGCGTGCGCGATGGCCGCGCAGGCCTACGCGCGGCTGCTCAACCGTCCCGCGCTCGTGCAGGTGACGACGGGACCCGGCGGCACGAACGCGCTCACCGGTGTGTTCGGCGCCTTCGTCGATTCGGTGCCGATGATCGTCGTGTCGGGACAGGTGAAGCGCGAGACGATGATGTCGTCGTATGCGCTGCCGCTCAGGCAGCTCGGCGACCAGGAAGTGGACATCATCGCGATGGCGCGGCCGGTCACGAAGTACGCCGTGTGCATCACCGATCCCGCGACGATCCGCTACCACCTCGAGCGTGCGCTGCACGAAGCGACGACCGGAAGGCCGGGCCCGGTGTGGATCGACATTCCGGTGGACGTGCAGGCCGCGATGGTCGACGAAACAACGATGAAGGGATTCACGCCGGTGCCGGCGGATCCCGCTCCGCTTACGGGCGCGCCGCTCGCGAGGGTCATTGGCGATATCGTCGCGCGGATCGCGCGCGCCGAACGTCCCGTGATCTATGCAGGCTCAGGCGTGCGACTTTCGGGCGCGGCCGATGAGTTTTCGAAGCTCGTTGAGCGGCTCGGAGTTCCGGTCGTCACCGGATTCAACGCGCACGACCTGATCGCCACCGATCATCCGCTCTTCGCAGGCCGTCCGGGTACGATCGGCGATCGCCCCGGGAACTTCGCGGTCCAGAATTCCGACTGCGTGCTCGTGCTGGGCTGCCGCCTGAACATCAGGCAGATCAGCTACGCGTGGCAGAATTTCGCCCGGGCCGCAGAACTCATCGTGGTGGACATCGATGAGGCCGAACTCGAGAAGCCGACCATCAAGCCGACCGTCGCGGTGCACGCCGATGCGGGCGACGTGATTCGCGGCCTTCTCGCCGCAACGTGGCCCGGCGCGACGCCCAAGCACCGCGCGTGGGTCGCCTGGTGCGCGGAACGCAAGGCGAAGTATCCGGTGGTACTGAAGGAATACTGGACGCGCGAGAACGGCGTGAACCCATATTGCTTCGGCGACGCGCTCTCGAGGGCGCTCGCCGACGACGATGTGATCGTCACCGGCGACGGCACCGCGTGCATTGCGACGTTCCAGTCGGCGCGGCTGCGCGCGGGACAGCGCCTCTTCTCCGACTCCGGCTGCGCGCCGATGGGCTTCGACCTTCCCGCGGCGATCGGCGCATGCGTGGCGCACGGGCGCGGCCGCGTGATGTGCATCGCCGGCGACGGCAGCATCATGTTGAACATCCAGGAACTGCAAACGCTGCGGGGGCATTCGCTGCCCGTGAAGCTGTTCATCTTCAACAACAACGGATATCTCTCGATCCGCCTGACGCAGGAGAACTTCTTTCCCGGCAATCCGGTCGGTGCGGGGCCGGAGAGCGGCGTGACGTTCCCGAATTTCGGGAAGCTCGCCGCCGGGTTCGACCTCCCGTTCGAGCGCGTGACGCGCAACGCCGACCTTGACGCCGCGATCCGCGCGACCCTCGCGCACGACGGGCCCGCGGTGTGCGAGGTGGTGCTCGATGCCACGCAGCCGTTCAGCCCGCGCGTGTCGTCGAAGCGGCTCCCCGATGGTACGATGGTGACGGCGCCGCTCGAGGACATGTTCCCGTTCCTCTCCGAGGCGGAGCTGGCGTCGAACATGCTCGTGCCGATGGTCGCGTATGCCCAAGCGGATCGCAAAGGCAAATGACGTGACCGTGCCGCGCGATGATCTCGCTCGCGATCTCTTCGAGCACTCGCTCGCAAACCGGACGCTCGCGGAGGATCCGGCTCCCGAGCTGACGCGAGGCGTGCACGTCGCGGTGTACGGCGCGGGGAACGTGGGGCGTCAGGTGGCGACGCTGCTCGGGTCGCGCGGGGTCGTGGTGGATCGCATGATCGACGCGCGCGCCGTTCAGCTGCGTTCAATGGACGGCATTCCGGTGGTGCCGCCGGGCACCGCGCATCAGGCCTCTATGCCGGTCGTGATCGCCGCGTTCAACCGCGAGGCGGATCCGCAGTCGATTCACACGGTCATGCGTGCGAGCGGCGCGGTGCGGATCATCGATTTCGTGGAACTGCACGCGCGGTTCTCGCCGGAACTCGGCGATCGGTATTGGCTCGTCTCACAAGACGAACTTCGCTCACATGAGGACGCGATGCGCGAGGGGCTCGCGCGCTGGGCGGACGATTCGAGCCGTATGCAGTACGCGCAGCTGCTCGCCTATCGTCTCACGGGCGATCCCGCGCTTCTGCCGAATCGGGTGGGCGGCGTGCCGTACCGGCCCGCGGATCTGCCCGCGCCGGTGGGCGCCGCACGATTCATAGACGGAGGCGCGTTCGACGGCAACACGATGCGCGCATGGCACGAGGCCGGGGTGCCGGTGGAGTACTACTGGGGATTCGAGCCCGATCCCGACAACTTCTCGGCGCTGGTACAGTGGTGGAATGCGCCCGGCGGCCCCACTGCGGAGCACGAACTCCTGCGGGTGGCACTCGGTGCGCGCATGGGGACCGCGCAGTTCGCGGCGGGAGGCGGAGAGGCGAGCTCGCTCGGTGCGGGTGGAACGATCGATGTCGCTGTCTGCGCGCTGGATGTCATCATCGGCGCGGCGCATCCGACGGAGATCAAGCTCGATATCGAAGGGGCCGAGCCCGACGCGCTCGACGGTGCACGCGCGCTGATCCTGCGCGCGCGGCCGCGCCTCGCGGTGTGCGCGTATCACCGGTGCGAGCATCTGTGGAGCATTGCGGAGTGGATCGCCGCCTTGGATGCGGGATACTCGCTGCATCTGCGGGCGCACGCGCATTCGGGGTTCGATGCGGTGACGTACGGATTGCAGGGGGGAGACTAACTGCGACGACGTCAGACGACAGCCGTCAGTTGATAGCTGTCAGACAACGGCCTCTTTACCGTTCAGGCGCTCGGCACGGACGCGAACGAAGTGAGATCCTGCTAGCGGGACGGCGATCAACAGGCTCGATGCGGCGAACACCGCAGACATGAGTTGTGCGCCTCCCAACGTCCCCGCGACGGCGCTCGCGATCACGACCGCCGCGGCGCCGCCGACGATCGGCGCCGCGATGCCCTCATCGCGGAATGCGCGGAGCCAGCCGGCCATCGCCTGCAGCAGTAGCCCCGCGAGGTTGCCGGCCATCAGCGCGAGCAGCGACACGGGCGGCAGGAACCGCATCGCGAGAGCAGGAAGCACGTAGGGAAGCAGCAGCACGACGCCCACGAGCAGAACGCACGTCGCGACGAACACACTCGCCGCCTCCACGGTCGCACGCCGCGCGAGCGCATCGAACTCGCGAACCTTTCCTTCCGCGACCATCGCGCCGAACGACGGATAGCGCCCGTGCAGCCACGCGATCGCGAGTGTGAGCGGCGCGGTGGCGACCGCGAGCGTCACACCGAGCCGGCCCGCTTCGTCGCCACCGCGCACGCGGAGCAGGACCGGCGCGAGTAGCTGCGGCGTCACCCAGAGCGCGATCCAGAGCCGGGCGCTGCGTGTCTGCTCCGCGCGATAGCGGTTCGCGAGCCCCCTCACGCCCTCGAGCAGGAGCGCCGGCAGCCTGCGCGGTGCGCGCAGCAGTCCGCGGTGCCTCCCGAACAGCCACGCCGCGGCGACGAGGAGCTGCGCCGCGGCCGCGAGCCATGCGGCGGTCAGCGGGCCTGACGCGACGATCCCCGTCCAGAGCGCGAGCAGAATTGCGGCCGCCTGCCACCCGCGCATGCGCTGCACGGCCAGGAGGTCGCCGCATCCCTCCGAGACACAGATGAACGGAATCGCGAGCAGGTAGAGCGCAGTGAGCGAAACGAATCCGCACCAGAACACGGCAAACCCGAGCCGCGATCCGCCGAGGTTCCCGCCAAAAATCAGCGCGCCGCCGATCCCGGCAATGGCAAAGAGCACGAGCGCCGCCGCGCCGAACCAGCGAGTCGCGGTGACGAGCAGCGCGGCGATCGAATCGCGGGCGCTGGGATCGCCCGCGAGCCCGCCGCCGCGGCCCCAGCGCAGGCGCGGCCACTCATGGCTCGCGAACTGCACGATGATCGTCCCGAGCCCGAGCTCGCACAGCTGTGCGAACGCCACGATGTTGATCGCGACGAAATACCAGCCCTGCTCGTTGGGTGGGAGGCGGGTTGCGGCGAGATACAGGGTGACCGGCGCGCCGGCAAGCGCGATCACGCGCGCCACCGCCGTGGCCCGAACGCCCGCGTCTCCGCCGTACGCCCGCAGCCAGCGGAGCGGCGCGCCCGTCAAAAGTTGATCCGGTCCTTCTCGAACACGTGCGGATGATGCCGCACCTGGGTGTAGATCGAACCGATGTACTCGCCGACGATGCCGATGAAGAAAAGCTGCACCGAGGTGAGGAAGAAGAACCCGATGAGGATCGGCGCGATGCCCAACGAGAACCGGCTCCAGAACAGCAGCTTCGCGGCCAGGTAACCGAACGCGGTGAGCAGGCTCAGGATCGCGAGCGCGAAGCCCGTCATCGTCGCCATGCGCAGCGGCACCTTCGAATGGTTCACTATGCCCAGAAACGCGAGGTCGTACAGCGTGTAGAAGTTCTGCGACGAGATGCCGCGCTTGCGCGCTGGCTGCCTGAACGGCACCAGCGACGGCTCGTGCCCGATCTCGGCGATCAGCCCGCGGAAGTACGGATACGGGTCGTCGATCTTGCGCAGCGCCTCGATCACCGACTGGTCGTAGCAGCCGAAGCCGGTGAACTGCCGCACAAGCTCGATGTCGGCGATGCGCGCGAGCATCCGGTAGTAGCGGTCGCGCATGGCGTAGAAGAGGCCGTTCTCGTCGGCGGATTCCTTCACGCCGAGGACCACCTTCGAGCCGGCCTCCCAGCGCTTGAGGAATTCCGGGATCAGCTCTGGCGGATCCTGGAAGTCGCACGCCAGCGCGATGACCGCGTCGCCGTGCGACTGCAACAGCGCGTAGTACCCGGACCGCACGTGACCGAAGTTCCGCGTATTGAGGATCACCTTCACGTTCTTGTCCTGCGCCGCGAGTTCGCGCAGAATGATCGCCGTCCGGTCCTTCGATCCGTTGTCGATGAAGATGTGCTCGTAGCGGTATTGCGGCAGTCCCGCGAACACGGCCTTCACCGCCTCGTACATCTCGCGAACGTTCCCCTCTTCGTTGAAGCAGGGGGTCATGACCGAGATCAGGCGCATGGGCAAGAACATAACGCCGCCACCGCCGCCGCGCAGTTATCATAGGTGCGGGATGACTCGTTTCCGCGAGGTTTTGCCGTGACACCGGAAGAGTTCCGCAAGCAGGGCCACGCAGTCGTCGACTGGATCGCCGATTACCGTCGCGACGTCGCCAAGTACCCGGTGATGCCGCACACGGGACCCGGCGATATCCGGCGGTCGCTGCCCGGGCACGCGCCCGAACACCCCGAGTCGTTCGGGGAGATCATGCGCGATCTCGACCGAGTCATCGTGCCCGGAATCACACACTGGCAGCATCCATCGTTCTTCGGATTCTTCCCCTCGAACGGGCTCCTCTCGAGCGTGCTGGGCGATTTCCTCAGCACCGGCCTCGGCGTGATCGGCCTCTCCTGGCAATCGAGTCCGGCACTCACCGAACTCGAGGAAGTCGTCTGCGACTGGATGCGCCAGATGCTCGGCCTCTCCAGCGCGTGGAGCGGCGTGATTCACGACACGGCGTCCACCAACACGCTCGTCGCGCTGATCTGTGCGCGCGAGCGGGCGTCGAACTTCGCGCTGGGCCGCGGAGGACTGCAGGGCGAAGACCGCGCGCTCGTGGTGTACGCCTCCGCACATGCGCACAGCTCGGTGGACAAAGCCGCGCTCCTTGCGGGTTTCGGGCGCGAGAACGTGCGCCTGGTGCCATCGGACGAGAACAACGCGATGCGCGCGGACGAGCTCGCACGGCTCATCGAAGCCGACGTGCGCGCGGGCAGGGTGCCGTGCGCGATCGTCGCCACCACGGGTACGACCACCGCGACGGCGCTCGACCCGGTGGCCGCCATCGCGGAGGTCGCGGAACGGTTCGGCGTCTGGCTGCACGTCGATGCCGCGATGGCCGGCTCGGCGATGATCCTCCCCGAGTGCCGCTGGATGTGGGAGGGCGTCGAGCGCGCAGACTCTCTCGTGGTCAACCCGCACAAATGGCTCGGCGCCGCGTTCGACTGCTCGCTCTACTTCGTGCGCGATCCCGAACACCTCGTGCGCGTGATGTCCACCAACCCGAGCTATCTGCAGTCGTCGGCCGACGGCTCCGTGAAGAACTTTCGCGACTGGGGGCTGCCGCTCGGCCGCCGGTTCCGCGCGCTCAAGCTCTGGTGCCTCATTCGCGAGCAGGGCGTCGCCGGCCTTCAGGCGCGGCTCAGGCGCGACCTGGAGAATGCGAAGTGGTTCGAGTCGCAGGTGCGCGCATCGCCGGAGTGGCGCGTGCTGGCTCCCGTTCCGCTGCAGACGGTCTGCGTTCGGCACGAACCGCCGGGACTATCGGCACAGGAACTCGACGCGCATACGCAACGCTGGGTCGACTTGCTGAATCACTCCGGCGCCGCCTACGTCACGCCGGCGATCCTCGACGGGCGCTGGATGGTTCGTGTCTCGATCGGCGGTGAACAAACCGAGCGCGCGCACGTCGAGGCGCTCTGGGACAAGATGCGCCTTGCGGTCGTTACGGACTGATCCAGTACGAGAGCTTCACCAGGAACGTGTTGTTCGGGTGCGCGCCGAACATGCCGGAGACGTCGGTCGGTCCGTCGAATGCGCTGTTGTTGACGACGTTCTGCGTGCGCCCTTGCTGCCAGACGAAAAACAGCACGCTCCCCGGGCGATACTCCCATCGCAGGACGGCGTTCGAGTTGAATTGCGTGAAGTCGAAGCCGTTCGGCGCCCCGCTCGCATACGCGGTGAAGCGGTCCTCATAGGACTCCGCGCCCGGCGCGTGAAGCTGCCGCCACTGGCTGTACGTTCCCGCGGCGACGTACGGCTGCGCATACAGCTGGAACGAGAGGGCCGGCGTGAAGGTCCAGTTCCCCCGCACGGTCATCGAGAGAATGTCCTGATCGAGGAGTGCGAACGTGAAGTGTGTCGTGTCGCTCAGCAGCGCTCCGAAATTTCCGGCCCATTGCTGGTCGTTGATCACGTGATCGAACGAGAACACGAACGAAGCCGAGAACCGGCTCGCCACGCGCAGGCTCCCGCCCGCATCGAACCCGCGGTACATCGAGCGCCCCTCATCGCTCACTCCGGCGCGAAAGGCAGCCTGTGGAAGCACGGACAGCGTCGGGTCGGGAATGAGGTCGATTCGCATCCCCTCCTTCGGCGACTGACGAAGCGATGGTCCACCGCGCGCGCAGCTCACGCAGTTCACGCCGCCGAGATCGGATCCAGTGAGCGTCAGCGTCGCGCCCCAGCTGTTCGGCAGCGTGGCCGATCCCTGGAGCTGTGCGACGCGTGCGGACGGCAGCCCGTCCGTCGTCCAGTGCGACTCATATGAAAGCAATCCGGAAAACGATCTGAAGAGCTGATTCGGCGTGAGCTGGAGATAGTCGAATTCCTGGCGGGCCGTTGCGTCGTTCACGTTCGTGATGAAGCCGGCGTCATTGGTCTCAATGCCGGGCCCTGTCCAGTGGAAATAGGTGCTGGACCGCAGCCAGCCGCTGATTTTCGCGAGGTCGACGCCGAACGCCGCGCCGTCGAGCGTCTTGCGTGTGGAATCGAAGCGCTGCTCGCCGTCGGGACGCTGGTAGTAGTGCACGCTGCCGAGTTGCGTGAGCGAAAGTGCGCTGGTGCTTCCTTCGACGTGCGTGAGGGTGCCGTACGCCGAGAGCTTCCACGCATCGCGTGCGAATCTCGTGTAACCCTGCGCGAGAGCGGCGGTGGCGGAGCTGCGCAGCGACCGGGCGCTCGCGGAGTCGAGCTGGCGTCGTACGTCGGTGAGCATCGCGCCGAATTGCGTGCGGCCCGCGTCGAGCTCGCGCACGGCGCGCGCGACGAGATAGTTCGTCTGCGGCTCTATTGTCGCGCCGAGCCCGCCCTGCATGCGCTGCGTCACCGCGTCGACGACACCGAATTGGGCGCCATCGGCGAACTGTCCGGTGAATTTCGCCGCGCCGGTAATGCTCGTGAACGCCGGATCGGATGAAAGCGTCGGGAGCTGCGGCGAGCGTCCGATTCGGCGCGTGTAGAAGAGCGCTTCGCAGGGTCCGCCGCAGGTGTAGAGGCCGGCGCCCTCCTGGAAGAACGGGCGCAGCTCGGGAAAGCGGATCTCGAACGCGGAGAGATTCAGCACCGCAGGATCGGCTTCGACCTGACCGAAGTCGGGGTTCAAGGTCGCGTCGAGACGCATGGACGGTGTCAGTCCGGCCTTCACGTCGAGCCCGACGGACCCCTTGTTTACGCTCCGGAATCCCGTAGCCGTCGGCTCGCTCGCATTCTTGGCGACGACGTAAGGGAGCAGTTCCAGGCGGCGCGCCGAAGATAGTCCGCGGAGCCCGGTGAGCGTGCCCAGCTGCGACGCGAGCGTGTTCACCGACCGGCGGTAGGCGGGCCAGGCATCGCGCTCGTTCAGTCGCGCGATGTCGCGCCAGACCCCGAAGCCGAACTCGTTCGCGGCGAGCGCATTGAACCGGAGCTGGCCGAATGGAATTCGAAACTCGGCCACCCACCCCTTGGAGTCCACCTGCGCGGCGGCGTCCCACACGCCGTCCCAGGTGATGTCCTCGGTGACGTCCGAGTAGATCGCGTAGTCACGCTTCACGCCCGCGGGATTGACCGCGAATTCGAGAGCGGTGCGCTGGTCGTGAAATGCGTCGATGATGATCTTGAGCTGATCGCTGGCGGTCTTCACGTCGCGCCGGCTCAGCAGGCTCACGATGCTGTCGGGATGCGGATCGTACGCGCGAACGAGCACGTAGAGAAACTGGTCGTCGTAAACGACGCGCGCCTCGGTCCGGAACGACGGGTCGAGATCCTCGCCGGGATCGAACTGGCGGAACGCCGTAATGGGCGGCGCGTCCTTCCACGCCGCGTCGTCATCGCGTCCATTCATGGCCGGCGGCGTCGATACGCGCACCGCGCGTCCCGTCACTTGCTGATCGATCGGTTTCTGCGCGAGCACCGGGTACGCTGCCAGCAACGCGGCGCACGCGAGGCGGACGTTCATCGCTCGCGAGTGACGCGAAACGCGAGCAGCAGCGCGGTGAGCAGCAGCAGCGAGCCGAGCAGGAACGGCGCACCCGGCAGCTGCCAGGAGCTGCCGGTGCTGATGAAATGCGCGAAGATCCACGTGAACAGGCCGGGACCGACGAGTCCGGCGATGCCCTGCACGCTGCTGTTCGCACCCTGGAGCTGTCCCTGTTCCGACGCGCTGACACGATGCGTCATCAGTCCCTGCGCCGCCGGTCCGTAGAATCCCATCAGCGATCCGATCGGAATGGCCGCGAGAAAAAGGATTCCCGTGGGCGCGAGCCCCCAGCACGCAAACCCGATCGCGCCGAAAACCAATCCTACGAAGAGGGCACGCCGGTCGCCGATCCTCGCGACGACGGGCCGCACCAACCCGCCCTGCACGATCACGCTTCCGATGCCGATCGCGGCGAGCGTGAGCCCCACCGCGCGCGCACTCCAGTTATAGCGATACCCCACGTACAGCACGAACACGCTCTGCAGCACCTGGTGCGAGAGATAATAGAGAAAGTTCACCGTGGCGAGGCCGAAGAGCTCGTGGTGCGACCGGAGCAGCTTCAGCGAGCCCAGCGGATTCGCCTTGGCCCACACGAACCTCGGCGTGCGCTTCTCGGGCGGAAGCGATTCGGGGAGCACGATCAATCCGTACAGCGCGTTCACGAGCGTCAGCCCGGACGCCACCCAGAACGGCAGGCGCGGGTTGACGCCGCCGAGAATTCCGCCGAGTGCCGGCCCGAGCACGAATCCGAGTCCCCACGCGGCCCCGAGAATTCCGTAGCTCGCGGCACGCTTCTCCTTTGGCGTGATGTCCGCGATGTACGCGCCGGCGGTAGTGAAGCTCGCGCCGGTAATCCCCGAGATCACGCGCCCGACGAACAGCCAGCCAATGGTCGGCGCGAGCGCCATCACCATGTAGTCGAGGCCCAGGCCGAAATTCGAGAGCAGGATCACCCGCCGCCGGCCGAACCGGTCGGAAAGCATCCCGATGATGGGCGAGCAGAAGAACTGCATCAGCGCCCATACGGTGGCGAACACCCCGAACATCTCTGCGGCGCGCGCCGTGTCGCCCTGCAGGAAATCCTGGATGAGGCGCGGAAGGATCGGGATGATGATCCCCATCGCCAGCACGTCGAGGACGACCGTGATGAAGATGAACGCGATGGCCGCTTGGCGCCGCGGTGCTGGGGCGGAAGAAGAAGTGGGCATCGGCGGGTGACGGACCTGGCTGGGGCGGGAGCGACGAAGGTTAAACAGTCGCCACCTCCGTCGCCATCAGGGTTACGGAGTCAGCGCCAGCGCCTTGATGAGCTTGCTCAGCGCATCGAGGTCGCGGAGGTCGAGCACCTCGCCCGGCGTGTGCGAGTATCGGCCGGGCCACGAGAGCCCGATGTTCGGTGCGCCGAACGTGCCGATCGCGGAACCATCCGTCGAACCCTGTGTGGTGCCGAGCTGGAGCGGTACCATCGCCGCGTGAGCGGCCTTGATCACGCGGTCGCGCTCGACGCGCGAGACGACGGTGCTGTTGTCGAGCCCGCGCAGCACCGGACCCTTGCCGAGCGGCGCGAGCGCGAAGGTCGGCAGCTCGAGTGGGGTGTCGCTCGAAACGAAGGTGTCGATCGCGTAGGTTCGCGTGAGCGTGGTGCCGTATTTCGCGCCGAACGCGCGCGCGCCGAGGAGTCCGGCCTCTTCGCCCACGTCCCACACGAAATAGGTCTTGCGCGGGAGCGTGGCGGGGTCGATGCCGCGCACCGCGAGCAGCAGCGCCGCCGATCCGGTGCGGTCGTCGCTCGAGCGGCCGGTCACGCGTAGCGCGCCAAGTCGCTCGGCGTGCTTGTATCCGATGATCATGGCGCCGGCGCGAGCGCCGCGCGCGGCGAGACCGGCGGAGTCGAGGCCGAACCAGGCGGTGAGGTTGCGCGGCGCCTTCACTCGCGCGGTGTCGCGCGGAATGAACACCCCGCGGAGCGGCTCGGGCGCGGCGCCGCTCGTGGACTTGTCGAAGTAGAGCAGGGCGACCTCACCTTCCCACGCCGACGCGACCGCGCCGCCGACTACTCGCAGCGTGACGCTGCCGTCGGCGTTGATGCGATCGAGCAGGAACCCGACCTCATCCACATGAGCGACGAATGCGACGGGATCCTTGTCGGGTCCGGCTTCGACGATGACGTTGCCCGCCGAATCCATCGTGGCCTTCGCACGCGCCCAGGCCGGGAGCGCGGCCTTCACGGCATCCGAGACGCGCCATTCGTGGGGATGCACGCCCGGCACGTCGAGAAGCGACGTCACCTGTTTTTCAGTGGCCTCGTAGGCGTCCGTGCGCGCGGCGGCCGCAACGTGTTTGGCCTCGGCTGGCGCGATCCACGTTGGATTGGGCGCAAGTGTCACGCCCGCGGCAGCGGCAGTCTTCGCGAGCAGATCGCGCGCTTCCGCGGCGCTGATCGACTCGACGAGCGATCCGGTGAACCGTGTGCGCGGCACGATGGACTTGGTCGGCGGCGCACCGCGGCCTCCGCGTGCCTCGCCGATAAGCGTGAGGTCGTCGTAGTGGCCGAGCCGGGCGAGCGCGCCGTTCAAGCCCGACCAGTTCATCACGTGTTGCGCGGCGAGGATGAACACCGTCTCGCCGCTCGAGACCGTGCCCTGTGCCGCGGTCACGATGGCCGCGCATCCGGCGCGCGCGCCGGCGGCCGGGCCGGCGGCGTAGCCTTCGTACGTCCACGCGGGACGATCGGCGATCACGGGGTCGAGCAGCGCGATGCCGAGTTTCTCGGCGTCGGCGCGCGACGATGCGCCGACGTCGATCCAGATCTGGTCGACGCCTATGACCGTGGTGTCGGCGCGGTGTTGCTGCGCGAAGTGTCCGTTGAAGATCGCGCCCACTCCGAGCACGCCGTTCTCGCCGCCGCGGGCCGTGAATATGCGCACGCGCTGCGCCTCGAGCGCCTGGTCCCAGAGCGGATGCGGCGGCACCGCGCCGGCGCGATGCAGTCGCACATATCCCTGATCGGTGATCTCACTCACGGCGTACGACGAGACGTCGAGCGCGCACGCGATCACGCGCCGCGGTGTGCCGGAGCCGACCGTTCGCAGGAGATTGCCGACGGCGTCGCGGGTCCAGCCCGGGAGCACGGCCTTGAGTCGTGCCGCCGCGATGTCCTCGGAGCCGGCGGGCGCAGGCAGCGAAATCCACCGCGAGATGGCTTCGGCGATGCGGTCGTCGGCGGGATTGCCCTGAGCGGAGGCCCGTGTGGCGACGGCGCATGCGAGCGCGCACACGAGCGCGGCGGGGACAAGAAGTTTGCGTTTCATTCGTGGGACGTTACGGGGCGTCGGCGGCGCTGTCGAGTGGCGCGCGTCGCGAACCGAACGGTATCTTGCACCACTCAATGTCCAACTCCTCCCCGGTGAAGTTCGACGATCCGCCCGTATTCCCGCGCGGATTCCGCTGCACGAGCACCAACTGCGGCCTGAAGCCAGACGCGAAGGATCTCGCACTCTTCGTGAGCGAGAAGGATTCTTCCGCCGCCGCCCTGTTCACGCGAAATCACTTTCCCGGCGCGCCGGTGACGCTCGGCCGCGAGACGATCAAGGCCGGCCGGCTGCGCGCGATCGTCGCCAACAGCAAGTGCAGCAACGTCGCGACCGGCGCGCGCGGCCTCGAGAACGCGCGTCGCATGGCGGCCGCAGCCGCGAAAGAGATCGGGTCGACGGCGGACCGTGTGCTCGTGAGCTCGACCGGCGTGATCGGTGTGCAGCTCGCGATCGAGAAGATCGAGCACGGCATGGTTGGACTCGCGGCGCAGCTGCAGGCGGATCCGATGGTGGGCGCCGAGGGGATCATGACGACCGACACTTACCCGAAGGCGTTGTCGGCGCGCGTGGGCGACGCGACGATCACCTGGGTGGCGAAGGGTTCGGGGATGGTGGAGCCGAACATGGCGACGATGCTCGCCTACATCTTCACCGATGCGGAGTTCGACGCGCCCGCGCTCGACCGGATGCTGCGGCAGGCGGTGCACGTGTCGTTCAACATGTTGAGCGTGGATACCGACACGAGCACGAGCGACACGTGCGCGATCATGGCGAACGGACTGGCGGGGCGCGTGGACGAGCAGGCGTTTCTCGAGACGCTCACCGCGGGCTGCATCAAGATGACCGAGACGCTGGCTCGCGACGGCGAGGGGGCAACTCACCTGCTGCGCGCGATCGTTCGTGGCGCTGCGACCGACGACGACGCGCGGCGCGTCGCGAAGTCGCTCGTGAACTCACCGTTGATCAAGACGATGGTGCATGGCGCGGATCCCAACGTCGGCCGCCTGCTGATGGCGGTGGGCAAGGCGTTCGAGGTGAACGTGCGGCCGGGGAGCACCGACGCGTGGATCAACGGCCACGCGGTGGTGAAGGGCGGCGAGCGTCTCGACTTCGACGAGGCCGCGGTGCGCGCCGCGCTAAAGAGCGAGGTCGTCGATCTCGAAGTGACGCTTGGCGTCGGCAATGCGACCGCGACCGCGTACGGCTGCGATCTCACGAACGGGTATATAGAAGAGAACGCGGCGTACTACTCGAGCTGAGCGCAGCAGCTCGAGTAGTACGCTGGTTCAGTAACGAAGGCCGAACGTTATGGGCGCGAACCAGGAAGGTCCGGTCGTGCCGCCGACGAGGCCATTCCATCGAGCCTCGGCAACAGCGCGCAATCGTGGGCCGACGGGCAGGGCGATGCCTGCTCCTGCGGACAGCCCCATGTGCAAGTCGTGGTTTCGCGCGTTCACGTCGTAGGCGCCAGCGCCGCCGATCAGGTAGAAGATTCCGCGATGATCCACATTCAGGATCCCGTTCGCCACCACTCCGAGGATGTTTACGGTCTGCGCGTTGTA
>Ga0209014_10001150_pt1 | contig 15680 bp, 15 predicted proteins | sample BarGraNGADG00212_FD_184491 | JGI IMG/M metagenome (GOLD analysis project Ga0209014, IMG submission 184491) | Arctic peat soil microbial communities from Barrow, Alaska - Barrow Graham LP Ref core NGADG0002-212 (SPAdes) (version 2) | ecosystem: Environmental > Terrestrial > Soil > Wetlands >...
CGCGACACCACCTCCCAGGGACGGGGCCTGGTCGGCACCGGGTTCGTCGCCGGCCTCGTCACGAACCTGCTCAACCCCAAGGTGGGCGTGTTCTTCGTGACGTTCCTGCCGGGATTCGTGCCGCACGGGCACTCGGTCGGTGTCACGTCGTTGCTGTTCGGCGCGATATTCGTCGCGTTGACGGCGGCGTACTGGGTCTTGCTGCTGGCCGTCGCCGCCCGTGTCACCAGGTGGATGAACGAACCGCACACCCGCCGTCGGCTCGACACCGCGACCGGTGGCGTCCTGATCGCCTTCGGCGTCCGGCTGGCGATCGAGTCCTGATCCGCCCACGTGGGGAGCGAAATCCGCGCTCAGCGCCGGTTTCGTTCCCCACATCGACACGCGGCACCGCACTGGCGTAACACGGGGCTCATAGGTCACAATGGCACCACATACCTCCTTGCTGAGGGACGGCCTGCTGGGGAAGGCGTCGCCGTCGAGTCAGTGGAGGTGTGCGATGTCCAGTACCCGCACCAGCGGTCCCGCCGCCGGTAACCGCGTCACGCCGTCAACGCGTGGCGTGGTCTTTGTGCATTGCTGCCCCGCGGCCATCGCTCCGCACGTCGAGTGGGCACTCGCCGGCGTCCTGGGGCGGCCGGTGCGCCTGCAGTGGTCCAGCCAGCCCGCGGCGCCGATGCATCTGCGCGCCGAAGCCACGTGGACGGGAGCGATCGGAACCGGAGCACGGCTCGCGGCTTCGGTCCGAGCCTGGCCGATGCTGGTGTTCGAGGTAACCGAGGACGCCACGTCCAGAAGCGACGGCGAACGGCTCGCCTACGTGCCCGGTCGAGGCTTCCACCGGAGCATGGTGTCGGTGAACGGTGACGTCGTGGTCGGCGAGGAACGCCTGCGCGGGCTGCTTTCCCGTGCCCGCTCGGCAGAGGACTACGCGCACGGGCTTTCGGACCTGCTCGGCTCGGCCTGGGACGCGGAACTCGAGCCGTACCGCATCGGTGGCGACGGTGCTCCGGTGAGCCTGCTGAATCAGGTCGTCTAGAGCGGGATGTTGCCGTGCGCGCCTCGCCCAGCAGGCGCGGCGGCCAGCGCCTCGGCCAGCGCCGCCCGGGTGCGCGAAGGCTCGATGACCTCGTCGACGACACCGAGCTCGATCGCCCGGGCGACGCCGCCGGCGATCCGCTCATGCTCTTCGGCCAACTGCGCATGCAACGTCTCGCGTTCACCGGGCGGGGCCGCGGCGAGCCTCTTGCGATGCAGGATTCCCACGGCCGCGGACGCTCCCATCACGGCCACCTCGGCGCCGGGCCAGGCGAAGACCCGGTCGGCGCCCAGCGAGCGCGAGTTCATCGCGATGTAGGCACCGCCGTAGGTCTTGCGGGTCACGAGCGTCACGCGCGGCACCACCGCCTCACCGAAGGCATGCAGCAGCTTCGCGCCGCGCCGGACGATGCCGTCCCACTCCTGGCCGACGCCGGGCAGGTAGCCGGGCACGTCGACGAGTACTACCAAGGGGATCCCGAACGCATCGCACATCCGGACGAATCGAGCGGCCTTTTCGGCAGAGGGCGAGTCGAGGCAACCACCCAACCGCAGCGGGTTGTTGGCGATCACGCCGACTGTGCGGCCCACGAGCCGACCGAGGCCGGTGACGACGTTCGGGGCCCACTTGGCGTGCAGCTCGAGGAAGTCGCCGTCGAGGATCGCGGCCACCAGCGGGTGCACGTCATAGGCGCGCTTCGGGTTCTCGGGCAGCAGCGCCGCGAGGTCACGGTCTGGACCGACCAACGCGAGGTCGAGCGAGCCCTGCTGCGAGAAGAGGCTGCTCGCCCGCCGCGCCGTCGTGATCGCCTCGTCTTCGGTGGCGGTGGTGATGTGCACCACTCCGCTGCGCCGACCGTGTGTGTCCGGACCGCCGAGCGACTCCATGTCGACGTTCTCGCCGGTGACCGAGCGCACGACGTCCGGACCGGTGACGAAGACACGCCCGCTCGACGACATGATCACCAGGTCGGTGAGGGCAGGTCCGTATGCGGCCCCGCCGGCCGCCGGGCCGAGTACGACCGAGATCTGCGGCACGCGTCCGGACGCGCGAATCATGGCCTGGAACACGAGCCCGACCGCGTGCAGCGCGTCGACGCCTTCGGCCAGACGTGCCCCGCCGGAGTGCCACAAGCCGATGACCGGCACGCGTTCGCGGACTGCCGTGTCGATGGCGTCGACGATGTGCCGGCACCCCTCGGTGCCCATCGCGCCACCCATGGTGGTGGCGTCGGTGCAGAACGCGGTTGCCTTCGCGCCGTCGATCGTGCCAGTCGCGGCGAACACCCCGCTGTCGTCTCGCGGGCGCAGTGGTCGCAGTGAGTCCGGATCGAACAGCTTCTCGAGCCGCAGTTCGGGATCGCGCGGGTCGCGCGCGTCCACCATCGCTGACGGCTCAGCGATCAGAGTCATGCGTGACCTCTCTTAGGCCTTGCAGAACAGCAACGCCGAGTTGTGCCCGCCGAAGCCGAAGGAGTCGTTCAGTGCGGCCGGGACGGCCATGTGGCGCGCTTCTCGGGCGACGTCCACCCGGACCTCGTCGTCCGGGTCGTCGAGGTTGATCGTCGGAGGCACGACGTCGTTGTATACGGCCAGCACGGTGGCGATGGCTTCGACCGCTCCAGCGGCGCCCAGCAGGTGCCCGGTCATCGACTTCGTGGCGCTGACGACGGTCTGCTCACCGAGCAGGCCTGCGATCCACGCCGCCTCGGCGCCGTCGCCGGTTGGCGTCGACGTCGCGTGGGCGTTCACGTGCACCACGTCGCTGTACGCGACGCCTGATCGCTCGATCGCCGTCTGTGCCGCGCGACGCTGACCGGTGCCGTGCGGGTCGGGCGCCACGATGTCGTACGAGTCAGAGGTGATCCCGGCCCCGCCGAGCACCGCGTAAGGGCTGCGGCCGCGGGCCCGGGCAGACGACGCGCGTTCCAGCACCAGCACGCCGGCGCCCTCGCCGAGTACGAACCCGTCGCGGTTCTTGTCGAACGGACGAGATGCCCGCTGTGGCTCGTCATTGCGCGTGGACATCGCGCGCATCTGGGCGAACCCGGCGATGTTCAGCGGGTGGATGCACGCCTCGGTGCCGCCCACGACGACCACGTCCGCACGGTCGAGCTGGATGAGGTCCAGGCCGTGCGCGATGGCCTCCGAGCCCGACGCGCACGCGCTGACCGTGGTGTGCACGCCTGCGCGCGCTCCGATCTCGAGACCGACATACGCTGCCGGACCGTTGGGCATGTTCATCGGGATGAGCAGCGGCGACACCCGGCTCGGCCCCTTGTCGAGGTAGATGTCGTACTGAGCCAGCAGGCTGGTGACGCCACCGATACCGGTGCCGATCACGACCGCCACGCGGGCCGGGTCGAGACCGCACTCGTCAGAGCGGCCGGTGAACCCGGCGTCGGCCCAGGCCTGCCGCGCGGCGACGATCGCTGCCTGCTCGCTGCGGTCCAGACGGCGAGCCTGCACTCGTGGCAGCACCTCTGCCGGGTCGACGGCCATGGGTGCCGCGATCCGAACGCTCAGGTCGGCGGCCCAGTCGTCGGTGAGGCCGACGACTCCGGACCGGCCTTCGAGCAGGCCGGCCCAGAACGTCGCGACGTCACCACCGAGCGGCGTCGTAGCCCCGAGGCCCGTGACCACGACCGTGTTGTCACGGGCGCCAGTGGTGCTTGCCATCTGCTGGTGACTCCTCGGGTCAGGCGTTCGACTGGATGTAGGAGACCGCATCGCCGACGGTCTTGAGCTTGGGCAGTTCGTCGTCGGGGATCTTCACGCCGAACTTCTCCTCGGCGGCCATGGCTACCTCGACCATCGACAGCGAGTCCACATCGAGGTCGTCGGTGAAGCTCTTGTCGTCGGTGACGTCGGCGACGTTCACGTCGGCCACCTCTTCGAGAATGGAGGCGAGTCCTGCTCGGATCTCGTCGGCACTAGCCACAGCGGTTTCCTTTCGGTTGGTTCGACCCGCCCACCATGGACGGGGCATGACGTCAGGGGGCGAGCACTACCTGGGCGGCGTAGGCCAGCCCGGAGCCGAAGCCGAGCAGCAGCACGGGCGCGCCCGACGGGATCTCACCGCGCTCGACCATCCGGGACAGAGCCAACGGGATCGTGGCTGCCGATGTGTTGCCGGAGGTGACGATGTCGCGGGCCACGATGACCTCTGGCGCACCGAGCCGCTTCGCGATCGAGTCGATGATCCGCAGATTGGCCTGATGGGGGATGAACGCGGCGAGGTCGCGGGGCTCGACTCCGGCCCGGCGGCACGCTTCGAGCGCGACGGGAGCCATCTGGGAGGTGGCCCATCGGTAGACGGCCTGCCCTTCTTGACGGAACAGGCGCGAGCCCTCGTCGATGGCGACTGTGTCGAACTGATCGCCGTCGCTGCCCCACACCACCGGCCCCAGGCCTACGACGTCGGATCGGCCGACGACGGCGGCGCCCGCCGCATCGCCGAGGATGATGCACGTGCCGCGATCGGAGAAGTCGAGCCAACCGGAGAATCGCTCGGACGCGACGACCAGGACGTTGCGGGCCTGGCCGGTGAGGACTGCGGCGGACGCGACGTTGAGCGCGTAGACGAAGCCAGAGCAACCGGAGTTGACGTCGAACGCGCCGGGGGCGGGGATGCCGAGGCGGCTGGCCAGTTGCGGCGCCGCGGCGGGCACGGGCGTCGGCATCGTGCACGACGCGACGATCACCAGGTCGATGTCGGTGGCGGCCACTCCCGCGGCGGCGAGCGCCTTGCTGCCCGCGGCCTCGGCCATGTCGACCACGGTCTCGTCCGGATCCGCCCAGCGGCGTTCGGAGATCCCGACGCGACTCCTGATCCAGTCGTCATCGGTGTCGACGCCACGCGCGATCAGGTCGTGGTTGGTGATCACGTTCGACGGCCGGTAGTGACCGAGGCCGAGTATGCGCGTGGCGGCTGCCGCGGGGGCGCTCTTGAGCGCCACTAGGCGTCCGATCCGCTGTGGATACGGACCAGCGGCAGCCCGGCCGCGACGATGTCGCCGTCGCTGCGGAGCCATTCGACGAGGACACCGGCGTCGGGCGCGATGATCACGTGCTGCTCGCGGTTCGTCTGAACCGTGCCCAGCCGGGTGCCCCGGGTGACTTCGAGGCCTTCATCGATGCTGTCGGCGCGGGTGAACACGCCCTTGGCGGGGGTGACCACGACGCGAAAGTCGGGAGTGTGCCCGCCCTGGCCGTGCGTCGGGCTGTTGCCGATGAGGGTGCGAGCGGCGTCCAGATCGCCAGGCGACTTGACCGCGAGCAGTTCGACGCCGGGTAGTTCGCGTTTGGCTATGCCGGTGAGGGTGCCGGCCGGAGCCAACTCGATCGCCGCGCTGACGCCGAGATCGCCGCAGGAACGCATACAGAGGTCCCAGCGCACCGGAAGCGTGACCTGCCTGACCAGTCGTGCGACCAGCTCGGCGCCCGTCGTGACCGCCAAGCCGTCGGCGTTCGACAGCAGGATCGGGTGCGGGTCGCGGACGCTCAGTGACGTCGCGTACTCGGCCAACGCCTCCTCGGCCGGGCTCATGTAATGCGTGTGGAACGCGCCTGCCACGGCGAGCGATCTGACGCGAGCACCCTCGGGGGGTTCGGCAGCCAGGTGCTCGAGGGCGTCCAGTGCTCCGGCGGCGACGATCTGGCCGGCGCCGTTGCGGTTGGCCGGGGTGAGACCGGCGGACTCGATCGCGGCGAGGACGACCTCGGGGCTGCCGCCCAGCAGGGCTGACATGCCGGTGGGGGCGAGCGCGCACGCCGCCGCCATCTCGGCTCCGCGTCGGGCGGCGAAGGCCACCGCCGCGACGGGCGTCAGCGCACCGGCGACCGCGGCCGCAGTCAGTTCGCCGACGCTGTGCCCGGCGACGATCCGTTCCACCCCGGGTTCGAGGGCAAGCTGCTGGGCGACGACGAGGCCGAGCGCGACGATGAGCGGTTGGGTGACCGCGGTGTCCTTGATCGCGTCGGCGTCAGCCGTGGTGCCCAGCCGGATCAGGTCGAGCCCGGCGGCGTCGGAGAACGCCGACAGCTGTTCGGCGACGCCCGGCAGTTCGAGCCAGGCGGAGAGCATGCCCGGGGTCTGGGCACCTTGTCCAGGAGCGAATACGGCGATCACAACACCAACCATCCCTTGCGCAGCTGTGTTGCGGCGAGCACGACTCGGACAGCATTGACGCCGTGAACTTGTAGGGTTCCCACACATGTTAACGGCAGATGTCCAGATTCTTCCCTGACGTCTTGTCGGATTAACCCAATGCACTCAATCGGCCGAGGGCCAGTGCCATCCGCAGCGTGAACGCGCCACGGGGCTCGGCCGGCGACTCGCCGCAGATCTCGGCCACCCGGCGCAGCCGGTACCGCACCGTGTTGGCGTGGACGAACAGGGCCCGTGCCGTCGACTCCAACGCGCCGCCGGCCTCGAGGAAGGTGCTGACGGTCTCGACCAGGACGTCGCCGGACTTGATCAACGGCCGGTATATCGACTCGATCAGCTCTTCGCGTGCCTCGGGGTCCCCGGTCAGTGCGCGCTCCGGCAGCAGAGCCTCGGCGCTGACCGGTCGCGGTGCGCCGGGCCACGCCGGGGCGGCGCGCAGCCCGCTGAGTGCGGCCCGCGTGACTGCGCTGGCGTCGGCGATGTCGTTGGTGGCCGGGCCGATCACGACAGGGCCTTCGGCGAACACGGGCAGGAGCGACCTCGCTGCTTCGAGCGGATCGGCCGCTCCGCCGAAGACGATCACCAGCCGGGCGCCGTGCACGCCGGCCATCGCGTCCAGGCCGAGGCGACCGGTCACCTTGTGCACGTCGGCGAGGATGTCGGCCGTGGGCAGGTCGGGCGCGGCGCCGACGACGGCGCCGATCGGCCCGGTCGCCTGCCAGCCGAGCGCCGCCAGTTGGCTGGGCAGCGGATCACCCACGGCCGAGCCTCGGACCAGCGTGTCGATGACGAGGGCCTCCAGTCGCTCGTCCCACGCGCCACGCGTTTCGGCGGCTTGCGCGTACACCCGGGCGGCCGCGAACGCGATCTCGCGACTGAAGCGCAGCAACTCCTCGCGCACGATGTCGGCGTCGTCCTCGCCGGCCAACAGCGGCAGGTTCGCTTCCGCGACTCCGATCGTCTGCCGCACCAGCTCCACGGTCTGCTGCAGGGTCACCGAGCGCGCCATCGCACGCGGCGCGGCAGCGAAGACCTCACCGGTCAACCGCAGCACGTCGTCTGGAGACCGCAGCCAGTCGACGTAGGACTGCAAGCCGGCCTGCGCGACGAGAGTCACCCACGAGCGCTGGTCGGCGGGCAGTTCGCGGAACCAGGGCAGCTCCTCGTCCATGCGGGCGACGCTCTGCGTTGCGAGCCGTCCGGCCGCCTGCTCGATGCGGCGGATCGTGTCGTCCTTCAGGCCGGGTCTCACAACAGCCAGCCTCCCACGCGATGCCTGACTACGGTTGGAGCCGTGGTCGTGCGTAGTCCGGTTGATGATCTTCGGCGCATCGCGTTCCTTCTCGAACGGGCACACGAGCCGTCGTATCGGGTCAAGGCGTTCCGCAACGCAGCCGCAGTTCTCGACGAGCTGCCTGACGACGAGATCGCCTCGCGCGTGCGCACCGGAACGCTGACTCAGCTCACCGGCATCGGTGACGTGACGTCGCGGTGCGTGCAGGAGTCGCTCGCCGGCGAGGTGCCGGTGTACCTGCGACGCCTCGAAGCCATCGAAGACACGCCGGTGGACGAGGCGACGGCGGCGATACGTGCCGCACTTCGCGGTGACTGCCACACCCACTCGGACTGGTCAGACGGAGGCTCGCCGATCCGCGAGATGGCCGAGGTCGCTCGCGACCTCGGCCATGAGTACCTTGTGCTCACCGATCATTCGCCCCGGTTGACCGTTGCCCACGGACTCACGGCGGAGCGTCTCGAGCAGCAGTTGGACGTCGTCGCAGAGCTCAACGACGAACTCGCACCGTTCCGCATCCTGACCGGCATCGAGGTCGACATCCTCGAGGACGGTTCCCTCGATCAGAAGCCGTCGCTGCTGGCCCGCCTCGATGTTGTCGTCGCCAGCGTGCACAGCAAGCTCAAGATGCCTGCCGAGGAGATGACCGCGCGGATGGTCGCCGCGGTGTCCAACCAGCACACCGACATCCTCGGGCACTGCACCGGACGGCTCGTCGCCGGTGAGCGCGGCAGACGCGCCGAGTCGCAGTTCGACGCCGAGCTGGTGTTCGCCGCCTGCGCGCGGTTCGGCGTCGCCGTCGAGATCAACTCGCGCCCGGAGCGACTCGACCCGCCCAAACGCCTACTGCGCCTGGCGGTCGAGGCAGGCTGCCTGTTCTCGATCGACACCGACGCCCACGCCCCGGGCCAGCTCGATTGGCAGCACTTCGGCTGCGAACGCGCGGCCCGTTGTGGCGTGGCCGTCGGCGACGTCGTGAACTCGTGGCCGGCGCCGGACCTGCTCGCGTGGACCAGCGATCACTCGGTGCGACCGTGATCGAGGTCCGTCGTGCGGCCGGGCGGTTCGAGACGGACCAGCCCGGCATCAGGACGTACCACTGCTTCTCCGCCGGCGCGCACTACGACCCGGACAACGTCAGCCTCGGACGGCTCGTCGCCGTCGACGAGCACCGCGTGGCCGCCGGTGCAGGCTTCGACCGCCACGCCCACCGCGGTGTGTGCATCGTCAGCTGGGTGTTGGACGGAACGCTTCGGCACGAAGACGCGGCCGGTCACATCGTGAACCTGCGACCCGGCCGGGTGCTGGTGCAGGACGCCGGTCGGGGGATCGAACACAGTGAGCGCAACGCGTCCGGCACCGACCCGCTGCGATTCGTCCAGATGTCGCTGCTCGGCGACGGGGACGAGCCTCGAGTCCTGCTCGCGGACCTGCCCCTGCAGACCCGTGCCGGGCAGCTCACGGTGCACCGGACCGGCGCGCTGCGGGTTGACGCGCCGCTCGCCCACCTCTACGTGGCGCGTGGGCGTTTCGAGACCGGAGACGATGTCCTCGTCGAGGGCGACGCCGTGCGGGCCGACGAGCCGCTCGACGTCGACGGCGCGGGCGAGCTGCTCGTGTGGAGCCTGGTCGATCGCAGGGACGAACCAGTTCAGGGTGCCGAGCCGCCGGCGACCTCGTAGTTCCACAGCTCGCTGCTGACACCCGCCGGTTTCGGAGCCGGGCCGCCGTCGCGCTCGGCCTGGGAGCGGTGGCCGTGGCCGAAGGCCGGCGAGTTGACCCACGACTGGAACGCCGCCTCGTCCCGCCAGCGCGTGACCACCAGCCACACAGTGCGCTCGTCTGTGGGCTTGAGCAGCTCGAACCCCTCGAAACCGTCCTGGTCGTCGACGGCACCGGCCCGCGCCGCGAAGCGGTGGGCGAGTTCGTCTCCGCTGTCGGCCTCGACCGTGATGGCGTTGATCTTGATGACGGTCATGCGTCGCCTCCGATCGTCCCGTGCCCGGCTGCGGTCACGTCGTGCAGTCGGTATCTGGCGATGGCTTCGGCCGGGGCTTCGGGCTTGACCAGACCGCGCCGCGCCAGCTGCTCCAGGGTCGCGACCACGATCGACTCCGCGTCGACGTGGAAGAATCTGCGGGCCGCGCCGCGGGTGTCGGCAAAGCCGAAACCGTCCGTGCCGAGCGATGTGTAGTCGGCCGGCACCCAGCGCGCGATCTGATCGGGGACGGCACGCATGAAGTCCGACACCGCGATGACCGGGCCGCTGGCGTCGGCGAGCTTGGCGGTGACGTACGGGATCCGTGGGGGGTCGGCCGGGTGGAGCAGGTTGGCCTGCTCGCAAGAGACGGCCTCGCGGCGCAGCTCGTTCCATGACGTCGCCGACCACACGTCGGCGTCGACGTTCCACTCCTCACCGAGCAGGCGCTGTGCGTCGAGTGCCCATGGCACGGCGACGCCGGACCCGAGCAGCTGCGCCCGTGGGCGTCCGTCGACGGCGAGCCCGGGGGAGTAGAGATAGAGCCCCCGCAGCAGGCCCTCGACGTCGAGCCCCTCCGGTTCGGCGGGCTGGCTGATCGGCTCGTTGTAGATCGTCAGGTAGTAGAAGACGTCGTGGTCCGACAGGGGAGTTCCGTAGGCACCGATGCCGTACATGCGCTCGAGGCCCGCCCGTACGATGTGCGCGATCTCGTAGGCGAACGCGGGGTCGTAGGCGACGCATGCCGGGTTGGTAGCGGCGAGCAGCAGCGAGTGACCGTCGGCGTGCTGCAGGCCCTCGCCGGTGAGGGTCGTTCGTCCAGCGGTGGCACCCAGGACGAACCCGCGGCCGAGCTGGTCGGCGAGCGCCCAGAACTGATCGCCGGTGCGCTGGAACCCGAACATCGAGTAGAAGATGTAGAACGGGATCATCGGCACGCCGTGCGTCGCGTAGGACGTCGCGGCCGCGATCAGGGACGCCGTCGAGCCGGCCTCGCTGATGCCCTCGTGCAGGATCTGGCCGGTCGTGGACTCCTTGTACGACAGCAGCAGGTCACGGTCGACGGCTTCGTACTCCTGCCCGTGCGGTGAGTAGATCTTGGCCGTGGGGAAGATCGCGTCCAGACCGAACGTCCGGGCCTCATCGGGGATGATCGGCACGAATCGCGCGCCGATCTCCTTGTCCTTGATCAGGTCCTTGAACAGCCGCACGGTGGCCATCGTCGTGGCGACCTGCTGCTTGCCTGACCCGGAGCGCAGTTCGGCGTACGCGGCCTCACCGGGCAGCGTCAGCGGCTTGGCCCGCGACACGCGCTTGGGCGACGCTCCGCCGAGTGCCGCCCGACGCTCCTTCATGTACTGGATCTCGTCGGACTTCTCGCCCGGGTGGTAGTACGGCGGCAGGTCCGCCTCGAGCGCGGCGTCTGTGATCGGCAGGTGGAGCCGGTCGCGGAACGCCTTGAGGTCGGACTTGGTGAGCTTCTTCATCTGGTGGGTGGCGTTGCGACCTTCGAACGACTCGAGCGTCCATCCCTTGACCGTCTTGGCGAGGATGACCGTCGGCTGGCCGACGTGCTCACGGGCGGCCTCGAACGCCGCGTACACCTTGCGGTAGTCGTGGCCGCCCCGGCTGAGTCTGCGCAGGTCGTCGTCAGTCATGTGCTCGACCATCTTGCGCAGCCGGGGGTCTCCGCCGAAGAAGTGTTCGCGAATGTAGGCGCCGGCCTCGACGGAGTACGTCTGGAACTGGCCGTCCGGAGTGGTGTTCATCCGGTTCACGAGTACGCCGTCACCGTCGCGAGCGAGCAGCGGATCCCAGTCGCGTCCCCAGACGACCTTGATGACGTTCCACCCCGCGCCTCGGAAGTACGTCTCGAGCTCCTGGATGATCTTTCCGTTGCCGCGCACCGGCCCGTCCAGGCGTTGCAGGTTGCAGTTGATGACGAAGGTGAGGTTGTCGAGTTCCTCGCGTGCGGCCACGCCTATGGCGCCGAGCGACTCGACCTCGTCCATCTCGCCGTCGCCGAGAAACGCCCATACGTGGGAGTTGGCGGTGTCTGCGAGGCCGCGAGCGTGCAGGTACCGGTTGAACCGGGCCTGGTAGATGGCGCCGATCGGGCCCAGGCCCATCGACACGGTCGGGTATTCCCAGAACTGCGGCATCAGCCTCGGGTGCGGGTAGGACGACAACCCGTAGGGCGCGTGCGACTTCTCCTGCCGGAAACCGTCGAGGTGGGTCTCGCTGAGCCGGCCTTCGAGGTAGGCGCGCGCGTAGATGCCCGGCGCGGCGTGGCCCTGGTAGTACACCTGGTCGCCCATTCCGCTGGCGAGGTCCTTGCCCCGGAAGAAGTGGTTGTACCCGACCTCGTACAGCGACGCGGCGCTGGCGTAGGTGGCGATGTGCCCGCCCACCCCGACCGTCTTGTTCACTCGCGTGACCATGATCGCCGCGTTCCAGCGGATGTAGGCACGGATGCGCCGCTCGATGTCCTCGTCGCCCGGGAACCACGGTTCCCGCTCGGGGGGGATGGTGTTGATGTAGTCGGTGCTGCGCAGCGCCGGCACGCCGACCTGGCGCTCCCGGGCGCGTTCGAGAAGCTTGAGCATGAGGAATCGAGCGCGTTGGCGGCCGTCGGTGTCGATGGCCGCGTCGAGTGATTCGACCCACTCGCGGGTCTCGTCCGGATCGGTGTCGGGCAGCTGGCTGGGCAGGCCGTCGGTGATGATGCTGAATCGGTCTCGAGTCACCCGCCCAGTGTCCACCCTTGCCAGCCGCTAGGGTCGCAGAGAGAGTTACCCCGTGGTAGCGGGATTGAGTCAGCCGAGCGGGCAGCGCCGACCGGACCGCGTCGGCCAGAGAGTCAGGAGAATGTCACCGTGAGCACGAGCTCCCCCGCCGGAAACGGACCGGGTGTTGCTGAGCGAATGGGTTTCAAACCGACGATGATCGTCATGGAGATCGGCTATGACGACGATGTGGATGACGAACTGCGCGGGCTCATCGAGGATCAGACCGGTGAGGTCCTGGTGGGCGAGGACTCCGACGAGGTCGTGGACGTGGTGCTCGTGTGGTACCGCGAAGGCGACGGAGATCTGACCGATCTGCTCGTCGATTCGATCGCGCCTCTGGCCGACAGCGGCGTCATCTGGCTGCTGTCGCCCAAGCGCGGTCGTGGCGGCTACGTCGAACCGTCCGACATCGCCGAAGCGGCGGCCGTCGCCGGTCTTTCTCAGACATCGATCACTGCCGTGAGCCCGGACTGGTCCGGGGCACGACTCGTCGGACGAAAGTCAGGAGCCAAGCGTTGATCAACGTCGGTGACGAAGCGCCGGACTTCACCCTGCGCGACCAGAACAACGAGGAAGTCACGTTGTCGTCGTTTCGCGGGTTGCAGGCGGTGCTGCTCATCTTCTACCCGTTGGCGTTCACCGGTATCTGCACGGGCGAGTTGTGCGAGGTCCGCGACGATCTGTCGACGTTCCAGAACGACGACGTTCAGGTGCTCACGATCAGTGTCGATTCGCCGTACTCGCACAAGATCTTCAGCGAGCGTGAGGGCTACGAGTTCCCGCTGCTGGGGGACTTCTGGCCGCACGGTGCGGTGGCGAAGACGTACGGCGTGTTCAACGAGGCGGTCGGCTTCGCGAATCGGGGCACCTTCCTGGTCGACAAGGCGGGCGTCGTTCGCTTCGCTGAGATGAACCCCCCGGGCGAGGGCCGCGATGCGCAGGCTTGGCGGGACGCGATCGCGGCGCTGTAGTCCCGGCGTCCTGCCGGCTGGCAAGGTCGGTCGGCTACGGCCTGTGGGCGCGCAGGAGCGCGTCGATCGCCGGCCGCTCGGCGCCTTCCACCGGGCGATGAACAGCGGCGGCGACGTCGATGACGAGCCCGCAGCCGTCGAGATCGGCCGTCAGATCCGTGGCCGTATAGAGCACGCTTGGTTCTTGCGGGCCGCCCGAGCCGTCGGTGATGTTCGTCGAGTCGTGACCGACGACGAGCAACGTCCCGCCGGGTGCCAGCGCCTCGGCTGCGGCGCGCACCGACCGCCGCCGCGCATCCGCCGGCAGCTGCAGGTAGCAGAGCAACGCCAGGTCGACCGGCTGCGCCGGGCGGTAGGTCGTCGCGTCGGCGCAGACCCACTCGATGCCGGACGCACTCGCGGCAAGTTCGAGTTGGCGGCCCTTGTCCAGGCCGACCTGCGAGAAGTCGACCGCGGTGACCTGCCACCCTCTCGTCGCCAGCCATACCGCGTTTCGGCCTTCCCCGCAGGCGAGGTCGAGCGCGGAGCCAGGCGTGAGGTCGGCCAGCTCCCGCTCGACCCACAGGTTGGGGCGCAGGCCCCAGACGAGATCCGATGATCGGTAGCGTTCGTCCCACTCGGTGGCATCCACGACGCTATTGAACCGCGCGGCCGTAGCGGTCGGCGAGCTTGGCTGCCCGGGCCCGCTCCGCCTCCCAAGCGGAGTCGGTCGTCGGCGGTGGCTCTGGAACCTCGTCGATGTCGTGCGCCTGCTCGTGACGGGTCTCGGCGCGCACCATGGCGATCGGCGCCGCAAGCGCCAGCAGAGCGAACAGATACCACTGGATGATGTAGGCGACGTGCTGCGGCTCGACCGCGCCACCTGCTGGATTGGACAGGTCTGGGCTGCTGATGACGGCCAGGTCGCCCACGCCGGGCTGCCCTGCCAGCAACTCGGCGTAGCCGTTGAAGACCTGTTCGTCGAGCCGCGCCGCCTGTTCGGGCGGGTTGATCGACTCGACCTGATGGGCGGGCAGGCTTGCGGCGGCGTCATTGCGGGTCTCGGCCGGCTCCACGCGTGCCGTCACCGACACTCGGCCGGTCGGAGGTGCCTGGGGGACCGGCGTCGCTTCGCCTGTGTTGGTACCCGAGATGAATCCGCGCACGACGAGGAGCGTTCCCTCCGGAGTCCGCAGGGGAGTGAGGACGAGGTAACCGGTGTCTCCGTCCTGCGTGCGCCCACGCACCAGCGATGCGTGGTCGGCGTCGAACGTCCCGGTGGCCGTCACGGTGCGGAACTGCACCTTGAGGCTGCTGGGGGCCCGACCCGCGCCCACGAGTGGCAGGACTGAGGCCACCGCGCTCGGCGCGGCGTGCGCGTTTCGGCGCAGGTCGCCGTTGGCGCCGGCCTTGGTCGCGAGGCGGGCGATCTGCCACGAGCCCGCCAGGACGCAGATGGCCGCGACCAGGACCATCAACACCGACAGCGCCGCGTAGCGAGGTTGCCGCAGGGCCTTCAGCACCACAACACGGTACGGCGCGGGGTGGCGTGGTCGTGCCGGTACCCTGATCCGGGCTGCTCAGACGGCCTGACGAGCGGGCCGTGATCGGCCCGGCGGGCGCTTAGCTCAGCGGGAGAGCACTCGGTTTACACCCGAGCGGTCACTGGTTCGATCCCAGTAGCGCCCACCAGATAGAGGCCCCAAGATTACTGGCTTGTAGTCGCGTCAGCGAGTGTCGGCAGGTTGACGACCTGACCACCAGTCCGCAACGAGTCCGCAGGAAGTCCGCGAGCAGCGCGGACTACGGCGTCCAGGCGCTCTGCCACGGCGTCCAGGTCGTCGTCAAAGAGATCTGCATAGGTGTCTAGCGTCATAGCCGCTGAGGCGTGACCGAGCATCGCCTGAATCGCCTTAACGTTCGCCCCGGCGCTAACAGCGAGCGATGCGGCCGTGTGCCGCAGTTCATGGGGTGTCAAGCCAGGCTCTCCTATCGTCGTAGCAGCGCCGTCGAACCATGATCGGCGCGCGTTCCGGTTCCGTAGCGGGGCCCCTGTCACGGTCGTGAACACGAGATCATCCCGGCTCTTGCCTGCGACGTACGCGGCCAGGTCATCGACCAAGATGCGAGGGATCGGCACGGAGCGTGCTTCGTGCGACTTCGGCGTCCCCCAGACGAGGTGTCCGCCCACTTCGGTCATCGCCTCGCTGACGGTCAGCCGCCGCCGCAGGAAGTCGACAGAGCTAACACGCAACGCGGCCAACTCGCACCACCGCAATCCGCAGTAGGCCAGAACCAGGACGGCGAGCCGGCCACTACCAGCAGCATCTGCAAGCTGCTCCACTTGGCGGGCCGTCAGGTACTTCCGCCTTCGTTTGATGACGCGCGGGAGGTTTGCTCCGAGCGTTGGGTTGGACGGTAGGCGCCGGTCACGGACAGCGAGCTTGAGAACGCCGGAGAG
>Ga0209014_10001151_pt1 | contig 15678 bp, 17 predicted proteins | sample BarGraNGADG00212_FD_184491 | JGI IMG/M metagenome (GOLD analysis project Ga0209014, IMG submission 184491) | Arctic peat soil microbial communities from Barrow, Alaska - Barrow Graham LP Ref core NGADG0002-212 (SPAdes) (version 2) | ecosystem: Environmental > Terrestrial > Soil > Wetlands >...
GGGAGAGGCGAGTTGGAGATGGGTCCCGGGAGCAGAACTGAGTGGGGAGGATGGCGAAGCCGTTTCCGGATGCCGCATTCAACCTCAGCTCTCGCCTCTGCTCCGGCATTCCGCATTCCTCTTCTGCATTCTGCATCGGGGTGAAATTCCGCATCCCGCATTCATCTCGCCTCTCCCCACTCTTCCACTCAAAGGCGCCGGGTTTGCGAGATGGCCTCTAGTCTGTTGGCTGTTGGCTGCAGGCCTCGATCTGACAGCTATCGACTGACAGCGGTCAGCGGATAGCTCCCAGTCACTTTTTCGGCGACCCTCGCACCACTATCCGCCAAATAAGCAGGAAGACTCCCGCCGTGAGCAGCAGGTGGACATATCCCGGCGCCTCGAACATGAACGTCGCGATCGCCCAAAACACGAGCATGGCAATTGCCGCAATGATTCCAAGGTCCATTTTGGCCGTCCCGTTACGTGTTCCCTGATTGACGCTCGATGTACTCCAACCTACTTTCTTTCTCAGCTGGAACGAAGGGGCTTACTTTTTGAGCCGATAAGTCCTCCGAGTGGGTCCGATATGCTTTGTTGACGTCACGCCCGCACGGCGGGAAGGCGGAAGGCAGGGTGAGGGCCTCATACATTCGACAGGGCTTCAAAAACTCCTCTTCGTTCTCCTTTGGGCGGAAGCTTCATCAAACCGATGGGGCTTTCGTCTTTTAACGAGGGTCAGAACGGGGAGTGGCGAGTTCAGGGGCGAGGGGTGAGACCAGTGGGGAGTGGCGAGGGTGAGTGGGGAGTGGGGAGAACCGAGCGGGGAGCGGCGAGCGGCGAGGCCAGGCGTGAGAGATGAGACCTGCAGCGAAGTTGGGAGATCTCTCAACTTCTCGATCTGATCAGTTCAGTTGCGGTCCTCCCCACTCCCCACTCCCCACTCGGTTCTCCCCACTCCCCACTCACCCTCGCCACTCCCCACTGGTCTCACCCCTCGCCCCTGCTGTTTTCAGTAACTAGTATCCGATGTATGCCCCTCGTCACCGTCACCCGCCTGCTGCGCTTCAGCGCCGCCCACCGGGTCCACAACCCCGCCCTGAGCGATGAGGAGAACACGCGCCTGTTCGGCAAGTGCAACAACCCGAACTGGCACGGGCACAACTATTCGCTCGAGGTCTCGGTGACCGGCGAGCCCGACCCCGTCACGGGCTACGTCATCGACCTCGGCCTCGTGAAGAGGATCGCCGAGCGGGAATACGTCGATCTCGTCGACCACAAGAATTTCAACCTCGATGTGCCGTTCATGGCGGGCACCAACCCGACCTCCGAGAACATCATCATCGCGTGCTGGCGCCGTCTGGAACCGGCGCTGAAGCCTGCGCGGCTGTCACGGCTTCGGCTCTGGGAAACGGAGAACCACTATGTCGAGTACGAAGGGCGCTAAACCGAAGCGGAACGGGTCCTCCGCGCTGAAGGGAAAGAACGTCCTGCGCGCAGGCTGCACCATCGAGCTCGAGCACATGGTCAAGCGCGAGCTCGCCATGCTCGGCGAGGATGTCGACCGCGCGGGACTGCTCAAGACGCCCAGCCGCGTGGCCGAGTCGATGCTCTGGCTCACGCGCGGTTACGAGATGAATGTCGCCGAGATCGTCGGCGATGCCGTCTTCGACGAGGCACACCAGTCGATGGTCATGGTGCGCGACATCGAGCTCTACTCCCTGTGCGAGCACCACATGCTGCCGTTCTTCGGAAAGGCGCACATCGCCTACATCCCGGACGGCCGCATCGTGGGACTCTCCAAGCTGCCGCGCATCGTCGAAATGTTCGCGCGCCGGCTGCAGCTGCAGGAGCGTCTCACCGAACAGATCGCCATCGCCATCCAGGACGTGCTCAAGCCGCTCGGGGTGGGCGTCGTGATCGAGGCGTACCACCTCTGCATGATGATGCGCGGCGTCGAGAAGCAGAACTCGAAGACCATCACGTCGGCCCTGCGCGGTTCATTCCGCGACGACGCGAAGACACGCGACGAATTCCTCCGTCTCGCATACACGCCATCGCAGCCGCTCCGATGAGCGCGTCGTCCGCGAACGGCGGCATTCCGCTCGACGGCGTGACGGCGGTGGTCACCGGCGCGTCGCGCGGCATCGGCGAGGCCGTCGCGCGATCGCTCTCGACGGCCGGTGCCCGCGTCGCGCTCGTCGCCCGCGGCCGCGAACCCCTCGAGCGGCTCGCCGCCGCGCTCGGCGCCTCCGCGTTCGCCGTGCCCTGCGATCTGCGCGACGCAGGCGCAGTGAACGCGGCAGTCCAGGCCATCGTCGCCAAACTCGGCGGCCCGCCGCGAATTCTCGTGAACGATGCCGGCATCTTCCGCGTGGGCCCGCTCCACGAACTCGCCACCGAAGATTTCGAGGCGATGGTGAGCGTGAATCTCGTCGCGCCGTTCCGGCTCATTCACGCGTTTCTTCCCGCGATGCTCGCCGGCAAAGCGGGGCACATCGTCACGATCGGATCCGTCGCCGACCGCTCCGCCTGGCCAGGCAACTCCGGCTACGCCGCCAGCAAGTACGGCGCCCGAGCCGTGCACGAAGTTCTCCGCGCGGAGACGAAAGGAACCGCCGTGCGCGCCACGCTCGTCTCGCCGAATGCGACCGATACGGCGCTGTGGGACGACCTCGCTCCGGATTCGCGGACGAATCTGCCGAATCGCGCGGACATGCTGCGGCCGGAGGATGTGGCGCGGGCGGTCCTGTTCGCGGTGACGCAGCCCGAGACCGTCAACGTGGACGAGCTGCGAATCTCCCGCGCGTAGCGGACGCTTGGCGTTCGTTTGGCGTTCGTTTGGCGCTCGCCTAGCGCGGCGCGCGACGAATCGCGGAAAGCACCGGCACTGCCTCGCGTTCGCCGACCCACTGCTCGTCGTCCCTCGCGAGCATCTTGATGCCATCGGGGACGATCGCATCCGCCGGCGCGACGAGCCGGCCTCCCGCTGAGAGAACCTGGGCCGCCGAGCGGAGCAACGCCGGAGTGGCCATGTCGAGCGCGATGCCGCGCGCGCATCCTTTCGCGAGCGGAAGCGCCGGGCCTCGGCCGCGGATCACGATGCCCGCTCCTTCCATCTCACGGCGTCCGGTGAGGGCGATGAACTGCGAATTCGGCGATAGCGCGGCGAGCTCCCGAATGAACGACGCGCTGATGAAATCGAGCACATAGAGTCCGCCGCGCTCGTCGAGCCCGAGCAGTGCGCCGAGGCGCATCATTCGTTCGTGAGACCGCGCGTCCGCCGTCAGCATCGACACGGGCGCACGTTCGCCGATCTCGACGGCGCCGTTGTGCACGGCATACTCCGCGTGGCACACGGGACACCCCAGCGTCCCCTCGATGATGCGCCGGTCGACCGTGCGCGAGGCGGTCGCGATAAGGGACGAATCCTCGTGCGCGTTGGGGCAGCGGAGCTTGTCCAGAAGTTCAACGAACATGTCGACCGTCGCTACGCGAGCCGCGCGCCCCCCGAGTCGGCGTACAACGAATCGATCAGCGCCTTGTAGTCACGATCAATGATGCGCCGCTTCACTTTCAAAGTGGGCGTGAGTTCTCCGCGCTCGATCGAGAAGTCGTGCTCCAGCAGGGCGATCTTCTTTGGTGACTCGAATTTCGCGAGCCCGGCAGTCTGCTTGCCGACCTCCTTCTCCATCTTCGCCCTGATCGTCGGCATCTCGAGCAGCTGCGAACGCTGCGTCCAGATGATGTTCTTGCGTCCGGCCCACCGCTCGAGCTGGTCCCAGTTCGGCACCACGAGCAGCACCAGATACTTGCGCTTGTCGCCGATCATCACGGCCTGGCTCACGTACTTGTTCGTCTTGATCGCGTTCTCGATCGGCTGCGGCGCGATGTTCTTCCCGCCCGCGGTGACGATGATGTCCTTCTTGCGGTCGGTGATGCGCAGGTATCCGTCGTCGAGCAGGCCGATGTCGCCCGTATGGAACCAGCCGTCGGGATCGATCGCTTCCCTCGTCGCTTGGTCGTTCTTGTAGTAACCCGCCATGACGTGAGGGCCACGCGTGAGGATCTCGCCGTCCGGGGCGATGCGCACCTCGTAGCCCGAAAAGGGCTTGCCGACCGTGCCGATGCGGAAGGCCTCCGGTGTATTGCACGAGATCACGGGAGAGGTCTCGGTGAGGCCGTACCCTTCGAGGATCACCAAGCCCGCCGCATAGAAGAACTTGTTGATCTCCGGCGCGAGCGGCGCGCCACCCGACACGAAATACCTCAGCCGCCCGCCCGTGCGCTCCTTGAGCTTGCTGAATACGAGCTTCTGCGCCAGCGCGTACTTCAGCGCGAGCCATCCGTTCGGCACGCGTCCCGCGAGCGTCTCGTCCGCCCACGCGTCCGCCACCGCGCGCGCCCAGAAGAAGATCCGCTTCTTCGCGGAACCACCTGAAAGGGCGTTCTCGAGCACCCTCGCGTACATCTTCTCGTACAGCCGGGGCACCGACATGCACAGCGTAGGCCCCACCTCGGACATGTTGAACGGCACCGTGTCGATCGACTCGGCGTACGCGATCGAGACGCCCGCGGTCCAGAAGAGGTAGTCGCTCGTCCGCTCGAACACGTGCGACAGCGGGAGAAACGACAGCGCGACATCCTCGAGCGTGAACGGCAGCACGGTGAGGACGGTGCGCACGTTCGAGTGGAGGTTGTCGTGCGTGAGCATTACGCCCTTCGGCATGCCCGTCGTTCCGGAGGTGTAGATCAGCGTCGCGAGGTCGCCCGGCTGCACGGCGAGCGCGCCGGTTTTCCACGAGGCTCCGCGCTCCGCGGTGTCCACCGCGGCGCCCATCGCCTCGACCTCCGCGAACGTGTGATTCACTCCCTCCGGCTTCGTGCCGCCGAACGTGATCACGTGCTTCACGCCGGGAGTCTCGGCACGAATCTCCGCGACCTTCGCCGCCTGCCCGTCGCCCGACACGAAGATCGCGGCTGCGCCGGAGTTCACCAGAATGTGCGTGATCTGCGCGGCGGGCAGCGTGGGGTAGACCGGAACGTCGGCCATCCCGAGCGAGAGGCAGGCCCAGTCGGCGAACGCCCACTCGGGCCGGTTCTCCGAGAGGATCGCGATGCGGTCGCCGCGCGCGAGACCGAGTTCCTGCAAGCCGAGCGCGAGCCGCCGCACGCGCTCGAGCACCGTGGCGTGCGAGATCGGCTGGTACCTACCGTCACGCTTCACCTGGTACGCGTCGTCGCGGTGGAACTTTTCGAGCGCCTCGAAGAACAGCTCGGTGAGCGTGCCTGGCACGTTAGTGGGCTTTCACTTTCGGATGAATCTGGATCACGTACGTCACGGGACTTCCCGGGACAGGGGCGCCGCGATATCGAACCGTTGCCACAACAGTGATCGAATCCGGGGTCGTCGGCAACAAGGTGGACCGGACGCGGAGCTTGGGCGCCACGGAGCCGTCGGCCGCCGTCGTGTCCACCAGTGCCGGCTGGCTGTTGCCGTTCCAGAGCGTCGCGACGGTCGTGTCCGTGAGGGCGAGGAGACGGCCATGGTACAGCACGCGATACGACACCAGCCAGCCCTGCGTCCCGCCGATGCCACCGGCCGTGTCGCGGGTCGCCACCCTGAGCGCGAGGGTGGGCGTGACGTTCTGGGCGGCACTGTCGGGAATGGTGAACGCCAGGGTGTCGACGAGCGGCGGCGTCACGATCACGCTGTCCGGACGGCGTGACACGACGATCGTCTGCGCCGTCGACTGCAGTCCCGGCACCGATGCGATGATGCGCACCGTGCCGTTGCGCAGCTGCGCGGTCACGATGCCGGTCGGATCGATGGTCAAGCCCGAGTCGAGCGCGAGATACGCGATCGACGGATTCTGGATCACGCTGCCCGCGGCGTTGAACGCGATCGCGTGCAGCGGCGCCGCGCGGCCGAGCGAATCGCGCAGCGTGTCGCCGGCGACCACGGCGGGGTACGGAAGCGAGTCGAACTCGAGGGCCGTGACGATCATGGGGTTCGTGCCGATCTCCGTGCAGCTCCCCACCACCGCGGCGAGCACGACGGCGAGCGGAACGATCATTCGCACCGACACGAACCTTCTCAAACTTCTCACTTCGCCAAACGCTCCGCGAGGAGCGCCGCGAGGTGAATGTACGCCTGCGACCCCGGGTCGCTGGGTGCGCGAAGCACCGCGGGCTGTCCCGCCGCGAACGCTTCGCTCACCGCGGCGCTCCTCGGGATCACCAGGTCGAACACCATGCTCTTCGGCAGGTGGCCACGCAAGTACTTCTCGGTGCGCTCGCAGGCGGCATTGCCCGCCTCGTACATCGTCAGCAGGATGCCGTCCAGCGTCAACGCCGGATGCGTCGATACGACGTCCTGGATCCCGCGCAGGATCTGCGGCGTCGTCTGCAGCACGAGCGGCTCGCACTGCAGCGGGACCAGCACGCGATCGCTCGATGCGAGCGCGCGGCGTGTGATAAGCCCGAGTCCCGGCGGCGTGTCCACCACGACGATGTCGCAGCGCTCGCGTGCCGCCTCGAGCATCTTCGGCAGGAGGTCGCCTTCCGCGATGCGGCGTGAATAATCCGAGTGATCGGCGGCGTCGGTCACCGTGCCCACGAGCATCACGCGGAGCCATGGAAGCGCCGTCGGCAGGATGACGTCGCGCAGCGGACGGCTGCCGTTGAGGTAATCGGCGAACCCGTGCGTGGCGTGTCCCTTCTTGAGCGCCGCTCCGTAGCGCACCGAGCCCTGCGGGTCGACGTCCACGATGAGCGTCTTGAGTCCGCGGCGCGCGAACGCCGCTCCGAGATTGACCGCCGTGGTGGTCTTGCCGACTCCGCCCTTCTGACTGACAATTGCGAGAATCTGACCCACGTTACTCCTCGCCAGGCGGCGTCACACCGCCCGCCGGGTTCCGCAGCAGCTCGAGCGTCGCTTGAGCATGGCGGATCCAGCGTTCGGCTTCTTCGCCCGAAGGCGGCTGAGACAGGAAAGCCTGCAGATGCTTCTCCGCGCCGGCATTGTCGCCGCGCTTCACGAGGAGGAATGCCAGTCCGTAGTGTGCGCCCGAGAGCGCCGGATCGATCTCCAGTGCGCGCCGGTATGCGCGCACCGCTTCTTCGAGACGCCCCGTGCGAGAGAATGCGATCGCCATGTTCTGCAGCACGCGCAGGTCGTTCGGCGTGTCGCGGAGCGCAAGCCGATACGACGTCAACGCGGCGTCGTAGTCACCCTGACGCTCCAGCACCAGCGCCTCGTTAAGATAATCGAGGCGCTGCGGGCGAACGTCGCTCTTCGTCTTGCCGCCGAGCAGGCGGCTGATCCATGACATGTCCTAGAAAGACGCGCTGGTAGGGTATTTTGGCACAGGTCGGACGGCGGACGGCGGATGGCAGACGGCAGACAGCGGACGATCGATTACCGGATGTCTAATACCCTGGTGTGGTACCCCGGAATCTCACTTCGACATACCTTCCAAGATGCCCAAGAAGAAGCCCGCTCGTCCAGCGAAGGACGTATTCAACGTCGATTGGCCGCTCTTCGGCGAGCTCTCGCGGGCGTTGGCGCTGAAGGTGGCGCGGGAGTACGATCCGGAGCTGGTCGTCGGCATCGCGACCGCCGGCGTCGTGCCGGGCGCGGCCGTCGCCGCGATGCTCGACCGGCCGTTTCATTCGATGCTCGTGAGCCGCCGGTATCAGGCCGAGACCGTTCGCGAGACGCCGGCGGTGTTCGGCGCCGCTCCCGTCGAGGTGCGCGGCAAGAACGTGCTGATCGTCGATGAGACCTGCGGATCGGGCGCGACAATGCGTCTGGCGATCGCCTCCGTGCTCAACGCCGGTGCCGCCGACGTCCGCTCTGCGGTGAGCTTCAAGACCGGCGACTATCAGCCCGACTTCTTCGGGCTCGAGACGGAGAGCACCATCGTGCTGCCGTGGGACAAGGAGATTATCGTCGACGGGGAACTGCTCCCGAATCCGAAATACGAGTAAGACAAAGGGACGATCGCCCCTCACACGTCGCCCGTTGCTGTTCGTACCGTCGCTCTTCGCCGCGGATCGCTAGGCCAGGTCCGCCGCCGCCTCTTCGTACGATGCCCCCGCCGTCATGCGTTCGTATAGGTGCTGCATGATCTCGGCCGATCCCACCAGAAACCGGCATCGGTGGCTTCCGCTGGACCGGCACTCCACCTCGAGTACGGCCAGTGGCGCCTCAGCTGTTCTGCCGAAGAAATCGGCGAACAACCCCGTGCTGTAGTGGCACGCCGGATATGGCAGGCCACCCGTCGCATCCGACTCCGCCCAGTCGCTCGAATCGACGATCGCGACGACGTCGTGCAGCGGCGTGATCGCGAGTGAGCCCCAGCCCATCTCGCGAAAGAACTCCGCCGCGTGCGACTGGTACGTCTCCACGTCGAGCGACTCGGCGTCACCCGCTCCACGAGCCGCCAGCCAGCTGCGGAACGACGCGAAGATCGCGTCGCCGCCGGCATAGCCCGCCTCTTGAAGGAACGTCGCGAACGCGCCGCCGGTGTCACGAATGAGTGCCGAGCGCAGCGCGCCGAGCGACGCGCGCGGAAATGCGAGCAGTTGCGACGATGAAAGGTCCACGTTGGTTGCCATGACGGTGAAAGAAACCTCTACTTCCCGAGACGGCGCAAGAGTTCGGCTTCGTCGATGATCTGCAGGCCAAGTTCCCTGGCCTTGTCGAGCTTGCTTCCCGCGTCCGCGCCGACCACCAGCAGGCTCGTCGCCTTCGACACCGAGTCCGTCACCCGGCCACCTGCGTCCTGGATCATCGCCTTCGCCTCCGGCCGGCTGAGCGTCGGCAGCGTCCCGGTGATGACGACTGTGAGGCCCCTGAAGGCATCACCGGATGCGGCGCGTGCCGGTTCGGCGAAGGTCAGCTTGTGGGCGTGCAGCCGTTCGATCAGCTTCGCGGCGCGCTCGTCGTGGAAGTATTCGTGGACCGACGCCGCGATCGTCGGGCCGATGCCGTGCACGGCCTCGATCTCATCGACGCCGGCCTTGGCGATCGCATCGAGCTTCCCGAAATTCCTCGCCAGCAGCGCGGCGGCTTCCGCGCCGACGTGCCGAATCCCGAGTCCGAACAGCAATCGCGAGAGCGGTTGTTTCTTCGAGGCTTCGATCGCTTCCACGAGCGACTGCGCGCTCTTCTCCGCGAACCGCTCGAGCGCCGCGATGTCCGCTTCCTTCAGGTCGTAGAGATCCGCGATGTCGTGAATCAGCCCCGCGTCGAGCAACTGTTCGATGCGCGCGTACGACAGCCCGTCGATGTCCATCGCGCCGCGCGACGCGAAGTGCACGATGGCCTCCAGCCGGCGTCCCTCGCAGCGATCGTTGTCGCAGAAGAGGTCCTTCTCCGATGCGCGCACCTTCGTGCCGCACGCCGGACAGTGCGTCGGGATCTTCGGCACCGGCGGCGGATGCCGCTTGTCGCGCTTCTCCGGAACCGGACCGATCACCTGAGGAATCACGTCGCCCGCGCGCTTGAGCATCACGACGTCGCCTTCGCGCAGGTCCTTCTGCTTGATCAGCTGGTAGTTGTGCAGCGTCGCGCGGCTCACCGTCGTGCCGCCGACCTCGACGGGCTCGAGCACGGCGTACGGATTGATCTTCCCCGTGCGGCCGACGTTCACCTCGATGGCGAGCAGCTTCGTCTCGGCGATGTCGGCGGCGAACTTTCGCGCGATCGCCCAGCGCGGTTCACGGCCGGCATCGCCGAGCTCCGCCTGCAGCGCGATCGACTCCACTTTCACGACGATGCCGTCGATGCCGAAATTCAGCTCGCCGCGCACCTTGGTTTCGATCGAATGCGCGCAGGCGTTCACGTCGGCCAGGGTGCGGCAGTGCTTGTGGTGCGGTGCGGTCGGAATGCCCCACGACCCGAGTGTCTTCAGGAGCTCGGACTGCGTCTCGAATGGCAGGGCGCCTGCGCCTGGAACGGCGTAGGCGTAGCCGAAAAAACGGAGGGGACGCGCGGCGGTCACCGCAGGGTCCTGCTGGCGCAGCGAGCCCGCCGCGGAGTTGCGCGGGTTCGCGAACACCGGCTCGCCCGCCTTCGTGCGCTCGTCGTTCAGCCGCTCGAAGGCGTCGAACGGGAAGTACACCTCGCCGCGAATCTCGATCAGCGGCGGATGGGCCTTCTCGCTGCCGCGCAGCCGCAGCGGGATCTCGCGGATCGTGCGAAGGTTCGCGGTGACGGCCTCGCCCACCGCGCCGTTGCCGCGGGTCGCACCCGTGACGAGCACGCCGTCGCGATACGTGAGGCTCACGGCCGCGCCGTCGATCTTCAGTTCCGCGGAATAGCCGCTCTGCCGAACGGCCGTTCCCGCGATCTTCGTCGCGCGCGCGTCCCACTCGGCGACCTCGTCATCGCTGAACGCGTTCGAAAGCGAGATCATCGGCACGAGATGCGTGTGCTTCGCGAAGCTCGTGGAGGGCTCCGCGCCCACGCGCATGGTGGGCGAGTCCGGCGTGCGCAGCCCGGGATGTTCGCGCTCGAGGTCCTGCAGCTCGCGGAACAGCGTGTCGTACTCGCGGTCCGGCATCGTCGGGCGGTCGAGCACGTAATAGTCGTATGACGCCTGCTCGAGCGTGCGCCGCAGCACGGCACTGCGCTCCGCATCGCGCTTGGGAACGGTCACCCCTTGGCCTCTTCTTCGATCACCTGGAGCGCCACGCCGACCAGTCGCTCGAGCTCCTCGTCGCTCGCCTTCGCGAGGAGCGTCTCGGCCCAGACGTGGCTCTCACTCGAGGCGTAGCGGTCGAGCAGGCGGCGAAGGAACGCGAGGAGCGCGATAGCGGGCAGTTCCGAGCGGTGCTGGTCGCTCGGCTTCTCGCTCGACGATTTGAGCATCGCCTCGAACCGGTGTGCGTTGCGCAGCGCCTTCGCCGTGAGGTCGGCGATGGTCTGGCAGAACTTCACGTCCGTTTCGCTGAACGGAGTCGAATCGCGCTCGGTGCGCAGGAAAATCGCGCCGATCACCTCCTGCCGCCACCGGATCGGCACGACGACGATCGAGCGCACCTTGCGCAGGTCCAGCTCGTCGCGCACGGCGAGAAACATCGGATCCTTCATGGCGTCGGGCACGAACACCGTCTCGCCCGACTCGAACGCATGCTTCAGCTCGGGATAGCGGTCGAGATCCACCACGAGGTTCCGGATCGACGGATCCTCGTAGCTCGCGACGAGGCGCACCTCGCTGCGCTCGCCCGCGAGGAAGATCGAGCTGCGGTCGAGCCCGAACGCCTCGCCGAGCTTTCGGGCGATCGTCTGCAGGATCTCCTCGAAATGCAGCGACGCGCTGATCGACTGGAGGATGTCCACGACCGCGGCGAGGTTATCGCGCTCGCGGGTGAGCTCGCTGAGCCGCGCCTCGAGCTGGGCGACCTGTTGTTCGTTGGTGTCGTCGGTCATGGCCTGTTCACGGTTGCTTCACGGTTGCTTCACGGTTGCTTCACGGTTGCTGCAAGGGTCTTTCTGATTTCTTCAAAGCTTCTTGAGGCGCTCGGCCGCCCTCTTCTTGTAGAGCGGATCGTTGAATTGGCGCAGCGGTGCACGGATGACAAACAGGAACTGTTCGCGCGCGCCGGCCTTGTCGCCGCGGTCCGCGTAGATCGAGCCGAGGTCGAGATGATGCACCAGCCGGTCGGGGTCGAGCCGCACGGCCTTCTCCATCAGCCGCTGAGCCGCCTCCCAGTTCGCTTCGCCGAACACCTCGGCGCCAAGGAACCGCTTGGCGAATGCGCGCTCGAACCCGTTCACGCGCATGATCTCGGCGTTCCAGCTCCCCATCACGTGAATCGCGCCGGCGTGCAGGGAATCGTACCTCAACGCCGCCAGCGCCTCCTGCCGGATCAGCTTGGCGTAGCGGATGCGGTCCATCGTGCCAAGGCTGAGCGCCTTGCGGCCGAGCGCGCGGGCCAGCGCGAAGTGGCCCTCGGCGTTCCGCGGATTCACCGCGATCGCCGCTTCCGCGTGCCGCTGCGCGTTCGCCTGCAGCGAGTCATGATCCGGACCGGCGTCGAGCCCCTCGGCGAGATCCACTTCGACCCGTGACGCTTTGCACAATGCCTCGTAGCTCTTAGGTTCGATCGAGAGTGCCAGGCGATACTGATCGAGCGCCGTCCTGGCCTGCAGGTCGGCGTACGCGCGGTCTCCCTGGGCGATCCGTTCGCTCGCGGTCTGCGCACCGGCCCGCGGCCCCGCGGCGAACGCCACGGCCAGCAGGCTGGCCATCCTCCAACGAGTCCACATGCGCGACGGCTCCGGAAATTGTTCGCTCTGGCGTTTTTTCCTTCGCCAGCTCCAGAACGTAGGCACTCCGGCCGCGCCGGGTCAATGACGCTGCGCGACCTCATCGAGCGCAAGCGTGACGGCGGTCACATCGACGCCGCCGACTGGCACGCGTTCGCGCGCGATCTCGCCGCCGGCACGCTTCCCGACTACCAGGTGTCGGCGCTGCTCATGGCGATCTACTTCCGCGGCCTGACCGACGACGAAACCGTCGCGCTCACGGAGGGAATGCTCGAGAGCGGGCGGAAGCTCGAACTCTCGCACCTCAGGATGCGTCGCGTGGACAAGCACTCCGTGGGCGGTGTCGGGGATAAGGTATCGATCGTGCTCGCCCCGCTCGTGGCTGCGTGCGGCGTTGCGGTGCCGATGGTCTCCGGTCGCGGCCTAGGCCATACCGGCGGCACGCTCGACAAGCTCGAGTCGATTCCGGGATTCCATACACGCCTCTCGCTGTCTCAGGCCGCGGCGCAGGTCGAGCGCATCGGTTGCGTGCTCATGGGGCAGACGGGCGAGATTGCGCCGGCCGACCGTATGCTGTACGCGCTGCGCGACGCGACCGCGACGGTGGAAAGCATTCCGCTCATTGCGTCGAGCATCATGAGCAAGAAGCTCGCCGAAGGCCTCAACGGGCTCGTGCTCGACGTGAAGACCGGCGCGGGAGCCTTCCTCCCGGCGCTCGACGACCACCTGACGCTCACGAAGACGATGATCGCCCTCGGCGCGCGTCACGACTGTCCGGTGGTGGCGCTGCTGACGAACATGGACTCGCCGCTCGGCATCGCGTGCGGGAACGCCAACGAGATCATCGAGTCGGTGCAGTCGTTGAAGGGAGGCGGTCCGCCGGATTTGCGCGAGCTGGTGCTGCGGTTCGGTGCCGAGATGCTCGTGCTCGGAGGAGTGACGGACGATCACGCCGACGCGCGCACGCGGCTGGAGCGCGCGATCTCGAGCGGAAAGGCATTGGAGAAATTTCGCGAGATCGTCATCGCGCAGGGCGGAGATCCCGGCGTGTGCGACGATCCCTCGCTCGTCGTTCCCGCCGCGAAGCTCCGCGAGCCGTACGAGTCGCCGCGCGACGGCGTCGTGCAGCGCGTGGAGCCGCGCGCGGTGGGCAAGGGGATCACGGCGATGGGCGGCGGGCGCACGAAGATGGCGGACCTGATCGATCCCACCGTGGGCTTCCAGCTCCTCGCGAAGCCGGGCGATCGTGTCTCGCGCGGCCAGCCGCTCGCGACGATCCTCGCACGCGACGCGGCATGCGCGGCGGCCGGGCGCGCGGCGCTCGATGCGGCGTTCGTCGTCGGCGACGGCGACATGCCGCGCCTGCCGCTCATCTCGCATCGCGTGACCGCCGCGGGAGTCGAGAAGCTCGCGGCGCTCGGCGCCGCCGGTGTGGCTGGCTCGAGCGCCATGCCGCGATGATGTGCCGGTAGCGTGAGCCTCGACTACGGCGTCGCGCCGGGGGGCTACCGGCTCCCGGAGGCGACGCGGCTCGGGCCGGTGAAGCTGCAGGTCTCCAACTTGGCCCGCTCGGTCGCGTACTACGAAAACGTCATCGGTCTTCATACCATCAGCCGCAGCGACGGAATGGCCCGGCTCGGCGCCCACGGCGACGACTCGATGCTCGTCGGGCTGCGCGAGCGGCCCGGCGCCACGCCGGTCCCGCGCCGCGGTCTCCTGGGGCTCTATCACTTCGCGATCCTCGTTCCCGACCGCGCCGTGCTCGGCCGCTTCCTCCGCCACGTCACCGCGCTCGGCGTGCACGTCGGGATGGCCGATCATCTCGTGAGCGAGGCGCTCTACCTGACCGATCCCGACGGGCTCGGAATCGAGGTCTATGCCGATCGTCCGCGCGCGAACTGGAAGACAGCCGACCGTCAGATTGCGATGGCGACGGATCCGCTCGACGCTGAAAACCTGATGGCGGCGGGCGGTGACGCGCCGTTCACCGGACTGCCGAAGGGAACGGTGATCGGTCACGTGCATCTTCATGTCGGCGATATCGAACGCGCCTCGCACTTCTATCACGCGGGGCTCGGCTTCGACAAGATGGTGTGGAATTATCCCGGCGCGCTGTTTCTCGCGGCGGGCGGGTACCACCACCATCTCGGCACGAACACGTGGGCGGCGGGGCAGCCCGCGGCGAGCGACGGCGATGCGCGGCTGCTGGAATGGGAAGTCGTCGTGCCGACGGCCTCAGATGCGCAAGCGGCGCTCAGCAGCGTGGAGTCCGCTGGTCACCCGGTCGAACGCGACACGAGCGGCGGAACGGTCAGCGATCCGTGGGGGACGAAGGTTCGGGTTCGCGCGACCTAAAAACCTTTCCACGGATTTCGCGGAGGCGATTGTCAAAGATCTGGCACCGGCTGGACGAGCGTTTTGAGGAGTAGGTCGAACAGATCATGGTGCCGGTTGTTGTAGCGGAACTGGGCTTCGTAGAGATACAGCGGGAATTTGCGTGGGCTAACGCCATGGTGTTTGAGCAACTTGCCTTTGGCGTAGCTCCAGAAGCCCTCGAGCCCATTGATGTGTACCTTGCCGCTCGCGCTCGGCCGGCTGAAGCGCTTGCCATGGTCGACGCGCAAGTGGCGATAGCCGCAGAAGGTCAGGGTGTCGTAGCCATTCCAGCGATCGGTATAGACCAAACTCCCGCGCTTCACCGTGCGGAGTGTCTCGCGCATCAGCGACTCGGCACTGCAGTTCGGCACCACGGTGACTTGCACGCGCCCGTGGCGTTCGAGAATGCCAAAGACGGGAATCTTCGCCGGTGCGCCGCGCCCGAGACCTTGGCCCCGATGGCGACTCGAGCGACGCGGCCCGAAGTAGCTCTCGTCCGCCTCGACCTCGCGCTGGAACAACGTCGGCTCCGCGGCCGCGAGGAGTGCGCGGCGCACCGTCGTGAACGCGCGAAGCGCCGTGGGATAGCTGAGTCCGAGCTGTCGGCCTGCCTGCTGCGCGACGAGCTCCAACTCGAACAGCTTGATGACCCATAGCCACGTGAGGGCGGGCAGTCGGCACGCTTCGAGCCACGTGTCGGTGAAGAGGCCGAACGTGTAGCGGCACGCGCGACAGCGCCATCGGCCGGAGGCGAGCACGTAGGCGCGGTCGGTCGCACAGCGCGGACAGCGCGCCGGCGGCAGATTGCCGCGCGCCCCGACGCCGCCCGCAAACCGGTAGCGGTGCACCACACGCCTCGCGGTCTCTTCACTGCGAATAAATCGCTGAAAGTTTCGGATCGACATAACACACTCTCATGTGGTGTCAGATCCTTTATAATCGCCTCCGCGAAATCCGTGGAAAGGCTTCTAGATGTCGAGGTTGGAAGCAAACTTTGCGTTCGCCTCGATGAACAGCCGCCGCGGCTCGACTTCATCGCCCAT
>Ga0209014_10001152_pt1 | contig 15673 bp, 10 predicted proteins | sample BarGraNGADG00212_FD_184491 | JGI IMG/M metagenome (GOLD analysis project Ga0209014, IMG submission 184491) | Arctic peat soil microbial communities from Barrow, Alaska - Barrow Graham LP Ref core NGADG0002-212 (SPAdes) (version 2) | ecosystem: Environmental > Terrestrial > Soil > Wetlands >...
AACGGCGGCGCCTGCCACTCGTCGAGCGGATCGACGGGCTGGACATCGTAGTGGCCGTACAGGAGCACCGTGGGCGCACTGGCCGCGTGGAGCCAGTCGGCGTACACGATCGGGTGTCCGCCCGTCTCGCTGACGTCAACGTGCTCGAGGCCCGCGGCCCGAAGATCGGCGGCCAGCTGGTCCGCGGCCCGACGGCAATCCGCTGCGTGCTCGGGGATCCCGCTGATGCTCGGGATCCGGAGGAAGTCGAGGTATCGCGCGAGGCGCCGCTCGGCGGTCGCGACGAGATGGGTCTCGAGGGCGCCGTCCGTCACGCGACGTCAGGCAGGCTGGGGCGCGCCGGCCGGGACGCCGGCCGATTCGAGCTTCGGCACGATGCCGTGGATCGGCTCCTTCGGCGGCAGGTCGCTGAAGAGCGCCTCGAACTCCGTCGCGTCGAGCGTCTCCTTCTCGACGAGCTGGGCGGCGAGCGCGTCGAGCTTGTCGCGGTGCCGGGTCAGGACGTCCTGGGCCCGGGCGTACGCGCTGTCGATGATCAGCCGTACCTCATCGTCGATCTGGCGGGCGACGTCGTCCGAGTAGTTGCGCTGCTCGCCGATGCCGCGACCGAGGAAGACCATCTCGTCGTGCTTGCCAAAGGCGAGCGGGCCGAGCTTCTCGCTCATGCCGAACTCGGTGACCATCCGGCGCGCAAGGTCGCTGGCCTTCTCGATATCGTTGGAGGCGCCGGTCGTCGTGTCGCCGAAGACCAGCCGCTCCGAGGCGTTGCCGCCCAGCATGCCGGCGATCTTATCCTCGAACTCGGTCTTGCTCTGGAGGTACCGGTCCTCAGACGGCAGGGCCATGGTGTAGCCCAGCGCCATCCCGCGGCTGATGATCGTGACCTTCGCCACCGGGTCGCACTTGGGGAGGATCCGCTGGACCAAGGCGTGGCCGCCCTCGTGGTACGCGATGATCAGCTTCTCGGCGTCCGAGATCACCCGGCTCTTGCGCTCGGGACCCGCCACGATGCGTTCCAGCGCCTCCTGGAACTCGGGCATGCCGATGAGCTTCTTGTTCCGGCGCGCGGCGAGGATCGCGGCCTCGTTGACGAGGTTGGCGAGGTCGGCCCCGGAGAAGCCCGGCGACTGCTTTGCGACATCCTCGACGGAGAACGCCTTGTCGAGCGGCTTGCCCTTCGAGTGCACGCGCAGGATCTCGACGCGGCCCTTCATGTCCGGGCGATCGAGGATCACCTGGCGGTCGAAGCGGCCGGGCCGCAGGAGCGCTGGGTCCAGGACGTCGGGCCGGTTGGTGGCTGCGACCACGATCACGTTCGTCGCGGTGTCGAAGCCGTCCATCTCCACCAGGATCTGGTTGAGCGTCTGCTCGCGCTCGTCGTGAGAGCCGCCGAGGCCCGCGCCGCGCTGGCGCCCGACCGCGTCGATCTCGTCGACGAAGACGATGCAGGGGGCGTTGCGCTTGGCCTGGTCGAACAGGTCGCGCACGCGGCTGGCGCCGACGCCCACGAACATCTCCACGAACTCGGAGCCCGAGATCGAGAAGAACGGCACGCCGGCCTCGCCGGCGACCGCGCGGGCCATCAGGGTCTTGCCGGTTCCCGGCGGGCCGACGAGGAGCACGCCGCGCGGGATCCGCGCGCCGAGCGAGTTGAACTTCTCGGGGTATTTGAGGAACTCCACGACCTCCTGGAGCTCCGTCTTGGCTTCGTCCACGCCCGCCACGTCGGCGAAGGTGACGACCGTCTTGTTGCCCAGGAACATGCGCGCCCGGCTCTTGCCGAACGAGAGCGCCTGGTTGTTGGTGCCCTGGGCCTGCCGCATCATGAAGAAGAGGAAGCCGCCGATCAGGAGGACGGGCAGCAGGGCGCCGACCAGGAGGTTGACCCACTGGCCGGCATCCGACGCCTTCATGGCAGTGAAGACGATCTTGTTCGGGTCCTGCCCGCCGGCCTTCGCTGCGTCCACGGTGTCCTGGAACGCGCTCTGGACGCCGATCCCGGGCACGACCGAGGTGTACTTCGAGGCGGGACTGCCGGTGGTCGTCACGGTGAGCGTGAGGTCCTGCTGGGTGACGTTCGTGACGAGGCCCGCCCGGACGTCGGCGAGGTAGCCCGAGTAGGGCTTGGCCGTGTCGTTCGTCGGCGAGACGAGGAATGTATAGAGCAACGCCACGGTGCCCACCACGAGGACGAGCATCACGATTCCGTTGCGGAAGAACTTGCCGTTCAACCTGGCCTCCGGGTCAGTTGCGCCGGCGGCGCTCCGCCGACGTCAGGTCTGTGAGTATAGCCGCCCTCTCCCGGGACCCCGCTCGGGACGCCCCACGGCGCCCGAGGGCCCGACGTGCTGCCCCCTCTGCCTGTCTGTACGCAGGCGAGCCGCGGCCGGATGTCACCCACGCACGACGGGAGAGCACACGGGGGCCGGACGATCGGTGGGTCCGCGCGGGGTCAAGTCCAATCCCGGTGCGAGCTCGCGGCTGGCCGGAATCTCGACGGCCGGCCCGCCCGGGCCGGCCGCGATGGTCGTAATTCGGTGGTAGCTGGGACAGGACTCGAACCTGTGACCTAGCGATTATGAGCCGCTTGCTCTGCCAACTGAGCTACCCAGCCACGCGGCGCCATTCTATCGCAGCACCCAGGCGCACCGGCAGGCACACCATCGGCGGCGACGGATCATCGGGGATCGCTCCCCGAGCGCGAGGCCTGCGGGGCCGCTGGATCCCAGTTCATGAGCCAGGCATGGTCCGGGTCCACGCTGAAGTGCCAGGCCCGGTTCGGGCCGGCCATGACGTTCAGGTAGTAGCAGTCGTAGCCGGCGGGAGCGCCGACCGGGTGGTAGCCCGCGGGCACCAGGACCAGGTCGCCGTCGCCCGGCGCCATCACCTCGTCGAGCGACCGGTCGGGCGTATAGACGCGCTGGAACGCGAATCCCTGGGGCCGGGCGAACCGGTAGAAGTAGAGCTCCTCGAGGAGCGCCTCCCGCGGCGGATCCTCCGTGTCGTGCTTGTGGGGCGGGTAGCTGGACCAGTTGCCGCCCGGCGTGAAGACCTCGAAGGCGATCAGGCGGCCGGCATCGGCGGACGGCGGCAGCAGGTGGTGGATGCGCCGCTCCGTCTGGCCGGCTCCCCGGACTTCTACCAGGATCTCCGCGGGCGGCACGCATGCCGTGCGCCGAACGGGTCCTCCCGGCGCGCTCGCGACGACGACCAGCGCCGCCGACTCGGCCACGATCTCGACCGGACGCCCGGGCTCCACGAGCACGACGGGCGGGGGTGGACCATCGAACACCGTTGCCCGTGATCCGACGATCCCGAAGTCCTGCGCGCCGGCCCGGACCCGGGCGCGGCCCTCGAGGACGAGCGCCAGGCGTTCGCGATCGTCGGCGGCGCAGCTGACCGCCTGGCCGGCTCGCAGGCGGTAGGCGGCGAAGGCGACGTGCGACCAGCCCGCCGACGCCGGGTCCACGGCGACGATCGCGCCGTCCGGGCCGGGGGCGGACGCCCGGCGCAGGAGCGGCGAGGGCCGCGTCGTCCAGGCGAGACGGGGCGGCCCGGGTGCGGCCGCGCCCGCGGGCTCGGCACGGTCTGCGGGCCGCGGCGCGGGTCCCGTCGAGCCCCGCACGCACAACGAGACTGGGAGGACGACCTGCTCGATGGCGCTCGCACTGGATCCCGCGCCGGTGATGCTCTCGACGAGCCGGCGGACGGCCCAGCGGCCCATCTCGGCCTTCTGCTGGACGATCGTCGTGAGCGGCGGCTCCACCCACGCGGCCGCGTCGATGTCGTCGAAGCCGACGACGCTGACCTGGCCGGGAACGCGCCGCCCTCCGGCCCGAAGAGCCCGGATCACCTCGATCGCGGTCACGTCGTTGTAGCAGACCAGGCCCGTGATGTCGGGCCGCCGCGCGAGCAGCTCCTCGACCGATCCCCCGCCCGTGCCCGGGCCAACGCCCAGGATGACCGGGACGTCGTCGCGGCCGATGCCCGCCTCCGCGAGGGCGTCGAGCGCACCCTGGACCCGGTCCGCGGAGTCGGCGCGCTCGGCTGGGCCGGTGACCACGGCGACGCGGGTGTGGCCCAGCCCGAGCAGGTGCTCGGCTGCCAGGCGTCCCCCACCCCGGTTGTCGGAGCCGATCGTGGGCACGCCCAGGTCGGCCCGCTCGCTGTTGACGATGACGACCGGGACGGCCGACTTCGCGAGCTGCGCGGCGTACGCGTCGGTCACGTGGCCGGCAGCGACGATCAGCCCGTCAACGCGCCCGTCCTGGAGGAGCGCCAGGTAGTCGGCCTCGCGCCGCGGGTCGCGTGCCCCGTTGCAGAGGATGATCCGGAGCCCGTGCTCCCAGGCCGCATCCTCGACGGCGGCGACGAGCTCCGGGAAGAACGGGTCGTGAACGTCGGTCACGATCAGGCCCAGGGTGCGGGCCAGTCGTGTCTTGAGCGAGCGGGCGATGCTCGAGGGGCGGTAATCGAGCGCCTCGGCCGCCGCACGCACGGCAGCGACCGTCGCGGGCCGCGAAGTCGAGGCGCCCGACAGGATCCGGCTGACGGTCGCGGTCGAGACGCCCGCCCGCCGGGCGACCTCGCGGATCGTCACGCTCATCGCGCGCGCCGGGTCAGGACCGGGCATCCGTCCGCTGCCGACCGTGGTCCTACGCCGCGCCCGCGGGCACGGGCCGCTTCGCCACCGCGACCGGCCGTCCCTCCTTGAAGGATTGCGTCGCCGCGTCGGCGATGGCGAGCGCGGCCCGCCCGTCCTCGCCGGTGATGCGAGGCGCTCGCCCCTCACGCAGGCAGGCCACGAAGTCCTCCACCTCGGCCACGTAGGACTCCTCGAAGCGCTGGAGGAACCAGAAGATGTTGTCGCGGGTCACCCCGTCCTTGCCGTAGCGGCGCACCAGCGTCTCCGGGGACTCCCCGACCACGACCTTGCCGGCGGAGCCGAAGACCTCGGTGCTCACGTCGTAGCCGTAGACCGCCCGGCGCGAGGCTGTCACGACGCCCAGCGCCCCGTTGTCGAACCGGAGGGACGCGACCACGGTGTCCGCGTCGCCGATCTCGCCGATCGCCGGGTCCACGAGCGCGGCGCCGTAGGCGAAGACCTCGACGACCTCGTGGCCCGTGAGGTACCGCACGACGTCGAAGTCGTGGATCGAGGCGTCCCGGAAGATCCCACCGGACACCTTCAGGTAGGAGATCGGAGCCGGCTGCGGGTCGCGGCTGGTTGCCATGACGAGCTCGATGGTCCCGACCGCGCCCTCCTCGATCATCCGGCGGGCACGCATGTACGAGGGGTCGTAGCGGCGCTGGAAGCCGATCTGGAGGGGCACGCCGGCCTTCTCGGCGGCGCCGATTGCGGCGAGCGTCCGTTCCATGGTCAGATCGATCGGCTTCTCGCACAGGATCGGCTTGCCATAGGAGGCCGCCATCTCGATCAGGTCGGCATGCGTGTTCGTCGGCGTCGCGATGAGGACCGCGTCGACCGCCGGGTCCGCGATCGCGCGCGCTGCGTCGGACGTCCACTGGGCCCCGACATCCGCGGCACAGGCGCGGCCTACGTCCTCGAGCGGCTCCACGATCCACGGGACCCGGCAGCCCTCCACGCGGCGGGCGAGCGTGTCCGCGTGCTTGCGGCCAATTCGGCCGGCCCCCAGGACCGCGACGGCGAGCGGGGTGAGTCGGGTACCGGGCGCGGCGCTCATTGCAGTTCCTCCAGCGAGATGGGCCGGCCTTCCTGGACCGACCGGATGGCGGCAGCACCGATCCGGAGCGCGGCGAGCCCGTCGTCAAGCGTCGCGGCAGGCTTCGCCGTCCCCCGGACGGCGTCGATGAACGTGTCCAGCTCGCGCCCGAACGCGTCCTGGAAGCGATTCCAGAACCAGTCGTCGCGGAGGCGGGGCGTGACCTCGGATCGCGCGCTCGCCTCGGTGCGGACGATGAACGGGATGGTCTCGGCGCCGAGGATCTCCACCTCGCCGAGCGATCCCTCCACCTCGGCCCGGATGTCGTACCCGTAGCGGGCGAAGCGGCTGGCCTCGGCGAGGCCGCTCGCGCCGCCGGCGAACGAGACGAGGACCCGGGCGTGATCGAAGTCGCCCTGCGCCTCAAGCTCGGGCTGGACCATGCAGCGGGCCTCCGCGTAGACCGAGACGGGCTCGTCCCCGATCAGCCAGCGGCAGGAGTCGTAGTCGTGGCCCAGCAGGTCCATCAGCAGGCCGCCCGAGTCGACGCTCACGCTCGAGATCCCCCGCGGATCGCGCGTGCAGCTGAAGGCGGCGATGGGCGTCCCGATCTCGCCCGCATCGATCGCGGCGCGAGCCCGCAGGTAGGCCGCATCGCTGCGGCGCTGGAACCCGACCTGGACCAGGATCCCGGCGCGCTTCGCGGCCTCGACGGCCCGCAGCGCCGTCGGCACGTCCAGCGCGATCATCTTCTCGACGAAGAGCGGCTTCCCGGCCGACGCGCAGGCTTCGATGATGGCCGGGTGGATCCGGGAAGTGACAGCCGCCACGACGGCGTCGACGGCAGGGTCGTCCACGACCGCGGTCCAGTCGGCCGTCCATGGCGCGCCGACCTCGTCGGCGACATGACGGCTCCGTTCGCCGGAGCTCGCCAGGACCGCGCGGGTTCCGTGCCGCCCGGCCGCGATGTGCCGGGCGTGGCGGGCCCCGAGCCAGCCCAGCCCGATCAGGCCGACCCGGATGGTGGCGGACACGTTGGGACCTCCGATGGGGGTTGGGAGATGTGGGGCGCCGCCGGCGACGGCTGAGCGCCCCACGAACGCGTGAAGGGGTCTACTTGAAGTTCGCGACGTTGTCCTTCGTCACGAGCTCGACGCCCGTGTTGACGTTGGCGTCGACCGACTCGCCGGCGAGGATCTTGACCGCGGTCTCGACGCCGAACTGGCCGATCTTCTTCGGGAACTGCGCGATGGAGCCGGTCAGCCCGCCGGCCTCGACCGAGGCGAGGGCATCCGGGTTGGCGTCGAACCCGATGATCGGGATCGTCTTGTTGGCCTGCTGGGCGGCCTTGAGGGCGCCGAGCGCCATCTCGTCGTTCGTGGCGAAGACGGCCTTCAGGTTCGGGTTGGCCTGCAGGACGTTCTCCATCACGGCCTGGCCCTTGGCCCGGTCGGAGTCGGCAGGCTGGACGATCACGGTGGCGCCCGCCGCCTTGAGGACGTCGGTCGCACCCTGCTCGCGGAGGTTGTGGACGGCGTCACCGGCCTGGCCGCGGATGATCAGGACCGTGTCGCCGGCCTTGACGCCGACCGTCTTGACGATGTAGTCGCCGGCCGCCTTGCCGCCAGCGGCGTTGTCGGTGCCGACGAACGCCTTCTTGGGGGCGAAATCCTTGTTCGTGTCGATCAGGATGATCGGGATCCCGGCGTCCGCGGCCTTCTGGAGCGAGGGCAGCACCTGGTCCGCGCCCGTCACGGCGATCACGATCGCCGCGACCTTCTTGGCGACGGCGGCCTCGACCTCGGCGATCTGGGCGGTGACGTTCGTCTCCGCGTCCGGACCTTCGAATGTGACGGTGCAGCCCGGGAACTCGGCCTTGGCGTCGTCGACGCCGGAGCCGACCGTCTTCCAGTAGGTGCTCGTTCCGGCCTTGACGATCACCGCGATCGTCTTGCCCTGGCAGGCGGCCGCACCGGCGGCGCCGCTCGCGGCGGCCGAGGCAGCGGCGCTCGACGGGGCCGTGGTGGCGCCCGATGAACAGGCCGCCAGGACCAGGCTGAGTGCGGCGAGGCCCGCGGCCATTGTGCGCTTGGACTTCACGCGTCTTCCTCCTCTTTGGAGCTGATCACGCCAGCTCCGTGCGTGCTTGGGTGCGCTCGTGCGCGGCGATCCTGGACGACCCTCCTCTCCCGGGTGCCCGCCGGCGGCGGACACCTGCCTTCAGCGTGGTGTCAACGGGACTGCCCGGCGCGACGCCGGAGGACGTCGACGTAGACGGCCGCGATGATCACCGAGCCGATGACCACGGTCTGCCAGTTCGTGTCGACGCTCATGATGTTCAGGCCGTTCCGCAGGACCCCCATGATGAGGGCCCCGATCAGGGTGCCGCTGACCGTGCCCACCCCTCCGAAGAAGCTGGTCCCGCCGATGATGCAGGCGCTGATCGCGTCGAGCTCGAACCCGAGGCCCGCGTTCGGGTAGCCCGAATCTGTCCGCCCTGCAAGGACGACCGCGGCGAGGCCAGCCATCAGCCCGGAGATCGTGTAGACGAGGACAAGGATCCGGTCCACGGGCACCCCCGACAGCCGCGCGGCTTCCGGGTTTCCGCCGGTCGCATAGATGTGGCGCCCGACCACCGTCCGGTTCAGGAAGAAGTAGAAGGCGACGTAGGCGAGCACGACCACGAAGAGCATGATCGGGATCGAGACGGCCCCGTCGCCGGAGCCGAGCAGGATCTCGTCGTTCCCGATGAACTTCACGATCCCGCCCCCGAGCGCCGAGATCGAGGCGCCGCCGGTGATCACGAGCGCCGCCCCGCGGGCGATGTTCATCATCCCGAGCGTGCTGATGAACGGGTGAGGCAGGTGGAGCCGGGTCAGGAGCAGGCCGTTGCCCACGCCGAGGGCGGCACCCACCCCGAGCGCCGCGACCATCCCGATCGACTGGTCGAGGCCCGCCTTCGTGATGACCATCGCGAGGACGACCATGGCAAGCGCGAGCACGGCGCCGACCGACAGGTCGATGCCGCCGGTGAGGATGACGACGAGCATGCCGAGGGCGAGCAGCGCATTGACCGAGGTCTGCCGGGCGATCCCCGCCAGATTGCCCGTCGTCAGGAACGAGGGTGAGGAGAGCGCGAAGATCGCGACCAGCAGGATCAAGCCGAGGAGCGCTCCCAGCTGGAAGGCGACCTCGGTCCAGTTGCGCCGCTCCTCCGGCCCGGGCGCGACGGCCGCGGGCTCAGGCTGCGACGACATGTTCCTGCCCCATCGCCGCGGCCAAGATCCGCTCCTGGTTGATCTCGTCGCCGGCAAGCTCGGCGACGATGCTGCCGCCCCGCATGACGAGGACGCGGTCGCTCATGCCCAGGACCTCCGGTAGCTCGCTCGAGACCATGACGATCGCCGCGCCCTGCTGCACCAGGGTCGTCATCAGCTGGTAGACCTCCACCTTCGCCCCCACGTCGATCCCCCGCGTCGGCTCGTCGAAGATCAGGACGCGCGAGCGCGACGCCAGCCACTTCGCGAGGACCACCTTCTGCTGCGTCCCGCCCGACAACGAGCGGGCAAGCCGGTGGACCGACGGCGTGCGGATCCGCAGGGACTCGACGAAGCCGCGGGCCCGCGCCGCGACCTTCCGCATGTCGAGGAATCCGCGCCGCGAGACGTCGCCCGGCGAGGCCATGCTGATGTTCTCGGCGATGGACAGGAGCAGGACGAGGCCCTGGGTCTTGCGGTCCTCGGGCAGGAGCCCGATCCCCGCCCGGATCGCGTCGACCGGATGGTGGACCGCGACCTGCTTCCCGTCGACGAAGATCCGGCCGCTGTCGAGGTGATCCGCGCCGAAGATGGCGCGCACGAGCTCGGTCCGGCCGGCTCCGACCAGGCCCGCGATCCCCAGGATCTCCCCGGCCCGCACGGAGAAGCTCGCGTCCCTGAGGACGCCGCGGCGCTCGAGATGCTCAACGCGGAGCACCTCCGCGCCCGGCTCGACCGGCTCCTTCGGGTATTGCTTGGTCAGGTCGCGGCCGACCATCAGCCGGATGAGGTCGGGTATCGGCGTGCTGGCAGGGACCGTGTCGACGTAGCGTCCGTCGCGCAGGACGGTGACAGTCGAGCCGACCTGGGGAACCTCCTCGAGGCGGTGGCTGATGTAGATCACCCCCGCCCCGCGCGCCTGGAGCTGCTTCACGACGCGGAAGAGCTGGATGATCTCGTGGTCGGTGAGGGCCGACGTCGGCTCGTCCATCACGACGACGTCCGCGCTGGCGCTGACGGACCGGGCGATCTCGACCATCTGCTGCTGTGCCACGCCCAGCTTCCCGACCTGGCGCGCCGGGTCGATCGGCAGGTCCAGCTCCTTCAGGATGGCCGCCGTCTCGCGACGCATCCGGGCCCAGTCGATCACGCCCGGCCGCCCCGGGATCCGCGGTTCGCGGCCCATGAAGACGTTCTCCATGACTGAGAGTTGCGCGACCAGGTTGAATTCCTGGTAGATCACCGCGATCCCGAGATCGAGGGCATCGCGAGGCGACGTGATCTTCACCTCGCGACCCTTGAGCTCGATCATCCCGGCATCCGCGTGGTAGGCCCCGCCGAGGATCTTCATCAGCGTGCTCTTGCCCGCGCCGTTCTCGCCGAGGAGCACGTGCACCTCGCCGGCGCGGACCTCCAGGCGCACGTCGTCGAGGGCCACGACCCCGGGGAACCGCTTCGTGATCCCCGACATCCGGAGCAGCACATCGCCGGAGCCGGCCGTGGTCGTCATGGTGACGAAGCCTACCCGGCCAGCTCGCGCAGAATCAGGTCGACGACGGCCCGGCTCATCGCCGCGCTCTCGGAGGGCGGCCGCCAGGACGTGTCCTGCTCCACCATGAGCCAGCCCGCATAGTCCATCCCGTCGAGCGTGCGCAGGAGGGCACGGACGTCGAGGAGCCCGCGGCCCGCCTCGCAGAACACGCGGCTCCGGAGGCCTGCCAGGAACCCGTCGATCTCGCCCGTGGCCATCGCGGCCCTGACGGTCGGGTCCACGTCCTTGAGGTGGAAGTGCCGCACGCGGTCGCCGTATCGGGCCAGCGCGGCCACCGGGTCGCCGCCGCCGAGCACGTAGTGCCCGACGTCCAGGCAGGAGCCGACGATCGCCGGGTCGCTCATCGAGAAGAGGAGGTCGACCTCCGCGGGGGTCTCGACGTATGTGCCGACGTGGTTGTGGAACGCGAGCACGTGGCCCAGGTCGGCTGCCTCGCGGCCGAGCGTCTCGAGCAGCCCCGCCAGCCGGCGGAACCCCGCATCGGTCATCCGCGGGACGCCGGGGCCGTCCGCGCGACCGCCCCACGGGATGCGGGCCGGGCCGACGGGAAGCGCCGCGACGAGCGTGTCGCCATGGACGGCGTGCAGCTCGGCGAGCTTCGCCCGGCCGACCTCGAGGGCGCCCGGGACCGGGCCGTTTTCGTCGCATTCGATGCAGGCGTAGACCTCGGCGATGCGCAGGGAGCGTGCCGCCAGGGCATCGTCGAGGGCGGCGCCGCGCGGGAACGAGCCCGCGAGCTGGGTGCCCTCGTAGCCGAGCCGCGAGATCTCGTCGAGGATCTGGAGCCCGTCGATCGGCGGGGTCAGCTCCGGCAGGTCGTCGTTCGCCCACAGGATGTGGACGATCCCGATCTTCGCGCGTGGGATCGCGCGGGTGCGGGCGACTGCTGCCTCGATCGTCGGTGCGCCTGTCATCGGTGCTGCTCCTCTGCTCGGCCAGCGAGCTGGCTCGCGTACTGCTCGGGATGGAACTCGGGGACCGGGGCATCCCACCACCCGGTCTTGTCGAGCGCGTGCTCCGCCTCGCGGCCCACGTTCACCGCGACGAGGGCGGGCCCGCCGTGAGCAAGGGCACGCTCCACGGCAGGGCGGACCGCGTCGGGATGGTCCACCTGCTCGGCATGGAGCCCGAACGCCTCGCCGACCGCCCGGTAGTCGGGCGAGTAGAGGGTGCCGTCGGGACGCAGGAAGTCGGTCTTGGCCGTCCGGCCGAAGAACGCACGCTGGCCGCCCTTGATGCTCATCCAGCCGCTGTTGTTGAGGACCACGAACACGACCGGGATGCCCAGCAGCTCGGCGGCGGCCAGCTCCTGGACGGTCTGCAGGAAGTCGCCGTCGCCCGCGATGCCGATCACCTGGCGACCCGGCTGGCCGAGCGCGGCCCCGATCGCGCCAGGAACCGTGAACCCCATCGTGCTGAAGCCACCGGACGTGATGTGCGTCCGCGGGAGGCGGGTCACCCAGTTCTGCTTGACGATGCTCTGCGGCAGGCCCGCGCCTGTCACGACGATGGCGTCCGGACCCGTTGCCTGCTGGATCTCGAAGATCGCCCGGGCCTGCGTCATCGGCGTGAGGGAGGAGCGCTCCTTCTTCCGCTTGAGCTCCTCCCAGGTCGCCTTCTTCGCCTGGATCTCCTCGAAGTAGGCCGAGCTCCGGTAGTGGCCGACGGTCGCGGGACCCAGCGCCTCGAGCAGGTCCTCGAGGGTCGCCTTCGCGTCGCCGAGGAGCCCGACCTCGACTGGGTAGTTCTTGCCGATCTCGCGCGGGTCGATGTCGAGGTGGATGAGCTTGGCCGGCGGGATCGAGAAGGTGACCCCCTTGCGCCACGAGCTGGCAGACCAGTCGGTGAACCGGCAGCCGACCGCAAGCAGGACGTCGGCCGATGCCGCGAGCTCGTTGCCACACGTGGAGGCCGTGTCCCCGATGCTCCATGCATTCAGCTCGTGGGTCTCGTCGATCGCACCCTTGCCCTGCCACGTCGTGACGACCGGCGCACCCAGGCGCTCCGCGAGCGTCGTCAGCTCGGCCCAGGCGGCGGCCAGCATGACGCCGCCGCCCGCCACGATGACCGGCCGCCTGGCGGTGCGGAGCAGGCCGGCCGCCCGCTCGACATCCTGCCCCGCGGCCCGGGGTCCGTGGCGTGCCTCGCGGGCGTCGGGATCCGGGATCACGACGTCGGCCGCCTCCGCCTGGACGTCCATCGGGAGGTCCAGCAGGACGGGCCCGGGACGCCCGGAGAGCATCTGGTTCCAGGCGCGGTGGAGGACGAAGGGCAGCTCGTCCACGCGCGACGGCTGCCACCACTCCTTCACCACGGGCTCGAAGATCCGCGGGTTGTCGGCGACGTGGCGACGCTCGACCTCCTGGAAGAGCCCATGGCCGCGCATGTAGGTGTGTGCGGATCCCGTCATGAGCATGACGGCCGTGGAATCCGCGTACGCCGTCGCCATGCCGACGACCGTGTTCGTCTGCCCCGGGCCGATGCTGGTGAACGCGAGGAGCGGGCGACCCGTGACCCGGAAGTAGGCGTCGGCGACGTGGACCGCCGACTGCTCGTGCATCACCTGGATCGTCTGCACGCGGTCGGCATGATCGAGGAGCACGTCGGTCAGGTTCCAGCAGCCGTGGCCGGGAATCCCAACCGCGTACGGGACGCCCTGGCGGACCAGGTATTCCACCAGGATCTGGGCGCCCGTCAACCGGCGCGTGCCAGCCGCATCCGAACCCATCATCGCCTCCACGCTGGCCGCTCTCGCGGGCGGCGCTCCTTCGACTCCATCAGCCCCGCGATCGACAAGTCCACCGCTCGAACGACGGGCCCTCCCGCCCTCGCCCGGGCGCTCCCTCGCGAACGGTGTAATCGATTGCACGGGGATCTTGCGCGTCCTGCGGGGTCGCCGTCAAGCCGGAATCCGCGGTCGTCGGCCGGCATCCGCGGTCGCGCCCTGGCCCGGACGGCCAACGCGCCCGGCTCCGAGGTCAGCTGCCTGTGCCGCCCGCTGTCCCGAACAGGGCGTCCAGCCAGACGTCGAGCGGCGAGCGCCGTTCGACGACCGACCCGAGCCGCCGTGCCGGCGAGCCGGGCGCGTCCGGCGCGATCGATGGAGCATCGGCAGCAATCGCGAACGGCCGCTCGGCCTGCGTGCCGAGGCCGTAGGCGCGCGCCTGCTGGAGGATCCAGCGCTGCGTCTGGACGAGGCTCAGCTCGTCACGGAGCGCCGCCACGCGTGCGACCAGCGCCTGGTTGGTGGTCTGCTCCTGGGTCGCGCGCTCCGCGGCGCGCGCGGCCGCCGAGGCCTGCCCCGCGAAGCTCACCAGGATCCAGACCGTGACGAGCGCGACCGCGGCCCAGCCGATGCGGTGCCGGGAGAGTCCGGCGATCCCCAGCCCGGCAAGCGAGACGGGCGCTGGGCCCGCGTCGGGCGGCGGTGGGGTTCCGGCCTCTTCGACCGCGTCCGGGTCGGCCACGTTCGGCGGCGGCTTCGACGGCATGGCCGGATGGTAGCTGCGCGCAGCTAGCGTGTCAAACCGCGCGGCGTGCCGGACAAGCTGTCACGGACCACGGGCACGATCCACCGGGCGCACGGATCCGGGTGCTAGACTCGACGGATACCGCTCGTCTGTTCTATATACGAGGAGGCGCCTGGATGCGCACGTACGCGCCCGCTTCGGCCGACGCGGTGCTCGCGCGGCTGCTCGACGAGCCGTCGCTGGCGCGCGGCGTCGTCCACCATGCCCTGCTGGCCGCACGGGCGGCGGAGACTGCCCCGATTCCCGCGTGGGTGGATCCGCGCATCCGGGCAGCGTTGGCACAGCAGGGGATTGCCGCCCTCTACACCCACCAGGCCGAGGCGCTCGAGGCGGTTCGCGCCGGACGCGACGTCTGCGTGGTGACGCCCACGGCGTCCGGGAAGAGCCTCTGCTACGAGCTGCCGGTCCTCCAGGCGCTCGCGGAGAACCCGTCCGCTCGGGCGCTCTGGCTCTTCCCGACGAAGGCCCTGGGCGAGGACCAGGTGGCCGCGTTCCGCTCCCTCGCGGGGGCCGCCGGCCTCGCGATCGCCGCCGCGACCTACGACGGGGATACGCCCGCCCCGATCCGCTCGTCGATCCGGACCGCCGGCCAGGTCGTGGTCACGAACCCGGACATGCTCCACGCGGCGATCCTCCCGCACCACACCAAGTGGTTCCAGCTCTTCGAGCAGGTCCAGGTGATCGTCATCGACGAGCTGCACACGTACCGCGGGCTCTTCGGGAGCCACGTCGCCAACGTGCTCCGGCGGCTGCTCCGCATCTGCCGCCACTACGGCTCGAACCCGGTGATCGTCACGTGTTCCGCCACGATCGCGAACCCGGGCGAGCTCGCGACGGCGCTGACCGGCCGGACGCCACTGGTCGTGGATCGAAACGGGGCGCCATCCGGCGAACGGCACCTGCTCTTCGTGGACCCACCGGTGATCGACGCGCCGTCCGGCGCGCGCGGATCGGCCCTAACGCTCGCCCAGCGCTGGGCGCTCCCGTTCATCCAGGCCGGCCGCCAGACCATCATCTTCGCTCGCTCGCGGACCGCGGTGGAGGTCGTGCTGACGGGGCTCCGCGAAGCACTTCGCCAGCACCTGGGTCCGCGGACGCGGGTGCGCGGCTACCGCGGCGGCTACCTGCCTACGGAGCGCCGGTCGATCGAGGAGGGCCTGCGCGACGGCCACGTCCTCGGCGTCGTGAGCACGAACGCCCTGGAGCTCGGGGTCGACATCGGCCGCCTGGACGTGGCCGTCCTCGCCGGCTACCCGGGCTCGATCGCCGCCACCTGGCAGCAGTTCGGCCGCGCCGGGCGGCGCCAGGACGTATCGGTCGCGATCCTCGTCGCCTCCGCCGCGCCGGTGGACCAGTACGTCGTCCACCACCCGGAGTTCCTGCTCGAGGGTCCGCCCGAGGAGGCGCGCGTCGACCCCGACAACCTGCACGTCCTGCTTGCGCACATCAGGGCGGCGACGTTCGAGATGCCCTTCGATCCGGGCGAGGTCTTCGGGCAGGGGCCGGCCGACGACCTCCTCGCGTTCATCGCGGAGAGCGGGCACGTGCACGAGGGCGAGGACGGCCGCTGGTACTGGAGCTCGGAGAACTTCCCGGCCTCGGAGATCTCGCTGCGCACGGCGGCGCCCGAGAACGTGGTGATCATCGACA
>Ga0209014_10001154_pt1 | contig 15639 bp, 14 predicted proteins | sample BarGraNGADG00212_FD_184491 | JGI IMG/M metagenome (GOLD analysis project Ga0209014, IMG submission 184491) | Arctic peat soil microbial communities from Barrow, Alaska - Barrow Graham LP Ref core NGADG0002-212 (SPAdes) (version 2) | ecosystem: Environmental > Terrestrial > Soil > Wetlands >...
GGTGAAAGGCGAAGGGCTGCGGCGCATTCTTCATGGTCGGGTCTTCCACGCCAAGGTGGCAGGTGGTGCAGCGGTCGACGCGCTGCAACCCGGGCAGCAGGTCCTGCCGGATGACCAGGTCTGCGTTCAACACGCCGCTTTTTGCCGCGGCGTTGGGTTCTCCGGCCGCTTCCAGCCGGTGGAACTCCTGCTGGTAGGTTTTCCACGCGGGAGTGCCGGCTTGCCAGATGGCGCCCAGCATCAGAGCCAGCACGATCAGGCTAAACGCGAAGAAGAACTGCGGTAGTCTCCGTTCCATTTACTCGGCCCCCGTAATGTGGACCCATGGCGGCACGAACGCCCAACCCGGGCCGCGGAACAATGTTCCGACGACGATCAGGACTACATTGACCACCACGAAGAGCGTGAAGGCCCGGATGGCCCACTTTCGATCGGCGGGACGCCGGCTGGGATTCGGATCGATGTAGGGAATGGCGAGGAGCGCCAGGACTGCCAGCCCAGGCACGATCACGCCGCCCAGCAGTGCCGAGTGGCTGACCAGTTCCTGGAGACCAAGAAAGTACCAGGGAGCCTTCGCCGGATTGGGTGTCTTTGCCGGATTGGCCAACTCTTCCAGCGGCGCTTGCCAGAAGATCGAAACCGCCATCACGGTGGCAACCGTGATCAGCAAAGCGACGCCTTCGCGGAAGAAGGCATACGGATAGGAAAAGACCGTGTCTTCCTCCTCCTCCATGCTCACGGTCTCGAAGATGGGTTTGCCGGTCACCACCTCCATCAGGCCATAAGTCTTGTCCTTCGACGCGGGGACCGCCGGCAGTGGAGCGATGGTGTCAGGCGCTCCGATGGTGACCAACTGCGCGGATTTCTCCGCCTTTAGCTTCCAGACCGGCCGCGAGAGCCCCCCATCCTTGCGCACCCGCCAGAAGTGCACCATGGTCAACAGCGTCATGACGGCCGGCAGCACCGCCACATGCAGCACGTAGAAGCGCAGCAACGCCGCCTCGCCGACGGTGTGGCCTCCCAGCAGCAACTCGCGAATGCGCGAGCCCACCAACGGAGCGTAACTGCCAATGTTTGTCCCGACGGTGATGGCCCAGAAGGCGAGCTGGTCCCATGGCAGAAGATAGCCCGTGAACGAGAGCCCCAACGTGAGCAGGAACAGGACCACTCCAATCACCCAGTTGAACTGCCGCGGCCGCTTGTAAGACCCCGTGTAAAAGACCCGGCACATGTGCAGGAAGACGCAAATCACCATGCCATGGGCCGCCCACCGGTGCATGTTGCGGAGGAAGCTTCCCAGATAGACCGCAAACTGAAGGTCCTTCATGTCCTGGTAAGCCTGGGGCGGATTGGGGCGGTAGTAGAACATCAGCGCGACCCCGGTGGTAACCAGGATGAGGAAGAGGAAGAAGGTGATGAACCCCAGGTAGAAGGTATGCTTCACCTTGAGGTTTTCTTTCTTCACTTTGGCGGGGTGAATGTGGAGCCACACGTTGAGGAAGACGAGTTCGCTCTTCCCCTTGTCGGTGGACAGCGGGTCCCGCCGGAAGATTGACTGCCAGACATCTCGTAGGGGATTCATCATGACACCATAAGGCGATAGCTTGCGGGGACGACGTGGTCCTTATCCACTCTCAGTCGTCCATCGCGAGCCAGAGTCACTTCGAACCACTCTAGCGGCCTCGGCGCGGGGCCGTGTTGCACGGCGCCATCCGCGTTGAACACAGACCCGTGGCAGGGACAATGAAAGCGCTCGTCGTTCTGGAAATACCCGACCGTGCAGCCGAGGTGGGTGCAGACGGCGTTGGCCACCGCGAAGCCTTTCTCACGGTCGCGGAACACGAAAATCTTTTCCTCCGCCAGGAATGTGGGAGGGCCGAAAGAGAAATCCGCCGGGTTGCCGATCTTGAAGTTTTGTGGCGGCTCGTAAAACACGCTGGGCGTCAGAAAGCGGACCACCGCTCCCAGGCTCACGCTGATCGCGGAACACAGGGCGACCAGGCCCGCGGTGCCCCAACTGAAAAAGGATCGTCGATTCATGCATTCTCCACTTGCTGCTTGTTCCGAAACAACAATCGCTCCCTAACGGTCGCGGCTCCGTTCCGAGCCGCGACCGTTAGGGAGCGATTGCTCGATGCCCCCGCCCTCACTCAAACACCTCCCGCTCCTGCTGCTCCAGGGCCTCCATGGTGATGGCCTGGGTAGGGCAGCGCTGGGCGCAGAGCGCGCAGCGAATGCACTTCTCTTCGTTCTTGATGATGGCGCCCGCCCGGCCGGGAGGAAGTTCGGCGGCGGACATCCCGTAGCGGTGGCGAATCAGGGCTTCGTAGCGCTCATCGCCTTGCACTTGGGTCAGGTCCACCAGGCGGAGGCAATTTTCCGGACAGACGTCCACGCATCCGGCACACAGGATGCACTTGGAACCGTCGAAAATGGTGTTGACCTGGCACTTCAGGCAGCGCAGCCCTTCGGCGCGTCCTTGGGCCTCATCGAAACCCAGTTCCACCTCGGCGATCCCGATGCGGCGGTTGGCGGGCAGCACCGGCATGGTCTGCCGCGGGATTCCCAGGAAGCCGCGCGGCATCTCCCAGTTATTAAAGATGCGAAAGCGGCTCAGCACGGTCTTGGTGCTCTTCCCGTTGAAGTAGACGTGGATGCTCCGGGCCGCGCGATGCCCGTTGGCCACGGCTTCCACCAGCACGCGCGGTCCGAACGCCACGTCGCCGCCCGCGAAGACACCGGGAGCCGTCGTCATGAGGTTTTCGTCGATTTTGAGAATTCCGCGCGGCGTCACTTGCACATCTTCGTGGCCGCCGAGGAAGGACAGGTCCGCCTGCTGTCCGATGGCGAGGACCACGGTGTCGCACGGGATCACCTTTTCCTGGTCGCTGAAGGCCGGGTTGAAGCGGCCGTTTTCGTCGAAGACCGAGACGCAGGCGCGCACCTTGAGGCCGGTCACAACTCCGTCCGTGCCAACGATCTCCTTTGGCCCCCACGAGTTTTCCACGGCGATGCCTTCGTGCTCGGCTTCGTTGACTTCGCTTTGCCAGGCGGGCATCTGTTGGCGCGATTCCAGGCTTACCAGGCATACCTGTTCGGCGCCGGACCGCATCGCCATGCGGGCCGCGTCCAAGGCAGGCTGCATGCTCTCCGCGCCGGATTCGGCGGCGCCAGACGAATCCGCCTCCTGCACCAACCGCACGGCGGCGCGCGCCACGTCGATAGCCACGTTGCCGCCGCCCACCACCACCACCCGCTTACCCAGTTCGATTTCATAGCCCAGGTTGGCGTTGATCAGGAAATCGATGCCGTTGTAAACCCCGGCCAGGTGCGCGCCCGGAATGTTCAGCTCGCGGCCCTTGTTGAGGCCGGTGGCCAGCAGCACCGCGTCGAATTGGGAGCGCAGGTCGGAAAAAGAAATATCGCGCCCCAGCGTCACGCGCGTGTGCAGCGTAACCCCCATGGCCAGGATGTTGTCGACTTCCATCTTGATGATTTCCCGGGGAAGCCGGAAGTGGGGAATGCCCAGGTAGAGCATCCCACCCGGGACCGGCGCCGACTCGAAGACTTCTACCGAGTACCCCAGCAGTGCCAGGTCGTGAGCGCAGGTGAGGCCGCACACGCCCGCTCCCACAATGGCGACTTTCTTGCCGCGCCTCGGCGCGGGCGGCAGCAGCTTGCGCGCGGGATCGTGTCCAGCGCCGAGGTTGTGGCGATCGGTGACGTATCGTTTGAGCGCGCAGATGGCGATAGGCTCGTCGATCTTGCCGCGCCGGCAGGCATCCTCGCAAGGGTGCGCACAAATCCTCCCCAGCACGTAGGCAAAGGGGTTTGGGGCGCGGGCCAGAAGATATGCCTCCTCATCCTGGGAGATTCCGATGGCTTGGACGTACCGCCCGCATTCCGTATGGATGGGGCAGGCGGTACGGCACGGAATGTTGCGGTCGAAATACTCCTGGTCCGGGACCGTTACGCTATAGCGCATGGCAGGGCAACTTTCGGTTTAGTTCTTCTTGAGCTTTTCGATTTCCTCGTCGCTCAAGGCCGGGAAAAAGACCTTGGGATTCTTGTCTTTTCGCTCGGTCTGATCGTAAACCACGAAATCGAAGATTTGTTTCCCTTGGGCGTCGTTGATGCCCGAGTTCGGCTTGTGCATCATGCGTTTCACGTAGCGCTCCCACTCATCGCGCTTCATCATGGTATTGAGGGGCCGCGCGATGGTGTGGCATTTGGAGCATTTGGTGGCAAACAGCTTATAGGCCGCCTGCTGTGGCGCCGGATAGGCGCTGACATCGATCTTGTCCGGCCCTTTGTCCTGTGGAAGCACCACGTTGCTGGTCTGCGCCACCAGTGCGAGGGGCGCCAGCAGCATCATCATCTGGATCAGTCTTTTCATTTTCGTCACTCCTTTACCACATCAATCGTAGATCGATTTTGAAGAGCTTGTCGGTAACCACCGAACCCGAAACCGGGTCCTGATCGCGCTCCTGCCCATAGGTGGCGCGCACCACCACGTTGCCCATTTCCGTGAGCGCTTTCGAGGCGCCGATATTCCAGGCGCTGGTGTGGTTCGCCGGTCCGCCGGCGATCGTCTGCTTCATGCGGTCGTACCTGGCCATGACCGCGAAGCCTCGCTGAATGTAATAATCCGCCTCGGCGCGATACCCGTTCGAAGTGAAGCGGGTAGTTTTGCCGCCCACCTCGTCCTGCCAGTCGTCGTTGCTGCGCAGGTATCCGCCCAGCAGGTCCAGCTTGTCGAAGAACAGGTAGTTGCCGAAGACGCCGTAACGGCGAATGGTGGGGCGGAAGGTAAACTCGTCGTCGGCTCCCGCGTTCTGCACCTGGTCCTTCGTGCCGCGGTACGTCATGAACGTGACGCCGCCATCGGGGCCGAACCAGTAATCGGCGTCGAACCAGTAGTCTTTGGAGTTCCTGGTGGAGTTGAGAAGGATCTCGCTGCCGTCGGCGTTCAGCCCGTTGGTGACTTTGGCGGAGACCGCGAACACCTGCTTGAAGTAGTTCGAAGCCCACGTGTACCCCACGTTGACCCCCATCGGATGCTGGTCCAGCGTAAAGTTGATCGGGCTGGTGTTGGTCAGCAGGGGAGCGGGCTCGGGGAACAGGTTGTAGAACATGGCTGCCCGCGTGCCTTCTCCCTCCTGCACGTGCATTTGGCCGGCCTTGACGAAATAGCTGCTGTTGGCGCGGCCCGCGGTGTAGCCCAGCACTGCCTGTTCCAGGAATGGACTGCTGCCGCCCTGCGACAGTTCCAAGTGCGTGAAGTAGGAAAAGCCGCTGTCCGGTACCGACCCGGCCGCAAACATGGCGACTTCATCCAGGTTAAAGCTGGAAGTGGAGGTGGGACTGATGCCGTCGCCCTTGGTCTTGTCCACGCTGAAGCTGCCCTGGCCGATCAGCGCGAGCGAGTTGGTGATGCTGAACTTGATATTCTTGTCCAGTTCCGAGATTTTGGGCGCGGGCTTGCTCCCATCCATTTCATCCGGCGGCAGGCGATATCCCAGCCGCTTGAACGTGTAGCCCGTCTTATTCAGGGCCGGCGGAATGGTGTGGCAACTGTAGCACTTCAAACCGTACTTCCGGGCAAACGCCGGAATCGCCTGTGCCGGCTGTGGCGCCAAAACAGCGAAACCCAGGGCCGCCAAAACCGGCGTAAGGGCCGGGAGCCAGGACTTACTTCGTGGTAGAGCCATGCCGGCATGAAGGGCACGCCAATGGCCGGGTAAGGAGTCCTTTGATCTCAATCGATTAGAAGCGCCCAAATGAGTATGTGGGGAGCGGATTCCCCGACTTCACTTGGGAACTGTGGAATTAATTCCCCGAGTCCATGTCATTTCGCTCCTCGATGCCGCGCGAGATCAAGTCTGTGATCGCCGATTCCACCGCTTTCTGAGTCGAGGCCCTCCAGAAATCGTAGTAGACCTCGCAGAGGTTCAGCGCATGCACGAAGCACGTTTGCGGAAGACTGAGGACATTCTGGACTGTCTCGGCTTCGCTGCCGGTCCTGGGAGCCCCCTTGTTCCCGGAAACCGGCAAGGATCGCCTCCAGGACAACGCCCGCGACCAGCACGGCCGCGGCAGGGAGATTGAACGCAAGGAGCAACTCCGCTTCATTTACATCCCGCCTTCCAAACGAAACTTTCCAAATCCCCCGCGCGACCGGCCCGAGCGCTCCAAAATGCTCAGGAAAGGTGACCGGCGCGCGCCACGCGGACATCGGTTTGGACAAAGTCCTGACCCTTAAACAGCAGCGGTTCGTCCATCGCTTTCGCCAGTGCGTAAGCGAAACAATCGCCGAAATTCAGCCGGGCCCGATGCCTTCCCCGCCCGAAGTCGTAGTAGGCCTGGCGCGCCAAAGCGCCTTGTTGCAGGGTCACGGGTTCAACGACAATGGCGGCGGCACGCAAAAACGCCTCTGCCTGCCGGGCGGCATCCGGCCTCGCTTGCCGTTCGAGGACCATGGCGAGTTCCAGATGGCTCACGACACTGAGGCGGCAGACGTCCGCCGCCAGGATCAAGCGTGCAAAGTTCTCGGCCTCCGGCTCCTCAAAAAATATTGCGACCAGCGCGGAAGTATCGAGAATCACTTCGGCAGCCCGTGCTCGTCATAGAGCAGTTCGCCATGCTTGACGTATGGACGCTTGACGGCCTGCGACGCCCGTTTGGCGATGGCCATCAGTTCCGCCAAACTTGCCTTGCCTTTGCGTTGCTCGATCTTTGCGTGCCGCTCCCTGAGGGATTCAATGACCACCTTGGTCAGGCTCTCCCCGGTTTCCTGGGCAATCGCTTGGGCCAAACGATGGGCTTCCGGATCTTTGACGTTGAGACTCACGACCGTTCTCCCATTCTAGAAAATCCGCTTCAATTCTACCATTCCCGCAAAATCGGCAGTTCCCGCTTCAGCCGAAGCTGCCAGCCTCAGGTTTCGGAACGGACTTCGGGGAATTGCGTCCTCGTAAGTCGCCAAGGATTTACCGATTCCCGGCGAGAACAGCCTACCGCACCGCCCATGCGGCAGCGCGGTCCCGCCGAGCGCTTCTATTCCCCAATCTGCGGATCCCGGTCCCGCTTGAGCAGAGCGTAAAACGTCTTGCGATCCACGCCAGCCTCGCGCGCCGCGGCGCTGATGTTGCCGTCGCAACGAGTCAACAGGGCTTGGGCGTAAGAGAGCTCGAAGCTTGCCAAGTACAGTTCCCGCGCCTCTTTCCACGGCAGGCTGGAAAGATGGCAGACCGCGCCGGTGGGCTGCAAGTCGTCGGCGATGTCCGCCGGCTCCAGAACGCCGCCGGGGTGAAGTGCCGTGAGGTTTTCCATCACGTTCTTGAGTTGCCGGACATTGCCCGGCCAGGGCTGCGTGAGAAGCGCTTCATAGAATCGAGGGGAGGCGGACAGGCTCTTACCGTAGCGCCGGGAAAAACGCTCCAGGAAGAGACGGGCCAGGTGAGGAATGTCCTCCGGCCGTTCGCGCAACGGGGGCAGCTTCACCGTGACCACTCCGAGCCGGTAGTAGAGCTCCTCGCGAAATGTGCCGGCCTTGATCTTGGCCGCCAGGTCCTGGTTCGTCGCGCACAGAATCCGGCAATCCACGCGCACCGGCTCGATACCTCCCAAACGCCGCAGTTGGCGCTCTTCGACGAAGCGAAACAGGCGGGTTTGCAGTTCCACGCTCAGGTCGCCGATCTCGTCCAGGAACAGCGTGCCGCCATCGGCCGATTCGATCAGACCTTTCTTCGTGCGGTCGGCGCCGGTGAACGCTCCGCGCTCGTAGCCGAATAACTCGCTTTCGATGAGCGAGCCCGGCAGGGCACTGCACTCGACCGGCACGAACGGTCCGTTCTTACGCGGGCTCTGGCTTTGAATGTAGCGGGCCATGACCTCCTTACCGGTGCCGCTCTCCCCCAGAATCATGACGGTGGCATCGGTGGCGGCGGCCCGCCGGGCCTTGCCGGTCAATTCCTGCATGACGGCGCTTCGGCTCTGGGGATGGTCGGTTTCGCCGAGTGCCTCCAGCCTGCCTTTCAGCCGCTCCACCTCCTGCGCCAACTCGGCGTGAGAGAGAGCCCGCTTCACCACCAGCAGAAGATCTTCGCGCCGAAACGGTTTCTGCAGGTAATCGAATGCGCCATTGCGCATGGCCAGCACCGCACCCTCGACCGATCCGAACGCAGTCAGAAAAACGACGGGCAGGCCGGGATGCGACTGGTGCAGCCGCGCGAAGACCTCCTCGCCCGACATCCCGGGCATCCGCATGTCCAGCAATACCAGGTCGGGGGGCTTGGCGAGCGCATCGGCCAGGCCCTTGAGCGGATCCGCGTAGGCCGTCACGGTGGTCTCGGGAAACTTCAGCATGCGCTGAATGTTCTCCCCCATCGCCGCCTCGTCGTCAATTACGAAGATGCGCTTCACGATAGATTGCCTCCGACAAACCAATGGTAGGGCTGGCCTCGCGTAAAACGCGCCGGGGGTATCTCGACGACGAAACTGGCGCCGCCGCCGCTCCTCTCTTCATACCACAGGCGGCCGTCGTACATATTGAGGAGGCTGGCGCCCAGGAAGAGTCCGAGCCCGAGCCTCTCGCGCCCGGGACTCTGCGAAATGAACGGCTCGAACAGGTGCTCCCGGATGCTCTCGGGAACACCTGGTCCATTGTCTTCGATTCGGAGGACCACCTTGGCGCCCGCGGTGTGGTACGGTTCCAGCCGGATCCAGATGGTGGCGCCCTCACGCCCCTGGAGCGCGTCCAGGGCGTTGCTCAGCAGACCGCGGACCACTTCGCTCACCACATGCCCGGGCAGGTTGACCCGCGGGACATCGGCGATTTCCGGCACCATTCGAACCCCCTGCTCATTCGCGGAAGGCAGAAGTGCCGCCAGCGCTTCTTCCAACGCCTCGGACGGAGCCGATGGTTCGAAGACCTCGCTGCCACGCTCGCGCCGCAATGCCTGCAGCAGCGTACGCGCGATGTTTCCCATGTAGCGCATCTCCGTCAGCATCTGCTGGAGGTCGCCGCAGAGCGCCGCGTCCGCCATCCGTTCCTCCAGCAGCACTTCGATGCGGCTGGTCACGATGGCCAGCGGATTGTTAAATTCGTGCATGAAGCCGGCCGTGAATTGGCCCAGCAGCGTGAGCTGATGCGACAACCGGGCCTGCTGGTCCGCGGCCGACAGTTCTTCCCGCAATCTTGCCGTTCGATAGCGGACGCTCTGCAACTGCAGCTTCAGTTGTTCCGCGTCTTCCCGGGCTTTCCTCGCCTCGGCGAGCGCGTGATTAAACTGGCGACGGGAAATGAGGAGTGCCGGAAGGGGCGCCAGCGAACAGGCGACCACCAAAACCAGACCGGTGGCCAGAGCCGAGGGAGGAAGCATCCATCGCAGTATCCAGCCAAGCGGCAAAGCCCAGACGCCGCTGAGCCAGAGCCAATGGCGCCGCCAGGTTTTCGGGCGAATGGGCGTGCTGTTTCCGTGCTGCTCGTCAAGCATATGGGCAGGTTGCTGCGATCCTGGGGCATTCTAACATGGAGTCTGCGACACGGCGGGCCGGCGGCTCCCGATGGCGTTCGATTCACAAATGTCCGCCGGTTGGGGGAGCCACCAATACCTGGGTGGCGCAGGCGCGCGTTTCCATGCGGACCGGCTTGGGTCCGGCGAGCAGACGGGTCTCCACGGGATATCCCGGCGCGTAGGCGCTCACGGTGAAATCGCCGGCGGGCAGTCCGTCGAACACGAAGCGGCCATGGGCGTCCGACTCGGTGTAGCGCCCGCGATCGCCCGATTTCAGTTCCACCACCGCGGCGACGGGCGCGCCAATGCGGCCGGTATAGTGGGCCAGGTCCAGATCGCGGAGAAAAAGCAGATCGCCGGTGACGAAGCCTTCCAGGCGGCCGGCGCTATCGGCGTAGTTCTTATAGAAGTAGAGGTAGGCGAGATCGTCGCCGGCGTCGGTGAGCCGGCGGGTGCGGGTGCAGGCGCCGGTGGTCATGATGTTGGACTCCTCGTCGTCGTCGGCATAGACGAGGTAGGTTTCGCCAGCCTGGAAATTGACGCCGCAATCGCCGAACGCGGTCCAGACCTCGACGGTCTTGGCCGGGGCGTCGTCATCGTCGTCGTCACCGGGCTCGCCGCGGAAGACGGTTTTGACGCGCAGGCGGACGCGCTTGCCGTGGTCGAGAATCCAGTAGAAGAGTTCGGCGAGTTGATCGGGCGAGGTGGCGGCGGCGAGGCGCTTTTTGTGATCGTCGGGAAGGTCGGGGAAGACTTTGAGGTAGGCGTCGCGGAGTTTGGCGAAGGCGGCGGGGGAGCGGTCGGTCTGAGCGCGGGCGGACTCCTGATTGAGCAGGTCGAGGGCGGCGCGTTGTCCGGCATTCCAGGAGTCCAGGAAACTGGGCTCGATGGCTTCCACGGCGCCGACGAAGATGATGTCGGTGGAGGCGACCTCATTGCAGACCGACACGGTCAACTGGCATTTGCAGGCGACGGCCGCGAAGGGGAACAGAACCCAGAGGATGGCGGCGCGGCGCATGCCCTCATGATAGCGCCCGGATGCGGGCCAGCCGGATGTGGGGCAGGCAATCCTGCCTGCGAACGCGCTTTCCAGCGCGTCCAGGCGCCGGCTGAAAGCCGGCGGCAGCCAGGATTGGCTGCCCCACTGGGCTGCACTCTAACGCATCACCTTCGCCAGGTCCTCGTACTGATCGCTGGCAATCAAGTTGACGCCGGCGGCGATGGCGGCCTTCCAGCGCGCGGTCACGGCTTCGTGGGTTCCGAAGTTGTAGGTGTTGCCCCAGCCTTTGTCTTCACCGTCGCCGAAACCGTCCAGCGTATAGAAGCGGATCCAGTATCCGAGTTTGTGCGCGTGATCCACCAGGGCGCGCAGGCGGCGGTCGTCCCGCGGGGTCCAATCGCCGGCCTTGTGCTGGCCGCCTTCCTCGACGGCGTACCACGAGTTGTTCCACCAACGGCGATAGTTGGTGGGCGGCGCGGGCAGCAACTGCTCCGGCGGCAGTGTGGCGAGCAGGCGATCGTGCTCCTCCTTCGGGTCGGCGGGGATGGCTTTGGTGTGCGCCGACCCGAAGAGGCGCAGTTTGCCTCCCACCGGCACCTGCTTGAAAAAGACCGCTTCCTGGGCGTCGGCGTCCTCGGTCAGCACCAGCAGCGGTTTGGGCTCGAACGCCGCCAGTTGGCGCGGATCGGCGGTCTGCGCGGCAGTGGTGATCCAGCTCTGGTATTCGCCGAGCAGATCCCAGACGGCGTGGAGTAGTTCGGGCTGAACGCTCTTGAAATCGAAGTGGAGCACGATGAGCGGCCAGCGCGCGCGGTCGTTATCGGCCAGCGCCTTCTCGATGATGGGGCGCACGCGTTCGAAGAAGTAATCGCGCAGGGCGGGTTCGCTGCCGGTGGTTTTGGCGGTGTGCGTGACCACCGGCCGGCCCTTGCTGGTGGCGGGGTCGATGGCCCAACCGAGATCCTGCTCGATGCCCACGGGGAAGCCGGTCTGGAGCGCGCGATCGATGCGGTCCTGGAAGCCGCCTTTGTACGGATAGCAGTTGTGCGCGTCCAGCACCGGACGGTTGTGATTGAGGAAATCGAGGTTGGCTTGGCCAAACAGCGGCAGGGCCGCCAGGACGAGCAGTAAGGGTCGCATCAGAGAGCAGGATAACCTATCCGGGTTACGATCGGTTCACGTCGCACCGCGCGGGTGTAGCCTGGGAAGACAGGAGTCTACAATGAACCGGAGACAGCTTCTTCGTTCGGTAGCGGCGTTGCCCGCGGCGGGCGCCGCCTTTTCGGCGGCTGCGGCCCAACAGAAACAGATCAAGATCACCGCGCTAGAGACCGACGTGCGGAAGCAGGCGCCGGGCACGCCGACCTACGATGCCATCCACACGCTCGGCGTGGATAGCGGTTCGGTGGTGCTGCGCCTGCGTACCGACGCCGGCATCACTGGGTGGGCCACGGTCTCCTACGGCATGATCGCCGGCGGGCCGCGCGTGGTGCAGACCATTCTGGAGCAGGAGGTGAAGCCGGTCATCCTCGGAATGGACCCGGCGTTTCCGCGGCGCATCCGCGCGGAACTCTGGAAGGCGCTGGAGTACAACGGGGTCGGCGGCGTGGTGCAGTTCGCCATCGCGGCGGCGGACATCGCGGTCTGGGACATATTGGGGAAGAGCGCGGGAATGCCGGTCTACAAAATGCTCGGCGCGTATCGCGACCGCATGCCGGTCTACTCCATGTGCGGCTGGTATTACGACGACGATGGCGACCTCTCGCACTTCAAACGCTCGCTGACGCAAGCCTGTGAGCAGGGCTACCACGCGGTGAAGATGAAGGTGGGGCGCGGGCCCATCGAAGAGGATGTGCGCCGCATCAAGCTGGCCTTCGATGTGGTAGGCAAGGACCGGCGCGTGATGGTGGACGCCAACCAGGTGTTCAATCGCAATGAGGCCTTGCGGCGCGGGCGCGTCTACCAGGAGATGGGCTGCTTCTGGTATGAAGAGCCGCTGCCGCCGCAGGAGATGGAAGGCTACGCCGAACTGGCGCACGCGCTCGACATCCGCATCGCCACCGGCGAGAATCTGGCGACCAAGTATGCCTTCGCGGACCTGATCGCGCGGCGCGGGGCGGACGTGGTGCAGCCCGATAGCCGCCGCGCCGGCGGCGTCACCGAATGGATGGAGATCGCGGCCATCGCCGATGGCTACGGGCTGGAACTGGCCAGCCACGGCGGCAGCGCCACCAATCTCAACATGCTGCTCGCCATGCCGAACGCGATTTACATGGAGTCGGGCGGCGCGCGCAAACTCGTCAACGGCGAAATGCTCGCGCCGGAGGAACCCGGCATGAGCAGCGAACCCAGGGGGTGAACGTCGTGATAGCCGCACACTTCATCGGCCGGGCGTTCACTCGCGTGGTACCGTAGATCGGAGGCCTCGAAGTTCGGCACGCGGATTGCCCTACTTCTCCGTGCAAATGCCTTGCAGCCGCCATCCTCAACAACTTGGCCGTCCAACCGGTGGCAGCATGCCGCACGGCACAAAAGATCTCGGCGGCAGCATGCCGCGTGGGGAATCCCTCCGATGAAAACCATTTTCTTTCTACTGCTTTCCGCATCCGCCATATTCGCTCAAGTAGTCCCCGGGCGATATATTTTGGAACTTTCCGGCGACCCCGCCGCAGTGGCCGCTGTCCAGCAGGGTGCGCGCCCCGGCGCGCGCGCCACCGCCCTCGCCGCTCACCGCACCGCGGTGCGCCAATCGCAGGCGTCCGCGCGTACCGCCGTCGCGGCCCGCGGCGGAACCGTCATCGAGAGCCTGGACACCGTCTTCAACGGACTGATCGTTAACATCCCTGACGCGCGCGCGGCGGAGTTGCTCGAAATCCCCGGCGCGGTGAAACTGCACGCCGTGCGCCGCGTACAGCCGCTGTTGAATCACGCGCTGCCGCTGCACAAGGTGCCCGATGCGTGGAACCTGCTGCCGCTCGGCCAGGACAGCGCGGGGGCGGGAATCAAGATCGCCATGATCGATACCGGCGTCGACGTCAACAACCCGGCCTTCAGCGACCCGCTGCCGCCGGTCGATGGTTTCCCCAAGGTGCTCTACCCGAGCGACACCCGCTTCACCAATGCGAAGGTCATCGTCGCCAAGAATTACACCAGGCTGCTGCCCGATGGCGGCGAGCCCGACGCCGACGATCGCGATGGTCACGGCACCGGCACCTCGGTAGTCGCGGCCGGCGGCGCGGCGGCCACGCCTTACGGCCCGCTCACCGGCGTCGCGCCCAAGGCCTACATCGGCAACTACAAGGTGCTCGACGCCAACGGCGGCACGTCGGACGTGATCGCCAAGGCCATCGACGACGCGGTGGCCGATGGCATGGACGTGCTCAACATCAGCCTGGGCTCTTACGTGACGTCCTACTCCGATATCGCCTCTAGCGAAGTCGGTCAGGCCGCCATCGCCCGCGCCACGCAGGCCGGTGTGATCGTGGTGGTAGCGGCGGGCAACCAGGGGCCGGGCGCCGGGACGATCAGCGACTACGCCAGCGCGCCGGACGCCATCACCATGGGCGCGATTCACAACGACCGCTCCCTGGGTAACGCGATCACCATCGATGGCGTTGCGCCCTATGCGGCGTTTGCATCGGGTGATGGCCCAAACCCCGGTCAGGTGATCGGCGGCACGTTGTTCGATGTGACCAGCGTGGACCCCAGCGGCCTCGCGTGCTCGCCGTTGCCTTCGGGTTCGGTTACCGGCAAGATCGTGCTGGTGCTGCGCGGCACGTGCCCCTTCGCCAGCAAGCTCAATGATGCCGCGGCCGGCGGCGCCCTGGCGGTCATCGTGTACAACTATCCCGGGGGAAACACCTTCTCCCCGAGCAACGGCGCGACGGTGGGCACGGCGACCCTGCCCGCCATGTTCGTCAATCAGAGCGAGGGCGCCGACCTGAAGGCTCGTGTGGCGCAGGATTCCGGCGTGCAGGTGGCGCTTGACTTCGTCGGCGTCACCGCGTTTGCGGCGCGCACCGACATCAGCTTTTTCTCCAGCCGAGGCCCCAGCGTGGGCAGCGCGCTCAAGCCGGACCTCGTCGCCGTCGGCGAAGAGATTGTCACCGGCGCGCAGAATTCGTACAGCAGCGGCGAATCGTACAGCGCCAGCGGCTTCATCGACACCAACGGCACCAGCTTTTCGACACCGCTCGTGGCCGGAGCGGCGGCGGTGCTCAAGGCCGCGCGTCCGGGCCTCACCGTGCAGCAATACCGCTCGCTTCTGATCAACGGTGCGGCCACCGCGACGGCGGGCGAAGGCGTGGCGGCCACACTGTCGCAGGCCGGCGCCGGCATGTTGAACCTGGCGGCGGCGGTCGGCGGCACGGTGGCGGCCTATCCCACGGCGCTCAGTTTCGGCGCCGGCGGCACGCTGCACAGCACGGTGCAGCTCTCGCTCTCGAACGTGGGGCCGGCCACCGACACCTACACGATTCAAGCCGTGCCCACCGGCAACGATCCGGCGCCGTCGATTGGCGCCAGCAGTCTGTCGCTCGATCCGGGCGCCGCGCAACAGGTGCCGGTCAGCTTGGATGCTGGGGGTCTTGCGCCGGGCGAATACTCCGGCTATCTGCTGGTCTCGGGAACCGCCAGCGCGAGCGTGGCGCGCATCCCGTACTGGTTCGCGGTGCCCGGTTCGCAACCGGCGGGGATCTCGATTCTCTATCAGGACTACTTCGATTACGCGCGCTCCTCCTCCACGCAGGCCGTGGTCTTCCGCGTGGTGGATGCGGCGGGACTGCCGTACACGGGATCGCTCCGCCCGCAATTCACGGTGTCCGGTTCGGGTACCGTGCGCGCCTTGTACAGCGCGGGAGACATCCCCGGCGCCTATGCCGTGGACATTCGCACCGGCGCCGGCACCGGCACCATGCAGTTGAATTTCACCGTTGGCACGGCGAGCGCGAGCGTCTACATTCCGGTGATCTGAGGGGCGAGTGGCATAAGGCTCCGCCTTGTGCATCCGAGCGACAGCTCGGACCTGGAGTTTCTACATTTTCAACCCGCGTCTGCGCCTTGATGCCGAGTTCTTCGCGTCGTGCCAGTCTTGTGCGTGCGCGGTTCGAAGCCCCGTTAGGG
>Ga0209014_10001155_pt1 | contig 15634 bp, 8 predicted proteins | sample BarGraNGADG00212_FD_184491 | JGI IMG/M metagenome (GOLD analysis project Ga0209014, IMG submission 184491) | Arctic peat soil microbial communities from Barrow, Alaska - Barrow Graham LP Ref core NGADG0002-212 (SPAdes) (version 2) | ecosystem: Environmental > Terrestrial > Soil > Wetlands > Peat...
CACGATCCAATATGCTGGTGGCCAGCGTACATTTCGCCGCGGTCCGGCTTTCGTTCTGAACCCTCGTCTTGATTTGCACGGTTGAAGCGTTGGCGCTCACCTGCGGGGTGGTGACGAATGTGCCCCACATCGCCACATGAACCGGATTGGTGAGCCGCAGCCAGGTGTGCGCATAGATCCCCGAGCCCGAATACCAGCGGCAGTTAGGCTGAAGGGAGTTGTCCACCTTGACCGCGATCACATTGTCTCGGGCGCCGAAGTTGACGTGTGGGGTAATGTCGTAGTTGAAGCTGATGTAACCGTAGGGACGCTTGCCGAGATACTGTCCGTTAACCCAGACCTCGCTGTTTTGATAGACGCCCTCAAACTCCACGACAACTCTCTTGCTTCTGTCGGCTTCGGCCAGACGGAAGCGTTTCCGGTACCAGCCGATGCCCGTAGGCAATGATGCGCCGGTGCTCCCCGCGGGTGCGTCTTGGGCGTACGGCCCCTCGATGCTCCAGTCGTGAGGCAGGTCTAAGCTTTTCCAGGAGGCATCCGCGAACTCCGACTGCTGCGCGCCTTGCGCGTCGCCCTTCAGAAACTTCCAGTCAAAGTCGAAGTTGTCCCTTGCCCGCGCCGGGCGAACTCCGCCGGCAAGCTGGGTTTGCGCCGAGGCCGCGCCCGTGAACTCCAGTGCCGATACCAGCCCGGCCGCGCCCACGGCCTGCCCCAGCAGACTGCGCCGGCTTAAGTGTTGCATCTCGTCGTTCGTATTCTTCATGGTTTTCTCCCGCACACTGTCGTACTGCGCGCCGTCCCGTTGTCCATTCTTAGAAAAACACTTTCCATTCCACATCGTTGCCCGTCGTCGCCGTGTAGTCCACCGTCAACAGTGGCCCATCGGCCGCCATCTTCGCTGTCAGGCCGCCGGACACCTCCACCCGCTTCGCTGTGAATCCGTCCGGAACGTAGAGCCGCAACTGATACGGATCCCCCGCCACCGCGCGGGAAACCCCGCGCAACATCCGTTGCCCGCCATCGTAGGCCAGATCCTTGATGTCAAACGCCATTTGCCGGACGTGCCTGCTGGTCGAGATCAGCACAGGCCGGTTTTGCTTTTCGACAATGCTGTAGACGTCGCAGTCGTACGGACTCACCTGGGGCGTTGTGAATTTCCCCTTGAACGTCCCGATGAGTTTCTTCGTCCAGAATTCGTACACGATGTACTCTTTGTTGGGGTCCAACCGGAGGTCAGTGGCGGCGTTCAAGACCGTGGTGAACCTTAGCGGCTCCCGACCGTTGTCGGTGTATCGGTCAATGTAGTTGAAGACCGCCAGAACGTCCCAATTCGCAAATGGCCGCTCGACGGGCATGTTCCAGACCTGGGCCGGCTTGCGAACGAACATGTCCACCGGATACGCCACATCCATGGTCGGAGGGCTGATCCGCTTCAACAGCTCGATCCGATCGTCGGGGTACTTCTCATTCAAGGCGTCCGACAAGAAGATGGCGTTGCCCGCGATCGCGTGGAAGTTCGCGTTGACCTTCGCCCGGCCGTAGTCAAACTTCCCAGCCGATCCGTAGCTCGACTGGAACTTGAAGATGTGCATGCCGTCTGGATCGAGCCAGAAGACCCGGCCGCTGTAGAAGAACCGGCTGGCGGTGCCCAGCAGGGATTCGGTCAGCAAGTGCTTCCAGCCGTCCCCCATCTCATAGCCGCCGTCGGCGTCCTCGGATGTCCGGCAGATGTCGACAATTCCGTAGGAATGATCGATCACGTTCATGTTTGAACGAACCACCTTCCGGGGCGCATTTTTGTCGATCGCCTCACGCCAGGGCATGCCCCCGGCGCGATACGTCTCCATCGCAGTCATGAACGGGTCGAACTGCCCCGGCCACTTGTCCCACCAATCCGCGAAATCCATCTCCACCCGGCCCGTGTTCTTCTCCTGACCGGTCATGGCCTGTATGGCGCGCTCGCGCTCCAGCTTGATGGTCAGAGGATTGGAGAAATCGATGACCTTCTCTCCGCCGTATTTCACAGTACGGACCGGAAGGAAGCATTCGGGTGGGTAATTGACCCTGGAACGGCCTGCCGGTGCAGCACCAGCGGGACCATAGGTCCCCCAAGGTCCGTTCATGTCGAACTCGGGAAACCTGCCCGACGAGCTTCCGCCAGCGCCATAGAAGCCCATGCTTCCACCGCCGCCACTTCCCAGCCCCCAGTAGAAATCCACCAGACCGTTTTCCTGGAAGAATGCCTGCGCGCCGCCGCCACCGCGGCCTCCAGGAGCGCCCGCAGTCGCCGCGGCAGGGGCAGCACCAGCACCGCGGCCGCTGCTGCCGGACATCCATCCGTGGAAGCGGCTGTAATCGTTCGAGACCCATTCCCGGTCGTCGACATTGATGGGCCGCCGCTCTTTGAGACGGATATCGTGCGCAATCGCGATCAGATCCGCCTGATGTTCCATCGCGCGCAACGCATCGCTATTGAAGTGGATCAGCAACTTCTCCCCGGCGAAACGCTTACCCGTGGGCATGGTGATCTTGTAGTTGCAGTATCCCCGAACCTGCATCCGGTCCGGAGTCTTGCCCCGCCATCCCGCCGCCACCTCGAACCTCGACGCTCCCTTGAAGGCCGACACATGTCCAATCAACAGCGCGTTGCCCGTGTCGGAGTCCCGGACTACCTGATTTACTTCGTACATCCTGGGCGTGTTCAAATTGATCACGGACCAAAGGTCGTAGTAGTCGCGATTGCGGGAATGAGTCCCCAGGCTGATCCATCTCTCTTCAGAGCCCCCCAACCGGGCATCGGTCGACACAAAGTAGTCCATGTCGGCAATGTCAACGGCCTTGCCAGTGTTGTTCGACCGGCCCAGACTCACGAGTATGTCGTTGTTGGTCTTGCTGACGGAGATCTGATACTCAAAATCGAGCTGTCCGGCCTTCTTGCCGCGCAGTGTCACCGTCACGAACGATCCGGACTTGTTGGAGTCGTCCTGGTTCACCGAACTGACCACGGTCCACCCGGACGGGTCGTCGCCGGGAAGAAAGTGGACGTGGTTCAGCCGCATGGGCGTCCCTTTGACTTCCGCCGACCAGCGGCACGTGGCCGCATCCACCGACACGAGCAGGGACTTGGTGTCGACGGTAATGGGCGCCGCTGCTCCAACTATGACGAACAACGGCAACAGGAAAGCGCGCACGCCAGTCGTGTTTCGCATATCAGAAGATGACCTTCCATTCCACATCGGTACCCGAGGAAGACGTATAGTCCACGGTCAGTAAGTTGCCATTCGTGGCCATTTTCGAGGCGAGGCCGCCGGAGAGTTCCACCCGTTTGGCGGCGAAGCCGTCCGGAACGTAGATGCGCAGTTGATACGGGTCTCCGGCAACCGCGCGGGAGACGCCGCGCAACACGCGTTGCGGGCCGTCGTAGGCGAGGTCCTTGATATCGAACGCCATCTGCCTGATATGCCGGCTTGTGGAGATGAGGACAGGACGGTCCTGCTTCTCGACGACGCTATAGATGTCGCAGTCATACGGTCCCAGCGGGCGCGTGGCGAACTTACCCTTAAACGTTCCGATGAGTTGCTTGCTCCAGAATTCGTAGGCGATGTACTCTTTGTTCGGGTCGAGGCGGAGGTCCGCCGCGTCCAACGAGGTGGTGAACTTACGGGTTGCGTTCCCGGTGTAATTGAAAACCGCCAGAATCGACCACTTTCCAAACGAGCGTTCCACCGGCATATTCCAGATCCGGGCAGGCCTGCGAACGAACAGGTCCACTGGATAGGCCACATCCGGAGTCGGCGGGCTGATCCGCTTCAACAACTCCACCCGGTCCGCAGGATAGGGCACATTGAGGGCTTCCGATAGAAACAGCGTGTTGTCGGCGATGGCGTGGAAGTTCGCACTGATCTTTCCCTGGCCATAGGTGAAATCCTGCTTATCCGGCGCGGCGTACTTGTAGATATGGATACCGTCGCCGTCGTTCCAGAACACCCTGCCGTTGTAGAAAAACCGGTTCGCCGAGCCCAGCACCGTTTCCGTCAGCAGTCCCGTGAATTCCCTTCCCGCCAGGGAAGAACCCGGAAGCTCATACCCCTGATCGGCATCCTCGGACGCGCGGACAATGTCGACAATCCCGTAAGAATGATCGATTGGCTGCATGTTCGAGCGAATCACCATCCGCGGGGCGTTCTGGTCGATGATCTCGCGCCACGGCATTCCCGCGGCACGGTAGGTTTCGAGCGGGCTCATGGAAGGATCGTGCTGTCCCGGCCACTTGTCCCACCAATCGGAGAAATCCATTTCCGCCCGGCCCGTGCTCTTCTCCTGGCCCGTCACCCACTCCAGGATGCGCTCGCGCTCGAGCTTCACGGTCAGCGGATTGGAGAAGTCGATGACCCGCTCGCCGCCGTACTTCACCGTGCGAACCGGGAGGAACACCTCGGCTGGATAGTTGACTCGGGCACGACCTGCCGGTGTGGTGCCAGCGGTGCCATATGTTCCCAAATTGCCATTGATGTCGAATTCGGGATACCTGCCCGATGTGCTTCCCCCTGAACCGTAGATCGCAAAGCTTCCCTGCCGCCCGGGTCCACCGAGCCCCCAGTAGAAGTCGGTCAGACCCTGCTCCTCGAAGAACTTCTTCGCACTGGCGGCGTTGCCGCCCGACATCCAGCCATGAAAACGGCTGTAATTGTTGGCGACCAGTTCACGGTCGTCCAGGTTGATTGGCCGCCGCGTCCTGAGACGTACGTCATGCGCGATGGCGATCAGATCCGCCTGGTGTTCCATCGCGCGCAGCGCGTCTGTGTTGAAGCCGATGAGCAACTTCTCTCCGGCGAAGCTCATTCCCGCAGGCATCGACACCTTGTAACTGCAGTATCCCCGGACCTGCATCCGGTCGGGAACTTTCCCCTGCCAGCCGGACCGCACGTCGAACCTTGAGGCGCCCTTCAGAGCTGTCACGTGTCCCATCAGCAGGGCGTTGCCCGTGTCCGAGTCTCTGACAACGTGATTCACTGCGTAGGTCTTGGGGGTGATCAAGTTAACCACAGCCGCCAGTTCGTAGAGGTCACGATTGCGGGAATGGGTTCCCAGCGCGATCCATCTGTCGTTTGTGCTTCCCAGCCGCACATCGCGGGACACAAAGTAATCCATGTCATCGACGTCAACCGCTTTGCCGGTCTTGTTCGTGCGTCCCAGGCTGACCAGAATGTCGGTGTTTGTCTTGCTGACGGAAATCTGATACTCGAAATCGAGTTGTCCCGGCTTCCTTCCCCGCAACGTCACGGTGGAGAACGATCCGAGGTTGTTCGAATCGTTGTTGTTAACGGACGGCGTCACGGTCCATCCGGAGTGGTCGTCACCGGGAAGAAAATAGACATTGTTCAGGCGCATCGGCGTGCCTTTGACTTCCGCGGACCAGCGACAGGCGGCGGCATCGACGGTGACCAGAAGGTTCTTGGTGTCGATCTTGATTGGCGTTGCCGCGTCTGCCGGCAGGAACGGAAGCAGGATGAAGGTGACGAGAAAACCCGCGGCTCGAAGGCCAGGCTGGCTATGCATGATTCCCTTTCTCACAAGAGCAGGGTGCGACTCTATTTGACGGTGTGGCCGTTCTGAAGTCCACTCCGCTCAGTGTTACTCTCGCATCATGCAGCGTTTTACACAACCGGGTCCGATTCCATTCTTGCCGCTAGCCGTGCGCCGTGCGAGATGGCTCCTCCTGCTGGCGACGCTCGTGACTGCCTGCGCACAGACCTCCCCGACAACCTCGCTCAATGGGACATGGGACTTTGCGTTCGCGGCCGATGCGCCGGCGGCGGACCGTCTGGCCCGCTTCTATGAAACCGGCTTCCAGGGCGGTGGGTTTCAGCCTACGCCTGTGCCCTCGAACTGGTCGCTGCTGGGTTTCGAGGAACCCATCTACGCGCGGCCCAGGCAGGCCGGCGAGGGCTTCTACGTGCGCCGCTTCCAGGCGCCGGAAAACTTGACCGGCAAGCGTGTCCTGCTGCACTTCGGCGGAGTCTGGGTGTCGGCCGAAGTCTGGCTCAACGGCACACCGCTGGGGCGCCACGATAGTGGGTTCACGGAGTTCGCTTACGACGTGACCCGTGCCCTGAAACCCGGCGCCGAAAACCGCCTGGCGGTGCGTGTCCGCCAGGTCACCAAAGACTCGATGCTCGACACCAACGACGATTGGTCCCTGGGCGGCATCTACCGCGACGTGTGGCTCGAGACCATGCCGGCCGCCGCCTACATCGACCGCGTCGAGACCTCCACCACCTTCGACGCGCAGTTCCGCGACGCCGACCTGAACGTGCGCGTCCTGGTCTCGGGAACCCAGCAGGCGCCCTACGAGTTGCGCGCCATTCTAACCGGCCCGGATGGCAAGGAAACTCAGCGCACCACGCTGGCCGTGCCGGCCCATCGCGGGACGGCGCGCGACACGCTGCTCACCATGCACGCCTACGCTCCGCAGCGCTGGACGGCCGAAACGCCGAACCTGTATCGCCTTACCGTGGAACTGGCTCAGGGCGGCAACGTCACGCACGCGCGCACCTCGGCTGTGGGTTTCCGCCAGGTCTCCACCGCCGGAGGCGTTTTCCGCATCAATGGTCAGGCCGTAAAGTTGCGCGGCGTCTGTCGTCACGACGAACACCCGGACGTGGGCCGCGCCACCCGCCGCGAGCACTGGCTGGAAGACTTGCGCCTCATGAAGGCAGCCAACATCAACATGGTCCGCACCTCGCACTATCCCCCGGCCGAAGGCTTCATCGATCTTGCCGACGAGATGGGCATGTACGTAATGGACGAGGTTCCCATGGGCTTCGGCGGCGAATTCGGCGACGACCCCTCGTTCATGGAATCGGGGTTGCGGCGCGCGCAGGAGACCATTCAGCGCGACCGGAATCATCCTTCCGTGATCATCTGGTCCATCGGCAACGAAGATCCGTTCACGGCGATGCATCTGGCGTCCATCCGCCTGGTCAAGGGTTCGGACCCCACGCGGCCGGTGCTGATGCCGTGGCGCGCCGACGACTTCCTTCCGCCCGAGGTGGATATCCTGGCGCCGCACTACCGTGCGCCCTCTAACCTCGATCAACTGGCGGCCCGCTCCAACCGGGTCGTCATCACCACGGAGTACACGCACGCCTACGGGGAGGATGGATTCGGCGGTCTCGAAGAGTCCTGGCGGGCCTTGACCACGCATCCCAGCGGGGCGGGCGGGGCCATCTGGATGTGGCAGGATCAAGGGCTCACCCGCACGCGAACCGGCGCCAACGGCCAGCCGGAGAAGTACCTGCAGATCGTCCTGGATGGGTGGGACGGCATTGTCGGCGCGGCCCTCGGCCAGATAGCGATCTCCCTGAACGGTGCGCGCGGCCACAGGCACGGTGGCGACAAGCAGTATAGACGCAACGGTGACGCAGATTGAGTTTTTCATATGGGCACAAGTAGATAGAGGTCAGGAGCGCGGCGGGGGGCTGCGCCAACGTCTCACGCCGGCCGGTCGATGAGCTGTCCCGCGTTTCCTGCTTCTACTGCGATGACGAGGTGAGCCAGCAATGCGCGCAGCAGGCGCGAGACATCTTAGCAAACCTTAACAGAGCAGCCGCTGTCTGCATGTCCTGTCGGTTGGCGGGGTTCAGGATTTCTTCCGCGGCATGCACACGATCACCCCACGCCGGATGACGTCCGCGGACCGTCCGATTCCCAGGAGTGGTCCCAAAGCGCCCACCAGGGTGGAGCAGCGGTCGAGCACGATCAACGCGCCGCGGCGGGCGTGTCCAGCGTAGTTCACAAGCGGACGCCGACACCTTTCGGTTGGCCACCTTACGGTGCCGCCACACGGTGGCCGCATGCAGCCGGCCGGAGAGAAAATCCACCAACACGGCGACGCAGCGGAAGAACCGCGAATCGCTGAATTGCGGACAACGCGCGACGCGCACGCCGCGCGTAGCCTAGAACCCGAACCTTAATTGAACATCGATCTTGCGGTTGTAAGTCCCAGACCCGCCGCCCAAAGGACCGAAGCCGCCGCCCAAACTGCGGTACTGCCCGAAGAACGGAGAAGAGAGATCGCCGCTCGGCGCCGCATAGTTGGTGTGATTGATCGCGTTCTGGGCGTTCAAGCTCAATGTCAGCGTGTAGTTCCGCGTCGGGCTCCCGCCCATGCCGCCCATCATGCCCGGGGGCGGTCCGCCCGCCATCATGCCTCCCGGAGGCCCGCCACCGCCGGGTCCTCCGCCGCCGGGAGGCGGTCCGCCGCCCCCCGGTCCACCGCCCGGTCCTCCGCCCATCGGGCCACCGGGTCCGAATAGCCCACCTTCATTCTTTCCGCGAAACACCCACACGCGGCTGAGCCGCAGCATGACGTTCACGCTGCCAGGTCCACGGCCGTAATTGCGCCCGATGGTCGCAGCACCGGGCGCGGGATTCAGGTTGAAGCATCCAAATGCGGCGGTAGACACCAGGCCGCTTCCGGAACAGTTGCCGGAACTCACCAGCGCGGGGCGCTCGGCTGGCACGCCGTCGCCGTTAGTGTCGCGGCCGGTGGTGATGTTATACGGCGATCCGCTGGAGATCACGATGAACGGGCTTACGCTCAATTGCAGCGGCAGCGGCAGGGACGACCCCAGCAGCACTCGATGCCGGACGTCGGCAAATCCCGAAGGACCCCATTCCGATCGCAGGTTGTATGGGTCGGCCGGCTGCCCCTCGGCGTCGCTCTTCCCGTAGGAGAGCGCGTAAAAGCCAAACAGGAACAGTTTCTTGTAGTTCACCATCGGGCTCACCATGAGCTGGCGCGTCCGGCTGAAGCCGCTCGATTCGGTCAGGGTGCGGATTTGCTGGTCGCCGAATGGATATTGGCCTCCGATCGGTGTGTTGATGTTGCGCGACCGCTGCACGTGTACGCCGCGCGCCTCCTGATAGTTCATGCTGAGCCGCAGGTAGGAATTTACCTGCCGGTCCACGCCGGTGCTAAATTGATAAGTGCGCGGCGATTGCAGCCGGCTGTCCACGAATTGCATTTGCTGCGGCTGTTTACCGGATGCGAGCGAGGCCAAGCTCGGAATCGTGGGGAAGAAGGACGGGTTGAAGATCACATAGGATTGCTGTGTGACTCCGTTAAAGCGCAGCGATTGCAGGATCGTGTTCTCGGAAGTGCGGTCGAAGAACGTGCCCGCCCCCGCGCGCAGCACTGTCTTGGCGGGAGTACTGCCTTTAGCGTCGATACCCCACGCGATGCTCAGCCGCGGGGTCACATTCTTCCAATCGCTGATGTTCGTCTGCGCCTCGTAGCGGAGTCCATAGCTGAGCGTGAAGTTGCTGCGAACGCGCCAATCGTCGGTCCAGAAGGCGCCCACGTCGAGTTGCGAGATCGAGGTGGTCGGCGTTCCGGCGCCGAGGCTGAACTGGTACGCGCCGCCGCCCAGTTGGCGTATCTGCGCGTCGGCATACCCGGCTTTCTGGAAGAGAAGCGTGCGGCGATACACTTCGAGCGCGGTAAGTGGAATGGACGTGCCCGAGACCGGTTGATTGTTGCTGTCGAGTTGCGGACCAGTGCCACCCTGGAAGGTGAAAGTGCCGCCGAAATTGTTCATCGACGTGCTATCGGTGAACGATTGCCTGACGCGCGCTCCCCACTTGGTAGTATGTTTTCCGTGTGTGAAGGTCGAAGTGTTGGTCAATTCCCAGCGCTTGACCACGCTTCCCGAGTTGCCCACCTGGGCGCCGCCACCGGTAAACGCGCCCTGTACCGAAATCCCGATATCGTTCGAACCGCCAGTCGATTCCGAAGCCGAACGCATGAATTGAAACCGTGTCTCATTGATGACCCGCGGGCTGAGAATGGAGGTTTCGGTTGCCTGCAAGGTATTCTCCGAGGACGAACTGTTGTAGGCCCGCGACGCCAGATTGAAACTTCCCACGCCCTGGTTCTCAAAGCTCGATCGCGTGTTCTGGTAACGTATCGTCAGGTTGTTGTTAGTACTGATGGCGTAGTCGAGGCGCGGGCTAAGGGTGGTGAAGGTCTGTGGCGTCAGGATGGCTTGGTTCACCGATTGGGGAAGTAGGTTGCTATCCAGCGTGGTGGCCAGCACAAATGCATTTTCCGTGGCGCCGCGGCGATTGGCGTCGAACCCGAAGGACGCCTTGCCTTTCTTCACCGGTCCGCTCAAGTTGAATCCGATCATGTCCTGTTTGTAGGGCGGGCGCTTGGACTGTGTCAGCAGCGGACTCCGCGAATTGAGCGCCTCCTTGTTGTACTGGAGGCTGGCGGAGCCATGGAAGGTGTCGGTTCCGGGTCGTGTGAAGATTTCGATTCGGCCGAAGCCAGGCCGCTCATACTCCGGCGAAAAGGGATTCGAGTTGATACGAATCTCGCGGATCGACGACTTGTTCGGCAGGTTTCCGCCGGTGAATCCATCGATGTAGATCTGGCCGCCGTTGGGCCCCGCCCCGGGTCCCGCCATCGCCTGCAGTTGCTGCGAGAGAACGTCGGGATCGTCGGAGAGAGCCTCGATCTGCTTGTCGCGGAGCACGATCGCGCCGCCGTTATTGGAGGCATCGGCAGTAACCTTGCCTAGGTCGTCATCCACGTTAAGCGTCTGAGCGTCTGCCTGGATGACGAGTTGAATGTCCAGAGTGACCGGTGCGGCGATGTCCAAGTTCAGACGTTCGAATATGGCAAAGCCTTTAGCTCCGGCGCGCACCGTGTACTTGCCGGGGCGCAGCGAATCGATCGTGTAATGCCCCAGGCTATCGGCGGCTGCCCGCCGGTCGCCACCCGGACCACGCACTTGCACCATGGCGCCGGGCACCAACGCGCCCGATGGATCGGTGATAGTCCCGCGCAATGTCGGCGGCGCATCCTGCGCCAACGCCCCTGCGGCAACGCCGAAGAGTAAGAGACAGAGATAGAAATCGCGTACGGTTTTCATGTGGAGTAGTGCCTTGTCGATGCGGACGCCAGGTCCGCGATTAGAAGATGATTCCGCCGAGGCCGAGCGAACTCAGATCGCCCATGCCGCCTCCCATACCCATGCCGCCGATACCGCCCATACTGCCGCTGGCGCCCCCGCGGCCTCCTCCCGACGCCGCCGCCATTTGCAGCAACGCTTCCGCGTTGCCCAGTAGCAGGATTGCCGTGATGTGATCGCTCTTCGCGTTCGAAGCGCTCGAGACAACGATTGTCTCGCCGGCCTTCAAGTCTTCGATCCTCGCTTGCGGCATGCGCTCCACCATCTGTCCGATGTCGACTCCGCCCGGCGTGCCCGGCATGCCGCGGCCGCCCTGCGGCGCACCGCCCGGCATGCCACCAGGCATACCGCCTGGGGGACCTCCCCGCCCGCCGATCATCATCGCAGCCATGTCCGGCATCCGTTTCAACTGCGAATCCGCGGTCAAGCGGATCACCAGGCTCTTCTTGCCCGTCAGTTCCTTGACCGTGACTTCTTTCGTTTCCGGGTTGATTGCGGTAATGGTCCCGCCCTTGACCATGAACGTGCCGAAAACCACTTCGTCCGCCTGTACCTTCGCCCCGTCCTCGCTCTTCGTGCCGCGCGCGCGCAGTTGATCCCCGGGCGCGACGTCCGCAAGCTTCGCTTCGACCGCATCGCTGAACTTCACCGAGTCGGCCGAGTACTTCTTGAAGGTAGTCTTCGGCCCGACCGTCACAGTCGCCTGCGTCTCGCCCGTCAGACCGCGAATCTTGAGCACGATCTCGTCGCCCTTGTGCGATGCCACGATCCCGTTCACACCGCGCCGTGTCCATTCCAAACGATCCGCTTCATTACGCTTGGAAATATCGGTGGCAGACATGACGATAATCCGCAGCGCCCCGCCCGCCTCGCCATCCATCGTCAGCAGCACGCGATCGCCGATTGCCAAGTCGGACACCTGCACCGACACCGCCTTCTTCAGATCCTTCTCTCCCGGAACGATGCGTTGCGCGATGGTGTCGGGGGTGAGCCTGGCGGCGACGGATTGTCCGTTATCGGCCTTGACCACAATGGATGGCGTTCCCGTTCCAAACCCCGCGACCGTGCCTACCATCGAGGTGGCCGTGGGCTGGGCCGCGCACGAAAACGCCAGGGCCAGCGCGGACAGCGCCTGGATTGCTAGGTTCTTCATCTCTCCTCCAGTACACCGTCAAATGGCCCCGTCGACTATTAAGTTTTGTAAAACACGCCGCTTCCCCACGCTTCCGGTGTGCGATATAAGAGAGTGAAGCACCCCATGAGCGATCCTGCACCAGCCCGAATCCGGTCGATCCTGTTGATTGAGGACGACTCGTCGCTGTGCCGCCTGATGACGACCTACTTCGCCCAACATGGATTCAGCGTGGAAGCCGCCCATGACGGCCTCAGCGGCCTTTCCCGCGCCCTGGATGGCTTCCACGACGTGATCATCCTGGACGTGATGCTCCCGGTGCTCGACGGCTTCGAAGTCCTGCGCCAGTTGCGCAAGCGCAGCCTGAAACCGGTCATCATGCTTACCGCGCGAGCCGCCCACCAGGACCGCATAGCTGGCCTCAACACCGGCGCCGACGACTACCTCCACAAGCCCTTTGCCCCCGAAGAACTGCTGGCGCGCATCCGCGCCGTGCTGCGCCGCTCGCAAAGCGACACCGCCGCCACCCCAGCCATCGTGGAGGCCGGCCCGGTACGGCTTAGCCCAAACACACGCGAATGCTGGCTGCGCGGCGAACTCGTGGAACTCACCGCGATCGAATTCGATATTCTGGAAGCGCTGGTCAATGGCGCGGGCCGTACTGTCTCGCGCGACGAGTTGACCGCGGCTCTCTTCCAGCGTCGCTCCACCCCCTACGAGCGGTCGCTCGACGTGCACATCAGCCACCTGCGCAGGAAACTCGAAGGCGAGGGGCCCGCCCTGATCCGCACAATCCGCGGAATTGGCTACCTGTTTTCACCCGGCACAGGCGGTCTGGGATGAGATCCGTCTACGCCAAGGTCCTGGCTTGGTCGCTGGGTACGCTGGTGCTTTCCCTGGTGGCGTTCCTGGGGGTTTCGATCTTTGTCTCGATGCGCAACACCGGCCGCGGCGGCCCCTTCGAGCGCTTCGAGATCTCGCTCATGAGCTTTGCCGTGGACGCCCACGAATCCGGCGGCGCTCCCGCCTTGCGCACAGCGATGACGAGGATTGATGGGCAACTCCCTGGCCGCCACTTCCTGCTCGCCTCCGATGGCCGCGACCTGCTCACTGGCGAAGACCGTTCAGCGATTCTGGCGGCTAGTCGCGCGGGCTTTCCGCCACGGTACCGGGGCCACATCGTGGATGCGGTTCACACCAGCGACGGGCGTTACTTTTACGTCTCCCTGGTGGATCCGCCGCTCGAGTTCTGGCGTTATGTGCCCTACTATTTGCTGATCCTGGCCGCGGTCGCGGTGTTGTGCTGGTTGCTGGCTTCGCAGATCGCGCGGCCGCTGGTCGCCTTGACCCGCACCGTGGAGCGCTTCGGCGCCGGCGATCTTGCCGCGCGCACCACCTCCCGCCGCAAGGACGAAATCGGCGAACTCGGCCGCGCCTTCGACCGCATGGCGGAGCGCATTGCCACCCTGCTGACGGCGGAGCGCCGCCTGCTTCAGGACGTCTCCCACGAACTGCGCACGCCCTTGGCACGCCTAAGTTTCGCCGCCGAACTCGCCTGCACCGGCGAGGATCGCGCCGAAGCTCAGGGGATCCTCCGCAAGGAGATCCGCCGCCTCTCCGACCTGGTGGGAGCCTTGCTGCAGGTGACGCGCTCCGAAGGCGAACCCGCTTCCAGCAACATGGAACCGCTGCCGCTGGACGAGGTGGTGGAAGAGGTGGTCTCCGATTGCCGGTTCGAATCCGATTCGCGCGATTGCCGGATCCAGTATCAGCCGCGCGGCGAAGCTTGCGTGTGCGGCGACCGGGAACTGCTGCGCCGCGCTTTCGAGAACGTCGTCATGAACGCGATTCGGTACGCGCCACAGGGCTCCGCGGTGGAGATCGCGCTCGCCGCGGACGAATCTGTGGCCCGCGTTTCCGTGCGCGATTACGGTCCGGGTGTTCCCGTGGAAGCGTTGTCCAAGATCTTCCTCCCCTTTTTCCGTGTCGACTCCGCCCGCCATACCGATACCGGCGGCATGGGGTTGGGCCTGAGTATCGCCAGCCGGAGCGTTAGCCTCCACCACGGGCAAATTCGCGCGGAGAACGCTCTGCCCGGACTCCGCGTTACCATTGAGATACCCCTGGCCTGACGCGAAGTCAGCGCGCCAGGCGCAGCATCACCACGCCGTGCGAGGGCACGGTCGCTGCCACCTTGCCCTCCGCTGCCGGCAGGTCTTTTTGCTGCCACAGGTCCCGCACCTTGCGCTTCCCAGAGATCCCAAGGTCGCTCCACTTGGCCGTGATCACTTGTCCCGCATCTGCGCGATTGAAGAGCGCCACCGCCACATCGCCGCCGGAAAGCGGCTTGAGCCACACCTCGGTCTCCGCCGCCGGCGTCACTCGCGTAGCGCCTTTTCCCAGTTTGTCCTGGTCCACCGCGATCACTTCCGGATTCGTCAGGATCGCCACCGTCTCCGCCGCCATCGTGCGTAAATCGTTACCTGCGATCAGCGGCGCCGCGGCCATCGCCCGCTGGGATGGTGGGTGGATTGCACGGGAATTGAAAGCTCTGCTCCCTTCCGCATGCCTCTGGCTGGAAGGACGCACAGGATCCTTTCAGTCGTATTACCGCGAGGCCATCAACTCTGCGGTGCGTTCCAACGATCCCTTTCAGACTGTCGGCGGCAGATGGCTTACGAGGCGCCTATCGCCCGACTCGAATCCGATCGAAATTGCTGACTTGTCTAAGAAGCGCGACGAGGAAAAACTTCTTCATGCGATGGGTGCCGAGGCGGCGAATGTTCATCTCGGCAGCAAGCGCCAGACCTCTAGCATCCTGAAGGACTTGTCAAAAAGGAAATCCGATTGGTTGCGCTCGGCCGCCAAGTTGATGTCGAAAGCTGTGGTTGGGCAATGGAAGGAATACAAGGCAGAATGACTCCGCCGCACAAGCTTAATCGTATACTATGGCAATGATGCTCTGCCCTTGCCAGTTCTCCAGCAATGCCGCAGCTTCGAGCCGCCGCTTCTCGTATAGCAGGCCGCCTTCCTCGTAACGGTGGCCAACCTTCCGAATTGCCTGCGGAGTCAGAGGAATACCGCTGGAACTGGAAACCCGCGCGGCGCACTGACACCCTTGACCAACTTCTTCTGGTCCTTCGGCGCTTTGAGTTTCGTCAAGCGAATGTACCTGGGTCGCAGCGCCGCCGGCATTGGTCGGCCCGTTGGCGGTGACGGGAACCAGACTGTCCGAGCGTCGAAATCGGGTGAGGACAATTGTCGAGGAACACCTAAAGCGCTGTTTCCACCGCTCCCACTCAACTTCTCCATCGCACAGGAGCAGCCGCCCAGCAACACCGGGAACAAGCTCCCGCAGCCTCTCTGGGAACCCCGTACAGACCCGTTGCCGAAATAGCATCCGGAAAATAGATCCTGCCTGGTCGCCAGCGTTTACCGATCCCGCTGCGGATCGTTTGCGGCCCCTACTCGGTTAGGCCATCTGGAAGGTAGTGACCAGCCCTTCGAGACTCAGCTACAGACC
>Ga0209014_10001156_pt1 | contig 15634 bp, 10 predicted proteins | sample BarGraNGADG00212_FD_184491 | JGI IMG/M metagenome (GOLD analysis project Ga0209014, IMG submission 184491) | Arctic peat soil microbial communities from Barrow, Alaska - Barrow Graham LP Ref core NGADG0002-212 (SPAdes) (version 2) | ecosystem: Environmental > Terrestrial > Soil > Wetlands >...
CGCCAGCGACGGAACGAGCATCAAGCGCTGGGACATCGACCCTCGCACCTCATTCGTGGAGACGGGGACGCAAAGTCGATCAGCGAATCACTTGAAGATGAGTTCGACCACTGCCGCATCAACGGGCAGTGCTGTCCCCCGCGGTGTGACGAGAATCGTCTTGTCAGCCTTGAGCGCATCCTCAATGCAGCCTGTGCTGTCATCGCCGCTGCTGCCACTCCGAGTCTGACTGCTCCCCAGGCCAGAGGCGATCTCGGCGTACGTCGCGCCGTCCATGTAGCCAGTGCAGGTAGCCAGCACATACTGCGCCAGATCACTGGCGCTGGCCGGCACGGAAGACTCCGACACGTGGAACGCGAATGTGTCGACGGGAGCCATGTTCAGCATGGTGAGTCCAGCAGCCGGTAGCGTAATGGTGACCTGTTTAGGCCCAGCGGCCCCAGAGCGGGAATTCGACACGACCAGGACGATGGCACCGGCGGCCACCAGAACCACGACCACACCGATGGCCAGGGCAATCGGCAAGATGCGGCCTCTCCGGGCGGCCGCGGGCGGCGTCGCACCCCAGGGGGCAGCGCTGTTGAAGCCGCAGTTGGCGCACTGGCTGTAGCCCGGATAGAGCGGAGCACCGCAGCGCGGGCAAAGGCCAGCGGCCGGCTGTGGCTGAGAGGTCGGCTGCTGGTAGCCCTGTGGTTGAGGTGCGAACTGCTGGGGCGCGGCCAACGGGTCGGGCTGCTGGTAAACCTGCGGCTGAGGCGGGATAGGCGCCTGCTGGGGCGGAAGCTGAGGTTGCGGCACCGGTGACTCGGTGCTCGTTCGCAAGTCAAGGCCGCACGTGTAGCAGAATCGATCATCGCCCGAACGCGGTGACGCGCAGCGCGGGCACTGGTTCGTCATCGGATCTCCCTTGTTGATCCCTCATCGCACCGTAAATGCTCCGCCGGCCAGCTGCGACTCGACCACGGCCCCGAGCGACGGGCGCATTGCCAGTGTAGGGGGCCCGCATAGCGAGCGCAGCGACCCCGCGCAACAAACGGGACGAGAACCTCGAGTCGGCCAGCGAGCCTGCGCGGTTTCCCTCGGTGTCAACGAGTCCTCACGATCCGCGCATAACGACGGCTAGAAGAACTGAGCGGGTGGGCTCCGTGGGCTCGCGAAGCTCACGGTGCCCTTCCGCGATCAACCCAACACGCGCCTGATTGCCTCGTCGACTTCGTACATCACGATGCCGGTCTGAAACACCAACCGCCTGGCGTCTTCCCAAAGGAGCGGCTGCCCCTCCCGCTGAGCGCCGTGCTCCTGCCTCTGCACCAAGTCGTCGATCGCGCCCCAATAGGCCAAGAGCGCCTCGAGGAACGGCGCCTCCGTCGCACCCAGCCGAGGCCGCGCCAGGTCCAAGATGCTCGCCACCCGATTAGCATCGTGCTGGACGTTTGAGTCGACTTCCGGCGGTTTGTAGCGCTCAACCAGTTCGGTGCCGAACATTTGCATTGCTTCTCGGCACACGTGACCGATGGCTGTAAGCGCATCGGCCGACTCGCTGGACCAGAGCGTGCGAGCTGCCTTCGACCATGCCCGCTGTGCACCAGAGTGACGACTCGCGAACATGGCCGAGTCGAGATAACGTCTGACCTCGTCCTCGACCTGCTCGACTGGCGCACTCGAGCGCTGCTTGAGCTGCGCGTAGAAGTCGAAGCCTTCTGGTGTGACGTCGATATCGAGATTGCCGGCATTGTTCAGACGCACGCTCAGCAATCCGTAACGGGCAAGGATCTCGACGTCTGCGCGGGGCGCCTGAAATTGCCAACTGCGCAGACCGAGATGGCGCAGGTGGTTCAGCGCCACGATCATCAGGAAGCTTCCCCGTTTGTCACGAGGAACCTGCCTATGCGCTTCGACCAGTTCGACCAGCAGGTTCTGCTGCTCAGGTTCCAGCTGAACCATTATTCCCTCCCCGATCGGCCGGCGGCGACTGAGCTGATGGGAGCCTAGCACCCGTCCCAGGAACTCGAACGCCAGTCGGTGAAAGCGGGCCTCGCGCCAACGGCCATCGCACTACGTGGTCATGGTGCGGCGGAGAGATGCTTCGCTCGAATAGGACGCCCCCCGACGCGGCCGCTCGAGCTGGTTGGCACCGCCGGGGTCATCGGACGACTAGCGCGGCACGCGCCACTGGAAGACCCAGGTCGTGGCCACCGGGGTTATCTAGCTGCTGTGCGGTTAGGTCTGCTAACCAACAGAACCGGTGCCAAGCTCACGACCACGGCACAGCCGCCGAGTCTCCTGCTATGCAGGCGATCGCATAAGGCCGGGCCAAGGTCATTGAGCTAAGTTCAGAGTGTATCGAACAAGAATCCACGAAGGCCCGTCACTGTGTCAGCCTACGTGTCATCACGAGGGGTGATACTTCGGAAGAACCCGAACAACGGGTCCTTGATTGACAGGTTGCCGGTTAGCCCGTTGCTACGGCGGTACAGTCGGTCCGAGGCGATCGTTGACCGATCCCGCCCCGGCGGCCGAGTCGTGAGCGGGTCGGTCGGCCTGCGGTGATCGGGAGTTCCCGGAGGGGTAATGAGCGGCGACGGGACGATCAATGGAGTTAGTTATCAGGCACGTGTGATCGCCGGCCTTTACATCAGGATGCTGGCGCAGTCGCCTCTTGGTTGGTTTTCGCCGGCCACGGACATTCCGACCGCGGTCTGGGGCGAGACCAAAGGTCCGGGCGACGATGCACGCGTCGAATTCGGGGGCCGTTTCGACACCAGCGAGGTCCAAGCCAAGTACGGGCTAACCGCTGGGGCAGAGCTCGACGAGGTTCTCGACAAGATCCGCCAGCTCTCTGGCACTTCACAGATGCCTGTTGCGCTCGTCCTTGACGAGAGCTCAACGTCGCGTCTCTATCGCGAGCTGGCGACCGATCTAGAGCGCCTCCGTTCGGGTCGTGACGACGATCTGCGAGTCGATGCCCGCCGACTCTACGACGCCGACGAGACTCGAGACCTTCTCTCACGCCTCTATGTCATCAGAACAGACATGGACGACCCGCACGATGCCGGACTTGAGATGGCTCTGCACCTGCTGGGCGAGGTGCTCGAGGACAAGTCGAAGATCGATGCGGCTTGGGCTGTCCTTGCCCAGGATGCGATGCGTCTCTGCTCCAGGAAGCTACGCCGTAACCGAGAGACCCTTATCAAGGACGTTCTTGGGACAAAGGGCATCGCCATCCGGCCGCCCGACAAAGACCAGGCGTATCTACGGCAGATCGAGTTCGCGCGAAGCCTTCTCGCTAAGCGACAGGCGCAACTTGCAATGGTTGCGCTCCGCCACTTAGCCGCCGATCTCGAGACAGCCACGAACGTCGACCCGAGCGTCCACTACCAAGCGGAGACTCTTCGAGCCGGGGCGCATCTCCAGCTCGGACAACCGGCGGAGGGACTCGCCGCCGCGCGACACGCCCTGGACATCGAACCAAAGGGTGTGCGGGCCCTGAGCCTGGCTTCCCGTTGCCAGGTAATGCTCGGTGACTTGACTAGCGCCAGAGCCTTTGCGGAGGCTGCAATCGCTTCCGATCCAACCGAGATCCGAGCGTGGATCGCCGCCGCTGAGGTTGCTGCGGCCAGCGGCGACCCCGCTCCGGTTGCTCCTGAGCAAGTCGCTACCGACAAGCAATACCGCGTAATGCTCGCTGAGACCGCCGTCCGCCACGGCGATTGGGATCGAGCGTTGGAGTTGACCGGCGAACTTCTACACGAAAACGAACGAAGTCCTGAGGTACTCGAGCTCCGCGCGATTGCTCTTGCTGACAGCCCCGTGGGTCCGTCCGGCGTTCAGCCTTGGCAAGAGGTCGATCGCTTGACCACCGAGGCCATCAATGCAATCGATGAGACCGACCCCTTGACCGTCCAGGCCCTCGTCCTTCGCTCTGCGGCGCGATTGCGGATGGGGCAGACGAACGACGCGCAGGCAGACAGCGAACGCGCTCGGCTGCTCGATCGCGACAACCCCGAGGTGCTACGGCATGCCGCCGAGGCGCGGATTCAGGCTGGAGACGATGCCGGGGCGCTCCAGATCCTCCTGTCTCCCGCGACTGACAAAGACCCGATGTTGCTTGCCGTTCGCGCCGGGCTGCGACACACCGCAGGCGAAAAGGCCGGAGCCCTCGCTGACCTCAAAGCGGCGTCGGTTCTCATCCCCAGCTCCAGCGACCCGGATCCAATCCGAACATTGGTGGCAAAGGTCGCGCTAGACGCAGACGATCTCGAGTTGGCAGAACAGTCAATCGAGAGCCTGTCCAGTGATGGCAAGAACAGTTGGCACGACCCGTATCTCCGGGGCCAGCTCGCGTTCGCTCGTGGCCAGATAGAGGACGGCACGAACCTTTTCCGTGAAGCTTCCCGTCGAGCCACCACCGCCGCCAAGTCCTTTGTACTTCTGAATCTCGCTGAACGACTCCTTCGCGCCGGGGACGCCACAGGGTCCGTCCGTGCATTCGATGAGGTCGGCCGGACGTCGATCCCTTCCGAACTCCTGCCCGTCTTCGTGCAGGCGCTCATGCGGACTGGGGATTTGGCCCGTTCTCAAGAAGAGCTGGACGAGCTGGCGAAGCTCGGCTCGCTGCCGCAATGGGCCGTCGAGGCTGCGACAGACATCGCATTCCGTCGCGAAGAGCCTGAAGAGGCGATCCGCGGCCTGAAGGAGCTGATCGCTCGCGGTAGCAAATCGACGCGAATCTCCATCGCACTCGCAAAGGCATTGATCGACGTCGACCGGTCGTCCGAAGCTTCGGCTTGCCTCGATGACCTGCTGCAGACCCCAAATCTAAGTCCGATCGAGCTGATGCAGGCAGCGGAGCTGTTGCGAGCTGTTGGACGAGGACGAGAGGCCGTAGATGTCGGCTTTCGAGGGTTTCGCAGAGAAACCAGCGACCCCGATGTTCAACGATCGTTTGCGACCATTGTGTTCATGGGTGGCGGCGGAGTGCCCCCTGCTCAGGAGGTAGGCCCTGACACCTATGTACGCCTTACGCGCTCCGACGGCATGACCCACGAGTACATCGTCTACGGCGAACCACCGATCGATCCACTGCGCAACGAGATAGACGTCGAGGATGCCGCGACGAAAGGCCTCATCGGGCTCCGTCAGGGAGCGGAGTGGGTGGCGAATCCTGGCACTCGACACCAAGAACGTTGGATCGTCGAGTCGATTCTGCCGGCATCCGTTCACGCCGCCCAGGACATCGTGGCTCACTTTGGGGATCGGTTTGAACGCCAACCGTTCTTCGTCGAGCAGATACCCGTTGGCGAGAACTTGGAGAACCTGCCCGGTGTAGCCCAACTCATCGGAGCGCTCGGCGAGCAGAACAAGTATCAAGAGGCGGTCATCAAGGTCTACAGGGAGCAGGTCATGCCGCTAGGGATGATCTCCCAGCGGTTGAGCTGCATGATCGTCGAGCTCATGTCTGGCGCGATATCGGAGCCGGACAAGGTTGGGCCCCTCGTGGTCGAATGGGCCAATGCGGCCGGACAATCGAGGTCCGTTCAGACGGCACGGACCTGCACGACCGCGGTGCTCACCCGATCTGGCCTCGAGACCGCATACGGTCTGGGGCTACTCGCACCCGTTGCCGCTTCAATGACGATCGTCGTCCCCAGATCGCTCCTAGATGAGCTCCGCGGGGAACTGAAAGAAGACAAGAACAGAGTCGACTCCGGCTATTCGAAACTAGGGGCTGGCGGACCCGCAGGTCTGAGCATGACTAGCCTTCCGGCCAATGATCCCGGTCTTGTGCGCCGGTATGAGGTCGTGAAGGAGCAGCTTGCGTGGGTCGAATTGCAGCGCATTGAGGCTCGGCCGCTAGAAAGCGTTCGACAAGCCGGGTCGGAGGAGGAGGAAATCCGGGGAATTCTCGGCCGCAGCTCCTACGACTCGGTCGTTCTCGCTCAGCGACTGAACGCAGCCTTGTACGCCGACGATCTAGGCCTCCGCAGGATGTCCCTCTCGGGCGTTCAGCCTGAGTCCTTCTCAACAGTGTCGCTCCTCGTCGGATTCGCGGAGCGAGGTGTGATCAGCGGAGAACAACGCGACAGGCACCTACTTCGTCTCGTGCTCAGCCACTACGCCTTCGTGTCGCCGACGCCCGAGCTTCTCGATCTGGCTGTTCGCCAGGAGCCCACTAATGGACGGCCCGCTCTTCAACGCGCTTTCGCGTTGCTCGGATCTGAGTCGATCACAGCCGATGAGGCCGCCCGAATCGCGGTGGCCGTGATCAAGGCGGCTGCGCTGCGCACCATCGAGACTGTGAGCATCGAGTCCCTCGCCGAGATGGCGCTCAGGGCTATGGCCACCCGATGGAAGATGCCCCTGTGTGTGGCCCTGGTCAGCCAGGAAGCTGGCCAGCAGCTTCGGTTGCTGCCGCAGCATCAGGAAGCGGTGCGTCGTGTCTGTGCCCGTTTCAGGAGCAGCTAGACGGGCAGGGGGTGCCGAGGATGCAGGGATAACAGCGATTGGCCTAGCAGGACGGCGACCGCCGTCGAACATGTCCTAGGAGGATGGTGAGGTGGCTTATCGACCGAAAGGGATGCCCCAGACCGGCTCTGGCAGCTTCTGGTCGGATCTCGGGAGCTTTGTGGTCCTCGCCGGGGCCGTTGGGTTCGGATATCTGGTCGGCGAACGCCGAACGCTGCTGAAGGTTGAGAAGCCGGCAATGAGGGCCCTCGAGATCTCCCGAGCCGAAGGAGAGCAACCGACTGTCAGATCGGTAATCGAGACGCTCGAGAGACTGGAGGCGCTGACGGTCACCGACGGGCTGACCGGCCTACCCAGCCAAGCCTCCGGATTGGGTAGAAGTGCCCGAGGGCGAGGGTCCCACTGCCGCCGACGCCAAATTGCCGTCGCCAGGAGTCGTGTGGTTCGGCAAAGGTCTCGTGAGCCCAGGCGCGCACGTCCTGGAAGGTCGCGGCCTTCGATTTCCGCCGGATAGCCCAATCTGGCTGACGGCCAGGTTCGTCCGGGAAGCGCCCGCCGACGTGCGACTAGATCCAAGGTCATGAGGCCCATCATCGCGTCGCCCGCATAGGCGATGCTTTCGTAGCCGGTTTGGAAGTTCTTGCGGGCGACGACCGACTCCACCAACCGTTTGCTGGCTCTCAGATAGATCAGAGCCTGGGAGAAGTTCACCTTCGCCACGATATGCGCAGGCATCATCTCAGGGGCCTGCGAGGCTTGCTGTTTGCGCTTTGTCATTTCGCGGCCGGAAGGTGACCTTCGGGCTCCATCCGTCCGGATGCCGCTCGGTCGCGACCTCCGTCCTTAGCCACGTAAAGATCACCGGGCCCAATGACATCACCTACCTTGTCCAGTCGCTCGGAACATTGACATCGGCCAACATCGTCTCGATGATGCTCACCGGGGCCAAGTCCGCGGGTGCTTACGTCGTCGTCCTCTTGGACGAGATGGGTCAGGTATTGGCGACGGGTCAATTCGAGATCCTGAAGGCTTGACCGCCCGACCTCTGCGCTCTCAATCCGGGCTAGTTTGAACAGCTCCCGAGATGTAGCGACGCATCTCGGTCATCGTGGACTCATCTTCCGCGCTCCAATCATTGCCTGCAACGGGGTTCGTCCGGCTGTAAGACGTCCGGTGTGGGCTCGCTCCTCGTTGTAGTAGCGCAGGTAGCCGGCAAGGTCGCGGGTCAGGCCGTGAAGCTTGGGGACCAAGCTGCGAGCAAAGCTTGGCCGCCAGCATTCCTCCAGGATCGTGCGCTGGACCCGCTCGACGGCACCGTTGGTGGCCGGCCGTCCGGCCCGGATGAAGCTGTGGCGAGCACCGAGATCGCGCAGCGTGTCGTCGAAGACCGAGCTTCGGAACTCCGAGCCGTTGTCCGTGAGGGCACGCTCCAGACGCCAGCCGTGAGAGGCCAGATCGGCTGCGACTCTTCGGGCCAGAGCCGAGGTCTTCTTGGCCGACGGGTTGAGCGGGGTGGCCGCCAGCTCGACCCAGACATAGGAGGTCGCGAGACAGTCGCCTGACGATGGTCAAGCCGCTCGTTGTGTCGTGTCCCTAGGGCGGCCCGGCCTCATTCACAGGCTCTGAGACGATTTGGTCATGGTGTTGCTTTCCGGGCCCGGCGGAGTGAGTCATGTTGGCGACCATCTCGCACCCGAGGCTCCAGATGACCGCTCAACCACTCCCCGCCCTAACCAGCGGAGACCCGTCTGCCTGGGACCAGGCCCTCTACGCCTTCCTCGTCGAGAAGGGCAATCGGAGTGGCTCCCGGCGAACCGTCGAGTCCTACTCCCGGATGCTCTGGCCCTTCTTCGCCGAGCGCAGCTTGACGCCCGACCGAGTGAAGCCAGCGGATGTCCTCGCCTGGGTTCACGGCATTGGCCGCTCGGGCCGGACGCCCTCGGCCACCACGGTTGGCGCGCGGATCGCCTGCCTCAGCAGCTTCTACCGCTTCTTGATCCGGATGGGCTTGGTTGTCGCCAACCCGGCCGACGCCGTCGAACGGCCAAGAGCAGTCCAGTCGGTCGCGCGCGGATACGGCGCCGAGGAGGTCCGTAAGCTGCTCGCGGTGGTCCCCGACACCGTCGCCGGACGCAGAGACCGGGCCATCCTGTTGACCCTCGTCCTAACCGGCAGGCGCCGGGCTGAAGTGATCGGTCTGCGGGCCGGCGATCTCAGCCTCGAGGGCGAGACCGCCTACTACCAGTATGTCGGAAAGGGCCACAAGGTCGGCAGGCGTGAACTCCCACGCCCGGCCCACGAGGCCATCTGCGCGACCCTGGCGGACGCCGGCAAGGAGATGGCTGCGATGGCGCCTTCCGAGTCGCTCTGGCAGGCCGGCGCTCGGCCGGAAGGCGTGACGAGCGGAACGTTCTACGCCCGCTTCCGCCGCTACTTGCAGGTTGCGGGCATGGCACCGACGGGAATCCACGTCTTGCGGCACACCGCCGCAAAGCTGCGCAGGGATGCCGGAGAGACGATCGAGTCGGTCAGCCAATTCTTGGACCACAGTTCGCTCGCGGTCACGAGTGTCTACCTCCGACGCCTCGAAGGCGAGACAGATCGCACGTGGCCGGACGTCGCGGCCGCGATCGGGGTCTAGCGAGGGAGCGGAAAGAGCCCCCGTCGCCCGAGGGGCATGGGCGGCTGGGATATGCCGCTGATAAGCCCGAGAAGCGGCGCCTGCTAGGGTCGGTTCGGGTCGGGCTCCGCTCTGTGACCAGGCCAATGCCGGACGACGGTGAGCGAGCTGGTGAGGGGATCGCCGCAGGCGTCCCGACCCTTTGAACGCCCGACGCCTTGCTCCACGGCGCAGCTCGGCTCGGCATCCGAGCCTCAGAGTCAACCGACGGACGATGCCTTGGCTTTGGATGCGCTCGCGCCCTGGAGCTTCTTCTTCTGCCGCTTCTGGTCCGCGATCCGCTGAGGGACGTGATCCTCCTGACACTCGGCGCAGTAGCGCGGCGGGCGGCCCTGCCCCCGGCGCAGCGCGATCAGGTTCGGACATCCAGCACAGATGGCGAAGCCCGTCGAGTCCGCGGCCGCCTGCAGAAGCTGGAGACCGAGAGCGCCAAACAGGCCATTGACTCGGAAACCGACGAGCGGGGCTCCGTCGGAGGGCCAGCGCAATTCATACGCGGCGCCTGCGAGGCGAAGCCACGTTGCAATCGCGCCGCTTGCAACACTCTGTTCAAACTCTCGACGCGCCTTTTCCGACTCGGCAGTTGACCCGTCCTCCATCCCGTAGCCCTTCACGAGCGAGTTCGTACACAGTTCTGCGTGTCGACGGAACATGTCGAAGCCCTCGGGAGCCCCCTCCATCCAGAGACCCTCCTGACCGAGCGTCGACCAGTCCGCCGCTCGGGCCCACTCCCGCTCGCGGAGGCGACTGAGGATTGCGAGAATGGCCGCCGCCTGTCGAGACCAGTAGAGCCACGTGCTCACAGGCTCCCCGCCCAAAACCGAGAAAGACCGGCACTGTCCCGGCAGAACCACGTTTATGCGAGTCATCCCAGTGACCGCGAGTGAGATCGGGACCTGAAGGTCCTCGTGGTCAATGGGCAGGTGGTGCTGGCACAAGTCCAGAAGCCCCCACTTCCGAGCGTAGGTCAGCACCGCCTGACCACTGTCGTGACCAGAGGCTCCCAGTTGCGCGAACTTCTCCAGCATCGGCGGCTTCGGTCTGACCAGACGACCCGGCCAATCATGGCCATCCACCTCAAGGCGTCCGTCGCTGAGACGCAGACCCGGAGCGAACCACGGGTCAACTCGTAGAGGCCGATCAAGGTCGCCTTCATCATCCGCGAGCTTGTATTCGACCGGGGCTGCGGTCCGGACCCGCTCCATGGTTACTCCATTCTTACTGGCTGGAACATCATCATACGATGATGTTCAGACAAGCACAAGGAGGTCCGCCAAAGTGGCCGAGGAGCGATTACTGACAATCCGAGACCTCGTCGAGAGGCTCCAGCTCAGCCGTTCGACAGTGATGGGTCTCCTCGCCCGCGGGGACATCGAATCGCTGCAGATCCGACGCGCGCGTCGTGTTACGGGAACCGCGTTGCGCGAATTCATCGAAGCACGAGCGTCTGCGCAAGCCAGACGAGCTGCTAGTGGGCCTGAGGAGGTCGAGACCGGGACGGCCGAGGAGGTCGGCGATGCTTCGGCCCAACGCTCCGGCCGAATCTAGCTCGGCCGCGGCCACGCAGGGTGGGGCCGAGGGCGAGATGAAGCGTGCGCTCGGCGAGCGCGCAGCGCGAATACGAGCGTCAATGGGCGGCGACGGGGTGTCGGACGAGCCGTCCAGCAAAGAGCGGATGGCGCTAACCGTTGCGGAGGTAGCCGAAAAGCTCGGCCTCCACGAGAACACCGTCTACCGCCTGCTCCGGTCGGGCGAACTGCCGGGACGGCGCCTCGGGCGCCGGGTGTGGCGGGTCTCAGCTGCCGGGCTCGGGGAGTGGCTACGAGGACGAAATGGGCAAACGCAGGTTGCCGGGCGAGGGGTCGATCTTCCGGAGAACCACGAAACTGCCAGACGGGCGGACTCGCGTCCGCTGGCAGGCGCAGTTGAGAGTCGGAGATCGGACCCCACGCCGTTTTGTGACGCGGACTTGTCGGACAAGCAGGGAAGCGGCCATCGCTCTCGCCGAGCTTCGAGCCGACCGCGAGGCGAGGCGCAACCCGTCGCGGCTGACCCTTGGCGCTTACCTCCGTTGGTGGCTCGATGAAACGGCACGGCCGTCAGTGAGCGCGAATACGTACCGGGGTTACGAGGACGCTCTCGCGCATCTAGCGCCGATCGCCGACATCCCCCTTGACCGGCTGACGCCCGAGGACATCGAGGCAACGTGCAACCGGATGACCACGCATCGCGGGAAGATCCCGCGGCAGGCCGCTCCGAAGACCGTCCGAAACCTCCAAATCATGCTCCGGCGGGCTCTCAGCCAGGCCGAAGGTCGTGGTCATATTCGACGCAACGTTGCCGGCCTCGTGCCGCTCCGGCACGTGCCACGAGTCAGCCGGGATCCACTCACGCCAGATCTGGCACGCGCCATCCTTGCTGCCGTCCGGGGCGACCGTTACGAGGCGGCGTTTGCACTTGCCTTCCTCGGCCTGCGTGTGGGCGAGTTCCTCGGGCTCACCCTGCGCGATCTGTGCCTCGCCGAGCCGGCCGTTGCGAACGTCCGATACCAAACTGTCGGGTCTGGCAAACGGGCCATCAGGACTGAACTCAAGACAGCCGCATCCGCGTCGGCAGTTCCCTTGCCGCCATTTGTTGTCGAGCGCCTAAAGGCGCACCTCGCCGGCCAGGACGCGGAGCGGCCTTTTGTCCCTCTCGACGGCGATGGGCTGGTGTTCGTCACCCAGCGGGGCTACGCCGTCTCGGGATCCTGGCTCACCAAACACTTCCAGCTGCTCCTCGAGCGGGCCGGTCTGCCGCGGATGCGGCTGCATGACCTCCGCCACGGCGCAGCGTCGCTTCTAGTCGAAGGTGGCGTCCACCCGAGGATCGTCCAGGAGCTCCTTCGCCACGCCAGCTCTCGCACGACGATGGACATCTACAGCCACGTCTCTGCCGCGCAGCAGCGCGACGCGGTCGACGCCCTCGAGCGGATGGTCCGGGACGATCAGTCACACGGTCAGTCACGGGTCGTGGAAACCGGGGTGACTGAACGTTGAACGGAGTGACCCGAAAGGGATCCCTCACGGGGAGGTTGGCTCCGGCGGTAGGATTCGAACCTACGACCAAGCGGTTAACAGCCGCCCGCTCTACCACTGAGCTACGCCGGAACGACTCGATCGCCTCGGGCGATCCCTTCGATCGCCTGGGGCGATCCCCGGCGCCGTGGCGGCGCCGCGCGACAGAATAGCACGGCATCGGCGACGCGTGAGACGCGCATTGGCGCACGGAGACGAGTGTCCGAACAATCCCTGAACGGCGCCTGGCAGCTTCGCCAGGTTGAGGCTGGAGAGTGGCTGCGGGGCACCGTGCCGGGGGGTGTCCATCTCGATCTTATGGCCGCGGGCCGGATCCTCGACCCGTTCGTCGGCGACGAGGAACTACGCGTCCCGTGGGTCGCCGAGACCGACTGGGAGTACCGGCGCGAGTTCACGGCCGAGACGACGGTGGCAGCTGAAGAGCACGTGGCCCTGGTCTTCGACGGCCTCGACACGCTCGCCGATCTCCGGCTCAACGGGGAGCCGCTCGGCAACGCCGACAACATGTTCCGGACGTGGCAGTTCGACGTGACCGAACGGCTGCGCCCCGGCGCCAACGAGTTGTCCGTGGTCTTTCGTTCCGCTGTCCGTCACGGGGCGGAACTGGATTCCCGGCGCCACCTTCCTTCGGCGAATGACCAGCTGTCGGGCGCCCCTTACCTTCGCAAGGCGCCGTGCCACTTCGGCTGGGATTGGGGGCCGAAGCTGCCCAACATCGGCTTCTGGCAGGGTGTGCGGCTCGAGGGCTGGAGCACGGCCCGGCTGGCGGACGTTCGCGTCGAGCAGACCGTCGAGGAGAGCGCAGATGGAGCGGGCGGCGCGGACCGAGCCGCCGGCGCGGGCGCTCGAGGCCGAATATCCGCCCGGGTCGAGATCGAGCGAACGGGCGCATCCGGCACCGGAGCTGCGCCGATCGAGGCGGTCATGCGCCTCGCCCACCCGGACGGTCGAATGGCGGTGGTTCGGGCGCCCGTCGACCCCGATCGCACCACGGCTGAGCTCGGGATCGACATCTCGGCCCCCGAGCTGTGGTGGCCGAACGGGCTCGGCGCGCAGCCGCTTTACCGCGTCGAAGTCGAGCTCTCCGCAGGCGAACGACGTTTGGACTCCCGCACCTTCACGGTCGGCCTGCGGACCCTCGAGCTTCACCGGGAGCCCGACGAATGGGGCGAATCGTTCGGATTCGTCGTCAACGGCGTGCCGGTCTTCGCGAAGGGCGGCAATTGGATTCCGGCCGACGCCTTCCCCGCTCGGGTGAGCGACGCGCAGATCGAATCGCTGCTCGGCGCCGCCGCGGCCGCCAACCACAACATGGTCCGGGTCTGGGGCGGCGGCTACTACGAGACCGACGCCTTCTACGACGCGTGCGACCGCCTCGGGATCCTGGTCTGGCAGGACTTCATGTTCGCCTGCAGCGTCTATCCGCTGAGCGACCCAGCGTTCCACGCAAACGTCGAGGCCGAGATCACGGAGCAGGTGCGGCGCCTCCGGCACCGGCCGTGCCTGGCGCTGTGGTGCGGCAACAACGAAATGGAACAGGGCTGGCGCGAATGGGGCTGGGACGTGCCGCAGAACGGCGACCTGAAGGCCGCTTACCTCCGCTTCTTCGGTGAGACGCTGCCGGCTTGGGTCGCGGTCGAGTCCGCGGCCACTCCCTACTGGCATAGCTCGCCGTCGTCGGGACGGCCACTCGAGGACCGGCCGGCCAGGTGGAGCGGCGACCATCACGAGTGGGTCGTGTGGCATGGGCTGGCTCCTTTTGCCGCCTATGGCCGTGAGGTGTACCGGTTCGTGAGCGAGTTCGGCTTCGAATCACTGCCGGCGATGGCTACCGTCGCAACGTTCGCGCCCGATCCCGCGGACTGGAACCTCGGATCCCCGCTGCTGGACCATCACCAGCGCTGCCCTTCGGGAAACGCTCGAATCCTGTTCTATCTGGCGCTGCAGTTCCGGCTCCCAAACGACTTCGGCGGGCTCGTCTACCTGAGCCAGGTTCTCCAGGCGGAGGCGATGAGGGTCGGCGTCGAGCACTGGCGGCGGGAGATGGCCCGCTGCCGCGGCGCGCTCTACTGGCAGCTCAACGATTGCTGGCCCGTGTCGTCGTGGTCGAGCATCGACTACTTCGGCCGCTGGAAGGCGCTGCATTACGCCACGCGCCGCTTCTACGACCCGGTGCTCCTGTCCGCGCGGGTCGAAGGCGACGCGGCCACGCTGTCCGTGACGAACGACCTGCCGGCGGCCTGGTCCGGCGAAGTGGGCTGGTCCTTGGAGCGCCTCGACGGTACCGTCGTAACCGCGGGCGGTGCGGTCGTCGAGGCGGCCGCCCTGGCGACGACGCCCGTCGCCGTCGTGCCGATTCCCAACTCGCCGTCGGATCGAGACTCAGTCGTGCTGGTGTCGGAGTTGCTCGAGGCAGGATCGAGGCGGGCTCTCGTGGTCACGCCGTTCGTCCCCGACAAGCATCTGGCGCTGCTTCGCCCCAAGATAGAGCTTGCGATCGAGCCCGCGGCGGCGGTCGAGCCGGAGGAGGCGGTCCAGCCGGAGGAGGCGGTCCAGCCGGAGGCGGCGGCTGCGCCCGAGCCATCGGCTCCACCCGAGCCGGCGTCCGATCGTGTCCTGGTCCGCCTTCGATCCGATACGCTGGCGCGCTGGGTCGAGGTTTCCCTGGACGGCGCCGAAACCGTCTGGAGCGACAACTACTTCGACGTGCCGGCGGGGCGCGAGGTCGCCACCGCGTTCGAGCTTCCGGACGGCTGGGATCTCGATCGGGTTCGCGGCGCACTGCGGGTGCGCTCGGTCGTCGACACGTACTCCTAGAGCGTCATCTCCACGGGCAGATCGAGCCGATTGCCCCACTCTTCCCATGATTCGGCGTAGTTGCGCACTTCGCCCAAGTCGGCCAGCTCGTGCAAGACGAACCACACCAGCGCGGCGCGGACGCCGCCTTGACAGTACGTGGCGCGCAGCTCCCCGGGGTTCACGCCGCTCCCTTGAAGGATGGCGAGCGCGTCGGCGGCGGGCCGGAGCCGCCCGTCCGGAGCCACGAAGTCGCTGAACTGGCGGTGGCGCGCCCCGGCGATCCTCCCCCCACGCCTGGCCATCGCCTCGCTGCCGAGGAACTCGCCGACCCGGCGCACGTCCAGCAGACGCGTCGGCCCAGCCTCGGACTGCGACTCGCGGCTCCACTCCAGGACCTCCTCGGCGGTGGCGATAAGCGACTCGTCGCGATCGTGGAGCGGCTCCGTGACCTCGACCGTGGCCGGTTCGACCGCGACATCCATCGTCGGCCGGTTCTGCGACTGCCAGAACGCCAGGCCGCCGTCGAGGATGTGCAGTCGCTCGGCCGGGAAGCCATACAGGCGGAGCAGCCAGTAGCCCCGAATGGCGTGGCGGCCCTGGCCGGCGTCGTCGT
>Ga0209014_10001157_pt1 | contig 15631 bp, 14 predicted proteins | sample BarGraNGADG00212_FD_184491 | JGI IMG/M metagenome (GOLD analysis project Ga0209014, IMG submission 184491) | Arctic peat soil microbial communities from Barrow, Alaska - Barrow Graham LP Ref core NGADG0002-212 (SPAdes) (version 2) | ecosystem: Environmental > Terrestrial > Soil > Wetlands >...
GGACTTTTTACGAAGCCGGCGATCTTTACGTCGAGCGGATCTCCTGCCGCATGAAGACCGCATAGCAGATCCCGAAACAGACGAAGGTGATCGCAATCAGGGATATCAGGAAGGGCGCCACGATCACGACGCTCTGGATGAGCGGGAGCGGGTTTTGGAAGCGCGAGAGGGAGATCCTCTCCATTGGCCCCATCAGCACGAAGGAGCGCGGCGTCTTGCGGAGCGGGTCGAGAATCGTCGAGGTTGCGTCCCCGTAGAGCGTCGCCGGGGAGAGCAGGGAGGCGACACGCTGGACCTCCGCATTCTTCACGAAGGAGTCCTGCGCCTGCGTCATGTCGGCCGTCTGATTCATCGGGGCGATCGCATCGGCAAGCAGGCTGCCTCCGAGGCCGATGAAGAAGGAGAGGCCGATCCAGACGGCGAGCGACGCCAGCGCCGAGGTGGCCGTGCTCCTAAAGACGACGGAGAAGAGGATCGCCGCCCCCAGCCAGAACGAGATGTAGAGGATGCTGAGGACGAGGTAGATCAGAAGCCGCCCGAGCTCCTCCGCGCCCGGAACCACGCCGATCAGGCGGATGCCCAGACCCGAGATGATGAGCACCAGCGAAACCATGACGATCGCGATCATCGTCATGCCGGCCAGGAACTTCCCGTTGATGATCGCGTCGCGGTAGATCGGCTGGGAGACCAGCTTGCTTAGCGTTCGGCCGGTCCGCTCGCGGTTGATCGCGTCGAAACCAAGGATGATCCCGATCAGCGGCCCGAAAAAGCCGATGAACTGGATGAAGGAGAAGAGCTTCCCCGTCGAGGTGAACAGAAGCAGGAAGATGAAGTCCGGCTTGGCCATCCCCCGGAGCTCCTCCTGCATGGACATGCCGACCATCGAGGCAATGATCACCCCGACCATGACGATCAGCGCCGTAATCAGGAGGAACCGCGTGCTGCTGAAATGGTCCTCCATCTCCTTCCGGTATATCGTGAAGATCCCGTGCAAGGTCACGCCTCCTTGAAATATTTCATGTAGATCTCTTCGAGGGTGTAAGCCTCGCCCTCTTCCAGTCCCAGCCCCCGTTGCGCCAGATCGTCGAGGGAACCGACGGCAACAAGTTTCCCCTTGATCATGATCCCGATCCGGTCGCTGAGCCGCTGGACCTGGTCGAGCAGGTGGGACGAAAAGAAGATCGTCATCCGCCGCTCCCGGCTGAGACCTTGGATCAGATCGAGCATCCGGTTCGTCCCGTCGGGATCGAGACCGATCGTCGGCTCGTCCAGGAAGACCACCTTCGGCTCCTTGATCAGCACCTCGGCGATCCCCAGGCGCTGCCGCATCCCCTTCGAGTAGGAGCCCACCTTCTTGCCCGCCTCTTTCGCGAGGTCGACCTCCTCCAGGAGCCGGTCGATCCGCCCGGCGGAAACCTTATCCGGGATCCGGTTCAGGCGCGCGATGTATTGAAGGTTCTGCCGCGCGTCCATATCCTCGTAGAAGCCGACGTTTTCCGGAAGATAGCCGATCAGTTCCTTGACCTTCAGCGGGTCGCGGGCCGGGTCATAGCCGCAGACCCGGACCGTCCCGGAGGTCGGTTCGGTGAGCCCGAGGAGCATCAGCATCGTCGTCGTCTTCCCGGCCCCGTTCGGTCCCAGAAAGCCGAAAATCTCCCCCTCCAGCACCTCAAGGCTCAGACGGTTTACCGCCGTCTGCGCCCCGTAGCGCTTGGTCAGCTCTTCCATCCGGATGACCGTCTCTTTTTCCACGTTTAGCGTCTCCCCATCTTGATGAACAGGAAACTTAAGCCCGCGATCACCAGCAGAATCAGCCCGATCCCGATCCAGCCCCAGGCCGATGATGCCTTCACCGTAACCCGCATCTCCACCGTCTTGTCCGACTTTTCCCCGGTCGTCATGACCCCCACGGAGTAATCCCCGACGAGGGACTGGGGCCCCGGTTTGATCGTCACCTCCACCTGTTTCATCTCGCCGGGAGCGAGGGAATCGATCTTTTCCGGCTTGAAGGTGGTCTCCCAGTTCTCCGGCTTGAAGGAGGAGAAGCTGACGTTGCGGTTCACGGCGGAGCCGGTGTTCTTCACGAAGAGCGAGAAGGTAACGGGCTTTCCGGCATAGGCCTCGAGCGACAGGATGCCGTTCGGCGTCCCGGCGTCGAGTCGGTAGGTTCCCGTCAGGTTCACCGTGAGCTTGACCTCGGCCTTGCTTTCGCCGGAGCTGATCGCGACGATGATCGGGTACTCCTTGGCGGCGGCGTTCTGCGCCGGGGTGACCTCGACGGCCACCGTCTGGCTCTGTCCTTCCTTCACCCGGATGCTGGAGATCTGCTTCTGCTCGTAGGCGGGTTTGAAGTTGACCTCCCATTTCTCGGGTCCGACCGCGTTAAGGTTGAACGTGCGTTCCATCTCGCTTTTGTTCAGCACCTCGAGGGAGAACTCGAACTTGGAATCGGTCTGCCCCCGGAGGACCGGATAGGCGGCGTTGATCTGGATGTTGTCCGCGCCGACCTTCCTCTCCTGGACGTTCACGGCCAGGGTATGGGCGGAGGTGAATTTGCCGTCCACCGTCTTCGCCTCGAACTGGAAGGCGTATTGCCCCGGACCGATCCCCTTTTGCGGTTCCAGGTTGAGCGCGAGGGTTTTGGCCTTCCCGTTCGGGACATACATCCCGGTTACCTGGTAGCGGGCGCCCTTCAGTGTCGCCTTCCACCCTTTCGCAACCGCGGTGATCCGGACGTCGATGTTCTCATCGGACCGCCCCTTGTTCTCGAGGGTCAGCTCCATCTGGACGTTCTCCCCCCGGGCGACCGCGACGCCGGAATAATCGGTATAGACGGCGATCCCCCGTTCCGGCCGGTTGTCCTTCTTCTCCGGCTCCGCCGCCGGAACCAGCGCCGGCGCCAGACCGAGCAGGATGATCAAAATGAATGCAACGACCGACGATTTTCTCAGACGCGTTCCGTGACCCATGACAACCTCCTCATATCCTTTCAGACTTGATGTCTTGACGACGTTAACCGACAGGTTTGTTCAGCGCGCATACCATAATGACGGATCGTCCTCCTGTCAAGCAGAGAAAAAAAGGGGGGACAGCTCCCGATTATTCTTCCTTCCTCTCAAACTCGGTGTTTATCCCTTTCAGGAATCCTCGAAGTTCCGCGATTTCGACGGCATCGCGGCAGCGGCGGGCGAGGGCGTGGAGGCGCGGGAGACGCCCCGCCTCCGCGGTTACCGAAATGAGGTTTTCGAGGGCGGGGCGGATGTGATTGAGAAAATGGGGTTTTTCGCGCTCCCGACCGAGGAAGCCGTAGGCGCCGAGGGCCTGCATCAGCCGCTGGGCGGAGGCGAGCAGAAAAAGTTCCCGGAACCGATCCCACGGGTATCGGGAACGGGAGATCCCGTGATAAAGGCGGAGGAGTTCGTCCCGCCCTTCCTCCGGAAAAGAGACGTAGGGATCGCAGAGGAGCGATCCGAGGTCATAGAAGGGGCTTCCGGGGCGCGTCCCCTGGAAATCGATCAGGACCGGTTCGCCATCGCGGATCATCACGTTCTGCGACTGGAGGTCGCGGTGGACGAGAACAGGCGGCGTCGAAAGCAGCCGCCCGGCCAGGGCCGAAAGCTCCGCCTCCAGGGCCTCATCCTCCGCGGCGCCAAGCGTGACCCGGCAGACGTTCCGGACGCAATGCTCCCGAAAGTAGTCCCGCTCCCACCGGTAGAGGTTCGCATCGAAGCCGGGCATCAGACGGAGCCCGGCGGGAAGGCGATCCGGTGAAAATGATAGCATTTTTGCGGCGAGTGCGAGGGTCTTTTCGTAGAGGCCGCGGCGAACCTCCCACGGGGCGTCGCGGAGCGCATAGAGGTCCCGGTCCCCCAGGTCCTCCATCAGGATCAGCCTCCGCTCCGGATCGTGGCCGTAAATCGCGGGAACGGTCACGCCGATTCCGCGTAGAAAGGAGGCGACGGCCGCATAGAGATCGTTTTCTTCGTACATCCGGCCGTAACGCATCAGGATTACCGGCTTCCCGCCGGCCGCCGAAACGCGGAAGTAATTCCGGTCCGAACCGCCCTTCCCGACCGGGGCCAGCTCCACCCGCGTCCCGGCGGCGAGGCCGAGCGTTCGGTGGATGAAGGCGGATTCCTCCGGTGCGGTCTCTTCCCGTTCGCCGTCTGGAACGGTCGTTGTGCCCGCGCCATCTTCAGGCGCAACCGTTCTCGGACGGGCGGAGGAATCAGCCGTCTCCAACGTCGATCCGGAGATCAACCCTCCGGCCTTGATCCGCTCATACGCCGGGATATCGCCAACGTCCTCCCAACTCCCCTCGTCGATCACGACGGAGGCGACCGATCCCGGCGCCTCCCGGATCATCGCCGCGAAGACGAGAATCGTCGATTCAGCTTTGCCGGGGATCAGCCGCCGGAGGAACCGTTTCTCCACGACGGAGATTCCCGAAAAGAGGCAGCGCCGGGCGCCATGGTTTCCGAGAAGGTATCTGAAATCGCATATTTGGCCACTCGCATCGAGGTAGACGTTCCGCTGCGGGCCGTTGCTTCGGAGGGCGAGGGTGACCTCACGGCCCGCTGCCGCATGGGCAGCCAGCAGCCGCGACAGCGGAAGGTCGGAGAGGATGTCGCCGTTGTAGACCAGGATCGTCTCCTCACCTTCGAGGAGATCTTCGATATTTTTCAGCCCGCCGGCCGTGTCGAGGAGAACCGGTTCGCGGCGGAAGAGGATCGGCGTCCCGAGCCAGTTTCCGTCCGGGAAGGTCTCGCCGTAGGCCGCCGCGCAGTGGTGGGTGTTCACGATGAACCGTTCGATGCCGATCGAAAGGCAGTGGCCCATCGCAAAGGTGATGAGCGGGCGGCCGCCGATGGGCAGCAGCGGCTTGGGGCAATTTCGCGTCAGCGGGCGGAGCCGCGTCCCGAGCCCCGCCCCGAGGATGAAGGCCGTCCGGATCTTCGCAGGCTTCATCTCATGCTCCTCCCCCTCATTGCATCCCCCTATTCCTTCCTTCCGAACGCCGGATCGATCCGGATCATCGCCGCGACGATGAAGCCGGGGATCGTCGAGACGAGGATCCAGAGGAAGAAGCCGGAATAGCCCAACTGCTCCTGGATCCAGCCGCTCGACATCGCCGGGATCATCATCCCGAGGGCCATGATCCCCGTCGCGATCGCGTAGTGGACCGTCTTGTACTCCCCCTCGCAGACCATGATCATGAAGAGCGAATAGGCCGTGAAGCCGAAGCCGTAGCCGAACTGCTCCAGCGCCACGGCGGCGTTGATCAGCCAGAGGCTCTCCGGCATCGCCCGGGAGAGCCAGATGAAGATCGCATCCGGCAGGTGCATCGCGCAGACCATGATCCAGAGCCAGCATTTGAGACCATTCCGGGAGATGACCCAGCCTCCGAGCAGCCCCCCGAGCATCAGTGCAATCGCCCCGACCGTCCCGTAGACGATTCCCACCTCGCTGGTCGAAAGCCCCAGCCCCCCCTTCGTCCGCGGGTCGAGCAGAAACGGGGCGACCATCTTGACGAGCTGCGCCTCGGCGAATCGGTAGAGGAGGAAGAAGGCAAGAATCGCGACGATGTCCTTCCGCCGGAAGAAGGTGACGAACCCCCGGAGGAATGCCGCGGAGGCGCTCCTGGAGGGGTCGCGGGGAACCGGCCGGTCCGAAGCGGGACAGGGGAGGGCGAAGAGGTGGTAGAGAAACAGGGCCAGCATGATCGCAGCCAAAAGAAAAAAGGTTACCGACCAGGCGGAGGCCACGCTGAAGCCGCGCGTCTCCAGGGTCCCGGCCAGAACGACGAGGATCCCCTTGGCGGCGATCATCGCGATCCGGTAGAAGATCGTCCGCACGCCGACGAAGGCCGCCTGTTGGTACTCCTGGAGGCCGAGCATGTAGAAGCCGTCGGCGGCGATGTCGTGGGTCGCCGAGCTGAAGGCCATGATCCAGAAAAAGGCGAGCGTGTAGCGGAAAAAGGCGGACGCCGGGATCGTCAGCGCGACGCAGGCGAACGACGCCCCGAGGACGAGCTGCATCGCGACGATCCAGAACCGCTTTGTCCGGAACATGTCGACGAACGGACTCCAGAGCGGCTTGATCACCCAGGGGAGGTAGAGCCAGGAGGTGTAGAGGGCGATATCCGTGTTGGAGATGCCGAGCCGTTTGTAGAGGATGACCGAGACGGTCATCGCCATCACGTAGGGTGTGCCCTCCGCGAGATAAAGGGTCGGGACCCACGCCCAGGAGTTCCGCACGGCCGGTTTCGCATGCACCATTGTCTGCTCCTAATACCGCTTCACCAGCGCGGCACCCTGGAAATAGTGGCGGAGGATCTCCTCCGCCCCGCATCCTCTCTCCGCCATCACGGCGGCGCCGATCTGGCAGAGGCCGACGCCGTGGCCCCAGCCCGCGCCGTAGAGGGTAAAGCGGGAGGGAACGCCGGAGGAGTTCCGCTCCGTGGAGACGATGAAGGCGCTGCTCATCAGGTGACTCGGCGAGAGCCAGCGGCGGATTTCTAGTTCTTTCCCGACGACGACCCCGGCCTTGCTCCCCTCGACCCCGAGACGCCGGATCCGGCCGGAAGGGCCGCGTTCGAGGGGTGTGATGTTCTGCAAGACGCCGAAGTCGATCCCCGATTTTGCTAGCAGAATCCCTTCCAGCTCCTCCCGCACATAGCCCACCTGCCAGCGGAAGAAGTCGACTGTCTCCCGGTCGAACGCGGGGAGGATTTTCTTCAACAGATCCGGATCGTCGGTGTGGCAGTAGACATCCGGGCGGCTGAGGATCCAGCGCTCCGCATCCGCCTCCGTCCGGACCGGCGCGTGGGGCGCCGCGGCATCGGAGATGTGGGAGAGATAAGGCACCGCCTTCTCCTCCCAGCAGGTCGCGTAATCCTCGGTCAGACCGCCGCACGCCTTGTGGTAGCGGGCGTCGCAGATCTCGCCGTCCCGGAGTAGAAAGACGCCCCGCGTCTCCCGGACGGCCTCCGCCGCCTGCCCGGCCGCCAGGCCGGTGATTCCCTGATAGCGCTGGCAATGGTCGTCGGCGCAGACGTCGAAGAGGTCATGATCCTCGCGGTCGTACCAGCGGATGATCTCCCCCTCGCTCCGGAGCGTGCGTTCCGCCGCGCGACCCTCCCTGGTTTCTTGCTCCTTGCGCCGGAGCATCGCGACGAGCCAGCTCCGCGAGGCGATGGCGTGCGCCTTCAGGAATTCGGACGGCGCCTCGCTGCTCATCTCCGACGAGACGACGCTCGCGAGGTACGCCTCCACGGGAAGCTCGTTGACGGCGGTGACCTTCCCGCCGCCCGCCGCCAGAAACGCCAGCTCCCCGGGAAAGGTCTGCTTCTCCCGGCGTTCCCAGTGGAACCGAATGCCGATCGTCACCTCATGGAGGGTGAATGTGGACCCGTTTTCGGGGCAAAGCCGGATCTCCGGCGCCCGGAGGATCTCACGGCCGAACGCGTCGTGCAGGGCTACGGCGCCTTCGGCCGGATGGGCGGAAAAATCGCCCTCCAGCGACACCCCCTCCGACCGGTAACGGCCGTTGAACCGCCCCCGGATTTCGGGATAGTCGTCGCAGATCCCGACCCTGATTCTCGGTTCTTCTATCAGCATTTCCATTAAGTGCCTGTAAAAGAATAACTGCTACAAAATCCGTTCGCCCTGAGCTGCGAGCCGTGAGCCGTGAGCTTGTCGAACGGTCGAACGGTCGAGCAGTCGAAGGGCAGCCATTCATGGTTCGATCATTCGACAAGCTCATGATCACCACGAACGGCAAACTGTCCCCCTATTTTTCAAAATGGTGGTAATCCCGCACGTGGTCGAAATGGCCCCCCCAGCGCCAGCCTCGCTCGATGAAAGCGCAAACCGCCGGATGGTCGTCCGTGAAGGTCCCCGGACTGTCGGGACGATAGGCCACCCCCGCAGGGGCGATCCGGCCGTCCGGATAAACCGCCGGGTTTTCCCGCGGGTTGATATCCACCGCCCGACCCAGCGCGTGGCAGGAAAGCCGGTCCGTTCCCGCGATCGTCCGGTAATTGAAAGCCGAGCTGTTGTCCGCGGCCATCGACGCCTCGTCGGACCATCCGTACCGGACGATGGGAACCGCCCCGGCCACAGGAAATTTCAAGGCCTGTATCAGGGCGAAAACCTCCCGGATCTCTGCCGCAAGTTCCCGGTGGACGAGGATCTGTCCCGTATGCGGTCGGCCGTCGAACCCCAGGAAACGAAGGTCGATCAGGCAGAGGGACGCCACAACCTCCCGAGGCGCCGCCGTCCCGTCCACGGCCTGGGCGAAGTCCATCGCGCTTTCCACAAACACGCCGCCATCCGCCATCGACCCTCTCCCCTCCGTACCGGCGCTGCCCCCGTCGTCGGCGCCACTCTAACGCGATTCCCGGAACGGATCAACCGGTTTTCCCCCTTTTTCTGTTGAAATATTTTGTGGGTTCGCTTACAAGGGCGGAGGCTTCCCGGCTGAATCGGACCGGATCCCGGTGCATGGAAATGGAGGTTGCATGAGCGCAGGCAGGGCGATCGCTCTTATTTTTCTGACGTCTCTTCATCTGTTCGCGGCAACGCCGGCGCCGGCCGCCGCGGACGACCGGACCCTCTACGAGGGCGATTCGATCTACCACCACATCACGATTCGCCAGGAGGGCGGGGAACGCTGCATGATCTTCGGCCGTCAGCGGGATCTCCGCCAGACCTGCATCGATCTCGCGAAGCCGGACGCCTCCGTCTTCGAATATACCTCGATGATGTTCGCCGGGTTTCTCTTCCGGCCGGACGCGAAGAAGGTCTGCCTCGTCGGCCTGGGCGGGGGCTACATCCCGACGGTCTTCCGGATGCACCTCCCGCAGGTCCGGCTCCGGACCGTCGAGGTGGACCCGTTCGTGGAGAAACTGGCGAAACAGTACTTCCGGTTCGCTCTCCCCGCCGGCCAGACGCTTTCCATCGACGACGGCCGCCAGTTCCTGAAGAAAAGCCCGGAGCGCTACGACCAGATCTGGCTTGACGCCTTCAACTCCGACTACATCCCCGCGCACATGACGACGAAGGAGTTCCTGCAGCTTGTCCAATCGCGCCTGAACGAGGGGGGGATCGTCATCCAGAACGTTTTCGGCGACAGCAAACTTTACGATGCCCAGATCGCGACCTTTCAGGCGGTCTTCGCGAGGGTGTTTGTCTTCGAGGGGCAGAAAAGCGGGAGCTGCATCATCGTCGCCTCCGACCGGCCCGCCTGCGAACCGGCGGCGCTCCGGAAACAGGCGGAGAAATCGGGCGGGAAGATCGGCCGGATCGACCTCGTTGCCGAGGCAGGCAAATGCAGGGTTGCCCCGGTTCTGAGAAACGCCCCGATCCTGACGGACGACTTCAACCCGGCGAATCTGCTGCTGATGCAGAAAAAATGATAGCGGGGAACCTTTGAAAAACGCACCATTCGTCATTGCGAGGAGGCCTAAGGCCGACGAAGCAATCCCATAGCCATTCGATAAACCATTAAATTTCTTCGTCGCTCCGTTCCTCGCAATGACGGGAAGGGCTGAAATTCAGAGGTCACAGAGGGAAGAACATGCCGATCGTTTACGCCGTTTTTATGCTGCTCCTCGTCACGTTCGGCGCGGTGGTGATGAGCCTCGAGATCCTCTCGTCGAACCTGATGTCCCCCTACTTCGGGGGCTCCATCTATATCTGGGGGAGCATCATCAGCTCCTTCATGGTCCACTTCTCCGTGGGCTACGTCCTCGGCGGATACCTGTCGCGACGACTCCCGCGGCTCTCCGTTCTGGCAACCTTCCTCGTCGTCTGCTCGCTCTGGGTGATCCTGATCCCGGCCTTCTACAAACCGGTCTGCGAGCTGGTTGCCGACCGCATCGCCGACGTCCGTCTCGGTTCGCTTGTCGCGATGAACCTGATCTTCTTCGTGCCGGTCTCGATCATGGCGATGGTCTCCCCCTACATCATCGGAATCACCGCCGCCGTGAGGCGGCCATCGTGGCTGACTGCCGGGATGGTCCTCTTCATCTCCACCGTTGGCTCGTTCTTCGGAACGAACGTGACCGCCTTTTTCCTGATCGGCCTCTTCCCCGTCTCCCGGATCATCACCGGCCTCGGGCTGATCTGCCTGGCCGTCTCCCTCTTCACGCTCGCGCTTCGTCCCGACCGCCGGATTGAAAAATAGGGAGCGGTTTCATCTTACTTAGGGTCTGCAACGGAATAACTATTACATTCATGCATCTCATATTCAGGTCATCTTTGCCCGATCCTCAATCGCAAAATCCTCGAAATAGCGCTGCTATTCCTGCGGTTTTGCTCAATCAGATCAGACAAATCTGACCCAAATCTGAGCGCCTTAACGCAACAGTTATTCCGTTACAGACCCTTACACTGTTTGCTGTAATCCCGCTGTTCAATCTGACGAATCAGGTCGGTAAAGATGAAATGGTGGAACGGAACCATGAGGTACCAGTAGAGGCGGCCGAACAGGCTTCGGGTATCGTAGTGGGCCGTCACCGACAGCACGTTGCCTTTCCCCTGCGGTTGGATCGTGAATTCGAGCCAGGCCTTGCCGGGCAGCTTCATCTCCGCCCGCAACAGAAGCCTTCGGTCGCGTTGAAGATCCTCAACCCGCCAGAAGTCGATCACGTCGTGAATCGCCAGTTTTGAAGGGCTTCTCCGCCCGCGGGAGATCCCGACCCCGAGCAGCAGCCGGTCGATGCCGCCCCGCATGCGCCACATCCAACTGTGATGGAACCACCCCTCCCCGCCTCCGACCTCGCAAACGGACCGGAAGAGGGCCGCGGCGCTCTTGTCGCTCACAAGCGAGTAGGAGGCGGTGTATGCCGGCGGTCCGTCCAGTTCATGCAGCTTCACCGCCAGCTCGTGAGCGGGCGGATAGGCGTCCGACCATCGGGTGTGCACCTGGTCCTGCTCTTCCCGGGAGAGGGCCTTGACGATGCTCTGCCTGTACGTCAACGGTTGAAAGGGAATCAACTCTCTTGCCTTCTGGTCCTGACAGACGACCTCATTGGCCAACCCTCTCATCAGGCAGACGGTGATCGCCGCCGGAACCGGCGTAATCAGGCTCGCCACATACGAGAGGAATCCGATGCCCGAGAATGGAGAGGGCAGAAAAATCCTTTTTACCCCAAGGATGTCCGCCATTCCTTTCAGCATCTCTTCATACGTCAAAATATCGACGCCGCCGATGTCCAGGTGCATTCCCGTCGTTTCGGGCATCTCCAGTGCGCCGACCAGATATTTGATAACGTCGCGGATCGCGACCGGCTGACATTTGTTCTTGGCCCAGCGGGGAATCAGGATGACGAAGAGGTTTTTCACCAGATGCTTGATGATTTCATAGGAGGCGCTGCCGGACCCCACGATGATCGCTGCCCGCAGGACGGTAACCGGCACCTTCCCGCCGGCCAGTTCCTCGGCAACCTTCATCCGGCTGCGCAGGTGATCCGACAGCCGGCTGCGCGTATCGCCCAGACCGCCCAGATAGATGATGCGGGAAACATGGGCCCGTTCGGCGGCCTTGCGAAAATTGGCGGCAGCCTCAATCTCGGCCTCCTCGAACTTGTCGGGTCCGAGAAGGAGCGAATGAATCAGGTAATAGGCCGTGTGGACGTCCTGCATAGCCGCGCGCAGGCTCTCCGGCTGGAGGGTGTCCGCCACCACGATTTCCGCGCCGGGCCACCGCGTTTCATAGACGGGGGAGGCAAGCCGCACCATCGCCCTGACCTGGTATCCACGGGCCAGCAGTTCCGGCGCCAGCCTCCCGCCGATGTATCCGGAGGCGCCGGTGACCAGGATCTTTCCGATTTCGGGCCGGCGCCGGGTCAGCAACTCATCGCAGAAGAGCCCTTCCCGCGGGTATCCTTGAACCGGATGATCGCTATCCAAAATGTCGGACATCGCGTTTCCCTGCCTTCAAGCGCCGACGGGCGGTTTCCATGCGTCCGTTTTACGCCGCCGTTTGCGTGCGGTGAAAAAATGCTATCGCGTCCTAGGATGAGATGCTCGTCATCGTCACATATTCAGAGATTCCGTGCAATCGGAATCTCTCTTTTCGGTTGTTTTTATGGTAAACTGTGATAGAAAGCATGCACGTGTATAAATCCACACCCAATTCAAGAGGGAGTCACCCATGTCCGATCGCATTCGTGAAGAACTGGAGCGCTGGGAGAAAACCACCCTGAACAAGGCCGTCTCGAAATCACCCGAACGGCAACCCTCTTTTCAAACTACCTCCCATATCGCGTTGAAAAATCTCTCCACCCCGCTCGACGTCGAAGACACCGATTACTGCCGGGAGCTGGGGTTTCCCGGGGAATTTCCGTTTACGCGCGGGGTTCAGCCCACGATGTACCGGGGGCGTTTCTGGACCATGCGCCAGTATGCGGGATTTGCGACGGCGGAGGAGACCAACAACCGCTACAAATATCTGCTGAACCAGGGACAGACCGGCCTGAGCGTCGCCTTCGACCTTCCGACGCAGATCGGCTACGATTCCGACCACCCCCTCTCCGACGGCGAGGTCGGGAAGGTCGGGGTGGCCATCGATACGCTGCAAGACATGGAGATCCTGTTCGACGGCATCCCGATGGACAAGGTCTCCACGTCGATGACGATCAATTCGACGGCCGCGATCCTGATGGCGATGTACATTGCGGTTGCCGAAAAACAGGGAGTGAAGAGCGACCTTCTGCAGGGGACCATCCAGAACGACGTCCTGAAGGAATATGCGGCCCGGGGAACCTATATCTTTCCGCCCCACGAATCGATGCGGATCGTCACCAACATCTTTGCCTTCTGCAAGAACCGCGTTCCCCGGTGGAATTCGATCAGCGTCAGCGGCTACCACATGCGCGAGGCCGGTTGCACCGCCGTCCAGGAGGTGGCGTTCACGCTGGCCGACGGCATCGCCTATCTGGAAGCCGCGATTCAGGCGGGGCTGGATGTCGATACCGTCGCCTCCCGGATCGCGTTCTTTTTCTGCTGCCACAACAATTTCATCGAAGAGGTTGCAAAATTCCGGGCCGCCCGAAGGCTCTGGGCGACCATCATGAAGGAGCGCTTCAAGGCCAAAAAAGTGGAGTCCTGCATGCTGCGGTTTCATACCCAGACGGCGGGCTGTTCGCTGACCGCGCAGCAGCCCGACAACAATGTGGTTCGGGTCGCCTTTCAGGCGATGGCCGCGGTGCTTGGCGGAACCCAATCCCTCCATACCAATTCCAGGGACGAGGCCTATGCGCTGCCGACCGAGGATTCAGTGAGGCTTGCGCTCCGAACCCAGCAGATCATCGCCCACGAAAGCGGGGTTGCCGATATGATCGACCCGCTGGGCGGCTCCTATGCCGTGGAGGCACTCACCAACGAAATCGAGCAAAAGGCGATCGAGTATATCAAAAAGATCGAGGCGATGGGCGGTGCGATCCAGGCCATCGAATCGGGCTATATTCAGAAGGAGATTGCGGAGAGCGCCTATCAGTATCAGAAGGAGATCGAGGCGAAGAAACGGATCGTCGTCGGGATCAACCGATTTCAGATGGAGGAAAAACCGCTAACGGACATCCTCCGCATCCGGCCGGAGGTGGAGGAGTATCAAAAGGAAAAACTCCGCAAGGTCAAGCAGCAGAGGGACAATGCAAGGGTGCAAGAGACCCTCGCCCTTCTGAAAAAGGCGGCCAGGGGAACGGACAATGTCGTCCCGCCCATCCTGGAGGCGGTCAAGGCCTATGCCTCTCTGGGCGAGATCTCGGACGCACTGCGGGAGGTATTCGGGGAATACCGTCAATCATGACGTGACGGAAGCCCCCGAATCAGAAGCCCGAAGGGATCGGAATGTGTCCCCGGAACGGATTTTGGTAGCCGTCAATCATCATGATGGCAGGGAAGGGAGAAAAGCGATGGCGCGGAAGATTCGAGTACTCATTGCGAAACCGGGACTGGATGGTCACGACCGGGGCGCCAAGGTCATCGCCCGGGCGCTCCGAGACGCCGGGATGGAGGTGATCTACACCGGGATCCGGCAGACGCCCGAACAGATTGCCGGCGCGGCGATTCAGGAGGGGGTCGATATCGTCGGGCTCTCCAGCCTATCCGGCGCGCACAACAAGCTCTTTCCGAAGGTGGTTCAGATCCTCCGGGAGAAAGGCGCCGCGGACATCCTTGTTTTCGGGGGGGGCATCATCCCCGTCAACGACATTCCCGCGCTGAAGGAGTGCGGCGTCCGGGAGATCTTTCTCCCCGGCGCCTCCACGGAGGATATCATTCAATACATCCGGGACAACGTCAAAGAGTCCTAATAAAATCTCACAGCGTGAAGCGCCAGGCGCAGAACCAGTCGTCGGGGTGCCGGTCGGGCGGGCAGGCGATGCAGGCGGTCCGGATCCTTGGATCGATCTGCTCGGCGAAGGTCCGGTACTCGACGAGGCCGCCCGATTTGCAGGGATAATCCTCGAGCCCCTTCTTCTTCCGCGCCGCCTGGACGCGGCAGTTGTCCATCCGGAAGAGGAGGCTCGCCGGCCCCTCTTCGACGATCGACTGGACGTTGATCCCGGCGTAGAGGCGGAAACCGAGCGCCTTCTTCAGACCGGGAAGCCCCGGATGCTCCGGCAGGCCGAGGAACCGCCGGATCGACCACGCCTCGAACGGGGAAAAGCGGGCCCAGCAGGAGTCGTTGCAGCGCTTGGCGTCCCAGATCCCGTCGCGCGCCTCGACCGCCTGGAACCAGACGCCATCGCCGGCGAGCCAGTTCCGCCCCAGATCGCCGAGCAGCAGCAGCAGCTTCTCCTTCGGCATCGCGGCAAGCGCCTTCGGGACGCCGTTTTCCATCTCGAAGCCGAACGCCTCGGAGAGCCGCTTCATCTGGATGGCGCCGCTCTTCTCCCAGACCGCCCCGAGCAGATCCAGCGCCTTGGCCATCCCCATCTGATGCTCCACCTCGGCAAACCAGAGGGTGTGGTGGACCATCGTCCGGTGGAAGAAATCGACCACCAGACGGACCAGCTCTCCTTGGCTCAGCCCCTCCGCCCTTTCAACGTCCTGCGCCATCGGCCTTCCCCCCTTTCGGAATATACCCACTCATGGTCATTCACTCTCTCTTTTCCCGGTCCAATGCCGGTGCTCCTCCACGAGGTGTTCGATCAGTTCGCGAAGCGGCCAGTGCTGGTTCTGGGCGGTCAGGCTGCAGAAGATGGGACGCTTCACACCGCCCTCTCCGCTGGGGAATCCCTGCAGGACCAAGTGGGTCTGCACCTCGGTAAAACCGAGAAACATCAGGATCTTCGTCTCCTCGTCGGCGAAGCAATCCGCCGGCCCGCCGCGGAGGATGTCGATAATCTTCTCATCCGCCTTCTGCGAGGCGCTCACCAGGATCACATACGCCTCGAGCGTCCGGTCGAGAACGGTCTTGATCGCCTGCGCATCCTCCTTATTATACCCGCAGACCAGAACTCCCACCGATTGCATCTCAAGCTCCTATTTTTTCCCTCCTCACCCCAAACGGTGCGGGAAAAGGAGGCGCAACTCTAAACGGTGCGGCCGGAGATTTCAAGCGGAATTCACGCGCGCCGGCGCACCCGGCGCATCCCGGGGGAGGGTAAAATTTCTTGACA
>Ga0209014_10001158_pt1 | contig 15610 bp, 14 predicted proteins | sample BarGraNGADG00212_FD_184491 | JGI IMG/M metagenome (GOLD analysis project Ga0209014, IMG submission 184491) | Arctic peat soil microbial communities from Barrow, Alaska - Barrow Graham LP Ref core NGADG0002-212 (SPAdes) (version 2) | ecosystem: Environmental > Terrestrial > Soil > Wetlands >...
GATTGCCTCGAACAGCTCCACGCTCGCTCTTCTCCTTCGCATCGGCCCCCCTCGCGTGTCTTCCCAACTCGCTCAGGATAGCCCTATTCGTGTTCGCGGGTGGGCCATTCCAGATGATCAAAGTGGGCCATACCAGGGTATCGAAAACAGCGGCGCGTACGCGCCGCACTCCATGTGGGTTTGACAAGGCGGCGAGTCGTCCCTTAGCATCGGGCCGGTGTTCCCACGTTTCGATGAGAGGATGAGATTTGCGCCGTGTTTGATAGGGTGTTGGTCACCGGTGGCAACGGGCTGCTGGGCACAAAGACGATAGAGCTGTTGCTGGCCCAGGGCCGCCATCCCATTTCGGCATCCTTGGAGCCCGATGTCGTGAATCGCTTTCTGGGGGATTTTCCCTACCATGCACTGGACATCACTGATGCTGGCGCGGTGCGCGGACTCCTCTCCAGCCTGCGGCCAGATGCAGTAATCCACACGGCTGCCTTCACGGCGGTGGATGCTTGCGAGACTCAGCGCGACCTGTCAAGACGGGTGAACGTCGACGGTACGGCCAATGTGGCGGCAGCCTGTCGGGAGGTGGGCGCTCGGCTGCTACACATCTCCACGGAGTACATCTTCGACGGGGAGTCCGGTCCCTACCGGGAGGAGGATGCCCCCCGGCCCATCAGCCACTACGGGCTGACCAAGCTGGAGAGTGAGAAGGCAGTGCGCGAGAGTTGTTCGGACTGGGCGATTGCTCGCACCACTATCCTCTACGGTAAGGCGCCCAACGTTCGGCCCAGTTTCGTGGCTTGGCTGGTGGGCAAGCTAGAGTGCGGGGAGTCGGTGCGGGTGGTGGACGACCAGATAGGCTCGCCAACCATGGCCGACAACCTTGCTCAGATGTTGCTGGCCCTTCTCGACTCAGGCTATGGTGGAGTCTACAACACGGTGGGCGACTCCATCATCGACCGGCATGCCTTCTCAGTCCTGGCGGCCGAACTGTTCAGCCTCGATTTCAGTCTGATCGAACGGATCAAGACTAGCGAGTTGAACCAGCCCGCACCTCGCCCGTTGAAGGCGGGACTTGTGATGGAGAAGTTCAAGCGCGATTTCCCCAACGTGCCGGTGCTTACGGCACAAGAGTCACTTGAGTTGCTGAAATCGCAGATGGGCAGATAGATAGGTCGGATTCTATTTTTCCGCGCTTCCATGCCCCGCTGCTCCGCTCGGCGTTGACAGTCAGGGTGGGGGGTAATAGAATGACCCCAGGTACCCATGTAGGGTATGCGGAGGTACTGTGGGCGATAGCGAAGGTTTGGCGGCACGATTGAGGCGAATAGAGGGGCAGGTGAAGGGGATCCAGCGAATGCTGGAGGAGGGCAGGCCCTGCGAGGACGTGATCACTCAGATCATGGCCGCTCGAGCCGCCCTGGACAAGGTGGCCCTGAGTGTGATGTCGGAGCATATGGAGGAGTGCCTGAGCGAGTCGGCGTCTTCGGAGATGAAGAAGAATACGATCGAGAGGGCCCTGACCCTGTTCCTGCGCATGTCACCTGCAGCCGAGAGTACGTCTGGCAAGTAAGGAGGTGCTTTTCCCACATGGCAGAACCGATAGTGGTGACCGATGCCACTTTTGACACTGAAGTTTTGGAGGCCAATGGGCCGGTGCTGGTGGATTTCTGGGCTGAGTGGTGCGGTCCCTGCAAGATGATCACCCCCGTCCTGAAGGAAATGGCCTCTGAGCTAGAGGGGAAGCTGAAGGTAGCCAAGCTGGATGTGGACAGCAGCATGGCCACAGCCCGGAAGTTCGGAGTTAGCAGCATTCCCACTCTTATCCTGTTCAAAGACGGCCAGCCCGTGCAGCGAGTCGTGGGCTTCACCCCCAAAGAAAAGCTGATGAAGACCCTGTCTCCCCACCTGGAAGTTTCCGCCTGAGGGCATCAGCGGCTTCGGGCGATAGCCGGCAATTCAAGCCGGGACGACACTGAGAAGCCGCCTTAAGTAGTGGCTGGTGATCTGGAGCCTGGTCCACGGGACGGGCAGATGGATTGTTTGCAGAGCACCACCGAGGCAGAAACGCCTCGGTGGTGCTCTTTATTGGGCTTCGCCGCCACCAGCACTTGACACGGGCCCAGATTTGATACAATATCAAATTGTCAGCTATTTGGTTCTTGATCGAGATCGACCCCTTCGGCACGGAACCGAGGGCTGAGTCGAAGGGAGCAATTGTTGGCCCTGCGGATGAACGTCCCCATTGGTACGCCGGCGTACGCCGCCCTGAGGGATCAATTGAGGAAGGACATCCTATCAGGGGTGTTTCCTCATGGAGCAAGGCTGACCATCGTGCAACTGGTGGAGCGCTACGGTGTCAGCCAGATGCCTGTCAGAGAGGCCCTGCAGTCGCTCCAGGGCGAGGGTTTGGTCAATATCCTGCCCCACAAGGGAGCGCGAGTTCTATCGCTGGATGTGCGCTTCGTTCGGAACGTCTTCGGGATCCGCTGCGCAATCGAGAGCCTGCTAGCGCGATCCAGCGTCCATAATCTGACAAATGCGGCAATAGCCAGGCTGGACAACGCTCATGGCCGCTTCTGCGTGGCCGCCCGAGAGGGCGATCCGGAACAGGTCTTCACCTTGAACCGAGCTTTTCACGTCCTCTGCTACCAGTATTCGGACAACGACGAGGCGTTTCGTATCTACGACCATTACAACTCTTTGTTTGGGACGCTTCGACGGCTGTACGGCTTCAGCCCCCAGCGTCGCGAAGAGCTGATCAAGGAGCATGGAACCATTCTAGATGCTCTGCGCTCTAGAGATGAGGAAAACGCTGGCAGGCTGGTGTGGTCCCACTGTGAAGGGGCAAGGGAGGAGTTGCTCGGGCACATGAGCGGGCTCGGATCAGGGGCGGGCGTCGTAATCTCAGCGACATCCGTGCGTGATACCGTTGGCAGTCTTCTCTCCACCGTGGACTCTGTCGACCTGTCTTAAGCTGTGCAGTCGCGGATAAGCTCGCCACGCCTCACGTCCCTCATCGCGGCAGGACAGCTCGATTTCGGGGTTTGCGGCCTGCAAGCGATTCCCATCGTTGCGGCACACGCCTACCCGACAACTTATTGGGAGGAGACAATGGCGGAAACTGAGGCGCCGAGACAAGCAGTTATCGAGGGCAACGCCGCCAAGGTGAAGGAGTTGACCCAGCAGGCGCTGGACGCGGGGGATGGGCCGCAGGACAGAAACTGAAGAGTGGAGATTGGTCGCGTGAAAGTGGAAATGAAGCCACGTGAGCGGGTGATGGCAGCCCTGAACCATCAGGAGCCGGATCGGGTTCCTCTGGATTTGAGCCAGGCCACCGGGGACGGTATCACCATAACCGCCTACCGGAATCTGGTTAAGCACCTCGGACTTGGCGACCGGCAGATCCAGGTGAAGCAGAAGCGAGGGCAGACGGCCAAGCCCGATGAAGACGTCCTTCGACGCCTCAGGATCGATTTTCGATGCGTGGAGCTCGGCTCTCCCGATGGCTGGAAGGATATCCAGATCGACGAGACCAGCTACAAGGACGAGTGGGGAATAGTCAGGACGATGCCGCCGGGAGGCTATTACTACGACCTGACTGGCGCGCCTCTGGCTGAAGATGGAACGCTCTCGGCCATCGAGAATTTTCGCTGGCCGGACCCCCTCGATCCCGGTCGTTATCGAGGCCTTCGGGAGAGAGCCAGGCGTCTTCACGAGGAGACCGACTTTGCGGTGGTCATCGATCTGAACTCCTCGTTCTTCCTTCGCTGCTGTGAGCTTCGCGGCTGGGAGAACTTCTTCATGGACATGGTTGCCAACGTCGAGTTCGCCGAGGCGTTGATGGACAAGTTCCTCGACCTCCGGCTGACCATGGCCGAGCGCGCCCTGGAAGCGGTGGGGGATTACATCGATATCGTAATGGTCACCAGCGACGACGTGGGCATGATCGACCGTCCACTGGTGTCCCCAGCGCTCTACCGATCCCTGATCAAGCCCCGCCAGAAGAAGACCTTCGACTTCTTCAGGGCCCGCACCGGCGCTAAGCTGTTCTATCACACCGATGGCGCGATCTACTCACTGATCCCCGACTTCATCGAGATTGGGGTGGATGCGCTTAATCCCATTCAACTCAACGCGGAGGGAATGGGCGACACGAAAAGGCTGAAGGCCGAGTTCGGAGACAAGCTCACCTTCTGGGGGGCTATCGACACTCGGCACGTGCTCCCCACTGGCAGCTGTGCGGATGTGAGGGAGGAGGTCAAAAGGCGCATTTTGGATCTGGGTCCGGGTGGTGGTTACGTCCTCTGCTCGGTCCACAATATTCAGCCGGAGGTGCCGCCCGAGAACGTAGTCGCTATGTTCGATGCCGGGTATGAGCTAGGCCGATATCCGCTTGGTTCAGCTTTCTAGGCAGCGTCCGGGGAACGTCTGCCCGTGGCATCCATTTGCAGCCGGAACACCAGTCGCGCAACTCATCAAAGAGAGGGATGGCATGGTTCAGGAGAGTGGGTAGATAGGGTGACAGTGTGGGTCTGTAGCGTCGGGGCTCGCCCCCGACGCTACAACTGCCACCCCTGTCGTGAACCATGCCCTGCCTCGCCCGCCTTTGGCACAAGGCGTGCTTGAAGTAGCCTAGTTTGCCGTGGCGTCGAGGCTTTGGATCCCCCGATGGCGGGTCATGGAGGTATTTCCAAATGGGTCTGGTTCTTCTGATCATCCTCGTACTCATGCTGCTCGTCTTGGGGTGGGTGACTGCCAACGTCCTGGGGGTCATCATCACGCTGATTATCGCGGGCATAGTCGGCGGGCTGGCGGAGGCGATTGTGCCGGGCCGGGTGAGATTCGGTTGGCTGGGTGCGATCCTCGCTGGACTGGTGGGCAGTTGGCTGGGCACACAACTGATCGGCCACGTCGGACCCTCCCTCGCCGGCATACCGTTGATCCCTGCCTTCGTGGGCGCGATCATCATCGTCGCCATAGCAAAGCTACTGCTCAGCGCCAGATACGGGGGCAGGGCGTAGGGAGACAGGGCTCTTCCCTCACCCCGGCCCTCTTCCAGATGGAGAGGGGGTTGGTCAGGTGGCTCTCCCAGAGGACGTCGGGGGGGTGGGTTCGGCGGCGTCTACCCGAAGGGTCTTTTCCTGGCTGTAGGTGACGAGCCCCGTTGGGGCGCCCTTCACCTTCTTCACGAAACGCTGCAGGGTGTAGTCCACGGGCACCTTGGTCAGGCCCCGTGACTGGCTGTAGGCTGCCGCCAATCGCGCAGCCTGCAACAGCGTCTCCGGCGAGGGCTCTCTCCCGTTCAGCTTGACTATCACGTGGGCGCCGGGGATTCCCCTGGCGTGCAGCCAAAGATCCAGGCCGGTTCCCAGTTCGAAGGTTACCCTCTCGTTTCCCCTGGCGCTGCCGCCTACCAGGATGACGTCGCCACCGGTGGAGGTGAAGCGCTTCAACGTGCCTGCCGGCTGCTCAGGTCGCTTCTTGCCGGGCTTCTGCCCTGAGCGCTTGACCGCCGAACGGGTGGGCTCGTGCCGCTGCCCACCTGCCGCGCCGGACTCGGCCTCCTTCATCTCGCGGGAGATAGCCCGCAGCGCCACGTCGTCGTCGGCCAACTCCACCATGGTGAGCATTTGCTCCAGATATTCCCGCTCCAGCCTGGCGATGTCCAGCATCTCCGGCACCTCGCGGGTAGCGTCTCTCGCCTTGATGTACTCCTTGAAGTAGCGCTGGGCGTTCTCGGAGGGGCTGAGGTCTTCATCCAGGCTGATGCTCTTCCCTTCCCACTTCAACTCCGTCTGGCTCGGCACGATCTGTCCGATACTCGCCAGGATTGCCTGTCCCTGGAGCTTGAGCCCCTCCGCCTTCTCGCCCCGAACCATGGCCTGGCGCAGCGACACCTCTCTGCGACGCACCCTCTCCATCTTGGCTTGCAGGGATGTCCGCAGAGGCACTCGCAGCGATTCGGCCGGCCTCACCTGGATCCGCTCGGAGTGGGCGCGCTCAATTGCCAGGCTTATACTGTCAACCCTCTCCACCATCTCTGGGGGGAACTGGGTGAGGGGATAGGGTGCAAAGTGGATCACCGCGCCGTTCTGGGCGACCACACACGGGTCCCATTGGTGGGTCGAGAGCGGCCTCATCATTTCAGAAAGCACGCCCGCCACGTCATCCCAGTTGGAGACGCCGGATAGCGGCGCCGAGGCATCCCCGAGGGTCCTGTAGGTTGCCTCTCTCGCGGCCAGCGGGCCGAGCCCCGTCACGCTCACTTGGAGGAAGCGCCACAGGGCTGATCCGTCCGCCGCCTGACGAGCCGCCGTGGCCAGCTGCTCCGCGATCAGCGGGGATAGAGGGTTCAGCTTCTCCGCGGGCGGTGGTGGCTGGTATGGCTGGTGGGGCAGGATCGGCCGCACACGGCTGAGTGAGGGCGGGACCCTCTTGATCGCATCCATCACCTTCCCGTCGGCGCCCACCAGGATCACATTGCTGTGCCTACCCATCACCTCTATAATTAAGGTCGAGGCGGTGCTTGATCCATCTTCCTGGCGATTCTCCACAGATAGCTCAATTACCCTCTCCAGGGTCGGTTGGCGGATCTCCACAATCCTCCCTTCCTGCACGTACTTCCGCATGAGCAGCAGGAAGGGGGTGATGGCATCCGTAAGCCGCCTGAGGGTGCCCTGGACAAGTTGGATCCGGGCCGATTGAGCATCGGCCGACAGCAATAAATTGTAGTCCTGTCGCTGCGCGCGCAGACGCAAACCTACCTCCAGGGCCGACAAGGGGACCACCTTCTCCACATGGCCGCCCAGGAGGTAGGATTCCAGTTCGTCTCGAACCGCGTGCATGGCCAGGGCGTCGAATGTCATAGCGACTGAGTATAGCATGCAGAGGAGTGTGGCATGGGTGTAGAACTGCTGCATATCGGCTTTGGGAGCGTCGTCGCCGTCAGCCGGGTGCTGGCCATTATGGCTCCCGACTCCTCTCCTATCCGGCGCATGCTTCAGGAGGCCAGGAGTGCGAACCGGCTGATAGACCTCACCTACGGGCGGCGAACCAAGTCGGTGCTGGTGTTGGACAGCGGCCACCTGATCCTGGCGCCGATCCATCCGGAGACTATGGCGGGCCGGCTTGGCCGGCAGCGAGGCGGTGAGGAGTGAGCGGACAGGGCGAGGGGGCGGCACCGGGACTGCTGTTCATCCTATCGGGCCCGTCCGGGGTCGGGAAAGACGCGGTGATGGCGAAGCTGTGGGAGGAGCACTTCCCCCTCCACTTCGGGGTTACCGCCACGACCAGGTCTCCACGACAGGGCGAGGTGGAAGGCGTCGATTATTACTTCGTTTCGGAGGACGAATTCCAGCGGATGATCGATGCGGGCGAGATGCTGGAGTGGGCGGAAGTACATTGTCGCCGCTACGGCGTCCCAAGGGCCTCGGTTCGTCGGTTCCTCCAGATGGGCGAGGACGTGCTGATGCGGGTGGACGTGCAGGGTGCCGCCACCATCCGATCCAAGGTTCCGGAGGCGGTGCTGATCTTCCTCGCCCCCCCTTCCATGGATTCGCTGATTGCCCGACTGAGGGGCCGGGGCACCGAGACTCAGGAGCAGCTGGCCACGAGGATCGCGAACGCCTACGAGGAGATGACGCGGCTTTCGGAGTTCGACTATCGGGTGGAGAACCCGGACGGCGATTTGGCCGATGCGGTCGATATGGTGAAGTCCATCGTGAAGGCCGAGAAGTGCAGGGTGGACCCTCGGCGAGCGGTGGTATGACTTTCGCCGAGGTGGCGGTCCACGTTCCTGCAGGCGCGGGAACGCTCTTCAGCTACTCCGTTCCCCCCGACATGGCGGTAGAGGTTGGGGATGTGGTTGCAGCCCCATTTTCCTCCCGAGTCCTTCCGGGCATCGTCGCGGGCGTCGGCGAGGAGCCCCCAGAGGTTGCCACTCGCAATCTGCTCGGCCGTATTCGCAACGCCCCGACCATATCTCGGGAGCGTGTGGAGGTTGGCCTTTGGATGGCCTCCCACTATCACGCCTCCCCCTTCGATTGTCTCAGCCTCTTCCTGCCCCCTGGGTGGCAGCGGGCCGTGGTGGAGGAACGGGTCGAGGAGGGTGCCCCTGGATCTTGGAGCCTGATCTGGCCTCCTCCCCTCCTCACTGGCGATATGCTGGTAGCGCTGGCTCCAGGTGCATCGGAGACCCTGACCGTGGCTCGCGGCGGGAAAAGGGCGAGCGTGCTCTCCTTCCTTCTTGCAACCGGGCCGAGCCCTGCCTCCCGGGTCGCGACCGAGGCACGGTGCACGCTGCTGACGCTGCGGCAGATGGCGGCGAAGGGGCTGCTGGTGGTCGGGGGTTGGGGTCGCCGTGGCGAAGGTCTAGTTTCCAGTGCAAATGCGCCCCCCATCGTCCTCGACTGCCAGCAGTCGGCGGCCTACAGTCCCATCGCGGATGCTTTGGCCGCGCGCGCCCACCGCGTCTTTCTGTTGCATGGGGTCACCGGCAGCGGCAAGACCCACGTTTACCTCAAGGCGATACTCTCGGCGGTCGCCTCCGGCCGGAAGGCTATCGTACTGGTGAGCGAGATCGCGCAGACGCCGGAGGCGTTGGAGCGCTACTCGGAGCTCTTCCCGGGGCGGGTAGCCGTCCTCCACAGCGAGCTTGCAGTCCCCGAGCGGTGGCAACTGTGGCGGGAGGTATCGGAGGGTCGCTACGATGTAGTGCTGGGCCCTCGCTCCGCGCTGTTCGCGCCGGTCCCCAGGCTGGGGCTGGTAGTTCTGGACGAAGAGCACGAGCCATCCTACAAGCACGAGGAGCGCTCCCCCAGGTACCACGCTCGCGACGTAGCCATTGCCCTCAGTGTCAGGACGAACGCGGTGGTGGTGCTGGGCAGCGCGACGCCGGACGTCGGGACCTACTACCGAGCGGAGCGGGGCAAATATCAGCTGCTCTCTCTATCCCATCGATATGCGGGTCCCAGCGCCCGTGGAGGTTCTGCTGGGCAGATGCCGGTGGTCAAGGTCGTGGACATGCGGGAGGAGTTGAAATCCGGCAACGTGAGCATCATCAGTCGAGCCTTGAAGGATGGATTGGAGCAGACGCTCGCAGAGGGGCAGCAGTGCATCCTCTTTCTCAACCGTCGGGGCGGCTCGACAAGCGTAGTGTGTAGAGACTGTGGGGAAGTGCTCAAGTGCCGTCGCTGCGACGTCCCGATGGTGTACCACCTGGAGGCAGGCGAGCTGGTGTGCCACCAGTGCAATCGGCGCCGAGCGCTGCCCGAGCGCTGTCCCAGGTGCCACGGCACCCGCATCAGCTACTTCGGCGCCGGAACGGAGCGAGTGGTAGCGGAGGTTCAGAGGCTGTTCCCGTCGGCGCGGGTGCTCAGATGGGACGGTGACGTGACCGGCCATAAGGGCGCGCACCAGCGGCTCCACCGGCAGTTCCGGGAGCACGAGGCCGACGTGCTCGTGGGGACCCAGATGGTCGCCAAGGCGCTTGATTTCCCCCTGGTCACCCTGGTCGGGGTGGTGCTGGCGGATATCACGCTGCACCTCCCCGACTTTAGAAGTGCCGAGCGCACTTTCCAGCTGCTGGCCCAGGTGGCCGGGCGGGCCGGGCGGGGCACCGTGGAGGGGCGCGTGATCCTGCAGACCTACTCGCCCGACCACTACAGTGTGGTGGCGGCTAGCCACCACGACTACCGGGCGTTCTACGACCGAGAGCTGGCCTTCCGCCGCACCCACTCCTATCCACCCTTCAGGAGACTGGCCAGGATGATTTTCAGCGGCACGGGGGAGACTCGGTCTCGTTTTGAGGCGCTGGAGATGAGGAGCAGGCTCCAGCGGAGGGCGGACGAGGAGGGCATTTCTGACCTTGAGCTGATTGGTCCGGCGCCCTGCTTCCACGCCCGTCTCAGGGGTAAGTATCGCTGGCAGATCGTTCTGGCAGGTGAGGGGCTGGCCAGGCTCACCGCCGATCTCGTGTTGCCACCCGGCTGGACCCTGGATGTGGACCCCGTGAGCCTGCTCTAGTTCACCGCGGCAAGGCACGCTGGTTGCCCTTCTAAACAGAAGGGTCCTTCATTCATTGGCGGAGCGCCCAATCGTAGGATCGTGTAGGATCAGAGCATGTCGATGGGCTGATGGCCGGCCGCTGATAGCCGATCGCCGCCGTGTGGTACAATCGCGTCCCAAATCGTACCGGCGAAACCGATGGAGATTGTCATGGAGCGGTCAGAACCGAGGCCCGGCACACAGCACCCGCACCTCAGCCTCCTTGTCCACAGGGTGGAGGGTATGCACCTCTTCCGGGGTGTACTAAAGGATGAGATTGGCAGCGGCTTCATCGATCTGATTCGGGGCCTTTCCTCGGAAGCGGGATCGGCTGGTAGGCGTAGCTTGCTAGAGGGCTACGGCCGGATCTTCGCCCTGCTGGCCGCGGAGGTGGAGATGGATCGGTCTTCCCTTGTGGGGGACGGTTGGCAGAACCATCTGCTGAATCGGCTTCTCTCCGATGACAACCCATTCAGTCGCAAGGCCCAACTGGATTCAGAGAGCATGGGCAACTCACTCCGGGAGGCTGCACGACGCGACCTGAAGGTGCTGCAGGAGCTGTATCGGCTGGACGCGAGTACCGTGGTTTCGCTGATGCGGGATTCCCTAGGTGAAGAGAAGGATGGGCTGGTGCCCTGGGATTCGCTCCGACCGGCGCCTGCTGAGACCCGAAACGGGGCACTCACAGCGTGGGAGATGAAGACCCGGCTTGCCGCCTCGGAGGGTTGGGCGCTGATGCTGGACGACCTTGCCCGGCACTACGCCTCCGCCGGCGCCGGCATCTTCGCCCGCTATCGCGCCTTCCGTTGGGCCAAGGGAGAGGGCGGCGGGAAGCTGGAGGGGATCGCCGATCCCGATCCCGTTAGTTTGGAAGATCTGGTGGAGTACGAGAAGGAGAGGTCGCTGCTCATCCAGAACACGGAGCAGTTCGTTCGCGGCTTTCCGGCCAACAACGCGCTGCTGTACGGTGAGCGTGGCACCGGCAAGTCATCCACCATCAAGGCGCTGCTCCCCTGCTTCGGGGACCGTGGGCTGAGGTTAATCGAAGTGCCCAAGGGGATGCTGGGGGATTTTCCCCGAATCCTGGCCCTTCTTCGGGGTCGTAGGGAGCGCTTCGTGCTGTTTGTGGATGACCTCTCCTTCGACGAGAGGGAGACCGCCTACAAGGAGTTGAAGGCGGCGCTCGAGGGCAGCATGGAGGCGAGGCCCACCAACGTGGTGGTGTACGCCACCTCCAACCGCCGCCATCTGGTGCAGGAGCGCTTCTCAGACCGGGCGGGGGGCGACGCGGAGATTCGGGGCTGGGATTCCCACCAGGAGAAGCTCTCTCTGGCCGATCGCTTCGGAATCACCCTGGTGTTCACTGCGCCGGACCAGCCCAGGTTCCTGAAGATTGTACAGAGCCTGGCCCGGCAGCGCTCGCTGCAGATCGATGATGCTGAGCTGAAGCGGCGGGCGATTGCCTGGGCAAGCCAGCAGGGCGGGTTCTCCGGCCGTACCGCCCGCCAGTTCATCGATCACCTCACCGGCGAGTTGGGTGTGGCGCTGACCTCGTAGATCCGCACCGTTGGCCCAGGCCTCTCCCTATCGAAGAGGTGCCAGAAGGGGGTGTACATCTCGTCGATGACGTAGGGCAGGTCCGCGTTGCCTATCCCCGGCCCGAACTGGGCCAGCAGATGGCCGTTGCCCGCCAGCGGCGCGTATAGGCCGGGCATGGCCGAGGCGGGATCCCCGTTCTTCTGCCAGGGGCCGTAGCCGAAGCTGCTCACCACCAGGTAGCGGTAGTCACCCCCGATCGCTTTGGCGACCGACTCGTCCTTCTCCGGCCAGAATAGCCAGCTGTCCTTCACCCCGTGCCCCCTCCAGCCAAACTTAGGATCCAGGGTGGAGTAGCTTTCCACGGCCATGGAGGCATCGTGGGGGACGTTGGCGTCGATCCACTGGGCGGCAAGGAATCGGGTGTCCGCGCGAGCCAACAGTAAGTCGTGCTGAACGGTAAAGGCTAGGGGCTGGGCGACGATGGCCGCCAGCAGCAGGCCGGCGACAACGCGCCCCCGGGATTCGGCCAGCTTCCAGGCGGAGTAGCCTGCCATCAGGCAGAGAAATGGCAGGACAGGCAGCGCAAACCGCGCGAAGAACAGCTTCTGCACCGATATTGCGGCGAAGTACGAGGCTGGGATCGCCAGCAGCAGAGCGAGTCTCCAGCCGTCGCGGCGGATCATCAGGATCGCGGCCAGGGCGGCGAAGAGCATCGGCACGACCCCCAGGCCCCACCCCAGAGCGGATAGGAAGAGTTGGGCCGTGGGTTGCGTCTGCTGGCCGTTCCACACGTCGGCGCCGTAGCCGAACTGGCTGAGGAAGTCGGCGGAGAAGGATGGATAGTCCAGGAGGGCGTAGGGGGTGCCGGCCAGGAAGGCCAGCAGAGAGAGCAGTCCGGCAGCCACCAGTAGCAGATGCCGGCGCCACGGGTAGGCCAGCGGCCCAGCAGAGAAGACCCGAGCCAGGTGAGCCACCAGGATGGCGATTGCAAAGATCCCCACGTTGTACTTGGCGGAAGTGGCAAGTCCCCCCAATAATCCGGCAAGCAAGTAGTCCGCGACCCGCCCCCTGGTGTAGATCCGCGTGGCATAGAAGAAACTGAAGGCAAGCAGGCAGGTGGCCAGAATGTCGTTGGTGGCGTAGTGGGAGTTCCTAACGTGGAGGAAGGAAACGGCCAGCAGAGCAGAGCCGATGAGGGCGGCGCGGCGGCCCAGAAGCTCCCTGCCCGCCAGGTAGATGGCGATGATGGTGAGTGTCCCGGCCACCGCCTCCAACCCGCGCATCGCCAGCATGTCGAGGAAGTCCCCCCTGGGGTTTGGGACTCCCAGGGAGAAAAAGCTGCCGGCGGTGAGGAACGCGCGGGATTGGGGAGCCATTATGAGCAATGTCAGGTAGCTGAGGTAGATCATCAGGCTGGGGTTCTGGAAGTAGTGGGGGTTCAGATCACCCCGCGCGGCCATGATGATGGCCGGGCCCAGGTAGCGGTGCTCGTCCGGGTGAAGCAGCCCCGGAAGGCCCCATCCCAGGTGGGAGAGGCGCAGCGCCAGCCCGACCAGCACTATGGCGAGGATGGGCAGGTGGCCGGCCAGGAAGCGCCGTTTGATTGCTAACAGCAGTAACAGTTGAGCGGCGGCCGGAGCCGCTATCAGGTAGTCCACGACCATCGGCTGCAGCAGCAGACGACCCACGTCGCTCTCACTGAAGCCGCGCCAGGCTAAGTCACTGCTAAGGCAGGCCGAGATCACGGCCAAGCCGATCAGCATGGGGGTGTGGCAGAGGGCGGCCCAGTAGATCGCCCGCTCCCAGCTAGTTGCGGCGACTCTCCTCATCACTAGCGCGAATAGTACGGCCCACACGGCCAGTATCAGCCAGGCCAGGAAGGTGAACAGCAACCGCCGGTCGGCCGTCTCAACCGTCGTGGAGGGACCAAACAGGGCCAGGCAGAAGACCAGCGCCCCTGCCATGGAGGATGCGGCCACCAGAAGCAGGCTGAGACGGACTCCGAGTGGTGTGAGCCAGCGGGATCGGTTGAGAGCAGAGGCGCCCTGATTAGAATGCAACGGTCCTTCTCCGATAAGACTGGGTTGACGGTTTCAGCGTGGGGACGGGCTATTCTAAGTCCGCGGCAGCGGACACAACAAGACGCGCGAACTCGGAGTTCCCTCTAATCTGCCGTGTGGTGTGGGCCGTGCTGAGGGAGTAGGGACACAAGAAACTGGCTCCGCACCATCAGGTAGAGAACGCCCAGCCCCAGCAACTGCGCCCCGAGGTTCAGGTTGTCTGGTGAGATGGCGCCGGCGGACTGCATCAGGATGATTGGGACGATGTTGTAGATGGCGATGAGCACGAAGCCGTGGGCAACGTAGACGTAGAGGGAGTTTTGCCCCAGCGGGAGCATGAGCCAGCCGAGCAGGGTATTGAGGGGCACCCAGAGCGCGTTCACGATGGTGTAGGCGAGGATGGCGAAGCAGAGGAAGGCGATCACCCGGCCCGGTCCCAGACCCGGCTTGTCGAAGAGTGACCCGTAGGTGGCGTTGCCGAACCAGGCCGGCGGCAACGGCAGGGCGCGGAACGCCTCCTCGCTCCAGAACAGCAGGAATCCGCCCACGGCTGCAACAGCCACTATTGCACGGGCGGGCTGGGTTCCTGAAAGGAGGAAGTTCTGAACGGTGTTTCGATGGTAACCGGTCGCGATGCCGAGCACCAGCAGTAGCTGCCAGGGGGCGACCTGGAAGAGGCTGTTCTGGACGTTCCAGGGGAAGGATGCCTCCTGCGGGTAGCGCTGGAACAGTGCCCAGAGCACAAAGGATCCGAGCAGTACCAATCGGGTCTGCCCTTTGAACATCAGGTAGAAGATCGGTGGGGCGACGGCCATCATGATGGTGTACATCACCATCACGTCCGAGCCGTGGAACGAGTAGTGGAGCGTCAGGGCTCCAACGACCGCTTGAACGGGGTCCGCAACGCCCAGCCCCTCGGAGCGGTCGTGCCACATGCGTAGGTCTGTGTAGAGGAAGATGAGGATGAAGGCCAGGGCCATGCCTACGGATGCGCGGTAGAGGGTGGCGGCTCTGCGCACCAGGCCCCAAAGGGCCGCCTCGGCGCCCCCTCGTCTTATCCTTCCACCGTAGACGATGCCAAGAACCAATCCGGAAAGGAAGACGAAGGCCTCGGCCGCGGAAACGATGGCCTGGTTGCCTCCGCTGAGCCTGGTGAGGGGGGTGTCGCCCCCGATGTGATCCACCACCATGGCGGAAACGGCCAGCCCTCTGAGGAAGTCCAGCCTCAGGTCCCGCCTCCCCGACTGCCTGTAGGCGAGCGCCTGCCTGAGACGCAGCAACTCGATCTGCAGTTGACCGGAGCGGGGCTTCCCGTCCACGGTTCTGGCCGGCATGGCAGCTGGCTCCTCCATCCCACCTAGAGTATTGATAGTGCAGAGTAGCAGAGGTTGGCGTCGGGTACAATAGCCAGGAAGGGCTTGGGTGCCCGTCACGTTTCCGGGTAGGTGATCCTGGTAGTAGTTGCCTTAGCGTGGCCGGCTGATGGGCATGCGCCTCCAGGGGTGGTGCTTGCCTGGGCGCCGGGACTCGGTGGTCGTGGTCTCCCTTACGGCCTGGGGAGAGGCTTGTGCCTTTGCAGCGGCGACTGCCACCGGAGTTTCTCGAACGGGCTCGGCTGCCACCTCCTCCTGTGCCCCCTCTTCCGCCGGGCCAGCCCTCTTTTGGCGCTCAGCCCGCAGAGCCGATTTCCGTTCTCTCGCCTGATGGCGCAGCTGCTCGCTGATCTGGTCCCAGGCTTCATCCCACCGATCGCTGCAGACCACGTTGCGCAGCGCCAGCATGGGGTTCACCTGCGCGTCGGCCCAGTGCATCCCCGAGCCCTTCAGCCTCGCCTCCACCACCAGCTTGTTGGCGCTCTCCACCACCCCGCTCCCGATCGGGTATCCTGCTCGGATGAACTCCGCGTAGCGGAGCTGCTCTCGCCTCTTCTCCAGGTAGGCCAGGCTCCCCGACACCACCTTTAGGATCTCTTC
>Ga0209014_10001162_pt1 | contig 15561 bp, 14 predicted proteins | sample BarGraNGADG00212_FD_184491 | JGI IMG/M metagenome (GOLD analysis project Ga0209014, IMG submission 184491) | Arctic peat soil microbial communities from Barrow, Alaska - Barrow Graham LP Ref core NGADG0002-212 (SPAdes) (version 2) | ecosystem: Environmental > Terrestrial > Soil > Wetlands >...
GATCTGGCCGAGTGCCGCATGTACGACGGCTGGAACGAGCTGCGCGACGGCTACAGCAAGTCCCTGTGGGCCGCGTTCGGGTCACCGCCGCGGGCGATCGCCGTCGTCGGCGCGTTGTGCGTGGCCTACGTCCTGCCACCGGTCGCGGCACTTCGCGGCTCGCACGCCGGCGCGCTCGGCTATGCAGCGGCAGTGACCGGCCGGATGATCGCGGCACGAGCGACGGCAGCGCGCCAATGGCCGGACGCGTTCGCGCACCCGGTGTCGATCGTCCTCGCCTGCTACCTGATACTCCGGTCACTCGTGCTGCACCGGCGAGGCGGGTTGACCTGGAAGGGCCGCGCCGTCTAGCTCGGCGCCAACTGCGCCAGACCGACGACAGCCAGGGTGAGAAGTACCGCGGCGCACACGGTAGGCGGCCAGGCCGCGGAACTCACGCCGGCACACACGCAGGCGATCGCCGCGCAGATGGTGCGGGTGGGTCGCTCGGACACCGTCAGGCGCCCGAGTCGAGCACCCCCACGCAACGCGCGAAAGCCTTCGTGCGCGAGTCCGACGGTGCCTGCGGCGAGGGCAAGCCACCACGGTGCGCCGGTGCGCCACAGGATCGCTGCGAACGAAGCATCCGCCACGCGGTCAGCGACCGCGTCCGCTCGGGCTCCGCTTCGGGTGGCCCGATCTGACAGCACGGCGACGGCACCGTCGAGTCCGTCGCACACGACAGACGCGAGGACGAGACCCAACGCAACCCACGGCCAGGGCCTCGCCGCCACCACCGCGCCGACAGCGAGCAGCGCGCCCGCGACCGTCAGCACGGTGGGGTGCATGCCTCGCCGGGCAAGCGGCCGCGCCATAGCCCACATCCAGCGCAGCCACGCTCCGAGCAACGGCACGCGGTCCGGGTCGATGCCGTGATGCAGCTCCGACCATCGAAGCTGGGGTCGGCTCACGTGCGGCGACCTAGACGCGCGCTGGAAGCGACACCTCGGCCAAGACCTCACGGGTCGCCTTCGAGAAGTTCATGGTGATGAAGTGCAGCCCGGGAGCGCCCTCACTCACGAGGCGCTGCGCAAGGCGGATCGCCTCGTGGATGCCGAGTTCGCGGACCGCCGCGGGATCGTCCGCGACGGCGTCGAACTTGGCCCCCAACGCCGCGGGGAACGCCGCCCCGGACAGCTGTTCCGAGCGCACGATCGTGTTCATGTTCGTGACCGGCATGATGCCCGGGATGATCGGAATGTCGCAGCCGGCGGCCACCACGCGCTCGCGCAACCGGAGGTAGTCGTCGGCGTCGAAGAACATCTGCGTGATCGCGTAGTCGGCGCCCGCACGGCACTTGGCGACGAACATCTCGGTGTCGGCCTCGATGGACGGCGAGCGCGGATGCTTGTACGGGAAGGCAGCAACCCCGATGCAGAAATCACCGTGTGCACGAAGCAACCGGACAAGGTCGGAGGCGTACGACACGCCCTGCTCGTGTTTGATCCATTCGCCGTTCGGGTCGCCGGGCGGATCACCGCGAAGGGCGAGCATGTTCACGATGCCGGCGTCGGCGAACCGCCCGACGATGGCGCGTAGTTCGGCGATCGAGTGATTGACCGCCGTGAGGTGCGCGACCGGCATCAACGTGGTGTCGGCGAAGATCCGCTCCGTGATCTCGATCGTCCGATCGCGGGTCGTACCGCCGGCGCCATAGGTCACCGAGACGAACGAGGGTTGCAGGGACTCCAGCTCCCGGATCGACTGCCACAACCGACGCTCGTCCTGCGCGGTCTTCGGCGGGAAGAACTCGAACGACAGCGTCGGTCGACCCTCTGCCAGACAGTCACGGACCGTCCGCGTCATGCGATTGCCCCGCGAGCGCGTGATCGGGGCGAGCGACGCGGTGAAGTGCTCATCGCCCCAGCGTAGTGTCCGGCGGGTGAGCTGGCCTGTCGAAACGTTGATCGAGCGGGTCGATGCGGCGCTGGCAACCTTCCTCGACGCACGCGCCGAATCGCTTGCACGGGTCGGCGATGATCTCGCTCCGGTGGCCGATGCGGCCAGGTCGTTCGTCCTCGACGGCGGCAAGCGCCTCCGGCCCAGCTTCGCCTACTGGGGCTGGCGAAGCGTGCGCCCGGCCGACCGGGACGACAGCGCGCTGGTCCACGCCGCGGCAAGCCTCGAACTGCTGCATGCGTGCGCTCTCGTCCACGACGATGTGATGGACGCCTCAGCGACCCGTCGTGGTCGACCGTCGGCCCACCACGCGTTCGCGGACCTGCACCGCAGCTCGAGCTGGACAGGCGACGCCGAAGTGTTCGGTACAGCGGCCGCGATCCTGCTCGGCGACCTGTTGCTGTCATGGGCCGACGCGATGTTCGCCGCCTCGGGCCTGCCCGACGACGTCGCGCTCTCCACTCGCCACGTGTGGGACGACATGCGCGAGCTGGTGATGGCGGGTCAGTATCTCGACGTGCTCGTCCAAGCACGTGGCAACTACTCGACCGAGGACGCCTTGCGCGTGGCCAAGTTCAAGACCGGCAAGTACACGGTCGAGGGACCGCTCCACTTCGGCGCGGCGGCTGCGGGTGCACCGGCCGAGACGTTCGCGGCGTTGACGGCGTACGGCCTGCCGTTGGGTGAGGCGTTCCAACTGCGGGACGACGTCCTCGGCGTGTTCGGCGACCCCGACCGCACCGGAAAACCGGCGGGCGACGATCTGCGCGAGGGCAAGCGCACCCTGCTGATCGCCCTTGCGATGCAGCAGGCGCGGCCCGATCACGCCGAACTGCTGCGCCGCAATCTCGGTGACCGCTCCCTGGACGAGCAGGCGATCAGCCGGTTGCGCGAAGTCATCGTCGCCACGGGCGCGCTGGCGCAGGTGGAGGAACGGATCGCGCACCGCGCCGACGAGGCTCGCGCGGCACTTCGAACCGACGCGCTCAGCGAGGATTCGCGGATCGCCCTCGACAACCTGGCCGTCGCCGCCACCGAGCGGCACACCTGAGCAACGCCGCGCCGCCCGCCCGCCAGACCGCGCCGCCCGCCAGACCGCGTCGCCCGCAGGCCAAGTAGCCTCGGCCCCGATGCGCACCGTGCCTGGCTCGACCGAATCAGTCATCGTGGTCGGGGCAGGCCTGGCCGGCCTTTCCGCGGCACTGCACCTCGCGGGCGCCGGCCGCCACGTCACCGTCATCGAGCGCGAGGCCGTACCCGGTGGCCGGGCAGGGCTCATCCGCGACCACGGCTACTTCTTCGACACCGGCCCCACCGTGCTGACGATGCCGGAGTTAATCGCCGAACCCCTTGCCGCAGTGGGTGAGCAGCTCTCCGATCGGCTCACCCTGCATCGGCTCGATCCTGCGTACCGGGCTCGATTCGCAGACGGCAGCTCGATCGACGTGCGAACCGACGTCGACGCCATGGCCGCCGAGATCGCCGCGACGTGCGGCTCCAAGGACGCCGAAGGCTACCGGCGATTCGTCGAGTTCCTGCGCGAGCTGTACCGGATCGAGATGCCGCACTTCATCGACCGCAATCTCGACTCACCGCTTCAACTCGTCGGGGCACCGCTGGCTCGACTTGCGTTCATGGGCGGATTTCGGCGTCTGGCCCCCAAAGTGGGTCAGTTCTTCGACGACGAGCGCCTGCGACGCCTGTTCTCGTTCCAAGCCATGTACGCCGGCCTGGCGCCGGCGAAGGCTCTGGCGATCTACGCCGTCATCACCTACATGGACTGCATCGAAGGCGTGTACTTCCCAGAAGGCGGCATGCACGCGGTGCCGCGCGCGATGGCAGCCGCGGCCGCGGCGCACGGCGTCACGTTCCGATTCAACACGACCGTCAGTCACGTCGAGATCGCCGGCGACCGAGCCCGAGCAGTGCTCACCACGGACGGCGACCGGATTCCAGCCGATGTCGTCGTGGTCAACGCCGACCTGCCGACGTCGTACAACGAACTCCTGCCACCGGGCTACACACCGCGACGGGTGCGCCGCTTGAGGTACTCACCCTCGGCTGTGGTGCTGCACGCGGGATCGAGTGCGGCCTACCCGGAAGCGGCTCATCACACGGTCGACTTCGCGGCGACGTGGGACACGACGTTCGAGCAGATCATCGACCGTGGCCAGGTGATGAGCGACCCGTCGTTCCTGATCACCAACCCCACGAGGACCGACACATCGCTGGCGCCCGCGGGACGCCACACCTACTACACGCTCTTCCCCGCGCCGAACCTGGCCGGGCGCCGACCGCTCGACTGGGGCGCTGAGCGGGAGCGCTATCGCGAGCACATGATCGCAACCCTGGAGGCGCGTGGCTTCCCGGGCTTCGGCTCGGGTATCGAGTGTGATCACCTGGTCACGCCGGCCGATTGGCGCAGGCAGGGGCTGGCCGCCGGCGCTCCGTTCGCCGCCTCGCACATCTTCCGGCAGACCGGGCCGTTCCGGGCGTCCACGCTCGATCGACGCATCGAGAACCTGGTGTTCTGCGGATCGAACACCCAACCCGGCGTCGGTGTACCGATGGTGCTGATCTCAGGACGCCTGGCTGCGCAGCGCATCACCGGTCGCCTGCGACGATGACGGGGTGATTGTCGGCCACGACCTCGACGCCGCGGGGATCATCGACCCCGCGCTGCGGGTCAGTTACGCGCGCTGCCGCAGCATCAACGCAACGCACGGCAAGACCTACTTCCTGGCGACGCTGCTGCTGCCGGCGAGCAAGCGGCCCTACGTACATGCCCTGTACGGATTCGCGCGGCACGTGGACGACATCGTCGACGACCTGGACCCGACGATCGCACCCGCCGAGCGAGCGGAGCGGCTCACGACGTGGAGCGAAGACTTCTTGGCCGACCTCGACTGGGGTGTGACGAGCGACCCGGTCAGCCGCGCTGTCATCGACACCATCAGCCGATGGCAGATCCCGACGAGCTACTTCGCGGAGTTCCTCGCTGCGATGCGCCAGGACCTCACCGTCACGGCCTACGAGACCTACGAGGACCTCGCCCGCTACATGTGGGGCTCGGCCGCGGTCATCGGCCTGCAGATGCTGCCCATCCTCGGACGTGCCGACGACACGGTGCGGTGGGACGAACTCGAGGCACCGGCCATCGATCTCGGGATGGCTTTCCAGTTGACGAACTTCATCCGGGACGTTGCCGAGGATCTCGGACGAGGCCGGGTGTATCTGCCGCAGGAGTCTCTCGACATGTTCGGAGTCGATCGCGATCGGCTGCGCCGGGGTCGGGTCGACGAGTCGATCCGCAACCTGCTCGCGTGGGAGATCGAGCGAGCCCGAGGGCTGTATCGCAGTGCCGAGAAGGGCATTCGGCTCGTCCATCCCACCTCGCGTGACTGCCTGCGCACCGCACGCGAACTGTACGAGGAGATCCTCGACGAGATCGAGCGAGCCGACTACGACGTCTTCCACGGCCGGGTCCGGGTCGGCGTGGGGCGGCGTGCGGCCGTCGGAATCAGCGGGCTGCGGGGCGCGTGGTCCGCGCGGCGCGCCTGCCCAGCCAGACCCATGTCGACAGTGTCACCGTGACCATGGCAAAGCCGAACAGAAGATCCTCGACCGGAGCGAACACGATCCGCACGCCCGTGATGCGGCTGCTGTCGTAGCGCACGACGCCGAGCCCGGTGAGGATGCCGTTCACGATCAACTGGAACACCAGGATGATCGCGTACGACATCCAGAATGCTTTGCGCGACAGGAGCCTCGTCCGAGCCACCGCGAAGTCGTACCCGATCGCGGCGGCGAGCCCGATGACGGCGAGAAGTGTGTAGCTCACGGCTCGACCCCGGGCTCGTCGCCGATCAGCCACCCGGGTCGCCGTGCTCGTACTGCCTCGAGCGTGAGGACGGCGCACGTCGGGATGACGAGAAAGAACAGCAACTCCTCGAGCGGCAGCCGGCCTGGAAGGAAGACGCCGATCAGGTAGGCACGGTCGTACTGCCACGTGTGCTGGGCGATCGCGAGCAGGTCCCACGCTCCGAACACCGCGACGACCGGCAGCAGGCTGGCCGCGAGCCGTCGCCAGCGCGCGTAGACGCGCACCCGCAGCAACAGCTCCAAGGGCAGCGTCCCCACCAGGCAAGCGGCCAGGACGAAGACGTAGACGAGATGGCGCACGACGTCAGAAGCCGGCCACCTGGGCCCGGCGCTTGACCTCGGTCCCACGGTTCGCTCGCAACGCCTCCACCGGAGTTCCGGGCAGCGAGTCGTCCGTACGAAACAACCACTCGATGATGTCGTCGTCGGCATACCGGGCGTCGCGAAGCTGGGTGATGACGGAAGGCAGGGACTTCAGGATCGCTCCGTCCTGCAGGAAGGACGCCGGGATGCAGCGAACGCCGTTGGCGTCGCGCAGGCCGACCAGCTGTCCGTCGCGTATGTATTGGTGTACCCGTGTCACGGGGACCCCCAGAACCTCAGCCGCCTGCGGGATCGTCATCAGCTCCATGTCGAAGAGGGTGCCACGTCGCCTCAACCCGCAGTCACCCGAGCGAAGATGGCGTGCGTCGAATAGGCCACGGCGATGCTGCCGCCGTGGCTGTCGATGACCGCACCGACAGCTCTGACGAGCGCCACTCGCCGCTCCGGCTCGAGCACCACGTGGTCGCTCTGCGTCTGGATCAACTCCGCCCAGGCATCCCGCGCGTACCGCCGCGCCCAGGCGTAGTCGCGCGCGACGGAAGGCTCGAACAGACCGCTGCGGTCCAGGTCGTTCGCATAGGTCGGTTCGCGGCGCCGTTCGCCGGAAGCGGCCCGAGCGAGGTCAGGGGCGCGCGTTCGATACACCGCGTCGAGATCGTTCTGGACGTCGCCGTCCAGCTCGGTGGAGTTCCAGAACAGCGCAAGCGTGCCGCCGGGTCGCAGGAGCGCGGCCGCTTTCGGCACCCCACCACGGGATCGATCCAGTGCCAGGCCTGGCCGCAGATGATCAGGTCGAAGCGCCGGCCGCCGGCGTCCCAGCTCTCGAACGGCGCCACCTCGACGATCAGACCGCGCCGGCGGGCGACGGAAGCCATCTGCGCGTCGATCTCGACGCCGAGAACGGAGCGGCCGCGCTCGACCAGGAGCCGGCCCGCCTTGCCGGTGCCGCAGCCGACGTCGAGGATGTCGACTGGTCCGTTCGCGAGCAGGTCGTCGACGAGCGCGGCCGGATACGACGGTCGGGCGCGGTCGTACTGCTCGGCGACCGTCCCGAAGGACTCGGCCCGATGGCGTTCGGTGTGCACACGCTTTGGGTCCGGCACCGGCCGATCATCTCAGCCGACTCGCCACACCTCTTCAGGAGGCTGCGGCGAGCGCATCGGGTTGCCGTCGGACAACGCCGACGCTGCCCCGACGAAGGTCCTGAGAACGCCGCCGTACAGGATCCGGCGCGGGAACATTGCTCGGGCGGCGGACCGCGCGATCTCGTCCACCGGCAACGGCACCCGCGACGCCGCAACGACCAGATTCCCGAAGCGCCGGAACTTGAGCACCGCCGGATCGCCACAGACGAGCGTGTGCGGCAGCACGGACCGGATCGCCGAGACGAGGCGACGGGTGAACAGGCCGGGCGGACCGTCCGCGACGTTCACCAGCACGACACCGTCGGGGCGAAGCACTCGCGCCACGTCCGTGAAGAACTCCACCGTCATCAGCTCCGACGGGACCCGCCCGCCGTGGAACGCGTCGATCACGACCATGTCGGCACTGCCAGGGCCGAGCGCGGTGATGCCCTCGCGGCCGCGTACGTGGCGGATGCGTACCCGCGTCCCGCGGGCGAACGGAAGTCGCGCGCGGACGGTGGCGATCATCGCCGCGTCGGGCTCGAGCACGATCTGCGGCGACCCCGGGCGGGTCGCGGCGACATAGCGCACGAAGGTGCACGCGCCGCCACCCACGTGGGTGACCGCGAGCGGGCCGCCGGGCAGCGCGTCGAGAACGTCCGCAAACGCCTGCATGTACTCGAAATCGAGGTAGGTAGGGTCCTCGAGATCGACGTAGGACTGCCGGATCCGATCGATCAGCAACAGCCAGCCACCGGGACGATCCGCGTCGGCCAGCAACTCGACCGAGCCCCCGACGATCCCGTTGGCGCTCGGCGTGAGATCCCCGTCGTCCGGCGGCATACGCCCCAGAGTAGGCCGCGATCCGGGCACACGGCGCGGTGAGTCAGCCGGGGACCCGGTCAATCACCCGTAGAATCGGCCCGTGCATACGGCGACCGCGGATCCGTTGGTCGGCCGCACGCTCGAGGGCCGATACCGCATTCTGGACCGCATCGCTCGCGGCGGGATGTCAACGGTGTACTCGGCCGTCGACGAGCGGCTTGACCGGCTCGTCGCCGTCAAGGTGATGTCGTCGGCCCTTTCCGCCGATCCCGCGTTCAGCGACCGATTCACGCGCGAGGCGCGGGCCGCGGCCAGGCTCACCCACCTGAACACGGTTTCGGTATACGACCAGGGTTCCGACTACAGCGACGCCGGTCACCATGTGTTCCTTGTCATGGAGCTGGTCACCGGCCGCACCCTGCGCGACCTCATCCGCGAACGCGGACACCTCGATCCGGCCGAAGCCGTGTCGATCATGGAGCCCGTGCTCAGCGCGTTGTCGGCAGCTCATCGTGCGGGGATCGTGCACCGCGACGTCAAGCCGGAGAACATCCTGCTGTCGGACGAAGGCATCGTGAAGGTCGCCGACTTCGGCCTCGCGCGTGCCGTCGAATCCGACGCATCGGCCACCCGCACCGGCCTCATGATGGGCACGGTCGCGTACTGCGCGCCGGAGCAGATCAGCAAGGGTTTCGCCGATCAGCGTTCGGACGTGTACGCCGCGGGCGTCGTGTTCTTCGAGATGCTCACCGGCAAGCCTCCCTATCAGGGTGATTCGGCGATGAACATCGCCTACCAACACGTGCACAGCCGCGTCCCCGCGCCGTCGTCACGGGTGAAGGGGATTCCGTCCGAGATCGACGAGCTCGTCGTGAACGCCACCGACAGCGATCCCGAGGGGCGTCCGGCCGACGCGGGAGTCTTCCTCGCCGAACTCGCCGACGTCCGCGCCGATCTCGCCCTGCCGGTCGTGGCCGTACCGCCCCGCCCACGGACCCCAAGCCCCGACGCCCGCCTGCCAGCACCGTCGGACGCGGCGACGGCGGACCTGCGGCGTGGCGGACCCGGACGCCACGACACGACGGTGGTGCCCGGGGGCAACCAGCCGTCACGCCGCGACCCCAACGCTCCCCCGCCCCCGGTCGTCACGCCACCGCGGCGGCGCAAGCAGGTCTCTGACCGCACGCGCCGCAGACGTCGTGGGCTCGTCCTCATCCTGGTGTTGCTCATGCTCGGTGCAGGCTCGGCGTACACCGGGTGGTGGCTGGCGGCCGGCCGATACGGCCGCATTCCCGACGTCGCCCGCGAATCGCAGGCCCAGGCCGTCACCGACCTTCGACACTCGGGTTACCGGGTCGCCGCCGCGGTGTCGACCCAGTTCAGCGAGGTCATCTCCCCCGGCGCGGTCATCAGCACCGACCCGGGCATCGGCTCCCGCGTGCCGCACGGCCGCACGGTTCATCTGGTGGTGTCCAAGGGCAAGGAGCGTTTCCGCGTACCCACGGTCGCGGGGATGACCGAGACGCAGGCCCGCGGCGCACTCGCGGCGATACCGGTCAAGATCGTGTCGGTGCCCACACCCGACCCCACGGGCACGGTTGCGCAGGGCAAGGTCATCCGCACGGACCCGGCGTCGGGGACTGAGGCCAAGCGAGACCAGACGGTCACCATCCAGGTGTCCTCCGGACCGCCGATCATCCAGATTCCCGACATCGCCAAGGGCACGCCCGCCGACCAGGCCGAGCAGACGTTGCAGGGCGCCGGATTCAAGACGACGCGCGCGCAGGCCTTCAGCACGGACGTGGCGGCGGGCGGCGTGATCAGCATCAGCCCCACCGGCAGCGCCCCGAAGTTCAGCACGATCACCGTGACGGTCTCGAAGGGACCGCCGACGGTCGTCATCCCCACGATCGCGCAGCTCACGCCCGTCGACACGGCGCGGGCGCAGCTGCAGCAGCTCGGCCTCAAGGTGAAGGTCCAGAAGGCCTTCGGGGGTAACAGCGGCTGGGTCGTCGGAGTCGACCCGCCCGCGGGCACGACCGTGCCCGTCGGATCCACCGTAACTCTGACGATCATCTGAGCGTGCCGCCGCGCATCGCGCCGATAGGCGCTCACGTATCGGTCGCCGGTGGGCTGCGCCGGTGCTTGCCGCGCGCCGCGGAAATCGGTGCCGAGGTCGTTCAGGTGTTCCTCGCGAGCCCGCGCGCCTGGGCGCCACCGCGCGCGGACCCGGACGGGGATCGCGAGTTCGGATCCTCGCGCGCCGATGACGGTATTCCCGTCTTCGTCCACGCCCCGTACCTGATCAACTTCGGATCGCCATCGCCCGACACACTCGCCAGGTCGGTGCAAGCACTCGCCTTCTCGCTGCGCCGGGGTGCGTCCATCGGGGCGTCCGGTGTCGTCGTCCACGCCGGCTCCGCGATTCTCGGCAACGACTGGTCGGCCGCCATGGCGCAGGTACGTGAGCACCTGCTCCCGGTCCTCGACTCCGCCGACGGCCCGCCACTGCTGATCGAGCCCACGGCGGGCGGCGGGGGTGCGTTGGCCTCCGACGCTCACTCCCTCGCTGCCTACCTCGAGGCCTTCGGCCGCGACGAACGTATCGGCGTGTGCCTCGACACCTGCCACATGCACGCCGCCGGCCATGACCTGTCCACGGTCGACGGTTTCACGACGGCCTTGCGCGCATACGCGCGAGCCGCCGGTCGCGGCCGGATCGGCTTGGTTCACGTCAACGACAGCCGTGACCCCGTGGGTTCCAAGCGCGACCGGCACTCGGCGATCGGAGCGGGCACGATCGGATCGGACGCCTTCGCCGCTTTGTTCGCGAGCACGGCGCTGACCGGTGTGCCACTGGTCGTCGAAACGGCCGAGAGCGACCACGGGGCCGACATCGCCGCCTTGAAGTCGATGCGCTCGGCCGCGACCGGCTGACACCGTCCCGACCCGGTCGATCATCCTGCTCTCGTGCCGTCGCGACCGCGCGAAAGCAGGATGATCGCATCTCACACCTGCAGAGCGCGTCGAAGTTGATCCGCTACACGCTCCGGTTCCGTACGGATCACGACACTCGGAAAGCGCAGCAGGAGAACTTCGCCGAGAACCAGTTCGTTCTGGCGAACCTGGTCGGCCCACCACCGCTTCGGTGCAACGTGCAACGCACCGTCCACTTCGGCGGCGACCAGCCGGCCGTCACGCCGACGCCACGCCGCATCGAGATACCGCCGCCGTCCGCACGCCTCCACCCGCACGGCTTGGCGGATGGGTTCGGGCAGGTGGAATCGACGACATAGACGGACGAAGTCGATCTCGCTCAACGCCTGCGAACCCTGGGCGATGTCGGCCATCGCTGCCCGCAGGATCGCCCGATGACGAGCCCTCGGTGCGCGGTCGATCGCCACGACGAGGTCGGCGCTCGTGACCACCCGCTGTTGCACGGCGGCTGCGAGCATCCCGCACGCTGGGCGCGCGGAGCTGAAGGACCTTGCCGCGACCAGCAGCGCATCGGCGCAGGCGTGCACAGGCATCCGTCGCGCGAGCCGGACCTGATCCCACCGGTAGACCCGATGCACGATCATGCGCACCGGGCACCCGCTGACAATCCGGGACCCACGCGTGGTCAGTACATCCACCGCCTGTCGTTCCCAACCCGACAAGCCGTGGAACTGGGCGGCGGTGAACGCGGTGAGAACCGCCGCAGGCCCGGCGTGAGCTCGGGCGACCATCCACTGCTGCCGCTGCGTCAACGGCCCGTTGTGCATGACGATCGCGAACCCCCACCGGCGCCAGCGCCCGGCGTCGAGCTGGGCCCGTATGCGCCCGACCGAGTACCCGCGACGCTGCAGGCCAGCCCAGGTCGAAACCAATCGAGTATCGGTCAACGCGAGGACAGCTGACATCCGCCCAGCGTGTCGGGGCGCGACAACACGCGCCCCGACGCAACGGGGACCTGTGGACGGCGATTCGAACGATCCATCCCGAACGAACAGCGGCGATCATCCTGCTTCAGTGCGGTCCGGACCGCACTGAAGCAGGATCATCGCCGCTGTCGATAGGCTCGGCTGATGGTCATCGTGATGGCGCCGAGCGCGTCGGACGCCGATGTCGACGCCGTCGTCGCGCACATCCGGACGCACAACGGTCAGGCGTTCGTCAGCCGGGGCGTCATGCGGACGATCATCGGCGTCGTCGGCACCGAGGACGTGCTCGAGACGCTCGACGCCGACGGGCTGCCCGGTGTCGTCGAGACGATGCGGATCACGGCGCCCTACAAGCTGGTGTCGGCACAGAACCACGCGCGCCGCACGACGGTCCGCGTCGGCGGCGTGCCGATCGGACCCGACACGTTCACCTTCATCGCCGGCCCGTGCGCCGTCGAGACGCCCGAGCAGACTCTCGAGTCGGCCCGCATGGCCAAACAGGCGGGGGCAACCCTGCTTCGCGGCGGTGCGTACAAGCCACGTACCTCGCCGTACGCGTTCCAGGGCCTCGGCGTCGACGGGCTGCGGATCCTGGCCGAGGTCCGCGACGAGGTGCAGCTGCCCGTCGTCACCGAGGTCATCGATGCCACCGACGTCGACGTCGTCGCCGAGTACGCCGACATGCTGCAGATCGGCACGCGCAACATGCAGAACTTCGGTCTGTTGCAGGCGGTCGGGGCGGCCGGCAAGCCCGTGATGCTCAAACGGGGGCTGACGGCCACCTACGAAGAGTGGCTGATGGCTGCCGAGTACATCGCGCAGCGCGGCAACCTCGACATCGTCATGTGCGAGCGCGGCGTGCGTTCGTTCGAACCCGCGATCCGCAACATGCTCGACGTGTCGGCGGTGGCGATGATCCAGCGCATGTCACACCTGCCGGTGATCGTCGACCCGTCGCACGCGGCCGGCCGGCGCGACCTCGTCGTGCCGCTCGCGCGGGCTGCTATGGCCGCCGGGGCCGACGGGGTGATGGTCGACGTCCATCCGCATCCCGAGGCCGCACTGTGCGACGGCGCCCAGGCGCTGTTCGGCGACTCGTTGGCCGAACTGGCCCGGGCCGTCACGACCATCCCGCCGCTTCTCGGGCGTACGTCAGCCGCCCACCTGGCCGGCTGAGCACGACGATCGTGATGATCTCGGGCGAACCTGCGCGAGATCGCGGATTCGGCCGAGGCCATCAGGCAGGGGTTGTCAGGTGACGAGCGGACGCAGGACCTCGATGGCGCGCTCGGCGCCGTCGGAATCCACGTCGAGATGAGTGACCAGGCGAAGAAACCGCGGGCCTAGGGCAGAGACGAGCACACCCTGCGCCGCGGCCCGCTGAGCGACCGACGGCGCCTCCGCGACGTCCAGCACGACGATGTTGGTCTGGACCGTGGCCGGATCGGCACCCAGTGCATCGGCTATCCGGCTCGCGCGGGCGTGGTCGTCCGCCAGCCGGGCCACGTGGTGCTCGAGCGCGTACAGCCCCGCGGCGGCCAGGATGCCTACCTGACGCATCCCCGCGCCGTAGCGCTTGCGCCACACGCGCGCTTCGGCGATGCGGTCGGCAGAGGCCACCAGCACCGATCCGACCGGTGCACCCAGGCCCTTCGACAGGCACACCGACACGGTGTCGAAACCCGCGGCAAGCTCTGCCAGCGGTGTGCCGGTGGCGACGTGCGCGTTCCAGAGCCGTGCGCCGTCGAGATGCAGGCCGAGCCGATTGGCTCGCGCGAGCTCAATGACCGCGCGAACCTCGTCAGGCGGCTGCACGGTGCCGCCACCGAAGTTGTGGGTGTTCTCGACTGCGATCGCCGCCGTCGACACCAGGTAGGGCCCGGCGTCAGGAGCGATCAGGTCCTTGATGGCGTGGACGTCGAGCCGCCCACGCTCGGCCTTCCAGGTTCGAAACGTGATGCCCGAGAACACCGCCGCCGCACCGAGCTCCGCACGCGCGAGGTGGGCCAGCGAGTCGCACACGAGCTCGTACCCCGGTGCGACGAGCAGCCGGACCCCGAGTTGGTTGCCCAGTGAGCCGGACGGGACGAACAGGCCCGCCTCGTGACCGAGCAGGTCCGCAATCCTGTGTTCGAGTTCGGTGACCGTCGGATCCTCGCCGTAGACGTCGTCACCGACCTCCGCCTGCGCCATCGCGGCTCGCATGCCCGGAGTCGGCCGAGTGACGGTGTCCGAGCGCAGATCGACGATGCTCACCACGGGCCGGTTTAGCTCGCGTCGTCGCGCCGGCGACGCTCGGCGACGAGACGCTCGGCGACGAGACGCTCGGCGACGCGGAACGCCAGCTCGAGCGACTGCTCGATGTTGAGCCGAGGATCGCAGGCGGTCTCGTAGCGGCGACCCAGATCGGCAGCTGTGAGGTCTGCCGTGCCACCGATGCACTCGGTGACGTTGTCGCCGGTGAGTTCGACGTGCAGGCCGCCCGGGTGCGTCCCGAGTTCGGCGTGAACGTCGAAGAAGCCGTCCACCTCGTCGAGAATCCGGTCGAGGTGACGGGTCTTGACGCCGTCGACGGTCTCTTCGGTGTTGCCGTGCATCGGGTCGCAGTGCCACACGACGAGGTGTCCGGTGGAGGTGACCTTTTCGACGATCGCGGGCAGCACGTCACGCACGCGCAGGTTCGACATCCGGCTGATGAGCGTCAGCCGGCCCGGGGTGTTCGTCGGATCGAGGCGCTCGACGAGCTCCGCGGCGAACTCGGGCGTGGTGGTCGGGCCCAGCTTCACGCCGATCGGGTTCGCGATGCGTGACACGAAGTCGAGGTGGGCACCGCCCAGCTGGCGGGTGCGTTCGCCGACCCACACGAAGTGTGCCGACAGGTCATACGCACGGCCGTCTTCGACACGAGTCAACGCGCGCTCGTACTCGAGGATCAGCGCCTCGTGGGAGGCGTACAGCTCGACGCCCTCGAGCGCGCTGTCGTGCACGCCGCAGGCTCGCATGAACCGGACCGCTCGGTCGATCTCTGAGGCCAGCTTCTCGTACCGCGAGCCGGTCTCGGTGGAGCGCGCGAAGGCTGCGTTCCACGCGTGGACGCGATCCAGGGACGCGAGGCCACCGCTCGCGTACGCCCGAAGCAGATTCAGTGTCGAGGCCGCGGTGGAGTAGGCGCGCAGGATGCGGCCCGGGTCGGGAGTGCGGTCGCCGAACAGATCGTTGACCATGTCGCCGCGATAGGACAGCAGCCCCGATGCGTCGACATCGGACGAGCGCGGCTTGGCGTACTGGCCGGCCATCCGGCCGAGCTTCACCACCGGCATCGACGCGCCGTAGGTGAGCACGACGGCCATCTGCAGCAACACCCGCACCTTGCCGGCGATGTCGGCCTGCGAGCTCGTCAGGAACGTCTCGGCGCAGTCGCCGCCCTGCAGCAGGAACGCCTCGCCGCGGGCGACCGCCGCCAGCTGGTCGGCCAGCTTGTCCACCTCGCCGGGCACGGTGACCGGCGGTACGGCCTCCAGGATGGCCCGCACCGCCAGCACCTG
>Ga0209014_10001163_pt1 | contig 15553 bp, 14 predicted proteins | sample BarGraNGADG00212_FD_184491 | JGI IMG/M metagenome (GOLD analysis project Ga0209014, IMG submission 184491) | Arctic peat soil microbial communities from Barrow, Alaska - Barrow Graham LP Ref core NGADG0002-212 (SPAdes) (version 2) | ecosystem: Environmental > Terrestrial > Soil > Wetlands >...
GTCCGCTATGAAGGGCCCAAGGGCGGCCCCGGGATGCGGGAGCTTTCCATCCCGGCGGCGATGCTGGTGGGAATGGGGTTGCATACCTCAGTCGCGATGGTGACCGACGGCCGTTTTTCCGGCGCAACCCGCGGACCCTGCGTCGGCCACGTCTGCCCCGAAGCGTGGGACGATGGGCCGATCGCCTACGTCCGTGATGGCGATCTGATTGAAATCGATTGCACCGAAGGGCGGCTGCAATTGCTCGTTCCCGATGACGAATTGCAGCGCCGTCGTAAAACCGGGGCCGAGAAGCCCAACCACCCCGCGCCGGGGGTGCTGGCGGCGTACCGGAAGATGGTCAGTAGCGCCGACACCGGCGCCATATGGTTGTGATAGACGCTAAGGGCATTTCCCCCGGGAAAAGGAGCGGTGAATGAAAAAGAGACAAGTCGTGTTGAACAGTGACATACCCTTTCGGCAAGTGGACTGGGGGTTGACCAAGGATTTGGTTGGACCTGAACGGATGGGGTCGGAGAAAATCAGGTTCAAGATTACGGAATACCAACCGGGATACAGCCATAAACTGCACATGCACCCGACGCAGGAGGAGGTAATCTTCGTCCTTGAAGGCAGGGGGATCACGGAAACAAAGGAAGATAAAATCGAAATCGGCCCCGGTTCGGTCGTTTTCGTTCCCGCCGGCGTTTATCACGCCACACTGAATCTGAGCAACACCGAACCATTGCGGGCGGTGATCGTCAAATCCCCGCCTGATGACGAGGAAGTACGGTCCGATTCGTGAGAGGAGAACTCACGCGCCCCGTGCGGGAAAATTTGGTTGACAGGCATGCTTGTTCACCGTATCCTTCGCGCTTGCAAAAAGCATATTCTTTCGTCAGTCCGATCCGGAACAATCTCACGATGAGGAGAATTTCATGGGCGTTTTCGGGAAAGTAGTCAAGTATCTGCAGGATGAGGGCCTTTTCGGCGAGGGCGGCGGGAAGCGAAAACTGGAGGGCGGGTTCGATCTCTCCCTGAAGGTGTTCTGCGCCATTTACAGCCTCTATTTTCTCTATACCACCTTCTTCGGGCTCGTTTCCCAGGAGACCCATGTGGGGTTCTATTTTCTGGGGACGTTCGTCATCAGTTTCGCCCTCTTCAAGGGCCGGCCGAGCTCTCCCCAGAACCGGGTGAGCGTCTTCGATGTCCTCTTCATCCTCCTCATGACGGGCATCATCATCTACTACATCGTCGAATATCCCAAGCTGGCGGAACGCATGGGCAGCGGGGTCCAGACGGTCGATGCCGTCCTCGGCTGGTGCATCATCCTCCTCTCCCTTGAGATGGCCAGGAGGACCGTGGGAAACATCATCCCGGCCATCGGGATCGTGCTGCTCATCTACGCCTACTTCGGCCCCTACTTTCCCTTGGGACTGGGTCATTCCGGTTTCTCCCTGGCCCGCATCGCCGAGAGCCTCTTTCTCTCCGGGGACGGGATCCTGGGGAGCATGACCAATATCTTCGCCTCCTACATCCTCATCTTCGTCATTCTGGGGGCCTTCATGGAGGTGTCGGGCTGTGGAAAAGCCTTCGTCGATCTGGCCTATGCCATCACCGGGCGAGTCACCGGCGGGCCGGCCCTGGCCTCGGTCATCACGAGCGCCCTCTTCGGGACCATCTCCGGAAGCGCCGTGGCCAACGTGGTCGTCGACGGCGTCTACACGATCCCGCTGATGAAGCGGATGGGCTACAAGCCTCATTTCGCGGGCGCCGTGGAGGCCGCCACATCGACGGGCGGCCAGCTGATGCCGCCGGTAATGGGAGCCGCGGCCTTTCTCCTGGCGGAGATATCGGGGACGCCCTACATCGAGGTGATCAAGATCGCCGCGATCCCGGCCTGTCTCTATTATGCCTCCGTGGCGGTCATCATCCGCCTCGAAGCGGTCAAACAGAACTTGAAAGGACTGCCCGCCTCGGAACTCCCGAAGTTCGGCGATGTCTTCCGGCAGCTCCACCTGCTCCTACCCATCCCCATTCTCATCGTTCTACTCGCCTTCGACATGACTCCCTTTATCGCCGCTTTTTACACCATCATCGCGACGATCATCGTGAGCTGGTTCAGAAAGAGCACAGGGATGGGGTTCACCAAGATTCTCGAAGCCCTGTCGGAAGGCGCACGCGGCGCCGTCTCTGTGGGGTCCATCGTGGGCGTCCTGGGGATCGTCATGGGGGTCTGCAGTTTGACGGGGTTGCCGAACTACTTCTCGCAGTTCGTCATCTATCTCTCCGGGGGATATCTCTTCACCCTCGTCCTGCTGATCATCGTCGCAGGGCTCTTCATCGGCATGGGGCTCCCGACGACCCCTTCCTACGTCATCCTGGTCATCCTGGGCGTCCCGGCCCTCGTCAAGATGGGCGTCTCGCCGCTGACCGCCCACATGGTCGCCCTCTGGGTGGCCGTCCAGTCCAACGTCACCCCCCCCGTCGCGCTGGCGGCCATCGCGGCCGCCGCTATCGCCAAGAGCGATCCCTGGAAGACGGGTTGGGAGGCCTGCCGACTGGCTTCATGGATCTACCTCATGCCGTTCCTCTTCATTTATACATCCATCCTTAACGTGGGGTGGAACTACGGTTTCATATCGACCGTCATCGCGTCCATAATTGCCCTGGTCTCTTGGGGCGGGGCGCTCACGGGATACCTTTTGCGGAAGACGACGATCTTTGAGCGAGTATGCCTCCTCGTCTCCGCCCTGGGTCTTCTCGACGAAGGATTGACCACCGATATTATCGGAGTGGCGCTCCTCGTCCTGGTGGTCGTGCTTCAGAAGGTTTCCCCCGGGAAGAGCGCTCCTCTTCCTTCGGGAGTGTCCGGGAACTGATCATCCAATACTAACAAAGGAGGTTTGTATGAAAACACGAAAAATGGCCACGGTTTGGATCGGGATGCTTTTGTTGGGCTTCGTCTCCAGTGCGAACGCCGCAGAGGTCCAGAAGTACGTCTGGGGCAGCGGTCCCATGGGGGGCCTCTGGCGGATCGGCGTCGGTGCGGCGGTGCAGTTGATCAATGAAGAGTATAAGGACAAGTATTTCTATACGGCTGCCGCATCCGGGGGAGGAGTGGAAAATGTGAGGCGCATGATCGGCGGCGAGTTTGACACCACCTGGGCCCACAGCAACATCATGGAGGAGGCGTCGACGGGAACGGGCCTTTTCGATGGGCAGAAACCGTTCAAAGACATGCGGGTGATGATCTTCATGGGCGATCAGGCGGTCTGCGTGGTCGCGCTGGCAAAGTCGCCGATCAAGTCGTTCAGCGACCTGGCGGGGAAGAAGGTGAACGTCGGCGCCCCGGGCGGGATCGGGGTCTCCATCGCCAAGAGCATGTTCAAGGCGCTCGGCATCGAGGACAAGGTCAAGCTGAGCTTCCTCAATCCCGAGGGGGCGGCCCAAGGGCTCAAGGACGGTCACATCGACGCGGCCCTGGCGCCCGGAAGCCCATTCACCCCGTCCTTCGTGGAGCTGGCCCGTTCCACGCCGCTCAGACTGGTTGAACCGACGAAGGCGGAAGAGGACAAAATCGAAAAGGGTCTTCCCTACATGGAACTGAAGCTCATCGCCGCCAACACTGCGCCGGGGGAAAACGCCGATAAACCCCGAAAGGCCTTCTTCTGGGGCCAGTACTGGATCGCCCGGCCGGGGATGCCCGACCAGGCCGTCTACGACGCCCTCAAGGTCACCCAGGAACCGAAGAACAGGGAGATGCTGACGAAGGTCATGAAACTTTGGGGAGAGTCGGGACCGGCCTTTGGACCGGTAGCGAAGATGGGCATCCCTCTCCACCCGGGAGCGATCAAATACTGGCAGGAGAAAGGCGTCAAACTGCCTCCGGAGATGCTGAAGTAATTCTATCATCTTTCCGGGGCCGGTCGGGTGGTCGGGTACCCTTTTCAGACCCGATCTGCCCCGGAAGGCCATCGCCACTGCCGCACGGGACGACAAGATCGGACGCGGGGTGAGTGTGCCAAACGCCTGATGCTTGTTGAATAGGGAGTCGTGATGACTGTTGAACATCCTGTTGCCGTTATTACCGGAGCCGGGGCCGGAATCGGCAGGGCCTGCGCCGTTCGGTTTGCCCGGGAGGGTGCCCGGGTGGTCATCGTGGACCGGACGGATGAAGACGGACAAAAGACGGTCGAGATCCTCAAATCCCAGGGGGCGGAGGCCCTCTTCGTCCATGCCGACGTTGCGGCGGAAGAGCAATGCCGCAGTTTTGCCGAGGCGGCCGTTGACGCCTTCGGCCGGATCGATTGCCTCGTGGCCAGCGCGGGTGTACGGGTATTCGGCACCCTGCTGGAGTCGACCGAAGCGGATTGGGATACAATCCTGGGCGTCAACCTCAAAGGGGTAAGCTTTTCCTGCAAGGCGGTCCTCCCGCGGATGATCGAACAACGATCGGGAGCGATCGTCCTGATCGGATCGACGACCGCCATGACGGGCCGAACGAACATGCCCCTCTATGATGCGACCAAATTCGGGATCCTGAGCCTGACGAGGAGTCTCGCCGCCACCTACGGCAAGGACGGGATTCGCGCCAATGCCGTCTGCCCTGCCTTTACGCTGACCGACTTCCATTTCCGCAAGGCGGCGGCCCAGGGGATCTCCCCTCAGGAAGTCAGGGAACTCAACAAGGGATACGGACTGCTCGGCAGACCCGGGGAGCCGGAGGATGTGGCGGCCGCCGTCTCCTTCATGGCGGGCAAGGACGCCTCATTCATCACGGGGCAGTATCTGATCGTCGACGGAGGGTATTCGATCGGCGGAAAGACTTCTCAACGGCCCTGACCACCGCTTCAGAATGTGACACGCGAGGAACTGTAGCGGTCCTCTCATCGGGTTTTTTCAATCGGAGGACCGTCCGCAGGAGAACCCCAGGCATCAAACAATGACCGACTCCATCAGATATGCAGTAAACGGCCCTTTCGGGCCTGAGGAGCTCCATTCACTATTCCAGACCGCAGGATTCATCCCTATCCGACCATTGTCGAGGCTTGTCAGCACGATTCGGGGATCAACAGCTTACGTCACCGCGACTGACGGCGACAAACTGGTCGGCTTTGGTCGTCTCCTCACGGACTATCACAGCATCGCCTACATCAACTACATGGTTGTGGATCCCAGCTATCAACGAAAAGGGATCGGGCGGACCCTCCTCCGGAAACTGGTGGAGGCATCCGGTGATGTGGAGAGGGTATTTCTCTATACCGATACCGCCGACGCGTTCTATGTGCAAAACGGGTTTGTGCCGTCCGAGAAACGGCTGTACCTCTACCGCAAACAGAGAGATGAACACCCCGGACGATCCTGAAGCCTCGTCCGGCCCCGCGGTCCGGGCATGCGGACTGAGTGTCGGAATGCTCCCCCCGTTACCCGTATACCAGACGCGAAGGCGCATTCATTTCCCTGGCGGGAGAGAGAGATCCCGAGGAGGCTGATAGAGAACCGTATGGAACAGATCCCCTTCATGCTGCTCCTCTTTGTGGTCGGAGTCGTCGCCGGGATTTTGAACGTGATGGCAGGGGGGGGCTCGGCCATCACCCTTCCCATGCTCATCTTCCTGGGGCTGGACAGCCCCCTTGCCAACGGGACCAACCGCCTGGCCGTCTTCATCCAGTGCATTGCCACGATCATCTCTTTTAGGCGGGAGAACTATTCGGACTTCAAGACGAGCATGCGGCTCGCCGCGTGCGCTCTTCCCGGAGCGCTCCTCGGGGCCATTGCGGCCGTCAAGATGGACAGCCTCGTTTTTCAGAAGGTGCTCGGTATCTTCATCCTCGTCATGGTCGCGACGGTCCTCGTCCCCAAGTACGGGAAGAACGTTCGGCAGACCGGGGAAACATCGGGCGGATGGCTTATTTATCCCGTCATGCTCGGGATCGGATTCGTCGGGGGACTGCACCAGGTGGGCATCGGTTTTTTCATGATCGCGGCCCTGCGACACCTGATGAACATGGACCTCGTCCGGATCAACATGCACAAGGCGGCCGTTTTCTTCATCTACACCATCCCCGCAATGGTCGTGTTTGGCGTGACGGGGAACATCGACTGGCCGCTGGGCCTCGTCCTGGCCGCCGGGAATGCGACCGGGGGGTGGTGGGCGGCGAAAATTTCCGTACGCCGGGGCGAAAAGGTCATCCGGATCGTGCTGGTGATCGCCATGATCATCATGGCGGTTAAACTGCTGGTGAGTTTCTGACAGCTCTTAGATTTTACACACGCCATTGTCGAGGACGACCTTTCCGTCGAAGGAGACCGTCGCATCCCGGTACATCGCATCGATATGGTTCGGCGCAAGCACGTTGCCCCCGATGGCAAAGTTGCTGCCGATGCCCGCATGGCAGTTCCCCAGACGGCCCAGGTCCTCGAGGTTGGACGCGGCGAGTCTCGATTTCGGATTGAGGCCGATGCCGAATTCGGCATAATTATAGGCCTTCTCGTTGTCAAGGTCCCTGAGGATCTGGCTGAGCTTGGCGGCGGCCATACCGCCCTGGATATCGACCACCTTCCCCCCCTTGACGATCAGGGTGACATGGTCGTAGATGGTGACGCCGACGCTCATGATGCTCACATCGCTCACGATCTTCCCCTCCGCCGTCCCTTCGATCGGAGAGATGTTGATCTCGCTGTCGGGAAAAGCGGCAAACTGGCCGGGTTTCTTGAACAGGCCCGTCTCATACTGGACCGGCCGCCCTTTCACCGCACCCCGAATATCCGTCCCCAGGGGCGACGTAATGCGGACCTCGCTCGCCTCGGCAAGGGCCGCCCCCAGCCGCCGCCCGAGCCGGTCGCACTCCTCGTAATCCGCCTCGATCGCCCCCACGCAGAGGGCGTCCTCCGTCACCTCGCACATGGTGCTTCCCCGTTTTCCAGCCTTGATCGCCTCTACCCTCGCCCTGGTATGGGTCTGCGACCAGGTTGCGGGTTGCAGAAAAACATCCGCCTCCCGGCAGGCCGCAACGATGGGTTCAGGCAACGCGCCGCCATGGACGCCGATGGGCGGGATCATCATGATGATGGGGATCGCTCCCACCGCATAGGCCGCGCCTCCAAGGGCCTCGGCAATTCTTATTTTATTGGTGTCAGTGGAGATCAGAACCGTTTCGCCTTCCTTCACATCACCGCACTGCATGCATTTCATGGCGCCTCTCATCATCTGCATTGGACTCGAAGCGCCCGGCATATAATGCCAGTAAGCAATGGACCACTCTTTTGCACTCATCCCAATATCTCCTTTCCTTTTATGATGCCGTTTCTTTGGACTAAACTCGATTGCCCGCCAGGTACCCTTCCGCAACAGAATCCAGAATCCTTCTGGACTTCACGCAATCTCCGGCCTTGACCACCTCGATCCCCGATGAGACCAGTTGATCGGACAGGGAATCCTCCGGTCTCGCCCCCACGGAGAAAACGACCGTTCGGGTTTCGATCCGGATCTCCTCATCACCGCGGCGGATGATCGCATGCCGATCCTCCATCTTGACCAAACTCGCACGGGTATAGACCGCGACTGCCTTATGTTGAAACCGGATGTCAAAATAGGACTTGGTATCCTTGTCCGCATCACAGGCAATCTCAGGGAGAATCTCGACGAGAGTGACTTTCTCCCCCCGGTCGCTCAGGAGGTCCGCCGTTTCGCAACCGACCAGTCCTGCGCCCACAATCAAATAGGGTCCTTTCGAAACCAGCTTTCCCGACAAGACGTTCCATGCCGTCACCCCGTGATCCGCCTGGAGTCCCGGGACGTTCAACATGCAAGGCTGTGCGCCCGTTGCGAGGATGACCGTATCCGGCTGTAGGCGCGCAACGTCGGTGGGAGAAACCTTCTCGTTCAGGATGACCTTCACACCGCTCCGGGTCAAACATCCCGCCAAATAGGTCGTAAAGCGATCGATCTCCTGCCTTCCCGGCGGAACGGACGCCAGCCGCAATTGTCCGCCCGGATGGGCCCCCTGATCGATCAGCGTAACGTCGTGCCCCCGTTCACCGGCACGGCAAGCCGCCTCCATCCCTGCCGGTCCGGCGCCGACCACGAGAACCCGTTTGATCGGGTTCGCCTTCGGGACAGCGGGGTCCGCCTCCCGCCCCAGAGCCGGGTTGACGGAACAGCAGACATCGAGCTGCTGAAGAATCCGTTTGTAACAGCCCTCATTGCAGGCGATGCAAGGCCGGATTTCCGCCTCCCGGCCCTCCGCCGCCTTCTTCGGAAGCTCGGGATCGGCGAGAAGGGGGCGCCCGATCGCCGCGATATCCGCCTTCCCCTGTGCGAGGATCTCCTCGGCCAGGGCGATTGTGTTGATTCGGCCCACCGTGATGACGGGGATTTGCAGGGATTTCTTGAACTCCGCCGCAATGGGAACCAGGCAGCCAGGTTTTGTCATCATGGGAAGCGTTCGCATCACCTTATGGGCCTCGTTGAGATCCTCGATCTTCTTGCCGCCTACGGTGCCGGCGGACACGATCAGCCCGTCGATGCCGGCATCCTGCGCCAAACAGGCGATGACGATCATCTCCTTCACACCCAAACCGCCTTCGATATATTCATCCCCGCTTATCTTGATCGTCAGAGGAAAACCCTTCCCCAATTGCTTTCGAATCCCTCGGATGGTCTCCAGGAGGAAACGGGTCCTGCCGGCCAGATCCCCTCCGTACTCGTCCGTCCGCTGATTCGTCATCGGGGAGAAGAAGGACGGGACGAGATAGCCGTGGGCGCAGTGGATATCCAGGCCGTCGAATCCCGCCTCCCTGGCCCGGACGGCTGCTTCGACATGGGCGTCAACCAGGCCCGACACCTCTTCCCGCGTTAATGCCCGCGGCATTTCCGCTCCCGGATAGGCGGGAACGGCCGACGGCGCGACCGGTTGAATCCCGGTAATTTTCGAAGAAGCCCGCCCGCCGGCATGGTGGATTTGCAGAAAGATCCGGGTATCATTCTTCAGTCCATGGATGGCGTCCGTCAGCTTCTTCAATCCATCGACATGCTTCCGGGAGGCGAGACCGATCTGCCGTACATATCCCCTGCCTTCAGGGGTGAAGTAGGTTCCTTCCACAAAAATCAGGCCCACTCCTCCCTTTGCCCGCTCCCGGTAATAGGCGATCAGCTTATCCGTGACCTGACCATCTTCCGTGGCATAGTTCATCGTCATCTGGGACATGGCCAGACGATTCTTGAGGGTGAGGCTCCCTATCTGGCAGGGTTGAAAAACCGTCGGATAACGCATTTACTGTCTATCTCCTTTCTTATCCTGGTGATGATCCCCGGCAGCATCGATAAAGGTGTATTGATACGCCGTCTTTCCGTATTGCCGCCAGAGAGCACCCTGACGGAACCCTATATTCCCCAAGGAACCCACCGACGCCTGGCGGCCGCGGGCGAAGAATTCCGCCGGATCGGAGAGGATATCCCTCCGCTTCATCTTACTGAGCAAAAGACCGGCCGGCGAGGGATCCCCGATCAGGATGAATCCTATCAACGCTCCCGATCGGATAACCAATTTTCGATAATGATTCCCCTTCCCCTCCTGGAACAGCATGATCTCCTTCCCCTCCTGTTCGTAGGGATGACCCGCCGTCGTTACCTGCAGCCCATCGAGATTCAGGGCATTCAGGCTGAAATTGTGAACGTATGCCCGGCACCGGCCGGCCATATTGGCGCCGGCCACCCTGCCCTGTCTTGTGGCGGCAGGCCAAATGGCGTTGCTGAAAGGAATGGAGGTGAGTGAATCCACGGTCGTCGCCACGTCGCCCGCCGCGTAAACATGGGGGACATTGGTTTCCATTTGTTCATCGACCGGGATCCCCCCCCTGGTTGCGGCAATCGATGCATCGAGGAACGCGATGTTGGGCCGCACGCCCACCGCGGCAACCAGAATCTGGGCAGGAAAAATCCTGCCGTCTTCCAAGCGGACCCCGGAAACCCGATCGCTCTGATGAAGAATTTCCGAAATTCCGACACCCGTCTCCACGGCAATTCCGTGGCGGCGCAACTGCTCCTGAATGATATCAGATGCCCGTTGATCGAAGATCCGGGAGGCGAGTCGCGGCTCCTTTTCAAAAACGGAGACCTGAAGACCGCGATCCCGCAAATGGCAGGCCAACTTGATCCCAATAAAACCCCCGCCCATAATGCAGACATTTTCCAAATCTTTTCGGGCGGTCAGGATCCCCTCCGCATCGGCAAAGGTCCGAAACGGGTAAACCCCCTTGGCGCGGATGCCGGGAATGGGCGGGATCACGGGAGCGGCGCCCGTGGCAATGAGCAACCGGTCATACGCGATCTCCCCGCCCGCGGACACCGTCACCGCCTGCCGGCGAACGTCGACGGCCGTTACCTTCTCGCCGCAGCGGAGTGTCACCTGATGCTTTGCTGCCCACGATTCTATCTCCCGGAAGAACAGGCTCTCGCGGGGAAAGTGCCCCGATACCCAGTAGGTGAGCATGACCGGGGAGGCGGCCGGATGCGGATCCGCGGTAATCATGGTGATCGGCCCCTCCGGATCCTCTCTGCGAATTTCCTCCGCGGCGGAAATGCCCGCGGGCCCGCTGCCGACGATAAGGTATCTCATGGTGTGAGGCCCCTGAGGATCTGCTCGCCGAGCTCTTCCTGAGAATGGACGGGCAGATAGGCGTGACCGAATGTCTGCTTCAGATGGTGCGTCAGATAATGTTCGACCCGCGGGCTTCCCTGGAGGGGATACCCCGGAAGAGCTGCCAGAGAGAATCCCAGGGCCAGCGCGCCCAGCCCCTGGATCATGGATGAAGAGGCGACAACGGCGAGGCTCCCGGACATGGACGCGGGAATGCCCCACCGATCGTACATGTTTCGTCCGAGCGCGGGCAGTTGGCCGATATGCCGCAACTTGCCGATCCAAACCGTTTCGCGGCAGACCGCTTCGATCTCTTGCAGCGCGGCGTCACGACCGTCATCCGGGAGGCCGTCCTTGTCTGAAACAAGGAGCAGCAGGGGAGACGGGGTTTCCGGCAGCGAGAGATCCATCTCCTCCGGCGCCAGGCCGGCGAACTCGCCGGAGAGCGCCTCCGCCGCAAGGGTCATTGCCGAAAGGCGAAGCGCGCTTTCCAGTTGCGCTTCGATGTCATGCGTCTGCGGTCGCGCCGCTGCCGCATCCAGGAGCGCGGCGCTCCACGACCCCGAAAGGAATTTCAAGGCATGGAGAAAAGGGAACGCCCTTTCGGGGTACAGCATCTCCAGCAATGCGCTCTCCCCCCGGAAGAATGGGGAGAGAAGGCGCTTCATCTCCTCCAGCCGCGACGCCTCGATCCGGTTCCCCGGGCCGGAGGCCCGCTCCAGGGCATCCCGGAAAGCCGCCATCGCTTGCAGGGATTCCCGGGAAACCCTCTCAGTGACATTGTGGACGACGATCCAATCGCTGTCCTCCCCGCAGTATCTCCCGCCCTTCTCGTCATCGAACGGACTCCTGCGACAGGGCCCGGACAGACAAGAGGAGCAGCAAAGCCCAAGCAGGCCATAACCGCACCGGGGGGGACATCCCTTTTCCTGATCAACCATGGTTGCGCTCTCCCCGTAATTCTTCAGCAAATTTCCTCTTCTTTCCCTGCGCATCGTGATCGCGACTGCCCAAAACGAGGGCGCCGGTCCGGCACGCGCCGACGCACGGCGGGGTGCTCTCCTCCGGACAGAGGTTGCACTTCGCCATGCTGTCTTTCTCCGCACTGCGGGAAATCGCGTTAAAGGGACAGACCAGTTGACACGTCCCGCATCCCACGCACGTTTCCAGGTGATGGCGGACCGCCGAAGCCTCTTCGTCCCGGACCATGCTCCCACTGATGCAGGCTTCTACGCAGGGCGCCTGGACGCAATGCCGGCAAAGGGATGTCCAGGGCGTTCCCCCGACCAAGGTCAGCGAGAGCCTTCGGGGCGGTTTTTGTCCGGAAACAAGATCCCGAGGATCCAAAAGGCCAAGCGCCTTGATCTGACAGGCCAGGACGCAGGAGAGACACATCAGGCAGCGCTCCGGCCGAAAAACAATCGTTCGTTTCATCGATCACTTTCATTCAATCCGAGCTCTTCAAGTTTTTCGGGCTTCGGACAGCCGGTGACCGGATCCCATCCCCTCGCCGTGTAATAATCGTCCAGGAGGCGCTCATAATCCCCGCGGTCCAGATGGGCGCCCTTGTCGGCTCCGTCGGGCATCGCTTCGTCGAAGAATCTCGGTGGCGGGTAGTCCGCTTCCCGCCCCATCCCTTCTCGCCAGTTGAAGAGCTTCTCCGTATTGTAGACCCGCTCGCCGCACCGAAGCAGGTTTTCCTGGGTCATCGGCAGACCTGTTGCCGCCACGTAGGCCTCCGTAACCAGCTCCAGCCCCCTCTTGATGAGCATGGAAAATGTCCGCGACCGATACCAGGCGAAGATGCAAAGCCCCATGAGGTTCGCGACCGTGATCCAGTCTTCGCTCCAGGCAACGAGCTTGCCCTTTCCCTCCAGGGCCTTGACGTCGCTGACCGCGGCGGTGCCAAAATATTTCAGCCCCTCTTCCGGCTTGATGAATTCGTCAATGTAGGGAAATCCGCGCAGGTGGCAGGATCCTCTGGTCGCCACGGAGTAGGTCAGGGCGCGGGTCACCATGCTCCGCGGATCGCTGGCATCAACCTCCGACCCCTTGACATGGATGGCGTAGTATTCCGCATGGAGACGTTCTCCCATAATCCTTGTCCCCTCGGCCAGCAGGTCTCCAAACCCTTTGCGGTAGACGATTTTTTCAAGGAGACGAAGGAGGGCCTCCCCATTGCCGAAAACAAGCTCCTCTCCGTCCACGTCCTCCTTTTTCAGCATGCGGCGCTCATAGAGCTCCATGGCCATGCTGATCGCCGATCCCGCCGACTGCTCATCGATGCCGCAGTCGTCGCAGAGGTGGTGGCCCCGCAGAATCACGGCCGGATCGGTGATATAGGGCTTTGCGCCCAGCGCATTGATTGTTTCATATTCGGGACCCTTCGTATAGAAAGGGGGGCACGATCCGTCCAGAATGGCGGAATAGCGCCGGCACCGGACCATACACCCCATGCAGCCCATCACCTTGACCAGGTACTTCTCCCGGAAGGCCTCGCCGCTGATCTTTTCCCATCCGTCGATGGAGGCCGACTGGAAATTCTTCGCACCCCAGATCCCCAGTTTCTGACGATGGGTAACCAGATTCGGCGTTCCCAGACGGCGCAGGGTTTCGGTCCAAACCTCCCCTTTCAGCGTCTCCCGGTATGCATCGATGACGCCCTGAAAGCGTTTCGGGTCCGCGATTTTCACATCCTGAGATCCCCGGACTGCAATGGCTTTAAGATTCTTCGATCCCATCACCGCACCCATGCCGGTTCTCCCGCCGACCCCTTCTTCATCGGTTACGATGCAGGCATAGCGGACCAGATTCTCCCCGCCGGGACCGATTGCGCAGATATGAACATCCTCGTCTCCGATCTCTTCCTTCAGCACTTTGCTTGTTTCATCAATCCTCTTACCCCAGATATGTTCCGCCGACCTCAACGCCGCTTTCCCGTTTTCAACCCAAAGATAGACCGGTGTGGCGGATCTTCCCTTGAGGATGATGGCATCAAAACCGGCATACTTCAATTCCGGCGCCCAGTAACCGCCCGAGCTGGCGTCTCCGATTCCCCCGGTCATCGGGGACTTTGCGGCAACGATCAGACGGCTGGCGGAGGGCAGCGGCGTTCCGTTCAGCGGTCCCGTCGCAAAAACGAGGATGTTGTCCGGGGAAAGGGGATCGACACCCGCCCCGAGCTCCTCATATAAAATCCGGGCGCTGAAACCCCTTCCACCGATGTATTTCAATGCAAAATCCCTCTCCAGAGGCTTCACATGGATCGATCCGTCGCTCAAATTCACATACAGAAACTTTCCCGCATAACCGCCCTGAAATATACCCATGATCAAGCCTCTTCCTAATTCGAATTCCGACCTTCCTCCGCATGGACGAGTGAGCGCGCAAACGTCCGCATCCGTTTCCCGGAAACCAGTTCCGCATCCGTCAATCGTAACACCTTGGCGGGACAATAGGCGACGCACTGGGGTTCCCCCCCGCAAAGATCACATTTGGCGGCGGTGCCTTCCACCAGATCCAGCGTGATGGCGCCCGCCGGGCAAACGCTGACGCACATGGCACAGCCGATGCAGACATCGGAACGAACGAGGACCATCCCGTCTCTTTCCTTGCGATAAAGGGCGCCCGTCGGGCAGATGTTCATGCAGGGCGCATCCCCGCAATTGAGACACACGACCGGGATATCCACCCCCTTCCCCAGCGCAATGACCTTGATTTTCGCGCGCCTCGGATTGCCGACCTGGTGGTGATGAAACGCGCAGATGAGCTCGCACAACCGGCAACGGCTGCATTGCGCCTCCGGATCCTCCCGATCTTCAAAATATCCCACACGCTGTTTGGCCACCTCATCCTCCTGATACAAAATGCAAAAGCATCACCCGGCCAATCGATTCCGGACTTCGACCATCCTTTGGCACACCCCGCCGTCCCTCTAATCCATTTCCTTTATACGAGGAGACGCAGACAGCTCTATTTCATTTTTCAAATCGCCCAATGATCTGCTGAAATGAACCGATATCGCCTTGTCGACGCCCCTCTCGTCTCCTTTTTCAATGCATCGGAGCACTTCGAAGTGCTCCTGAACGGACTTTTCAATTCTGCGGGGGATATAGAGTGCCTTCAAGATGAAACGGTTCGTATGGGAATGGAGATTTTCCAATATTTTGATGATCCATCCGTTTTCTGAAGCGCGAAAGATGATCGAGTGAAACTCCAGGTTTTTTCTCATATAACCTTCGATATCCTTCCTCCCGCACAACCCCTGCATTTCCTCGCAAAGCGCTCTGAGCCTCTCCAGCTTCTTGGCATCATTGGCAATGAATGGCGTGGCCAATCTGGCCGCCAGGCTATCGAGATTGATCATAATCGTGTAAATCTGCTCCACATCATGCATGGATATCGAAGTGACAACAAAACCCTTGTGCTTGCTGGAAGAGATGAATCCTTCCGACTCCAGATGTCTTAATGCCTCCCGAATGGGGGTCCTGCTGACATTCCAGCGGCTGCACAAAATTTGTTCGGACAGTTTCATCCCGGGAGGGAAATTCCGGCTCACAATTTCCATTCGAATGGAGTCACACAGATCCTTCAAGACTATTTTTTCACCTGTCGACATGGGGGAACTCCTATAAATCCAAATTTGCCGCTGGTAGATGATGAACGACCCGCTTCCATCCGTGTCATCTTGAACGCACTCATCTGCCGCATGTAGCCCACTCGCCCTGACGATGCGAGAGGCGATGTGCCTCACGGCGCTTGGGGCCGTCCCGCGCAGCCGCCGCAACGCGGCCTCCCGGCAGCCTCGTGGCAACGCCCACTCGGCGCGCCCGGATGATAGCGGAGCCCGACGATGTCCGCACCCAAACCCCTCCTCGACGATCTCGTTCCCGATGCAACGAGGGTCTCCCTTATGGCCGTCACGACCTGGG
>Ga0209014_10001164_pt1 | contig 15538 bp, 13 predicted proteins | sample BarGraNGADG00212_FD_184491 | JGI IMG/M metagenome (GOLD analysis project Ga0209014, IMG submission 184491) | Arctic peat soil microbial communities from Barrow, Alaska - Barrow Graham LP Ref core NGADG0002-212 (SPAdes) (version 2) | ecosystem: Environmental > Terrestrial > Soil > Wetlands >...
CTTCTCCATGAAGACGAGCGGCATCGTGTTGGAGTTGGCGCCGCGCGTGCTCGCAACGCCGAACGGTCCCGTCTCTCCACCGATGACGACGTTGCCGGAGTTGACCGCGTGCAGCGCATCGGCTGCGGCGTTCAGCATCGAGCGATACAAGACCGGAGCGAATGACTTCTTACTTGCGTTTTGGGGACTCAAGTAGGAGCTGTAGTTGGGCTCGTTCCAGATCGCCCAGTACTGCACCCTGGGTAGACCCTGGAAGCTCCCGCTGTAGCGCTGCCCCGCTGCCGTCAGGAACTTCGCGAATTCGCTTGGGCTGGGTTTGTAGGCTCCGGTGTCGACTGACCCTGTAAAGGAGCCCTCCGCCCAGCGCGGAGCTTTCGTGATAGCCAGGATCGGCTTGAGACCGGCCGCTGCAGCTTCTTGAACCATATTGTCGTAACCGCTCCAGCGGTATTTGGGATCGGCGGGATCGGCGGGCTGGAACCCACTGGGTTGCTTGGCGCCCGATGGGGCGACGGTGGACCAGTACATCCGGATTTGGACGTACTTCGCGCCGGCCGCGCGGATGCGCTCGAACTGCGTCACGTAACCGGCCGAGGGGAGCTTGTCGTCGAAACCGACTCCGGTCTCCAGCGCACCCGAAGGCGCCTTGATCGTCGCCACCTTCCGTGCCCCTGAGGCACTGGCCGTCAAAACGACCGTCGCGGCGAGGAGGATGAGACTTCCTCGAACAACCTGGCGCATGGTCGTCCAGGGTACAGGAGCCCCTAGAGACGTCGCGATCCCGGACGGGCATCCCGACGTAAAAAGCGCATAAAACCCGCACGTACCGCGCGCCGCGAGCGGGTGGGCCGCCCTGCCGGCCTGTTGTATCGATGCGCGACATGACGGGAGCGACTCGGGACGCTCCATCACCTGAGTGCCCTATGTTTCTCGGTTGGAAGTCGCCCTGCCTCCGAGCGCGAGCCGGACCTCCGGCGGTAAAGATGGAGCCAGGCGGATTCGAACTGGGCGACTTCTCGGTTTCTCAGCGGTCTCAGGCGAATCCGGGAGGCCAGTCGCGCCTGGCCGTTCGGATTCGCCGGCCGAGGAAGCGAGAATGGGCGGTTCCGGTCTCGAACCAGCGACCTCCTGCTTGTAAGGCGGGTCGTGAGAACAGACCAGAGAGCGTCGTAAACCCCATAGTTGAGCGGAAACCGGCGCCATCGGTCTGCTCGGGCGTCGGTCGCAAATACCCGCCATTTACGGGTAATTGGAGGCGATTTGGGCACAGGTTCCGGGTTTGTGCCCAAACAACACGATGGAAGCTCGCCCCTCACGGCTCATCCGCGCGCGAGAATGTGATCATGCGCGTGCTCGTGGTGGAGGATGAGATCAAGATGGCCGAGCTGCTCGCGCGCGGCCTGCGCGAGGAGGGTCACGCCGTCGACGTTGCCGGACGCGGCGAGGATGCGCTCTGGATGGTGCGGGCGACCCCGTACGACATCGTGATCCTCGACATCATGCTGCCCGGCCTGGACGGGCTTGAGACCTGCCGGCAAATGCGCGCGAGCGAGGTATGGACTCCGGTGCTGATCCTGACCGCGCGCGACGCGGTCTCCGACCGAGTGGCCGGTCTCGACACCGGTGCGGATGACTACCTCGTCAAGCCGTTCTCGTTCTCGGAGCTCGTTGCACGCCTGCGCGCGCTCACGCGGCGGGCGCCACAGGAGCGGCCGGTCACGCTCCAAGTCGGCGACCTGCGCCTAGATCCGGCGGCCCACCGCGCCTGGTGCGGCGACGTGGAGCTCGATCTTTCGGCACGCGAGTTCGCGCTGCTAGAGCTCCTCATGCGTCGACCGGGGCAGACGCTAAGCCGCGTTCAGCTGCTCGAAGGCGTCTGGGATATGGCGTTCGAGGCGCGCTCCAACGTCGTCGACGTCTACATCCGCTACCTGCGTGAGAAGGTCGACCGGCCGTTCGGGCGTGACTCGATCCAGACGGTGCGCCACGTCGGCTACCGGCTGCGCGAGGACGGCTGATGAGACACCGCTTGCGATGCCGTCCTCAGGCGGCACGGATTGCGTCCGTGCTTTCACCTGAAATGTCCGGTTGCCAGAACAGCGATCGGGAGCTGAGGCCGTGAGCCGTCTGCCGTTGCGGTTGCGGCTGACGCTCGTCTTCGCGACGGTGATGGCCGTCGTTCTGGTGGCGATGGCGGTGTTCGTGTACGTGCGGGTCGGCCACGCTCTTGCCTCCTCGATCGACCAGGGCCTACGCTTGCAGGCCAGGGAGACCGGTCGCGACGTGAGCCTAACCGGCAGCTTGATCGACCCGGACACGGCTACCGGAGCCCGGCTCGCTCAGCTCCTCTATGCCAACGGCACGGTGCTGCGCTCGACGCCGCCGGGACTGCCGCCGCTCCTCTCCGCTGCCGCCGCCGTCCGGGTCACAGCCGGGGCGGATCTCGTAAACACGACGCAGGTCGCCGGCCGTGCGGGCGACTGGCGTCTGCTTGCCGTTCCCGTGACGGTCGGCGACCAGCCGCGCGCGCTCGTCTTGCTCGCCTCGCTAACGGCGCGCGAGGAGACTCTGCACCGGCTGTTCGTGGAGTTCTCCGTCGCCGGTCCGATCGCTCTCCTGCTCGCCGCGCTCGCGGGCTATGGTCTCGCTGCCGCGGCGCTACGCCCGGTGGAGTCGATGCGCCACCGCGCCGCCGCGATCAGCGCCTCAACCCCCGGTCGCCGGTTGCCCGTGCCCGCAGCCCGGGACGAGATCGCGCGCCTGGCCGAGACGCTAAACAGGATGCTCGACCGGCTCCAATCGGCCTTCGAGCACGAGCGTCGCTTCGTGGCCGACGCGAGCCACGAGCTACGCACACCGCTGGCGCTGCTGCGCATCGAGCTCGAGGTTGCGCTGCGGCGACCGCGCACCCGCGAGGAGCTCGAGGATGCGCTCCGCTCCGCGGTCGAGGAGACCGAGCGGCTAACCCGCCTGACCGAGGATCTCCTGCTCATCGCCCGTTCCGAGCAGGGTCACCTGCCGATCCAGTCCGAGCCGGTGCTCGCAACCGAACTCCTGAGCCGTGTCGCGGCGCGGTTCGCCGGTCGGGCGCGGGAGCTCGGGCGCGAGATCGTCGTCGCCGGCGAGAAAGAACTCGTCGTCAGCGTCGACGCAAGCCAACTCGAGCAGGCGCTTGGCAACCTCGTCGACAACGCGCTCGTGCACGGCGCAGGCCCGATCGAGCTGTCCGCCCATACGCATGGGGCTCTCGTCGGGCTCCATGTTCACGACGAAGGCCCGGGGTTCCCACAGCAGTTCGAAGCACGGGCATTCGACCGTTTCAGCCGCGCCGACGACGCACGCAGCCGCGGCGGCTCAGGTCTCGGCCTATCGATCGTCGACCTGATCGCACGGGCCCACGGTGGCGCAGCGCACGTAGCGAGCCGTGTGGGCGCGGGCACCGATGTCTGGATCGCCGTGCCAGCTGCAATTCCAACGGCCAGCCAGCTTTAACATTCCTCTTAGAGCGCTCTCATTGGCATCTCATCTCGAGCTGCTGCACTGAGAGCCATGATCGATCCCGAAGTACGCGCACGCGCCAAGATCCGGACGGCCGGGCTGCGACGACTCAAGCGGGTGACGAGGATCGCCACGCTTTCGACCGCGGCGCTCGCGGCTCTCTTCTCTGCGGTTGCCGCACGCTCGACGCCCGGCCACAAGAGCGTGCGCCCGGTTCACGTCGCGGTTCACTCTTCGACTATTCACTCTTCGACCCCGCCGCCACCGGCCTTGCCCAGCGAGTCGGGTTCCGCATCGGCCTCGCCGCTCGCTCCGAGTCAGGCGCCTGCGCCGACTCAACAGCCGCCCGTCGTCGTTTCGGGAGGATCGTGAACTTAGCCTCCGCCGCCTTCCCGGCGCTTGGCTCGACCGCCTCGATCTGCGTGACTGAGCCGGCCGCGCTCGAAGACGCGCGCGGCGTACTCGAAGACGTACTCGCCGACATCGACCGGGCCTGTAGCCGCTTTCGCGACGACGCGGAGCTCGTGCGGCTGAACGCCGCCGCGGGTGCGACTGTGCGGGTGGGAGAAACTCTGTTCGAGGCGATCACGGTCGCGCTACGCGCGGCCGGGCTCACCGACGGAATTGTCGAACCGACAGTCGGGCGGGCGCTGCGTCTGGCCGGCTACGACCGCGACTTCGAGCTCGTCCGCGACCGCGACGGCGCGATTTTCCGCGCCAGCTTCGCCTCCGTCCCGGGCTGGCGGCACGTGCGCCTCGACGCGACTGCTCACACCGTTACCGTCCCGCCCGGCGTCGAGCTTGACCTCGGCGCGACCGCGAAGGCGCTCGCAGCCGACCGCGCCGCGGCCGCGGCGGCCGCGGCGACCGGCAGTGGCGTACTCGTCTCACTCGGCGGCGACGTTTCGGTCGCCGGCCCCTCGCCCCTCGGGGGCTGGTCGATTCGCCTCGCCGACGACCACGCGGCTCCGCTCGACGGGCCCGGGCCGTCGGTGGCAATTCATGAAGGCGGTCTCGCGACCTCGGGAACTGCTGTCAGGCGCTGGCGCGCCGGCGCACCGGAGCTCCACCACATCATCGACCCGCGCAGCGGTCGACCCGCCGCGACGCCGTGGCGAACGGTGACCGTCGCGGCCGGCTCCTGCGTCGATGCGAACATCGCAAGCACCGCCGCCGTAATCCTCGGCGACGAGGCGCCCGCGTGGCTGTCGGCGCGCGGGCTTTCGGCGCGCCTCGTCCACACTTCGGGCCACGCAAGCGGCGCCGGGGGCTGGCCCGCGCAGGCCGCGTAACGATGCTTCTCGCGGCGAGCAATGGAAAGGAACTCTGGTTTCTCACGCGCGGAACGGGCGTCGTTGCGCTGCTCCTGCTCACCGGCGGGATCGTTTCTGGCGTAGCTGGCTCGACGCGCTGGAGCCGCGAGCACTGGCCGCGCTTCCTCGTCACCGGCCTCCATCGTAACCTCACGCTGCTCTCGATCCTCTTCGTCGCCGTACACGTCGTCACGGCCGTGCTTGACGGCTTCGCGCCGATCGGGCTGCTCGACGCTGTCGTTCCCTTCCGCTCGCCCTACCGCCCCGTGTGGCTCGGTCTCGGCGCCGTTGCATTCGACCTACTGCTTGCGCTTGTCGTAACGAGCCTGCTGCGGGCCCGCATCGGCTTCAAAGGGTGGCGCGTGGTGCACTGGTTCGCCTACATCTCCTGGCCGATTGCTCTCATGCACACGCTCGGGACCGGAAGCGACGCCCGCTCGAGCTGGTTGCAGCTCCTCTCGATCGGCTGCACCGGCGCGGTCGGCGCGGCCGTGCTCTGGCGGGTCTGGGCGACGCGCGACGGCGCGGCTTGGGTGCGCGCCGGCGCCGGTCTTGCAGCGTTCACGGTACCGCTAGCTCTGCTCGTCTGGGCGAACAGCGGCCCGCTGAGCCGCGGTTGGGCGGCCCGTGCGGGCACCCCGGCGCGGTTGCTCAGAACAGGCGTCGTGACGACGGGCAGCAAGACGCCGCAAACGACCACCGCGGAGCCCCCGTTACCGACGGGCGTCTTCAGCGCGCCGCTTCGCGGCCGGATCGTGGACAACGCTCAGCGCGACGGGCTGGTCGTGGTCACGATCGACGCTACCGCGCACGGTGTCTTCACTGGGCGTGTGCACGTCGCTTTGCGCGGTGTTCCGATCGCGGGCGGCGGCGTAAATATGGCCGACGACGTGGTCGGTCTCCTTCCGGCCGGCTCGGGCTCGTGGTACTCGGGCAGCGTCGTCGGACTGCAAGGCCAGCGCATCCTGACGCAGGTTAAAACCGGGAACGGAGCGACGCGCCGCTTCCTACTCGACCTCCAGATCGACCCCAACGCCGGAACAGTCAGCGGAACGATCCACGGCGTCGCGGGTCGAGGATAGAGCGAATGAGCAGCTCAACCGAGCTCGCCCCGCCCACCGCGGCTGCCGCCGAGCTGCCGCGACTCCTCGCCGGCGCGCTCGCCGATCGCCCGCTGTCACTTGAGGAGCACTTCGACCGCTACGGGGCCGACCGCCAGACCGCCGGCCGTTCTCGTTCCGGAGAGTTGATCGAGCTCGTGGCTGCGGCGGGGCTCACCGGCCGTGGCGGCGCCGGTTTCGCCACGGCTCGCAAGCTGCGCGCGGTCGCCGATGCGCACGCGCGCCCGGTCGTCGTCGGGAACGGCGTCGAGGGCGAGCCGGTGAGCGACAAGGACAAGGCGCTTCTGCGCCATACGCCCCACCTCGTCCTCGATGGAGTCGCGCTCGCAGCCGGCGCGGTCGGCGCACGCACGGCGATCGTCGCGCTTGCGGCGGGCGCCACCCACGAGATCGCGGTCATGAGGGCGGCGCTGGCCGAGCGCGAGCGCCACGGCATCGACCGGATCCAGATCCGGGTGGCCCGCGTGCCGGACGGGTTCGTTGCCGGCGAGGAGACGGCGATCATCCACTCGCTCAACGGCGGCCCGGCCACGCCCACCCTCACGCCGCCACGACCGTTCGAACGCGGCGTCGGGGGCGCGCCGACGCTAGTCCAGAACATCGAGACGCTCGCCCATTTGGCGCTCATCTCCCGCTTCGGCCCGCGCTGGTTCCGCTCGATCGGGACCGCTGCGGAGCCGGGCAGCGCGCTCGTCACAGTCGGCGGTGCCGTCGCTCGCCCCGGTGTGTACGAGGTGCCGCTCGGCCTGCCGGTCGCCGACCTACTCGCTTGGGCCGTCGGGCCGCCCGAGTCGCTCACGGCGCTTCTGGTTGGTGGCTACTTCGGCACCTGGGTCGCGGCGGAGCAGGCGCTTCGCCTCAGGCTGATCGACGCCGACCTCGCTTCGGCGGGCGCCTCGCTCGGCGCGCGCGCCATCTTCGCGCTGCCGCGGAGCGCCTGCGGCCTCGTCGAGAGTGCGCACGTCATCCGCTATCTGGCTGACGAGAGCGCAGGCCAGTGTGGCCCATGCGTACACGGACTCGACGCAATAGCGGGCGCCTTCGAACGCCTCGCTCGCGGCGGCCGGGATGCCGCCGGCGCGCCTGCCCAACTGAAGCGCTGGCTAGGACAGGTGAAGGGTCGCGGCGCCTGCCGCCATCCCGACGGCGCCGCGCGCCTGGTCGAGAGCGCGCTGCGCGTCTTCGGCGCCGAGGTAGAGCTCCACGCGCGCGGCCGCTGCCAGGGTACGCGCCGCGCTCCGCTCCCGCTCGGGAGGGCGCGATGAGCGAGACCGTCCGCGTCAACCCGATTGCCTGCGACGCTCACGGGCTCTGCGCCGAGCTGTTCCCAGAGTGGATCTCGCTCGACGATTGGGGCTACCCGATCGTGCGACCGGGCCCAGTCCCACGCGAGCTGAAGGAGCACGCCCGTCGCGCAGTCGATGCGTGCCCAGTGCTCGCATTAAGACTCGTGCAGGCTGCCAAGCAGAGCCGTGCGCGAGTTTCGGAGTAGCCGCGACCGAGCGGCGCTGCTTAATTATTGCCGCCTGGAGAGGACAGTCGATCGATTGAACCGGCCGCCGCAGCCGACCTGCGCGGCTGCGGCTCACCAAACGCCATCCCCCGACCCGTCCGCCTCGAACACTGACCACAACCACGGCCAACCGAGTGCGCATCTAGGAGCAGACGAGGCACCCGCGACGAAGTCGCGCAGACTCGTATACAGAGGTAATACCGCGAAAAGTCTTCGCTGGCCTTGCCGGCGGACTTTTCGCGGAGAAGTGGGCGGTGCCGGTCTCGAACCAGCGACCTCCTGCTTGTAAGGCAGGCGCTCTCCCAGCTGAGCTAACCGCCCGCGCTCAAAGTGTTTCACATCTCGTCTGCGCACTTCGAACGCTGCGTTTTCGTGGCATGTCAGTCAACGCGACGGGTCATCCCGAATCCGCTCCCCGCGCGTAGCGCGGGAGGCGACTCTCGTCGGGATTGATCGCGTAATGGAACGGGCCAGGACGAGGTTGCCAGGAGGGCGGAGCCTTTCAGTGGTGTGGTCCTGAGCCGAAGCGGGAACAACTGGCCCACTAATAGGCTGGACCGAGGTAGGCCGGAGGCGAAGACTCGTCATGCTTCTCAAGCTCTATCCCCATTCATGGCTGCTGATCGAGCGAGGGCAGCAGCGGGTCTATGTCGATCCCGCCTACCTGGAGCATTTCTTCGCGGGTGACGCTCGCCGGATCGAGTACTCGCGTGGCCCGGCCGGCGTGGACGGGTTGCCCGAGCCGCTCGAGAAGGGGAATCTGATCCTGATCACACACGGGGACGCCGACCACATGAACCCACTCACGATCGAGCGCCTACGAGACGAGCGAACGCAGGTGTTCGCTCCGCCCGCTTGCGCTCGCGCGCTCGGATCCTTCGCGAGCCCGGTCAGCGAAGGCGACGAGTTGAGCCTCGGTGACATCGGTGTCGAAGTCGTGCCCGCCTACAACACGCCCGAGGGGCGTTCGACCAGCAAGCATCACGTTCGTGGCGAAAGCGTCGGTTACGTGATCGATATCGGCGGCAGGCGCATTTACCATGCCGGCGACACCGATCTGATTCCCGAGATGAGCGGGCTCGAGAAACCAGACGTCGCCTTCCTTCCCATCGGAGGGACGTACACGATGGACATCGACGAGGCAGTCGAGGCGGCATTGGTTATTGGCCCCGAGCTGGCTATTCCGATGCACACGCGACTGGAGGCCGATCCGGCCGAGTTCGCGCGCAAGCTGAAGGAGCGTGACGCCGGCATCCGTGTGCTTGCACCGGAGAGCGGCGAGGGGATCGAGCTGGCGGAGCGAAGTGGTATCTCGAGCAATAGCGGATGAATATTGAGGCGGGTTTGGCTGCGATCTGCAATCGACGCGGGTTTGTCTATCGACGCGAAGAGTCGCGTCTCGTGTCGGTAAGCCGGCTTGCCGATAAGGCAGAAGAACGAGACCATGAACGAGCCTGATCTACGGTCGGCGTACAGCGACGCCTTGTGGACGTATATCGCCGAAGCGAGCGAGGAAGCGCTCGCACGCGCTCGCGAATTTGGAAAGATCAGCCTGGAGGCCGGCCTCGACTCGTCGGACATCGCCGCCGCGCACTTCGAGGCGCTACGAGACGGCGAATCGCCGGCGGACGTCCGCCGCGAGCTCGTGAGCGATCGCGCCCCCCGCTTTCTCATCGAGGCGCTGCGGCCCTTCTCGAACGCTCGGCACCGGCTCGAGCAGATGAATCTGGAGTTGGGCGAGATGAACGACGCGCTGATCGAACACACCAGAGATCTCGAGATCGCCAATGGCGAGCTCGAGACCTTCAGCTACTCGATTTCGCACGACCTGCGAACCTCGCTGCAAGCCGTGTTGGGGTTCGCGCAGACGCTTACCGCCCGCTACTCACAGGATCTTCCGCCCGAGGCTCAGCACCACATCGAGATGATCATCAAGGGCGCGCGGGGGATGAACGAGCTGGTCAACGATCTACTCGCGCTGGCCCAGGCGAATCGTCTACCGCTCGATCTCGAATCGGTTGATCTCGGCCTACTGGCCCGCGAAGCTATCGGCGAGCTGGAGCAGCAGCTCACGGACTCCGACGTCGATTTGACGATCGGCGAGCTTCCCGTTGTCGCCGCCGATCGCGGCTTGCTCAAGCGGGTGTTCGTGAATCTCATCTCAAATGCGATCAAGTTCTCGCGCGGGGCGGAGCCGCGGGCTCGGGTCGAGATCGGTTCCTCCCGGCGGAGCAAGGGGCAGGTTCTGTTTGTTCGAGACAACGGAGTCGGATTCGACATGGGTCAGTCCGGGCGGCTGTTCAAGGCATTCCAGCGCTTGCACGGCGGCGCCGACTTCGAGGGGACCGGCGTGGGCCTGGCGCTCGTTGCACGAATCGTCGAACGGCACGGAGGTCGCGTTTGGGCCGAGTCGGAGCCCGGGAAGGGCGCGACCTTCTATTTCACGCTCGCCGCCGAAGGAGCCGGAAGCGCCTCGGACCGGGGCGACGGCTCGGATGGTTCGGGCTGCGAGAAAACGGCGTCAGGCGGATAGGACTCGCAGCGCCGCTCGAATGGCGGCCGGGCGCGGGAGCGCCGGTAGGAATGCGATGTAGCGCGGACGCCACTCGCTGGGCTCGAAGCGCGCCTGGTAGCGCGCCATCGCGCCGAACCCGTAGTGATGATCGACTCGGTGTATCGCGCGCGCCACCACGCGGCCGATCCATCGCGCACGCCGGTCGAGTTGCTCTTCGAACCCTCGCATCGGGGCCATGGCGAACGCGGCTCCCTGGGCGCCGTCGGCCTGCAGCCGCGCCAGCGCGGTGGCGATCAGTAGCTCGGTCGCTCCGTTGACGGCATCCGGCGCCCGGAAAGAATCCTCCAGATACCAGCCGCCGGCCGCAGGAAGGTAGGCGCAGGCGAGAGCGGCTTCGGCTCTTCCGTTGCGACGGGCGAGGAAGACACGCTTGAGACGCGCCTGCTCGAACGGCGAGGTGCGTAGGAAGGAGTTCGACTCGGGCTTCTTCAGGGCTGCGCGCCAGCGCGAGAGCACGTCCAGCACCTCGCTCTCGAAGCGGATGTCTCTCGTCTCGCCCGGCCGGTACTCCGCGATCTCGACGCCCATCCGCTGGGCGTGATTTGCCGCCCAGCGGTACTTCTTGCCGCGGTTACCGCGAGGCGTGTGCCAGCTGGCGAAGTCGAACCAGGGCTCCTCCCCGATTTTCAGAGCCGAAAAGCCGATCTCGATTGCCGTTCGCGCCGTCCGCTCGGAGACGGCCAGCAGGCAGACGGAACGGTGCTCGGCGCGCATGGCCTGCGCGAAGGCGCCGAGCAGCCCGGGCAGCTCCGAATCCGAGCAGAGCGGGTCCGTCCAGACGACGGCTGCTCGCCGCGACTCGAGGTAGCAAACAACTCCCTCGCCAAGCGAAAAGATTCGCCACGGTGCGTCGTAGCGCAGCAGGAAGGAGAGCGGCTCGGTGCCGAAGCGGTCGAGCTTGGTGAGGAAGGCCGCGCCGTTGGCTCTCGCATCCGGAGGATCTTCGATTAGGACGCTTCTCATTTGCGCTTCCTCGGTGACTGAAACCTGTTTGACAATAACGCGATCTCAGAGCTCCGAACCGGCCGATGTCCGACCGCCTGGTGCATTTTCCCGCCCGCGCCGAACCTCAACCGACTGGCGGCTAGCCGCGCCCGGGAACCAGGCTCAGCTCCGCATCGCCCGATTCGATCAGCCTGAGGATCGCCTCGGCGACCTTCTCGGGCGGATCGGCGGGCGGGATGCCGGGCGGCGGGCCGGCCGTGGAGTGCTCGTCGGCGCCGATGGCGTTTTTCTCCAAGTCGGTTTCCGTGATGTACGGGTAGATCAGCGAGACGGCGATGCCGTCGGGGGCGAGCTCCTCGCGCGCGACCAGAGAAAGGTGGTTCAGAGCAGCCTTGCTCGAGGAGTAGCCGGCCGAGCCGGTGAGAATCATCTTGGTCGTTCCCGAGCTGACGTTGATTATCGAGCCCGAGCCCTGGCGGCGCATGATCGGGATCACGGCTTGCATGGCCCGAAGCGCCCCGATCAGGTTGAGCTCGAGAATCGACCGGAAGTCGCCTGAGTCGATCGCTTCGACGGGGGCGTTGAAGTCCTGGCCGGCGTTGTTCACCAGGCAGTCGACGCGGCCGAGCTGCTCGACCGTGCGCTCGACCAACGCGCGGATGCTCTGCGCCTCGCGCATGTCGGTCTTGACCGCGAGGGCGCCCGGGATCTCCGCCGCGGCGCAGCGCAGCGCGCTCTCATTCCGCGCCGCAAGAACTACCCGTCCGCCCCTGGAGCCGAGCAGTCGCGCCGTGGCAAGCCCGATTCCGCCGCTGGCGCCGGTGACGATGATCACCTTTCCATCGATCTTCATGCGCGCTCACTCCTCCGTACCGTTTGCTCACTGAAGTGTTTCCCTCACCGGACGGAGCGGAACCCGGCGGGCCTGGTACTCCCCGGCGCGGCTAGTGGCCCATCGGTCGCAGCGAGCCCGGACGGCCGGGTCGAGCTCCGTGCGAAGCCAGCACGCTGACTTGTTGCGGAACGGCCACCAGGAGCCAGGCCAGCGCAGGTGCAACGAGTGGCGTCACGCTGAGCATGTAGCGCGGCTCGCCGATCACGAGCAGCGAGTGAAAGGCGATCCAGAAGCCGACCAGAAGCGCCGCCAGGGCGGCGCCGGGAAGGCGCTTTCTCACGGCGGCCAGCAGTGCGATCCCGCCCAGGATCCAGTACGAGTAGTACCAGAGCTTGTACAGCCAGAGGTGATGCATCGAACCGTTGATCAGCGTCGACTCGGCGCCCGATACGTGGCGGACGTACCAGCCCGTGCGCGGGTTGTCTCCGCGCTGCGCGGTGAGATCGCTCTTGATCGGGCCTGGATTCCAGAGCATCAAGTGCTTGGCCTTGGTCGGTATCAGCGCCAGCCACTGGAGCGGATGGCCGGTCACGTAGGAGATCGACTCGTCGGTCAGGACGGAGTTCTGATGTGTCTCTGAGGAAATGCTGCCGATGGCCCACTTGTGGTCTCCGGGGGCGAATCCGCCGTTCGCTTTCGGGTTGGCGCCCATCCAGATCGTGTAGCCGCCGTTTGTCGAAAGCGCGGTGGTGTGCATGACGACTTCGTTTCGCACCAGCCAAGGCGCCAGCACTAAGCAGGAGGTGACGCCGAGCGCGAGCGCGCCTCGCCAGGACTCGCGGCGCGGCCGGCGCAGCAGCAGCCAGAGCGGCAAGACCAGCGGCAGGAAGAGCGCGGTCGAGCGAACGAGGATGGCGAAGCCGAGCAGCAATCCCGCAAGAGCGGCTCGACGCAGCGACGGCGAGCGGCCGTCGCGGGTCGAGAGGAGCAGGCAGACGCCGAGCAGCAGCGGGATGAACAGGTTCTCGGAGGCGCCGCGCATCGCGTACAGGGCCATGGTCGGTGCGAAGGCGACGAGCACACCGGCCACGACGCCGACGCGGCGCCCGCCGAGACGGCGGCCGAGCGCGTAGACGAGCGCCGTCGTCAGCACCCAGAGCACGAGGTTGGTGACCTTGACGACCACGAACGACGGTCCGGTAACTAAAAAGATGGCACCGAGAAAGGCCGGCCAGCCCACCGGGAAGAAGGCGGTCGGATGACCTAAGATCGAGTATCCATGTCCCGCGGCGATCGACTTGGCGCCGAGGTAATAGAAGAACGAGTCGCTCGAGGGGCCCGCATGAGTAAGCAAGACCCAGGGCAACCTGGCCACCAGGCTGAGAGCTGCGAGGAGGGCGATGTCTGTTAGCCAGGAGCGTCGGATGAACTGGTGTTAACCGATCCCGCCGATTCCTACCTCGCTCGGCTGGATCTCCCGGGTGCGAGGGCCGCTGTGCGGCGCGCTCCCTCGACCAGAAGCCAGGCCAGCGCAGGCGCGACGAGCGGCGTCACGCTGAGCATGTAGCGCGGCTCGCCGTGTATCAGGAGGACGTGGAAGAGAATCCAGAAGGCGATCAGAAGCGAGGCTATCTCCGCGGTCGGGCGGCGGCGCCAGGTGGCCAGCAGCAGGGCCACGGCGCCGAGCACCCAGTAGAGGTAGTGCCAGAGCTCGAACGCCCACGTTCTCTTCAGAGCTCCGCCGAGAAGGGTTCGCTCGGCCGAGTCGAGCTTTCGGGTGGATGTGCTGGCGGGGTGGGGGACGCGTGGATCGAGCCCCGTCTGCTCCAGCTCGGCGCTCAGAACCGGATAGGTCGTCCAGCCCATCAGCCGCGTGAACTTGGGGGGTATGAGCTCCAACCAGCGACCGGGATGATCGACGTAATAGTCGAGCGCGTCCCTGGTCAGGGTCGAGTTCTGCTTCACCTCGGCGGCCGCGCTGCCGATCGCCCACTCGTTCTTGCCGTAGGGGATCCAGCCCCCGGTCGCCTTCGGGTTGGCGCCGAGCCAGAGAGTGACGCCGCCGTTGGTGGAGAGCGAGGAGGTGTGCATGACCAGCTCGTTTCGCACCACCCAAGGCGCCAGTACCAGGCAGGAGCTGACACCGAGCACCAGCGCGGCTCGCCAGGACTCGCGGCGCGGATAGCGCCAGAGCAGCCAGAGAGGCAGGATCAGGATCAGCGCCTCGGCCGTCGAGCGCACCAGGATGGAAGCGCCCAGAAACACGCCCGCGAGCGCGGCATTCCGAAGCCTGGGCGTCTCGCGTCGCGCGGTCAGTAGGAGGCACACGGCGAGTAGAAGCGGGATGAAGAGCGCCTCGGAGTACGCTCGCATCACGAAGACCGCCATCGTGGGCGCCAGTGCGACGAGGATGCCCGCCACGACGCCCACGGCGCGACCGCCCAGACGCCGTCCGAGCGCGTACACGAGCGCCGTCGTCACGGCCCAGAGAACGAGATTGAGGATTTCGATCGCGAGCATCGAGGGGCCGGTGAAGGTGAACAGGCCGGCAAGGAACGCGGGCCAGCCAACCGGGAAGAAGGCGGTCGGATGACCGAGGATCCGGTAGCCGTGACCCTCTGCTATCGAGCGGGCGCTCAGGTAATAAAAACGCGTGTCCCCGGTCGGCACCGGGTGAACGATCAGCACCCACGGCAAGCGGACGAGCACGCTCAGAGCCATCACCGCGAACAGGTCGATCAGCCAGGCGCGGCGAGTCGCGAGCGCCGAGGCCGGCCTTCGACTCGCGGGACGAGGCGGTGGGCTCGGGTTGGCGCCGTCGCTCTCCGGTCGCCCCGGTGATAGCGCATCCGAGCTTTGACGCGCGCTGCGGTCGGGCATTCGAAAAGCCTATCCGCTGGGTCAGCGCTCACCCGGCTCAGCCGATCGGCGGCCGGCGCCGCTAGCAAGTGCCTGTACGTTGCAGTATTTGTATAATGCAGCTATATGGGCGCTGCCAAGAACGACTCGCGCATAATCGACGGCCAGGCCGATGAGCTTGTGGGCTACTGGCTCGAGCTCGGTCGCCGGATCATGAGCAGAAAGCTCGCCTCGTCGCTGTATCCGGAGTTGAAGGACAAGTATTCGCGCGGCCAGGTGCACGCGCTCGTGCTGCTTGCCGAGGCCGGAGAGCCGAAGATCAGCGAGCTGGCCGCCGTGCTCAGCCTCGACGAGAGCACCGTGACGCGGCTCGTCGACAAGCTGGAAGCCGCCGGCCTAGCCGAACGCCGCCGCTCTACCAGCGACCGACGCTCCACGAGCGTCGTCATCACTGCCGAGGGGCGCAAGATCGTGACCTGCGCACGTGAGCACCAGCGCGTACTTCTGGCCGAGGTGCTGGGTGCGCTCGATCCCGATGAGCGAACCGAGTTCATTCGCCTGACCGCGAAGGCGGCCGAGGCGATGAGACTGCGCGTCCCCTAAGGACTGAGCCTGTGAACGAGCAAATCCATTTCACCCATCGTCAGATCATGGTCGTCTATAGCGGGCTGATGCTCGGCATGCTCCTGGCCTCGCTCGACCAGACGATCGTCTCGACGGCGTTGCCGACGATCGTCGGCGACCTCGGCGGTCTCAACCACTACACCTGGGTGGTCATCGCCTACATCCTCACCTCGACCATCTCGATGCCGTTGTACGGGAAGCTGGGCGATCTGTACGGACGCAAGCGCCTGTTTCAGTTTGCGATCGTAATCTTTC
>Ga0209014_10001173_pt1 | contig 15488 bp, 14 predicted proteins | sample BarGraNGADG00212_FD_184491 | JGI IMG/M metagenome (GOLD analysis project Ga0209014, IMG submission 184491) | Arctic peat soil microbial communities from Barrow, Alaska - Barrow Graham LP Ref core NGADG0002-212 (SPAdes) (version 2) | ecosystem: Environmental > Terrestrial > Soil > Wetlands >...
GGTTCCCGCGTTTTTCAAGATCTGGGCCTGATATTGCCTGAACTCTTCGGAGAGGGCCTCCTTGAACGCCACCGCCTTGGCGGCGATGATGTGCATCAGGGGGCCGCCCTGCATCCCGGGGAAGATCTTCTCGTCCAGGGCCTGGGCGTACTCCTTCTTGCAAAGGATGAGTCCGCCGCGGGGGCCCCGCAGGGTCTTGTGGGTGGTCATCGTGATGAACTCACAGCAGGGCACCGGCGACGGATGGAGACCGGCGGCAACGAGGCCGCCGATGTGGGCGATGTCGGCGAGGATCAGCGCCCCGACCTCATCGGCGATGACCCGGAACTTCTCATAATCGATGATCCGGGGGTAGGCGCTGGCGCCGACGACGATGATCTTCGGGCGGTGCTTCTTTGCGAGGGTTTCGACCTCGTTGAAATCGATGGTTTCCGTCTTCCGGTCCACGCCGTAGAAGACACCGCGGTAGAACTTCCCCGAGAAACTGGCCGGACTCCCGTGCGAAAGATGACCCCCATGGGAGAGGTTCATCCCGAGGATCGTGTCCCCCAGTTTCAGCACGGTGAAATAGACCGCCATATTGGCCTGAACGCCCGCGTGGGGCTGGACGTTGGCGTGTTCCGCCCCGAAGAGTTGCTTGCTCCGCTCAATGGCCAGTCGCTCCACGACGTCGACGAACTCGCATCCCCCGTAGTATCGCCGGCCCGGATAGCCCTCGGCATACTTGTTCGTCATGACGCTTCCCTGGGCCTCCAGGACGGCCTCGCTGACGAAGTTCTCCGAGGCGATCATCTCCAGCTTTCCCGCCTGCCGCCGGGTTTCCTGGCGGATCGCCTCCGCGACCTCCGGGTCGGCCTGCATCAGATAAGACATGAGTTCCTTTACCTCCCGTTTTCACCAACCGAGGGCGATAATGGGGACACGATTCGGCATCATGTCCCCGTGTGCCGCGATTTGCATGTTATTCATATCTACTCAGGTCTTTAGGCTGAAGGCTGAAGTGTCCTGACAGTCCCCCACCTGCAGTTTATCTGCCTGAGTCGTTGCTGATTTCGTTCAATTTCAAATCGATCTCGCGGATCTTGTCGAGACGCCTCTGATGGCGCCCCCCTTCGAACGGGGTCGAGAGCCAAGTCCGGACGATCTTTCTCGCCGTCTCCGGATCCGTTTTTCTTCCCGCGAGAACCAGAATGTTGGCATCGTTGTGCATCCGGCTTAGTCTCGCCGTCTCCTCGTCGAGGCAGAGGGCGGCCCGGACGCGGGGGAAGCGGTTGGCGACGATGGACATTCCCACGCCGGAACCGCAGATTAGAATCCCTCTCTGGAAAAGGCCGGCGGAAACCGCTCCGGCCGCCTTTGCGCCGAAATCGGGGTAATCCGCAGCCCGGTCGCTGTCCGTTCCCACGTCGGTGACGGCGAACCCCATCTCCGCAAGGAAGGGTTTAAGCGACTCTTTCAGCGAAAAGCCCCCATGGTCCGCGCCGATGATGATTTTCTCTGCCGTCATTCCTATCCCTCAAATTTCCGGAGGATCAGGACGGCATTCACCCCGCCGAAGCCGAAGGTGTTGGACATCGCCGTCCGGATCTCCTTCTTCCTCGCCTGATGGGGGACGTAGTCCAGGTCACAGGCGGGGTCCGGATGGTCCAGGTTGATCGTTGGGGGAAGCACCCCCTCGCCGATCGCCTTCAGGCAGAGGATCGCCTCCAGGCCGCCTGCCGCTCCGAGGAGGTGGCCCGTCATCGATTTGGTCGAACTGACGGCAAGCCGTTTGGCATGTTCCCCGAAGACCGTCTTGATGGCCTCCGTCTCGCAGGCGTCGTTCAGGGGCGTGGCGGTCCCGTGGGCGTTGATGTAGTCGATTCCCGAGGCGTCCATCCCTGCATCCTTCAGGGCGGCCTTCATGCAGCGAGCGGCGCCTTCGTGCCCCGGCGGCGGGGCGGCCATGTGAAAGGCGTCGCTTGTGACGCCATAGCCGGCGAGTTCGCCCTGGATCCGGGCGCCCCGCTCCAGCGCATGCGGCAGGGCCTCGAGGATGACGATCCCTGAACCCTCGCTGATCACGAAGCCGTCGCGGTCGCGGTCGAAAGGGCGGCTTGCCTTTTGGGGTTCGTCGTTGCGCCGGGAGAGCGCCCGCATCGCATTGAATCCGGCGACGCAGAGGGGGGTAACCGCCGCGTCCACCCCTCCGGCGATCATGACATCGGCGTAGCCGTCGGCGATGATCCGGGCGGCGTCCCCGATGGCGCAGGCGCCCGAAGCACAGGCCGTCACGGTGCAGTTGATCGGCCCTTTTGCCCGGAATCGAATCGAGACATGGCCGGCGGCGAGGTTGGCCAGGACGGCCGGAATGGTGAAGGGGGACATCTTTCGGGGACCCCCCTGGAAGATCGCCTCTTTTTCCTTCTCAAGCGTGGCCAGCCCACCGATGGCGGAGCCGATGATCACGCCGGTCCGTTCCGCCCCTTCCTCTTCGATGATCAGCCCGGCATCGGCCGTGGCCATTTCGGCGGCGGCCAGGGCGTAGATGATGAAATCATCGACACGCCGCAGCTCTTTCTTGTTTACGTACCGGAGCGGGTCGAACCGCTTGACCTCGCCGGCGATCTTCGTCTCGAAGGCCGTGCAGTCAAAGCGGGTGATGGGCGCGACACCGGATCTTCCGTGGCAGATCCCTTCCCAGGTCTCTGCGACGGTATTGCCGAGCGGTGTGACGGCACCCATGCCTGTTATAACCACCCTTCTTTTCAACAGTTCCCCCCTTTGTGCCGCGTCGGATTGCCGGCCGGCGACGGAGCTTTCGCGGCGGACGGCACAGGTTGACGGGCCTGAGTTTGTCGAAGGCTACTCATGCCATGCGACGCCCTTGTTCCGGAGGTAATCCAGGACATCCTTGATCGAGCGGATCTGCTGGAGTTCGTTGTCGGCGATCTGAATGTCGAAGGTTTCCTCCATCTCCATGATCAGTTCGACGAGGTCGAGGGAATCGGCCCCCAGATCGTCGATAAACGAGGCCTCGGGAACGCACTCCTCCCGTGTAACATCCAATTGCTCCACGATAATGCCGATGACTTTTTCTTCCAGTGTCATGAAAACTCCCTCCTTACAGAATAACCCCTGTCGCGGCAGGGATCCGAATACATTTTCCGATGCATGGGTTTATTCTCCCGCTCCGGAATCACGATATCAACAATTTTTTTCGGGTACATCACCATTCAACGCCGCCGCGGTCATCTCCAGCGACGCCTCGTCTTCAACGTTGAGGAGACGGAACCGCCGGTCGATCCGCCGGATCAGTCCGGAAAGGATCCTTTTGGGGCCGATCTCCACGATGGTGTCGACGCCCATCTCTGCCATCCTTGCGATCGTTTCCCGCCACCGGACGGGGGAGGTGATCTGGCGGACGAGGAGCTCCTGCGTCCGTTTCCTCGAGTGGAGGAGCAAGGGGTCGCAGTTGGGAATCACGGGGGGCTCGCAATCCCGGAACGCGATTTCTCCGAGAGCGGTCGCAAACCGTTCGGCCGCCCCGCGCAGGAGACGGCAGTGGCAGGGGACGCTGATCGGAAGAAGGACCGCCCGGACGCCCTCTCTGGTTCTCGCCGCCGCGATCACCTCCGAGACGGCCCCCGTGTGCCCGGAGATGACGATCTGGCCGGGGGCATTTTCGATGGAGACGGCCACGGCATGATCTTCAGCGTCGCGTTCACGGCACAACGCCTCCACCTCCTCCCGCGGGAGGCCGAGAATGGCCGCCATCGCGCCTTCGCCAACGGGAACGGCCTCCTGATGGAGCTGCGCCCTCCGGTGAACAACGGAAAGGCAATCGCGCAGGCCGACAGCGCCGGCCGCATGCAGGGCGGTATACTCCCCGAGACTGTGACCCGCCATGACAAAGGGTTTCACTGCAACCCGTTCGGAAAAGGCCCGCCAGGCAGCAATCTCCATCGTGAGGACGGCGATCTGCGTGTTTACCGTCAGATCGAGCAGCTCCTGAGGCCCCGTGAAACAAAGCGAAACCATGTCCGTACCGAGGACATTGCCGGCCTCGGCAAACAGATTTCTCACGCTCTGATGTCCGCGGTACAGGTCCTGACCCATCCCGGGGTGTTGCGAGCCCTGTCCCGGAAAGACAAGAGCGAATCTACCCATGGGTGTTCCCTCTTCCGGTGGTTCAGGATGCCTTTTCGATCGGGACGATCTCCCTGCCCCTGTAGGTGCCGCAGTTGGGGCAGACATGGTGGGGCAGCTTGGGCTCATGGCATTGCGGACATGCGGTGGCCGTGACCGGTGTCAGAAAATCGTGTGCCCTTCTCATGTTTTTTCTGGATTTGGAATGTCTCTTGATTGGATTTGCCATAACGTGTAACCCCTCTCTCCTTAAGGTTGAGCCTTGAATTGTTTCAAAATGGCAAGCCGTTCATCGGGGAGTTCGCCCCGACAATCGCAACTTGTCGCATTCAGGTTGGCGCCGCAATGGGGACAAAGCCCCCGGCAGGACTCCGCACAGAGCGGTTTGAACGGGATCTGCAGCAGGATCTGTTCGAAGACCGTAGCGTCCAGATCGATTACATCCTCCTCGTAGTACGCGAAATCGAGATCCGTTGCGCTTAGCTCCACATCCTCCTGCGGCAGGGAAGGGGGAGGGGCGAACGTATAATGCAATGAAGATTGGAGCGACAAACGGGTCGTTTCCAGACAGCGGCTGCAGGGCATCTCCGCAGCGGTCGAAACGCTCCCTTCGATAAAGACGTTTTCCTTCATCCTTCGGACGGCGCAGGCGACGTCGACCCGGTCCAGGACGAAACCACCTGACCCCGTCTCCGGCAGGCGCTGCTGGAACCATTCTCCGTTCCTTTCGAACCGGAGATTTATTCCCCCTTCGGGGATGTTGCTGACGTTGATCTTCAAAAAATATCCCTTTCCCGCTGTTGAAAACAGTTCTTTCCCCAAACGGAGAGCTGCCGAATAAAGGGTTGGAGTAGATTATAAATCGGCTGAATTGTCAAGCATAATTTCCAGCATAGTTTATGGCGCGCTAGGGATTGAGGGCGGCTCTGGCTTCCAAATCCGCCTTGACAAAAGACCGGGTGTGGACCTATATGGCGTAGCGTTTCGCGCGATGATCAAACCGGTTTTCAACAATACGATTTCCGGCGGGAATAATTTCCATCAGGTGATGAAGATGACGAATGATAAAGTGAGGACGCGTTTTGCCCCGTCGCCGACCGGCTTCCTCCATATCGGCGGCGCCCGGACGGCCCTGTTCAACTGGCTCTATACGCGGCGGTGCGGAGGCACGTTCGTCCTCAGGATCGAAGATACCGATCAGGCGCGTTCGACGGATGAATCGACACGGGCCATCCTGGACGCGATGGCCTGGCTCGGTTTGAAATGGGACGAGGGACCTTACTTCCAGGCGGAGCGGGTGGGTATCCACCGGGAGATGGTGCAGAAACTGATCGACGAAGGAAAGGCCTACTACTGCACCTGTTCGCCTGAGGCGCTGGAGGCCAAGCGGAAGAAGGCCCTCGCCGAGGGGCGGAAACCAAAATACGACGGGACTTGCCGGGACAGGGGGTTGAGCCGATCGCCGGAGTCGGTTGTGCGGTTCCGCTGCCCGGATGTGGGCGTGACCGTCATGCGCGACCTGATCAAAGGGGCCATCTCCTTCAGCAACGAGGAGTTGGATGACCTGATCATCGAACGGGCCGACGGGTATCCGACCTACAACTTCGCGGTCGTCGTCGATGACGCCCAGATGGGGATCACCCACGTCATCCGGGGGGACGACCACGTGAACAATACCCCGAAGCAGATGCTGATCTACGAGGCGCTGGGGTGCGAGGTGCCGCTGTTCGGCCATGTCCCGATGATCCTGGGTTCCGACAAGGCGAGGCTCAGCAAGCGCCACGGGGCGACGTCGGTGATGGCCTATCAGGAGATGGGGTATCTGCCCGAGGCGCTGGTGAACTACCTGGTTCGGCTCGGCTGGTCGCATGGCGACCAGGAGATCTTCACGATGGAGGAGCTCATCCGCGCGTTTTCGCTGGAGGCGGTGGGAAAATCGGCGGCCGTCTTCAATCCGGAGAAGCTTCTCTGGCTGAACCAGCATTACATCATGGCCTACCCGGCAGAAAAACTGGTGGAGGTGGCGACCCCTTTCTGGGAAAGGAAGGGTTTCGATGTTTCGGACGGCGGGTTTGTCGCGCAAGCGGCGGCGAACCTCCGGACGCGGTCGAAGACCCTCGTGGAGATGGCCGATTCCGGTTCCTTCTTCTTCCGGGAAGAGGTGGATTACGATCCGGAGGCGGCGGCGAAATTCCTGACGCCGGAATATGCCGGCCACCTGGAGGCGGTTGTCGAGCGGATTCCCGGCATCGCGGACTACACGAAGGATGGGCTGGAGATCTTTCTCCGGGCCCTGGCCGAGGAGCGCGGGACGAAGCTCAAATGGATCGCCCAGGCGCTCCGCGTCGCCCTGACGGGGAAGACCGTGAGCCCCGGGATCGACGACGTGATGGTCACCCTGGGGAAGGAACGGGTGATTCGGAAAATCCGGCGGGCGATCGATCAGATCAAGGCCGGCGTTTGATTTTGGCCTTGACAATTTTGCTATCATTCATTAGAAAAGAACACCTCTACGAGAAGTTGAGGTAGGAGTGATTTTGCTGGTCGAACATGCGGATGATGCCCTTTAAGAGTTTAATCCCCGTTCCCAGTCATGGTCCCATCGTCTAGTGGTTAGGACGCTGGCCTCTCACGCCGGAAACCGGGGTTCAAGCCCCCGTGGGACTACCAATAACAAATACATGGGGTTACGTCTCGGGTGCCCCATGATCGATCCTCTGTTAGAAGGCAATCGCCTTTTTGTGGAAAATGAGTTCAACCACAACCTGAAATACTACAGCGACATTGCCCATGCGTAGCATCCCCAGGTGCTGTGGATCGGTTGCTCGGGCTCGCGCGTTCCCGAGGATATGATCACCGGCAGCCGTCCGGGAACCATCTTCGTACACCGCAATGTGGCCAACATCGTCGCTTTCAACGACGTGAACATCGCCGCCATCGTGGAGTACGCCGTAACGCACCTGAAAATTCCCGACATCGTCATCTGCGGTCATTACAACTGCGGCGGCATCCAGGCCCTGGACGAAGGGGTGGAGGAAAACTACATCGCCGACTGGCTGCTGATCTCCGGTGGGGCCAAAGAGAAGGTGGACCGGCTGGCCCGCGAGCAGTCGCTGAGCCGCGCGCAACGTCTCGACCTGCTGTCCGAGGAAAACGTCCGGCTACAGATCAAACACCTGAGAAATCTTTCCCTCATCAAAAACATGCACAGCAAGGGCCGCCTGCCCCGCATCCACGGCTGGATCTACGTCATGGAAAGCGGCCTGCTCAAGGTACTGGCGGATGGAAGAGATGAGCAGGATGTTACAAGGCCGGCATAGGGCATCCAGGTCTCTGGTTCATTCGTCCATGATCTCCGCCGTCTTTCATTTATTTGGATTCTGGCATAAAGATCGAAGATCTTTTTTGGCAGATCAGCGGCCATCCCTTACCAGCAACCTTACCCCATCTCAATAACGGCTGAAACGGAGCGATCAATCATTCACAGCGCCACGGAGCACCTGGGATGGTTTGAAGGTAACCACCTTTCTCGCATCAATCATCAATGATTCCCCTGTCTGGGGATTCCTGCCCTTTCGTTTTTTCTTGGCTTTGACCGTCCATTTTCCGAAACCGGAGATCATGACGTCATTTCCGCGGTAGAGATCATCCTTGATGATTGCAAAAACGCTTTCGACGATACGGACGCACTCTTTTTTTGGGATGCCGAGTTTCTCGTAAATGGAGTCGATGATATCAATCTTTGTCAGGCTCATGATTGTTCTCCTTTCATTCTCCCATCTGCTTATTTTTTTTGGCCTCTCTTGCCGCAGCCAGCTTCTCTCCCAAGCCTCTTTCCAAAGCGATCCGACGCCTCTGTTCGACGTATTCCATGGCCGCCAATGGCTGATCCTTGGGGATCTTGAATCGCCTTTTATATTGGCCTGGCTTCAAATCGTGAGCCGAGGCGATATGCCGTTTAAGGGTCTTCATGCCCGTCTTGCCGCAAATCATACAGGCAACCTGATCCGGCTTGAAAGCCTCCTCGATGGTCATGGCCGGAGCCGGAGGGATTGCAGTTTTTTCTTCTGCATTCTTCGTCAAAGGTTCCGCAGATCCCCGCATTTTCTTTGCGGATGCTTTCTGTCCCTTATCCGATGTTTCCAGAGTCGAGGCTTTGCCGCCCCTGGTCAGTGCTTCAAGTGTCGCATAGACCGTCTTGATTTCCTTGAGCAGGTCATTCGACGACATTTCCGTGACGGAAGCATGGGCGATAACGATGTCCGCTGTTAAGTCGATTAAGTCTGTAGACATGGTGTTGGTCCTCCTGATTAGATTATGGGTAGCTATTATACTGGCTTCCTTATAACCTTGTTATTCTGACAGTGCAATTGATAAAAAGCCTTAGTACGTCTCGTTCTGAAAGTTCTTATCTTATGATTGCGGGTATCAGAGAAAAGAGGGCTAACCCATGACCGGGTTAACCCTCTATTTTTTTGTATGGTGCCGAAGCCGGGACTTGAACCCGGACGGATTTTGTCCACTACCCCCTCAAGATAGCGTGTCTACCAGATTCCACCACTTCGGCATTTGCGGGAAGATTCGGCATCACTCATTTGTGATACCTCATCGATTTGCTAGGAACTTATCCGTTTCAAATCGCTTTGTCAATATCAAAAGAGTCCTTCGACAACGGCTGGTGGTCTCGGGTCCACTCGGTGAACCTGCCGAATCAACGACGCTTTTCCGAGGTCATTTGATGTCCCGCCTTTCTACCGAAGGAGCTATTTTGCCGTCTGCGGAGCTGCCGGGACCTGAGGCGCCGGGGTGGACGCCGGAGCAGGCGGCGCCGCCGGTTTCGGCGTTGGGACCGTTTGCTGCGCTACAGGCCTGGCGGCGCCTTCCATCAAGGAACTCCCTCTGCGGGAAACCATGTAGGAGAGGCTGAGCGAGGTCAGCATGAAGATGATGGCGACCGCGGTCGTCATCTTGCTGAGGAAGCTCCCCGGACCGCTGCTTCCAAAGACGGTTTGACTGGACCCGCCGAAGACCGCGCCCATATTTGCGCCCTTTCCCGCTTGCAAGAGCACGACGAGGATCAGGACGATACAGGCAACGACATGTACAATGGTAATCAGAATCTGCACTTTTTCATACCCCTTCACTGGATTGATATGCAACAAGCTGGACGAAAGATCCGACGTCCAGGCTGGCCCCTCCGACTAGCGCTCCGTTGATGTCCGGCTGGGACATCAGAGTGGCGATATTTTTTGGTGTAACGCTGCCCCCGTATAGGATGGCCATCTTTGCCGCCGCTTCGCTTCCGTAACTGCCGGCGATCCATTCCCGGATGAAGCGATGCACCTCCTCCGCCTGCACCGGGGTTGCCGTCCTGCCGGTGCCGATCGCCCATACCGGTTCATAGGCAACAAGGGTGCGTCTTATATCATCGGCGGTTAAATTATTCAACCCCTCTTTTAGCTGTCGCTCGATAACGTTTTTCATCCGGCCTTCTTCCCGTTCCTGAAGGGTTTCCCCGATGCAGAAGATCGGTTTCAGACCCGCCGCGAGGGCGGCCAGAAGTTTTCGGTGGATGCGCTCATCCTGCTCGCCAAAGAGGGTGCGCCGCTCCGAGTGGCCGATGATCACATGGGTGCATCCTGCCTCACGAATCATCGCGCCGGAGATCTCCCCTGTGTAGGCCCCCTTCTCTGCTTCATGGAGGTTCTGGGCCGCCAGACGGACAGGCGATCCCTGGAGGAGCGCTGCCACGGCCTGGAGCGCCGTGAAAGGCGGGGCGATGATCACCTCCGGTTCCGGCCGGGGGTTGAGGGCCTTCACGAGGCGCGAGACAAAATCGACGGCCTCGGCGACCGTTTTGTTCATCTTCCAGTTTCCTGCAATGACCGGGCGGACCATTTTCCCATCCCCCAAATGAACGGCATCCTTCATCTTTTTTTCCATCGGGATTATCCTTCGACGGTCCACGATAACGCCCCATAATCGGCGATGGCGGATCATAGCCAGCCGGCCGATATTCGTCAATCTTTATTATTCGCTGAAAAGTTAGGATTTGCAATATTTGCCCGTTCGGATTAATCTGTACACATGGATACAAAGGAAAAAACACGGCCCTTGACGGCGCTGGAAATCAATCTGGAAAGAACCAAGGCAGTTGTGGACATTCCTGAGAAATACAGGAGACTCCTGGATGTCGTCAAGAACCATTACGGGGTTTCGAAGCGCACGGAAGAACTGCTTGTGGAGCTTCATCACCCGTTTGTGAACTGGGAATACCTGCTGGTACAGCTTAAAACCCTTTCCGTCGGCGATTTCTATGATTTCAATACCCATGAAGACGGATTATCCGCGCTGAAAACGTTTGCGGATATCTATCTTGCCGTTATCACTTCGGCCGGCGACGAAGAGGTCAAAGACAACGCCGTCCGTTATTGCTTCGAATATCTCAATACCGTTCTTTCCGGCAGCGGCAACCTGCTGGAGAGAAACACGGCCCTTTTTTTACCCCTCTTTCGATCTCTCGCCGATCTGTCGCAGTCACAGGGTCATCTGTTGAAAAAATCATCGGGTTATGTGAAGGCCGTCGCCAGGCGGATGATGGAGAATTATGGGGACACGATGCGGCATCATGTCCCCATGATGGAAGAGGTCAACCAACTCCTCTTTTCTGCCTTCAAATCGACATACCTCTACTGGCTTACGCAACCCGATCCTTCACAGTGGTTTTCAACGGATGGCGAGACCGGGGAAGATCACGATGCCTATCGTGACCTGATCTTACCCCTTTCCCACGAACATATCCGCGGGCTGCTCGCCCGCCTCGAAGATCTTCAACATGCGGCTACTGATGCGGATGGGCTTGCGCGGTACCTGGAGATGCCCGACCATGCGCAGATCGCAAACGGTTATCTGGTGATTGCCGATGCCCTTGAAAAATCAGGCGCCTTTGAAGGACGCCGTTATCTGCTGAAACTCCATTTCCTTTTCAAGATGATGGGCGTGGCCGGACTGTCGGATATACACAACACGGGCCTGATCGAGATCAATCGCTGCCTGGGAAGGGCGTTGAAGGAAGAAAGCGATCGGGATGTGAATGATCTTGTACAGGAGATATTCCGTTTATGGAAAAAAACGGTCCTGCAGAATCAGTACCGGAGTTCGATCCTCGATTGCATCACGACCCTGGCCAAAGAGATCTTTGAATTGAATAACCATTCTCTTGTCGATACCTTCATCGAGGAGCTCGTGGCGTTCGGTTTTCAGCATCCCGACGTCAAGGGATCGACCACCGAATGGCAGATCCAGGTGAACCCGGCCCACATTCAAAACATCCGCTCCTGGCTGGAGATTATTTCCCGGAAGCCGAGATGGACGAAGAAACTCCTCTCGGCCCTCATCGTCAATCTGAAAATGAAGGGTGTTTTCATTCGGGATACGGATCTTCTCCAGAAGGATATCTCCCGGCTCCTGAACGCCGATATCCTGCCTGCATACAACCTGGTGAAGCAGCTCCTTAGAATCTTCCCGATCTACTTCACCGAGATCGGCGCAGAGGGGGAGCTGCGGACGATCTCCACGGCGGTGGATGAGCTTTCCGCCAGAAACGACAGACTCATCTATTTTCTGAGGAAGCAGTCTCACGTTGAAAGCAACAGCCGCCTGGTCCCCTTTATCGAAGACATTTTTCGCTACTGGAACTCGGGCGACAAGCCATTTCTGAAGGACCACCTGCCCGAGGAGGTTTTCGGAGAGGTTCAGGCTGCGGGCGAATATTTTGACGGGCTCCACATCATTTTCGGCAGTCTGTTTCAGAAGATCCATGACGATGTTCCGAAATTGCTTGAATGGGACCGCGAGAAAATATCAAAAGAGATCAACGGTGTCGCCGGCGTCAGCGAGAGAGAAAAAGAACGCGCCGAACTGATGATCCGGTTCTATCAGCTCATTTATAACAAGTATTTCCATCAGCACATGGATATCCTCAAAGACCTGGAGACGTCCTGTCTGCTGGATATGCGGAAAATTCGTTCCCTCAAGCGCTCACTGCAGAAAAAGGATTATTACAAAAGCCTGACCATCGTTCTGGCGATGCTCGCCGTTCTGAAGGAGAAGGCGCTTTCATCCCAAAAGACGGACTATTTTGAAAATATCTATTATAAACGGCATATTGCCGCCGGAATCCCGTCCATGTACGGGACCTATCGTGAAGAAAAATTTGAAGCCATGGGGCTTACGTTTCGCCTTGAAAGCTTTGCCACGATGCTTTTTGAAAGACTGGTGGAATCCCTGAACCTCAAGTTCATCACCAAAAGCACCCTGATGAGAATCCACGAATATCTCTGGCTCTACATCAAGGCGCTCGAACTGGAAGGTCTGGCCACGGAAGGGCTTGTCGCCAAGCTGAGGTATATTACGAGCGCCCTGCAGATCCGGCAGTTTTCGATCGATCAGTATATCGATATCTTCCAGTTTATCGCCAAAGGCATTCAGGATATCACCCGCGATTACTATATCGATGCCCATCGCTCCAACCTGCCTGTCATTATCGGCCAGATGATCGATGGCGACGAATGGGGACATGATGCCGCATCGTGTCCCCATAATAAAATCATAACGCCGAAGGACCAGAAGTCCTTTTATCAATACTCGGAAAACTTTGTCCGTTCCATCATCGCCTCCGCCTTCGGTCTGCAGGTCCTGGATAATTTCGTGAATGCCGTCATCCGGACGCTGAGCGCCGAGCTTGAAAAATTCAAGGACAATAAAGAGATCCTCAATCTGGTCATGGCCTATATCCCGGAATTGGCGATATCGACCCTTTATAGAAAAAACAGGGATGCGGACAACCAGATCCTCATCGGCAACAAGGCTTATATGTTAAAGGAGCTGATCTCATTCAATCTCTCGGTACCGCCGGGATTCATCATCACGACGGAGGTGTTCCGGGGCTATGAAGGCATTGTGGGGTATAAACATATTTACAAGGATTTGAAACGGAGGGTTTACAAGGAGATCAAGGAGCTTGAACGGATTACCGGAAAGATATTCGGCGATCCCCGGAACCCCCTGCTGCTTTCGGTGAGGAGCGGCGCAACGATTTCACTCCCCGGGATGATGTGTTCCATTCTCAATGTGGGGATCAATGAAACGATTGCGGAGGGGCTTGCCCAAAAGGAAGATTATCAGTGGGCGGCGTGGGATTCATACCGGCGATTCCTGCAGACCTGGGCGATGTTTCAGGGGATTGATAGAAATATCTTCGATGAAATCATGAAAAGTTACAAGAGCCGTTATGCGGTTGCGAAGAAATTTCAGTTCAATCCGGAACAGATGAAACAGCTCGCCCTTTCCTACAAAGAGGCGATCGTCAAGCGGGGTATCCGGATCCTGGACAATCCCTACCAGCAACTCCAGCACGCCATCCTGGACGTTTTCGCCTCCTGGCATTCCGAACAGGCGCGGATCTACCGCCATCAGATACATCTTTCCGATGAATGGGGCACGGCCGTGATCGTCCAGGCCATGGTGTTCGGCAACCTGAATGAACACTCGGGGTCAGGGGTGATCTTTACGCGGGATCCCAAGGGGCCCTCGCAAGACGTCGCTATCAACGGAGATTTCATCTTCTGCGTTCAGGGGGAAGATATCGTCTCCGGTCTTGTGGAAACCTTTCCCATTTCGGAAAAACAGAGAATTACGGAGAAAAGGGAGTCCCTGATCTCCCTGGAAACGAAATTCCCGGAGATCTACAACGAACTGGTCCGGATCGCGGAATTGCTGGTTTATGAAAAGGGATTCAACCAGCAGGAGATCGAATTTACGTTTGAGAACGCCACGAAAAGAGGGCTCTATATCCTCCAGACGCGGGACATGGTTCAGAGGGAAACCGACAAGGTCAGGACTTTTGTCGCCGATGGGGATCTTGAACAATCTTTCCTCGGCATCGGCATCGGGGTGAGCGGCGGCGCCCTGACCGGCAGGGCGGTCTATTCCGAAAAGGAGATCGAACATTTCCGGGAAAAGGAACCTGAAACCGCGCTGATTCTGATCCGTCCCGATACGGTTCCCGACGACGTCGGCATTATTCTAAAGGCCGATGGTATTCTGACCGCGAGGGGCGGTGGCACGTCCCATGCGGCGGTCACGATCCCTCAACTGAATAAAGTCGGTGTGGTGGGCTTCAACAAGCTTCACGTCTATGAGTCGCAAGGGTATAGCAAGGTCGACGGAAAAACCATACGAGGCGGAGATTTCATCAGTATCGACGGCTGGAGCGGGGCCGTCTATACGGGAAAGCACGAAATCGGCGCCGATGAATCTTATAAAATCGTTCTGTGAGCATAATGGGGACACGATGATGCATCGTGTCCCCATAATCACATAATCCCCATAATCCTCAACGAAACAGGTTTTGATGGATGTATGTGGTCAAATCGCCTAGCCTGTTCGTGTAGCTGCCGTATTCATTGTCATACCAGCCGAATATCTTGGCGTGCACAACGGGAATCCGCATGGTCGATTGTGATAACGTCTTGAGAAACGCCTCCGGTAGATCGGGGACATTGGAGAGGTCCACATCGATGAATGCGGTCCGGGTATGGTTGAATTGTCCTTCGATCACGATGGCCGCATCCATTCCGATCAGATCGGTCGATACGTTCTGCTCTTCCGAATAGACCACCAGATGGTCGGGATCGTTCGCCGCCTTTTTATAGATGTCGTTGAGCCTGTCTCTGCTGAGGGGGGCAATGACGCCGTCTTTGTTTGCGCGGGATTGAAAAGTCGCATTCAAGACGATCAAAGATTCGGTATTGGTAGGCACCCTGATCGAATCCGCCATAAAACCGATATTTTTCACCTCCGGAATCACCAGGCTCAACGCTTCGGCTGCATTGGTGGACGTGAGGATGATGTTGTTCAGCGTGCTTCTGTTCTTGCGCAGATCCTTTTCGCCGGTCTTCGGCGTCTTATCGAGGATGCTCTGCGAGCTTGTGACTGCATGAACCGTTGACATTGATGCGGTGAGGATCTTGCTGGTCGCTTGATCTTCGAGGAGTGGCTTGATCATGTGCGCGAGGCCGGTTGTCGTGCAGGAAGCCGCTGAAACAATCCGATGTTTTTTATAGTCGAATGCGGTGTGGTTGATCCCGTAGATGAGCGTGATCGCCTCGTCCGGCATGGACAATGCCTCGTTTTTTATTTTGAATGCCGAGGAATTGATAACGACTTTTGCACCGCCGGCAAGGTGTCCGGTAATGGAACCGTTTTTGTCATCCGGAGCGAGGGTCGGGTCCTGAAATTTTCCGGTGCACTCCACCACCACATCGACGCCGTGGTTCCGCCAGCCGATATCGGCGGGG
>Ga0209014_10001175_pt1 | contig 15485 bp, 11 predicted proteins | sample BarGraNGADG00212_FD_184491 | JGI IMG/M metagenome (GOLD analysis project Ga0209014, IMG submission 184491) | Arctic peat soil microbial communities from Barrow, Alaska - Barrow Graham LP Ref core NGADG0002-212 (SPAdes) (version 2) | ecosystem: Environmental > Terrestrial > Soil > Wetlands >...
GGCGGGGCTTGGACGGCGGGACGGAGTTGCTGTCCGGGCCCCGGCGGCTTCAGCTTGCGCTGCCGCTTTTGCTGGAGGGGGCTTCCCTGTTTGTTCCGATGGAGACGGTTTCGACACTGTCAGGCCTGGCTTATACAGCCGATGAAATCGGAAGGCGCATCCGTCTGGGAGATGGGGCCCCGCGCGCGGCGGCGGTGCCGGAAGGCTGGGAACCGCTCTCGGTCCAACGAACAGCGCGGGAGAAAGACGACTTTGAGCGTACGTGGGGATTGGGGGCGGGGGCCGGCGCTGCCGCAAAGCGGATGGAGCAGTTTCCGAACCAACCGCCGCCGGAGCGCGACGTTTTTCGCTTGCAGATCGGCCAGGGCTATGTGCAAGGCGCCGATGGTGGCTCCGAACTCATGGGTTCCGGCAGGATCGCAGGCTTTGAGACCAGCATGAATAGTTTCTTGACCGAGGGGCGGAAAGGCCTGCAACTGCTCAACGGGCGCGCCACCGTCATGGATCCGGAAACCGGCCGGGAGTTGCAGGGCGGCGACCTGTTCAGCGAAGTCTGGGGCCTGGCGCGCGGCGTCCGGTATGCGCAGCCGCTGGCCGGGGGACAACGGGCTTCGCTGGGTGTCTACCTGCAGACTCGGCAGGGGGGCCCTATCCGGCCGGTATTCAGCCTGACCGACAACTGGCAGATCGGCAAATACGCCGCTGTCGCCGGCGAGGTCGATTCGGACCGGTCACACTTCGTGAAAGGCCAGTTTGGCAATTCGCGGTTCACGGTCAGCGGCTATTACCGCCACGCCATGGAAGCCCAGGGGAAGGGCTTTGGCGTGTTGGGTAGCTACAATCTCTTCCGCCGCATCTCGATGCAGGGACGGTTCAGCCGGCAGGGGGAAGGTACGGAGCGGCTCGACTGGCGGTCCGTTTCCGTACAGGTCCCACTGGTTGCCCACATGGACCTGACGCTGGAGCATATCCTGCTCGACTCGCCCGTCCAAAATGAGCGGATGGAAGTAGCGAGAATCAGTATTCCCGTGCGACGCGTGCGCGTTTCCCTGCGCTACCAGAATCGGGCCACCAGGCTGGCGCCGGCCGGTCTGGGATACCGGGAAGCGCTGCAGGGCGGACACGACCTCATTTCCCAGGTCTCCTACTTCACTCGCCGTTTCAGCATCGACTTTCAGGGGAGTACGCAATGGCGCCGCGATGGCAGCCATGAGCAACTGGCGCATTTGATCGCCAGGTACCAGATCTCCAAGAGGACCGAACTCCAATTCGCCGGCGCTTTCCCGGACATCATGGCGCCGCAGAATCTTCTCGCCGGAATCAAACACCAGTTCAGCGAGACCGTTTCAGCGACTGTAGAGTACGGCGCCATTTCGCCGTACCAGGACTACAGGTATGTTTTGCCGAAGCGCCTGTTTCGTGTCATGTTGCGCAAGGATTTCAAAATAGGAACAGCCACCCAGGGCGGCGAGGCACGGGGAAGGGTTGCCGACTCCCAGAACCGGCCGGTCGCCAGTGCGTTGGTGCGACTGGGCCCGTACAGCGCCGCCACCGACGAAAACGGCGGATACAGTTTCAAGCACGTCCCAAAGGGCGAGTACACGGTGCGCCTGGAGGAAAAATCACTGGGCGCCGATTACCTTGCGGACGATGCCTTCTATCAGTTCCACAGCGGGCGGGGCGCAAAGAGTGAGTTCGACTTCGCGGTGTCCTCGATGGACGCCATTCGGGGCGCCGTCTACATCGATGAGAACCGCGACGGCAAGCGGGGTGAGAAGGAGGGGCTGGCGCGCGCGGCGGTTCACATGGACGACAAAGTGACGGCCACGCTGGAGAACGGAGTCTTCGCGTTCGCTAACGTCAAGCCGGGAGTGCATACGGTCCGCCTGAACACGGACCTGCTGCCCAGGGATCTGGAGCCGGACTCCCCGGTCAGCGTGGAAGTGACGTTGGAGCCCGGCAGGCCGGTCACCGGAATCGAGTTCCGGCTTAAGCGGAAAGTCCGAGAGGTCAAGTTCCAGGAACTGAAGGAGAATCGAGAGTGAAGCACCGTTTTGCGGGCGCCATCCCGCTGATTCTGCTGGCTGGCCTGCCGGCGCTCCGCGGCGAGACTGCCGTGGTGTCTGTTCCAGCGTCCGTGACATTCACCGTAACCAACGTCAACGGGTCGACTGACGCCACCGAGTTTGATGTCAGTTTTGCGAACGCAGTTCTCACGACGGGCCACAAGTTGCGTATCGGCGTACAGGCCACATCCACCGACTTTGCCCCGCCGATTGCCGGTACGGCCATCCCGGCCTCCAGTGTCACCTGGACGGTGAGGGCAGCCGGCGCCGGCACGGGCTATAACGGAACGCTGAGCGGCAGCGGTTACGTGATGGCGTACGAAAGCAATGCGGGCGCCACGTCGGGAGACGTCCACCTGATATTTAGTCTGGCGGCGCCCGGTTCGCAGATACGGGCCGGCACTCACACCATCTACCTCCAATGGCGATTCGAGTCGGTGCCGTAGCAGCCGGGGCCGAGATTACTTCCGTGGTTCTGGAACGTAAGCTATACGGGTTCAAAAATCGGCGACCTCCTGCACCTCTTCGTCCTCGTCCACGAGGCCGCGGGACAGTTCATCCATCACGGTGGTGAACAGCAACGTGACCTCGGTGCTGTTCACGCGAAACGCCTGCATCTGAATCGCGACGAGCGGGATCGTGCCGTCGTGGTCGACGTCCGCATCGACTCGCAGGTCAGACCGAGAATCGATGCGTCCATCTGTAGAGGCTGACTGATGAAGATCGCCTCCGTAGCTCGCACCGCTGCCCTACCCCTGAGTGAAGCTGTAATTCGTGCCCCGGTCGCTAGTCCACTGGAGTCCATCTGAAGCTCGACCACTTCTGACGCGTCGCGCTCCGTTGGCCCAACCTGGAAGATCGGTTTGTTTGCCATAAGAGTGAGGTGTGGGGTTGGTGCGTCGACCGGATTTGGTTTGCTGGCGGGAGTGGCGACCACTTGTACGCTGCCGTTCTCCCACCACAGGCTGCTGCTATTGACATACAGAAAGCCCGTCCCTCCCTTCGGCACAGTTGCGCCTCCCCCGGGGGCAGACACTGACTTTGTCTTACATGAGCATCCGCGGGTGGAGCATCTTCCAACTCGCACTGGGTGGATCCCTGCTGGGCCACCGGCAGATGCTGCAGGTGGACGGTGTTGGCGTCATGCTGGTTCAGGCGTCGCTGAGCGGCCAGGTTTACTGGGACACGAACGGCAACGGGAAATTCGACGCCGCCGTGGACCGTCCGCTCCCGCCGCTGCAGGTTTCGCTGGACGGAGAGCACACCACCGGCACCGACGCCTCCGGTTACTTCCGTTTTGACCACGTGAACCCCGGCACGCACCGGTTGCGCGTGGCCATGGAGAACGTGCCCGCCCGCCTGGTTTTCGCCGACGGCGAGGAACATATGACGGCGGTAATCCCCTACCGGGAGAACCGCCGGGACTTTCGCGCCGTGGAAGCCGGCCAGATCCGCGGCCGCGTGATGCTTGTGCAGGAGGGGTTTTTCGCCAAAGAGCCGCCCCTCAACCCGCTGCCGGACGCGCACATCCTGACTTCGAGGGACCGGGATACGTTTTCGGAAGGTGACGGGACGTTTCTTCTGGGAGACCTGGCGCCGGGCACCTATGTGGTACGCCTGGACCCAGCCTCCGTACCGCGCGGTCTGGTCCCCGCGCCCGCCTCGCGCACCGTGGTTGTGACTCCTGGGCAAACGGTTGGCGAGGTGGAATTCCGCCTGGCGCGTCCCGTGATCGAGAAGCAGGCGATTCCGCAGAAATAGAGCGCCAGACCATCGGGAACAGACTCTCACGGACGGTTGGCGCCAGTGTTTCGGAACACAGTCGCGGCAACGGGAAAAAGAACCGGGAGGGCTGCGGCCGTTCCGATGGCATACTCATGGCCCCCTCGCACCACCGTGCGCAGTTCGCCGGCGGGAAAGCGCCTTCGCACCTTGGCCATATAGCCGGCGTACTCGCTGTCGCCCAACGGCAGTGGAAAGATGATGAAGTTGCGTCTGGGAGTGGCGGGTAGCGTGCTTTCCAGGCGGGTACTTCGATACTGCATCGCGAACACTCGCATTCCCGAGGCCAGGTGAACCTCGGGGAACTGAACTGTCAGGTAGACAACCGCTTACGGTTCGCCGCTCCGTGCCATCGCCGCTTTCAGCATAAGCCACAGGTCAGGAACGACCTATACACGGGCGCCCAAATGGCTATCCGAACGCTCGTATACCGGGCAGGAGCATTAATCTTATGAAAGACATCGGTTTGAAGCTGTATGTGAAGATGCAGAACCTGAAGGAGGCGCTGGTTCAGGACCAGACAGCCGGTTTGGCAGTTGAGATCGGAAAGGGGAAGACCAATGGATCCGGTCGTAACCACGCGAGTCGAGTCTGAATCGCTCGCGGACTTTGCGCTCGTGATGCAGCAAGATGACAAAATCCAGCCGCGGGCGCCTTATCACGGCACTCCGGGCCGGGCCCGCCTGGATCTGGATCCGGACCGTCTGAAGAACGGACTCGGGCAACTCGTCCTCACGGTCGTCAAGCTCTTGCACGAATTGCTGGAGCGCCAGGCGCTCCGGCGCATCGACGCCGGCTCGCTCACCGCGGAACAAATCGAAAAGCTGGGCTTCACTCTGATGCGCCAGGCCGAAGAAATTGAACGGTTGCGAAGTGAGTTTGGCCTCGAAGCGCAGGACCTGGACCTCGATCTGGGGCCCTTAGGGAGACTTTTTTAACACAGGAGATTCATTATGCCCCAACCAGTTACGCATGCGCTGCAGAGTTCGACTCTGTCCGATGTCCTCGAGCGGGTGCCGGACAAAGGCATGGTTATTGCCGGCGATATCAAGATTAAGCTGGTGGACATTGAGTTGCTTTCCATACAGATCCGCCTAGTGATCTGTTCGGTGGACAAGGCCAAGGAGATGGGCATGGACTGGTGGGTCAACAATCCTGTTTTTTGCAGCCAGGCTCCTCAAGGACAACTGGAAGCCTCTCTTGCCCGGATCGACGAGAGGCTGGCACGGTTGGAGGCTTCCTCGCCGAAGGTGGCCGTCACGGCTTGAGGTCCTCTGGCCGCGTGCCGGTCGGAACCGGGACGCAGATGTGATCGAACTCACCGATCTGCCATTACAACCTCGGAGTAACGGAGCGTGACCTTGCGAATGTCCTGCGCGCTCGAGGGCGAGGTGCGCTTTGCGTGCCCTTCGCTCCACCACGGCTACGGGGGGAGGCGACTCCGATCAAAGCGCTCGCAGCTCCGGAGGGCATTGGGGCTTGGTCGCAAATCATGAATTTGCTGGAGTAAGAGGCGAGACTCGGGTGGCGGATCGAAGAAAAAAGTTCGCATAACGTCCCGGCCGGGGAGCGACGATTTACTCCCGCGCAGCCGGAAGTGGAAGACTGGCGCGTGTGGCGATGCCCAGGCCGCCTGGCGGTTGGCGATGGCGACGCTTACTGAACGTTGAATCCTTCCACCACAACGCGCGGGCGTTCCCCGCGCGTGTCGGCGTTTTCCAGCTCGGTCCGGATGGTGCGGCGTTCACCCGGCATCAGGGCGACGTAGTTGTCGCTATAGATGGCGGGGAGTATCCGGTCGCCGCTTTTTTCGCGCACGGCCTTGACGCGCACCATGAGGGCAGGTTGATCGCCTGTATTGCGCAGTTCGGTAGAGATCAGCCAGCGGCTGCCTTGCTGCGCGATCTTGCCGGCGGCTTCCACCTTGACCTTGGGGAGGGTGCGTATGGCTTTCAGGTTGTAGCCGAGCGTGCCACCACCCTGGCCGCCGGGGCCGCCCGCTCCACCGGCCGGGCCAGCCGGGGCGGGCGTCTCTTCCAGGCCGCGCAGATAGAAGTTTTCGGACACGGTCTCATTGCCGCGCGTCAGCTTCAGCCGGATGAAATGCACGGCAGTCAGATTGGAAGGGAACTCAATCTTGATGGGCGCTTCGAGGCTGTCTTCCTTACTGTCGAGCGTGGCGGATTTCTCCCACTGGCGAGCGCCGTTCATGTTCAGGATCTCGGCCTGCGCGCTCAATCCCTGGACGTTGCCGGCGTTGTAGTTCACCACTTCGACCGTGTCGCTCAGGGGATTCCATTGGATGTGCAGCGGCTCCGAACCCTTCTTACTGCCGAAATAACCGGCGCTGGTATCGAAGTAATAGTCGTAGGTCTGCCACACGAACGACGGCCAGCACGGATGGCTCATCCACAGCAGAAGGCCCATGCGGTTCTTGCCCTGCGCTTCGAACATGGCGCGGTAGCCGTCGTAATTGATGAACTGCGAGAGTCCCACCCAATCGGCGGCGTTGGTGGCGCCGCCGTAGTTCTTGTCGATCATGTCCATCCAGGCCGTGCCGCCTTGCGCGCCGGTGCGGGTGAAGTCGTGGATGCCCCAGACGTCGCCCTGCGGCCACATGGCTTCCTCGGGCATCATCTGTTTGAGGCTGTCGAGCGTGACCACGTTGGGCATGCCGAGTTCGCTGTGCAGCTTGAGAGTGGCGCGCGTCTGGAAATATTGCTTGGGCGGAACGGTGCGGTAGGGGCCGCCGCCGCTCACGGTGCCGCCGGCGGAACTGGGGATATAGTGCAGCCCGGGATGCAGGGAAGCGATCTGGGCTATCAGCCCGTCGTTGATGGGCGGCGGCGGATTGCCTTCGTTGCGCCCGCAGTACAGCCCGATGGAAGGATGGTTGCGAATGCGCAGGATGAAGTCCCGGGAATTCTTCAGGAACATGTCATTGTCGTTGGGATTCGGGCCGTCGACGGGATTGGCCAGCCAGAAATCCTGCCACACCACGATGCCGTACTTGTCGCAGGCATCGAAGAATTCGTCGTCGCCGGTCTGCCCTACCCAGTTGCGAATCATGGTGAAGTTCATGTCCTTGTGATAGCGGACCGCCACGTCGTATTCGCGCGCGCGGTAGCGCAGGTTGACTTCGGGGAAGCCCCAGTTGCCGCCGCGCGCGATGAATCGCCGGCCGTTGATGAAGATTTTGAGCGCGGCGTTGTCTTCGGTATAGGTGAACTGGCGCACGCCGGCCTGGAACCTCTTGGTATCGGAGACGCTCTTGCCGGCCGTTTCAAAGCTCAATTCAACCTTGTATAAGTTCTGGTCGCCGTATCCCGCGGGCCACCACAGTTTCGGATTTGCGAGACGCAGCGCCGGGGTGGTGGTGGGGTCGAGTTTGACGGCCTTATCGGTCCCCGGCTCGACGGTCACCGGGGTTTCAAATGCCACGTCGCCGAAGCGGCCGCGCAGTACGCCGGTCACCACGGTGGTCCCGCTGTTGCGCAGCGTGGCTTGCACCGTGACATCGGCGCGGCTGGCATCGGGCAGCGGCAAAGTGGTGGAGACGAAGGGATTCTCGATGGTGACAGGGCCGCTCGTGTCGAGATAGATGTCACTCCAGATGCCGATGTCGCGGCCGCGGACGGAGGGGATCCAGTCCCAACCGGCGGTGGCATGATACGTGGGGTTGTCGGCGCCGAGCGCGCCGCCGTTCGGGTCGGGGCTCTCCCAGGTTTTCTCCTTGACGCTGCCGGGGGTGGCGTTCTTCCGGATGCGCACGGCGATGGCATTTCTGGCGCCGGGTTTGAGCGTTTTGGTGACATCGAACTGGCCGCGCATGAATCCGCCATCGATGTGGCCCAGCATTTCGCCGTTCAGGTAGACATCGGCCTTCCAGTTGATGCCGCGGAAATGCAGCCACGTGTGGCGGCCGGCGGGAGGTGTGCCCTCTGGGCCGCCCTCTGGGCCGCCCTCTGTGCCTGGTGCGACGAACTCGTCGCGGTACCAGAAATCGGCGTAGAAGAACGAATCCGAGATGGCGTTGATGTTGTCGCCGTAGTTGGGGTCCGGAATCGCCCCGGCGTTCCAGAAGCTGGAGAGCACGGTCGCGGGCACGGTAGCCACCAGCCAATCTTTATCCTGGAAGCCAGGCCGGGAGAGCGCCGGGCCGTCGGCGGTAACCAGCGAATCGCGCTGGATGCGCCAGGCGCCGCCGGCGAGCTGGAGCCGCCCGTTGGCATCCGCGGGTTGCGCCGGGTGGGGCCGCGCCACCAGGCCGCCGCGCCCGTAGACTTCGAGTTCGCTGAGGACGTAACCATCGGGCGTCGCGGGTCTGGTGAGGAGGACTCGGACGTACCGTCCGCGCGCGGGCGCGGAAAGTTTGAGGTCATCCGCCGGGCCGCCGGACGCGGGAAGCGCCTGCAGCGTGCGCCAGCTTTTGGCGTCGCCGGAAACCTGGATCGAGCCTTCGGCGGCGCGGCGGATCCAGTGGAGAACCACGCGATCGAAAGTGCTGGCGGCGCCGAGATCGACGTAGACCCACTCCTGGCCGTTGCCCGCGGGCTTCCAGGCGGAAGTGAAGTGGAACGGTCCGCCTATCTCGACGCGCTCGTTGTTGCGGAAGAACCCGAGTTCGCTGACGCCCCATTGGGTGCCCGTGCCGCCTTCATATGCCACGCGGTAGAAGCGGGTGTGCGCGGGCGCGGAGAACTTCACGGCGATGGGGGATGGAGCGAAACCGAATCCCCGGCCGGCGCCGGGCGCCGGTGCGGCCCCAGGAGCAGGTGGCGGAGCGGGAGTAGTACGGCCAAGTTCTTTCCACGATTTTCCATCGTCCGAGCCCGAGACCACAACGGTGCCCCCAGTGGCTGCCTGACCACCGCCGCCACGGCCGAATCCGAATCCGCCGCCGGCGGTCACATCGATACGGTCGATTTCGAAGGGAGCGTCGCCGCCGCCGGTCTCGACCTGAATCCACAGAGGCGGACCGCCGATCGCCACGCGGGTGGTGGTGTTGTGATCCACCGCGTGTTCGCGCTCCTGCCGTTTCAGCGTGCCGCGATCGCTGGTGGCGATGGAAAACCAGCGTGGGAGCTGGGTGTCGGTGACGCCGTCGGTGACCAACTGGGCGGTGTGGTAGAAATCGTAGCTGCTCGACTGGTAGGCCGCACGGTGCAGGGCGAGGTTGCGAACCGTCTGCGTATCCGGAACCAGCGCCGGGGCGAAGTCTTGCCTGGGATCTCCCGGATAGACGCCGACACCGCGCGTGTACTGCTGCGCCTGTAACGCCAACAGGAGTGGAAATATAAAAAGGGCTGTTTGTCTCATATACCGCACCCTAAGGATCATACCGCACGGCTCCCATCCCATCCGCGCCCCCCCGCTTTGTGCACCCCTGTAGAGTAGCCTTTCAGGCTGCCATGCCCCCATTCCTGGGGGCATTCTCTTGGTGGGGCAGGCTTTAGCCTGTCAATCCGAGCGAAGCTCGGACTCTTCTTCCCGTTTCCGTCGCGCCTTGTGATATTCCTGGAGAATCAGTTAAAACTATGCGTAAATCGATACTCGTTGTTTGTGCTGTGTTCGGCACAGCCCTGAATGCATTTTCCCAGGCCGTGCCGCCTGCCACGCCCCAACCGGCGCCCTCCGTCCAGCCGGCTCCGGCGGGGCGCGGCGGTTTCAACACGCCAGGTCCGCCGAGGCCAGCGCCGCCGCCCCCTTATACGTGTGACCCGGTCAACCCCAACGCCACACCGGAAGCGCGCGCGTTGCTGAAGACCTTGTGCGTGGTCTCGGGCAAGGGCACCCTCTCGGGCCAGCACAACTTTCCGAATCACCGGTCGCAGGATACCGACCGGGTCTTCGCGGCCACCGGCAAGTATCCGGCCATCTGGGGTTCCGATTTCGGCTTCCTGGACGGCGAGGACAAAGATTCCATCATCCATCGGGACCTGATGATCGAGGAGGCCAAGAAGCAAGCCGCCGCCGGAAGCATCATTTATTTGCGCTGGCACATGCTGCGGCCCACCGAGGACGAGCCCGGCAAGGCGGGCGAGAACGGCAGGCCCAGCGAAAGCTGGCGCGGCAGCGTACAGGCCCGTCTCACCGATGAGCAGTGGCAGGAGCTGATCACATCCGACTCACCGCTCCACAAGCGTTGGGAAAAGTACATGGACACGGCCGCCGGGTTCTTGAAGCAGCTTCAGGATGCCCATATTCCGGTGCTGTGGCGGCCCATGCACGAGAACAACGGAAGCTTCTTCTGGTGGGGCGGCCGTCCGGGACAGTCCGGCACGGCGCAACTGTACCGCGAGGTGTACTATCGCATGGTCAACGTCCACCACCTGGACAACCTGATTTGGGTGTGGAACCAGAACGGCCCGGCCCCCTTCGGCGAGTTTCACCAGTTCTTCCCCGGCCAGAACTTCGCCGATGTGGTGAGCTACGACAACTACCGCACGCTGGACGACAAATATTACTGGGAAATCCTCGACTTGGCGAACGGTAAGCCCATTGCCCTCGGCGAGGTGGGGACCCCGCCCCCGGCCGAAGTGCTCAAGTCGCAACCCAAGTGGGTGTGGTTCATGGACTGGGGCGGCGGAGTCGACCGGCAGGCCGACCGGCTGAAGGCAGCCTATACCAATCCTTGGGTGATCAGCCGCGGCGATCCCCTACCTAAGTTGGTAGAGTAGCCTTTCAGGCCGGGTGCCCTTTGGGCGGCCCCCATTCGTGGGGGCATTCTTCCTCCGCGTCTCTAAGTTAGAAAGGATACTCATGATGCGCTTCTTCTTTCTCTCATTCATCGCACTTACCATGCAGGCCCAGGACTATACGCTCGGCGTCGGGGTGTACCCCGGCGATCCCAAGGAAAACTTCGCGCCGGCCATGCGCATCGATTCCAGCACCTACCGCAACCTGGCGCTGCACCGTCCGGCCTGGCACTCATCCGCCTACGATTACAATCTGACCGCGCAACTGGTGAGCGACGGCATCAAGGAAACCGTGCCGCCGCGGTGGGTCTCCACCTCCACCAGCCAGCAGGGCGTCCTCAAGAAGAACGAACGCGAATGGATCCTCGACGGCAACTGGGTGACCGGCATCGATCTGACAGGTCCCAAGGCCTGGGTGCAGCTCGAGTTGGCAGGCGGCCCTTCCCCGCTCGAAATCGACCGCATTGTGGTCGACGGAGTGGTCCAATCTTCGGCCAACGATCTCGAAGTCTGGGCTTGCGTCGTCTCCGGTTCCGACGATGGCGCCACCTGGAGCGAACTCGGCCGCGGCGACGGCATCGCTCGCCTTAGCGGCGAAATCCACCCCTCCATCAGGTTCACCGCGCCCTCACGCCGCCGCTTCTACCGCATCGCGTTCTCCGATCCCCGGGCGCGTTCCTGGCGCGTCACCGAAGTCTCGCTCTTCCGTGGCGCGGAGAGCGTCCGCATTGGCGGCCCGCATCGCTTCTCCAGCGCCTGGAAAAGCGCCGGCGCGGGTGAAGAGTGGGTCTCTGTCGATCTCGGTGCTTCCTGCACCTTCGACCGCGTCACCCTCTCTTGGATCCGCCGCGCCGCGGAAGGATCCCTCCAGGTATCCGGCGACGCCGTCAATTGGAAATCGGTCGCCGCGTTGCCCGCCACGGGCTCGACCGACGATCTCAAGCTCACGCCTCCCGCCCTGGCCAGGTACGTGCGCGTCCTCATGCGCAAGCCCGCCGCACCCGATGGCTACATCCTCAGCGAAATCGAAGTCTTCGGCAGAGGCGGCCCGGTCCCCCAGGCCAAGCCCGGTCCGAGCCCTTCGGCCACTCGTCTGGAACTCTCCGGCGGCGCCTGGCGCGTGGAGCGTGATTCGCTGGTCAAAGCCGATGGCCTCGCTCTCGCCAAACCCGGCTTCGACGATGCCACCTGGCTCCCCGCCACCGTCCCCGGCACCGTGCTTACCAGCTACCTCAACGCCGGCGCCATCCCCGACCCCAACTTCTCCGACAACCAGTTGATGGTCTCTGACAGCTTTTTCCAGGCCGACTTCTGGTATCGCAACGAGTTCTCCACGCCGCCCGCCTTTTCCGGTAAGAAAATCTGGCTCAACTTCGACGGCATCAATTGGAAAGCCGAAGTCTTCCTCAACGGCGAAAAACTCGGCCGCATCGATGGCGCCTTCACGCGCGGCCGCTTCGATGTGACTGCGAAGCTGCTCTCCGGCCGCAAGAACGCCCTCGCCGTGCGCATCCTCAAAACCGCCACGCCCGGCAGCATCAAGGAAGCCACCGTTCTGAATACCGATAAAAACGGCGGCGCTCTCGGCGCCGATAATCCCACCTTCCACGCATCCGTAGGCTGGGATTGGATCCCCACCGTCCGCGGCCGTGAAACCGGCATATGGAACCGCGTTTACCTCGACGCCACCGGTCCCGTCACCTTGCGGAATCCCGGCGTCATTTCCACCCTCCCGCTCCCCGATACCTCCCGTGCCGCCGTCGAGATCGAGGTAATCCTCGAGAATCATTCCGCCACCCCCGTCTCCGGGACCTTGCGCGGACGCTTCGGCACCGAGGCCTTCGATCTCCCCGTCACCCTCGCCGCCTCCCAGTTCAAACGCGTCAAGCACACCCTGCAACTCAGCCATCCGAAATTGTGGTGGCCCGCCGGATACGGCCGGCCCGATCTCTATGACGTGAGCCTGCAATTCGAGACCGCCCCCAACGCCGTTTCGGATGCCAAATCGTTCCAGGCCGGCGTCCGCCAATTCACCTACAGCGAAGAAGGCGGCGCTCTCAAAATGTGGATCAACGGCCGCCGCTTCATTGCCAAAGGCGGCAGTTGGGGATTCGGCGAGAGCATGCTGCGCTACCGCGCCCGCGAATACGACACCGCGGTGCGCTATCACGCCGAAATGAACTTCAACATGATCCGCAACTGGGTTGGCCAGATCGGCGAGGAGGAGTTCTACGAAGCCTGCGACCGCCACGGCGTCGTCGTGTGGCAGGATTTCTGGCTCGCCAATCCCTGGGATGGCCCCAATCCCGACGACCATGCGATGTTCCTGCGCAACGTTGAGGACTACGTGCTCCGCATACGCAGCCATCCCTCGATAGGCATCTACGTCGGCCGCAACGAGGGCTACCCGCCCAAGCCCATCGACGACGGCATCCGCGCCACCCTCGCCGCCTCCCATCCGGGCATACACTATATCCCCAGCTCGGCGGACGCCGTGGTCAGCGGGCACGGCCCCTACCAGGCCCAGTCTCCCAAATACTACTTCTCGCAGCGCGCCACCCCGCTCATGCATAGCGAGATGGGCATGCCTAATATTGTCACCCTCGATAGCCTGCGTCTCATGATGCCGGAATCCGCCATGTGGCCGCCCGAGGGCCCCATCTGGGGCATGCACGACTTTACCAATGCGGGCGCGCAAAACGCCGCCAACTTTCGCGCGCGTATCGAAAAGAGCTACGGCCCCGCCTCCAATGTGGCCGATTGGCTGTGGCTCGCCCAATTCGAAAACTACCAGGACCACCGCGCCATGTTCGAGGCGCAGAGCAAGCTCCGCATGGGCCTGCTCATCTGGATGAGCCATTCCTGCTGGCCGTCGTTGGTCTGGCAGACTTACGACTATTACTTCGAGCCCACCGCCGCCTACTTCGGCGCCAGGAAGGGAGCCGAGCCCCTGCACATTCAGTGGAACGCCGCCAACGACAACGTCGAAGTAGTCAACTACAGCGCCGGCGCGGCGCCCTCGCTCACCGCCCGCGCGCAGCTCCTCAATTCCGATGGCGCCGTCAAATGGGAGAAGTCCGCCACTCTCGATAGTGCTGAAGACTCCATGGCCGCGCCCTTCAAGATGGAATACCCCGGCGGCCTTACGCCCGTCCATTTCCTCCGCCTGGAACTCCGCCAGGGCCAGAAGCTGGTCTCCGAAAACTTCTACTGGCGCGGTGTCGAAGAAGAAAACTACCGCGCCCTGCGCGCGCTCCCCAAGGCCAGGATCGACGTGTCTACCACCGCCGAGCGCTCTGGCGACCGCTGGTTCCTCTCCACCACGCTCGCCAACGCGTCCAAGGCCCCGGCGCTCATGGTGCGTCTGAAAGCCGTGCGCGCCCAGACCGGAGACCGCATCCTCCCGGCGATCTACAGCGACGGCTACGTCCCCTTGATGCCCGGCGAGAAGCGCCAGATCTCGACCGAGTTGCGCGACGCCGACACCCGCGGCGAGAAACCCCGCATCGTAGTGGAAGGCTTCAACGTCACCAGCGTCGAAAAATGAGGCGCCGCGCAAGAAGGGGTGAGTCTTCAGAACAGGTCACGTGAAGGATCATAGTCCAGAAACAACCCGGCGCAATCCTTCCCGCAACTTGACGAAGCTTGGGGAACGGTCGTTCTCGACGTCAAGAAGAGGGCCAATTCGATTCGCCCATTCGCACTTTACCTGCCCTGGAATCGGCCATCCTGCTTTCTTGAGGGCCTGGGACCCGCCAGGATGAATCGCGTCGGCGAGAACTTCCCACGTTCCACAGCAACTGTCCTGAGTGTAGGTATTGAATACTCGATCTCGGAAAGTGGGGTAAGCGGCTCGGACCGCACGCTTGTCGCGGATGTACCAAGCCTCGATCTCCTCAAGAGCCAGCCTGAACAGCGTTACTGGAGACGGCCGGCATTGGCGCAGCAGCCCATTGAGCTCGCCAAGGAAAGCTGCGCAGTCGCGGTCATCGTTATCCAGAACCACGACAACCGCGTCGATGCCGGACGTCCGGCCAAATCCCTTCAAAATGCTCGGTAGCTGATCGAGAAGGATGCGCTTGTTCGGAGCGACAGTTCCTTCCAGGTTCTTCGGAAGTTTGCCAATCCCCTTGTACCCGTGGATTCTCCAGGTGTGCGGATCTCCATGCTGGCCGATGATCTTGGGGACCAGGTGCCCGAGCAACAGCTCTCCGGATTGGTCTTCCACCAGAATCTCGATGTGCATTCTCACCTCACATCGAGATAGTCGCTGTACCAAAGTCCTCCCAAAGGAAGTTCTTCCGCGACAAGATTCATGACGACTTCAATTTCCGATACATGCTGGAGCGTCGAGAAGCCATCGGCTCCCTTCGCAAGCACCCAGACCTCCTCTGGTGTAAGTGCGTTCACGAAGTATGGCTGGTGTGTAGTTACAAAGATCTGCGAGGCGTTCTTCTTGCCTGTCGCATGCGCTCGAAATTCGATGGCCAATGTATCCAGAAGCTTGTGATAGAGCCCATTTTCCGGTTCCTCGATACACAGGAATGGTGGCGGATCCGGATCTTCCAGGAGCAGCAAATACGCGAAGATTTTCAACGTTCCATCGGACATCTGCTGCGCGTAAAACGGATCCTTGAATGCCCCATCGTTAAACTTGAGTAAAACACGCTTGTCTTCCGTGACGAGGGTTTCGATCTTCTCTATTCCCGGTATCTTTGAGGCAATTCGCTTCAGAATCGTCTCGAACCGCGTCTTGTGCTCGCGCTCCAGATACTGAACGACGTTTCCGATGTTGTCCCCGTGAATGCTGAGATGCTTTTGGGCTCCCGCGTTGGTAAGTTCTCGCGCGGCATCCGGATAAAAGTAGGAGAGGTACCAACCCTTCAGAAAATCACGAAATCGCTTGATTCGGGGATGTTCCTTCAAGGTCCCCAATGTC
>Ga0209014_10001178_pt1 | contig 15471 bp, 14 predicted proteins | sample BarGraNGADG00212_FD_184491 | JGI IMG/M metagenome (GOLD analysis project Ga0209014, IMG submission 184491) | Arctic peat soil microbial communities from Barrow, Alaska - Barrow Graham LP Ref core NGADG0002-212 (SPAdes) (version 2) | ecosystem: Environmental > Terrestrial > Soil > Wetlands >...
CCTCCTGCCACGATCGTGGCGGGCGCGGAGGCGCGCCGATCCACCACCGCACCACGCCCAGCCGACACAGGCCATTGGCGATGGCGGCATTCATCACGCCGTTGAGCAGTTGCTTGACGATCAGCAGCAGCAGGTAGCCGGTGGAGATCTCCATCCACCACCCGTAGACCAGCACGTCGAGCAGCGCCCCCAGGGTGAGCCAGTACAGGACGTCGGCCACGATGAGGCTCCGCGTTCGCTCGGCCAGCCGCGAAGCCACGAAGCCCTCCACCGCATACAGCACCATGGCTGCGAGCATCGCCTCACGCACGCCGCCGTCCACGGCATATCCGATGAAGGCCGCCAGCAGGCCCGGCACCAGTCCGAGCCGCCAGAAAGCGAACAACACGAGCGCTCCACCAAACGCAAACTCCGGCGACTCACTCGACAGCAGGGGCGCGGGGATGTGATTGAGCGCAAGTGCTACCGCACCGCAGGCAACGCCACCGGCGATGCGCAGTGACAACGGACGGCGGACGGCGCTGGCGTTGCTCACGAGCCGGCGCAGGCCGAAAGGGCGGTGAAATGCATGGCCTAAGATATCGAGTCCGGCGGGCCCAGTGGCAACGGCTGGCCGCGCGCATTTCCGTGGAGCATCTTCCCTGACAGATGGTCCCTCACCACGGAACGGACTCCATGCTTCGCATGCTTCGCATGCTCGCACGATTCTCGCTGGTCGCTCTGGTTGCTGTCGCAGCCGGCACCGCCGGCGCCCAGGGCAATAGCGTCACCGCCGACCTGATACTGACCAACGGCCGCATCTATACGGTCGACGAAACCCGGCCAGTGGTCGAGGCCGTCGCGGTTGCCGGCGGCAAGGTGCTCTTTGCCGGCAACGCGGCGGGAGCGCTGGCGCTCAAGGGCCCGGCCACTCGTGTGGTTGACCTCGCCGGACGCGTCGTCATCCCGGGCATGGTCGACGCGCACGCCCACGTCGGCGGGCTTGGCGACGCGCTGCACATCGTCGACCTCACTGGCACGGCATCGTACGACGAGGTTGTTGCCCGCGTCGCGGCACGGGCAAAGCAGCTGCCGAAGGGACAGTGGGTACTCGGCCGTGGCTGGGACCAGAATGACTGGGGCGATACTCGCTTCCCGACGCACGACAAGATGACGGCCGCCGTGCCCGACCATCCCGTCTACGTCGTGCGCGTCGACGGGCACGCCGGGCTGGCCAACCTGACGGCAATGCAGGCGGCCAACGTCACCGCCGCCACGCAGGATCCCTCGGGCGGCCACATGGAGCGCACGGCCGACGGATCGCCGGCCGGCGTCTTCGTGGACAACGCGCAGGGGCTCGTGCGGCGCGCCATCCCGCGGCAGACGCGCGACGAGGTGAAGACGGCCCTCGTGGACGCCGTAAAGGAAGCGCAGCGCTGGGGGCTGACTGGCGCGCACGACGCCGGCGCCGATGCGACCACCCTGGACGTGTACGAAGAACTCGCCAAGGCGGGCCAGTTGAAGTTCCGGCTGTACGCCATGGTCAGCGACGACGCCAAGACCGTCGACGCGTGGTTCAAGCGGGGTCCGCTCGTGGCCGGCTACAACGGCTCGCTCTGGGTACGTTCCATCAAGCTCTACGCCGACGGTGCGCTCGGCTCGCGCGGCGCGGCGCTGCTGGAGCCGTACAGCGACGACCCCAAGAACATCGGGCTGCTCGTGTCGGCGCCGGCCCACATCCAGGAGGTCGCCACGCGCGCCCTGAAGGCCGGCTTCCAGGTGAACACGCACGCCATCGGCGACCGGGGCAACCGCCTGGTGCTCGACGCCTACGAGGCGGCGCTCAAGGCGGTTCCCACGGCCGACCATCGCTTTCGGGTGGAACACGCACAGATTCTCCACTACGACGACATTCCACGATTTGCCGCCCTGGGCGTGATCCCGGCAATGCAGGCCAGCCACCAGACGAGCGACATGTACTGGGCCGGTACCCGACTGGGATCGGTGCGACTGCTCGGCGCGTATGCGTGGCGCTCGCTGCTCAACACCGGCGTGGTGATCCCCAATGGCAGCGACTTCCCGGTGGAACAGGTGAATCCGCTCATCTCGTTTCATTCGGCCGTGTCGCGGCAGGATGCCCACGACTGGCCGCCCGGTGGCTGGTACCCGGCCGAACGCATGACGCGCGACGAAGCGCTCAAGTCCGTTACGATCTGGCCGGCCTATGCCGCCTTCCAGGAGAAGGTCCTCGGCTCGTTGACACCCGGCAAGTACGCCGACTTCGTGGTGCTCGACCAGGACATCATGAGGTGTCCCGCCGAGCTCATCCTCCGCACGCGCGTGCTCTCCACGTGGGTGGGAGGCGAGAAAGTGTACGAGGCCGTACCGTGACCCAGCGACCGGCGCCCGCCGTGAAGGTGCTCTTCCTCATTCGCACGGCCATGACGGTGGGCGTCATCTCCTTCATCGGCATCGCGTGGCTGATTCGCGGACGAGGCCAGGCCGTCGCCGTACCACCGGCGTCAGCCGCGACGCTCACCACGGTGATGTACCTCGCGGTGGGCCTGGCGGCGGCCGCCATCTTGGCGCTTCGTCTGCGGCTGGCTTCGGCCACCCCGGCAAAGCGTCGTTCCCTCTCCGTGGTGAGCTGGGCGGTGGGCGAGTTCGCCGCGCTCTTCGGCGGCGGGACTTTCTTCCTCACCGGCGACTGGCAACTGGTGCTTCCCGGCGCGCTCGTCTTCGCGCTCTCGCTGGCAGCGGTGCCGCTGCCGAGAGAACAGGAGCTAGGTGCTAGGAACTAGGTGCTAGGAACTAGGTGCTAGGTGCTAGGTGCTAGGTGCTAGGTGCTAGGTGCTAGTAACCGAGCCCTAGCACCTAGCACCTAGCATCTCTAGCCCACCCACACTTTCACTGCCACCGCCGCCAAGAAGACCGCGAAGAGCCGGCGCAGCATCTGGTCGCTCACGGCCTCCGCCATCCGCGCACCGGCATAGGCGCCAAGGAAGAGACCGAGCGCCAGCCAGAGCGCAATGCGCCAGTCGAGATGCCCGTTGCGGTAGTACCACCACGCACCGAGCGCACCGACCGGCAGCAGGAGCGCACCCAGTGACGTGCCGATGGCGCTCTGCAGCGGCATGCGCGCGAAATAGACCAGCGCGGGCACGATGACCACGCCACCGCCAATTCCGAAGAGGCCCGCCAGCACGCCAGCAGCGAGCCCGATTCCCAAGAGCAGCGTCCAGTCCATAAGTCTCCGTTGCCTTGTCGAGGGGAGCGCTGGAATGTACCCTCCCAAGAACCTTCTTGTCCCGGGTCCTCCTGATGTTCTCCGACGCTTCGCTCGCATTGCTCCGCCGGCTACTCGACACCCCGGGTCCCTCGGGCTTCGAATCGGCGCCGGCCGCCATCTGGCGTGACGAGGCGCGGCGGTTCGCCGCCAGTGTCGAGCGCGATGTGCACGGCAACTCCTTGGCGGTCGTCAACCCCGATGGCGCGCCGACCATCATGCTCGCCGGGCACATCGACGAGATCGGCCTCATCGTCACCTGGATAGACGACAAGGGCTTCGTGTTCATCGGACCGATCGGCGGCTGGGACCCGCAGGTGCTGGTGGGGCAGCGGCTGCGCTTTGCGGGGCGCGACGGCGAAGTGATGGGCGTGGTCGGCAAGAAGCCCATTCACCTGATCAAGCCCGACGACCGCGAGAAGGCGGTGAAGATGACCGACCTGTGGGTGGACATCGGGGCCGCGTCGCGCGCGGAAGCCGAGGCGCTTCTTTCGGTGGGCGACGCAGGCGTCATCGACGCGCGGCTCGTCGAGCTGCCGAACGGGCGCATCGTATCGCGGTCGATTGACGACCGTATTGGCGCGTTCGTGGTGCTCGAGGCGCTGCGCCGCTATGCCGAACAGCCGGGCGAGGCACGCGTCGTGGCGGTGGCGACCACGCAGGAAGAGATCGCCTATCACGGCGGCGGCGCGCGGGTGAGCGCGGAGCGGGTGGCACCGCAAATGGCGATCGTCGTCGATGTCACCTTCGCCACGGATCATCCGGGCATGGAACGCAAGGAACTCGGCGAGCACAAGCTCGGCAGTGGACCCGTGCTCACCCGCGGTTCCGTGACATCACCGGTGGTGGTGCGCCTGTTGCGGGACACCGCGGAACGCCTCGGCATTCCCTACTCGCTGCGGGCCGAGGGGCGCAACACGAACACCGACGCCGACGCCATCCACGTGGCGAGCGCGGGCGTGGCGACGGCGCTCGTGAGCGTGCCCAATCGCTACATGCACTCACCCAACGAGATGGTCGCGCTCGACGACCTCGACCGTGCCGCAACCCTGATCGCCGAAGCCTGCCGGACCGTGAGTCCCGCAATGGACTTCACGGCTCGCTGACGACGGGAATGCTGCCCGTCGTCGTCTGACGACGGGCGCGCGTGTAGAGGCGGGCCGCGGTTTCGCGCACGTCCTTGTCCTTGTCCTCGAGCAGCTTCTGCAGTGCCACCATGGCCGCCGGCGTGCGCGCCTCGGCCAGCGCCTCGATGGCATTCAGCCGCAACGCCGAACCTTCGCGGCGGCGCCGCAGGCGCTGGTCGGGCATCGCCAGCGCGACGAGCTTCTGCACGCCATCGTGCGCCGCGAGGCGCCCAAGCGCTGCGACGAGGGCGAGTTGCACGTCGAACTCCTCTTCCTCCTCCAGTTGCTGCACGAGCACCGGAGCCAGGCGGGAATCGCGCCGTGCTTGCACTGCCACCGCGGCCGTCAGGCGCACCTCGGGCGAGGAATCCGGCACGGCGCGCAACAGCGCATCGGCGGCGAACGCCGACTTGGGGAATGCGGCGAGCCCCTGCGCGGCCGCCTGGCGCACGCGAGCGCTCGAATGCGCCAGCTGTTCGGCCAGTGACTTTTCGGTGTCGGGAAGCCGCAGCAGTACCATGAGGCCGATGGCGCGCTCGACGACGGGCGGTCGCTGGTCGGTGAGCATTAATCCCAGCGCGTCTCGCGCGCCCGGCAGCCTTCCCAGCAGAGCGACGTACAGCGCGCGTTTCTCGGCGCTCACCGCGCACATGGCGCGGTCGGCCACTGCTTCAGCGCCGTCTTCACCAAAACGCAGCAGCACCTGTTCCACGGCCGCGCCGAATTGCGGCTCGTCGGCGTACAGCGCGGCAAGGGCTCGCAGAACGGTCGGCTTGGTGAGGCGGCGCGTGACCACCACGAACTGCCGGCGCATCTCGGGATCCGCACAGAGCCCCTCGCACGCGAACATCGCCAGCAGGAGTTGCAGCGCCACGGAGACCAGTCCCTCGCGCAGTGCCTGCTCGATGGACTGGTGGACGGGCTCCAGCAGGAGGCGCAGTGTTCCAGGTTCGCTCGAGGTGATCAGGCGCTCGAAGAGCTCGCGATGCGCGGCCTCGGCAAGCTCCTCCACCTCAACTGGAACGTGCGTGGCCAGGGGACCACTCCCGACCGGAGGCGTCTCAAGCTCGACCGCGGCGGCCTCGGCCGCGACGGGCTCAACCACGACGGGCTCAGCCACCACGGGCTCAGCCACGACGGGCTCAGCCACGACGGGCTCAGCCACCACGGGCTCGGCGGCATTCGGCGTTTCAGCAGTTGCTGCCGGCAACTCGACGACGCGATCTATGCGAACGTGCGTCCACGGGTGTGCCGCCAGCCCGGTGGCGAAGGCCTCCGGATCGGTCTCGCCTGCGACGGCGCCCGCGAGCAGTCGCGCCAAGGCCTCGATTTCTTCCTGCTTTGCGCGGCGCGTAACATGGATGCCGTGAATGCCAAGCCTGACGAGAACGTCCCGCAGCACCGGCACGCCCGGGACGTCCTCGCCCAGCGTGTGGGCTCCCGCGCTCAGCACGGCGTTCGCCACCGACAGCTTGATGGTGCCGTGATTGACGGCGGTGCGCGCCGACCGCAACGCGGCCTGCTCGGCGGCGTAATCGTCCGTCTCGTGCGCGTACAGCCCGACCAGGCACGACAGGTGCGTTACGAACTCGACGTTGCGATCCATGCGGACGGTCGGCGCTCCGTTGTCTGGCTTTCGATGTCCCGCCCGCCTAACATACGTGGGCACCCCCGTCCTCAACACCCGGTACCCGTATGCGCGCTCACAGTTCTTTGCGCGGCGCCCGGCTTGCCGTCGCCGTCTTGCTGACTGCAGGCTGCCGTGCGCCAATGAACCAGGCGCCTGCGGCATCCGTCTCCGCCGCCGACCAGATGCGCTCGGACATCACGTACCTCGCCAGCGACCCGCTCGAAGGGCGAGGCACCGGCACCGCCGGCAACGACACGGCCGCCGCGTTCATCGCCCGCCGGTACAACGCGTTGCGGCTGTCGAGCATCGCGCAGCCCGGCCGCGCCGCGTGCGCCAAGGGCGGCCGCCAGGGAAAGTCGGAGTGCTTTGAACTCCCGTTCACCGCCTCGGTCCCGGTGCGCAACGCCGCACCGCGCCTGCTGAAGACGCAGAATGTTGCGGCCATCATCCCGGGCCGCGGGGCCCTCGCCGGTGAATACGTCATCATCGGCGCGCACTTCGACCATCTCGGCCGCGACTCGGCGAATGCCCGCGATCCTGAGAAAGGGCGCGTGATCCACCCCGGTGCCGACGACAACGGCTCCGGCACGGTGACCGTGATGGAGATCGCCCGCCGCCTTGCCCGGCGTCCCACAGGGCGCTCGGTGATCGTCGTGAACTTCACCGGCGAGGAACTCGGAACGCTCGGCAGCGCGCAGTTCGCCAACCACCTCCCCGTGCCCAGGGACAGCGTGCAGGTGATGGTGAATTTCGACATGGTCGGCCGGCTGAAGAATGACAAGCTGATCATTTACGGCGTATCGACGGCAACTGAAATGAAGGGGATCCTCGACAGCGCCAATGTCGCCCCGAAGCTCGCTATCGCGGCCATTGGTGACGGAGAAGGACCGAGCGACCACGCCGCGTTCTACCGGAAGGACCTGCCGGTCCTGCACCTGTTCACCGACCTGCATGACGATTACCACACCGCCGCCGACGTGGCCGCCAGGATCAACATGGACGGCATGGTGCGGGTGGCCGACTACGCCGAACGGGTCGTGCGCGCCCTCGCCGACCGGCCGGCCCGGCTGACCTTCCAGCGGGTGCAGACCGCCGGCGCCAACCGGCCGCCGAGCACCGGTTCCGGCGTCTACCTCGGGTCCATTCCCGACATGGGTGCCGCCGACGTCAAGGGCATGCAGTTGTCGGGCGTCCGCCCGGGCAGTCCGGCGGACCAGGGGGGCCTCAAGGGTGGCGACATCATCATCAAGTTCGGCAGCAAGGTCATCACGAACATCTACGACTACACCGACGCGATGGGCTCGTACAAGCCCGGCGACGTGGTGGATGTCATCGTGCTGCGCTCAGGCAAGGAAGTGACGCTGAAGATCACGCTCGGCCGGCGCGGAAGCTGACACGAACCGGAATTCGGATTCCGATTCATGAAAGCCGGCTTCACGCGTTCGACGCCCGTCCCGCTCTACTGGGTCTCTCACGGCCCTCAGGGCGCCGAGCGCCTGCTCATCCTGCACGGCGGCCCGGGAGCGCACCACGATTACCTGCTCCCGCAGATGCTCGAGCTTGCGCGCGACCATGAGTGCGTCTTCTACGACCAGCGTGGCGGCGGACGCTCGCGGCACGACGACGACCGCGGCCCCATCACCTGGGAGTCGCAGGTGCGCGACTGCGAGGCGGTCGTGCGCGAACTGGCGCTCGCGCCGTTGACCCTCGTGGGGTACTCGTGGGGGGGCCTGCTCGCCCTGCTCTACAGCGTGCAGGCGGCCCACGGCCATGCCGCCCCCATGCCCAGTCGCCTCGTGCTCATCGAGCCGGCGCCGATCTCACGCACCTGGCGCGCAGAGTTCGAGGCCGAGTTCGCACGCCGCCAGGCCGGGCCGCTCGTGCAGGGCCAGCGTGCCGAGCTCGCTGCGTCGGGACTTCGCGAACGCGACCCGGCGGCATACAGGCAGCGCCAGTTCGAGCTCAGCGTCGCCGGTTACTTCGCCGATCCGCAGGCCGCGCGCTCTCTGACGCCGTTCCGCGTGACCGGCCGCGTGCAGCAGTCCATCTGGGACTCGCTGGGCGACTTCGACCTCACGCACGCGCTTCGTGACGTCCATTGCCCCGCCCTCGTCGTACACGGAAGGGACGATCCGATCCCCCTCGAGTCGTCGCGAGCCGCCGCCGAGGCGCTCCAGGCAGAGTTCGTTGTACTGGATGCCTGCGGTCATGTGCCGTATGTTGAGCAACCTGAGGCGCTCTTCCGCGCCATCCGTTCCTTTCTCGGCCGCACTTCGCCCACCCGCGCCTGACCGCATGAGCGCCTACGACGAGATCACTCAACCGTACGTTGCCACCATCGAGACCGAGGGAAAGCGGTACACGGTCTCGGTGCGCATCACGTTCGACAGCATCGAGTACGTGGGGCGCCTCTGGTTCGCGGACGAATCCTGGGACGACCTCGGCCTGCCCGACCGTGGGGCGCTTCCTGGCCGGACCAAGGAAGAAGTGCTGACCCTCGCCCGACGCATCAGCCCCGACGAACTCGTGCGCCGGCATCGCCGCGCGCTCGCCGAAAAACGCCGGTACCACGGCCTGCGCAAGGCCACCGACGAGATCCTCGCGAAGATCCGCTACCTGAACCAGGTGGCCATCTCCATGCGGGCCGGCCTGCTCGATGTGGAAGGCGCCGCCCAGGAGATCGACCTGACCGAGAAGCAGCTGCACGCCCTCATCGACCGGCTCGCGATTCACGCCGGCATCGACGAATAGACGCCCCGCACCCTCACCCGTACCCATACCCATACCCCGGCGCGCTCCCGCCGGGGTATTTTATTTGTTCCCCCCTGCCCGGAACCCCTGCCCAACCACGTCCCTTCCTCGTGCCCAAGAACGCGTCCAGAACGAAGCCCCCGGCGAAGCCGGCCAAGGCTCACGCGCCGCGCCGCAAGGGACGCGCTCACCCGCGCGCCGCCCTGCGCGGCGTGAAACTGGTGGCCCACGCCCGCGACATCGAGCAGCGCTTGCGCGCCCTGTACCCCGACGCGCACTGCGAACTCGACCATCGCTCGCCCTTCGAGCTGCTCGTGGCCACCATCCTGTCGGCGCAGTGCACCGACCGGCGCGTCAACCTGGTGACGCCCGGACTCTTCCAGCGCTGGCCTGACGCGCCGATGCTCGCGCGGGCGGACGCCGCGATGGTGGAAGAGGTCATTCGAAGCACGGGTTTCTTTCGCACCAAGGCAAAGTCGCTGATCGGCATGGCCCAGGCCCTGGTGGCCAGGCACGGCGGCCAGGTCCCGGCGTCCATGGATGACCTTGTCGCGCTCCCCGGTGTGGGACGGAAGACGGCCAATGTCCTACTCGGCAATGCCATGGGATGCAACGAAGGGATCGTCGTCGATACACACGTGGCCCGGCTCGCGGCACGACTCGGGTTGACCTCCGAAACCGATGCCGTGCGCATCGAACAGGCGCTGATTCCGTTGTTCGAGCGCGACGACTGGACCATGTTGTCCCATCTCCTCATCTGGCACGGTCGGCGTGTCTGCGACGCGCGCACGCCGCGCTGCGCAAGCTGCACGCTGGCCGACATCTGCCCCTCGGCCAAAGACTGATGCTACGCTCCCGCGCCTGAACCACCGTGAATTCGCTGCGTCATGCCGGCCTTGCCGCCCTCGTCGCGCTGGCCGCGTGCGCCGCGTGCGCCGCGCCCCCGACGCCGGCGCTGCTTCCGGCGCCCGCTCCCAAGCCGCTGCAGGCCCTCAGGGGCGGCTATCCGCGCGGCGTCATCCGTCGTGACGGCACCACCAAGGTGAAGGTGTCGGTGGTCGTGGATACGGCCGGCGCTGACAGTCGATAGACTACCAAGGCTGCGTCGGCTACCTTTCCAGTTCGCCGACTACCGTTCACCGTCTACCGTCTACCGTCTACCGCCTTGAAGACCGCCACCTTCGAAACCAACGTCGGCACGATCATCGCCGACCTCTACGATGACGCCGCGCCGATTGCCGTGGCCAACTTCGAGAAGCTTGCCAACGACGGCTTCTACGACGGGGTCAAGTTTCATCGGGTGATTGCCGACTTCGTGGTGCAGGGCGGTGATCCGTTGTCCAAGGAGCTGGCTAATGGTCACCCGCGCGTGGGCACTGGTGGCCCGGGATGGACCATCAAGTGCGAGACCAAGGGGAATCCGCACAAGCACGCGGTGGGCGCGCTCTCCATGGCGCACGCAGGCAAGGATACCGGCGGCAGCCAGTTCTTCATGGTGCTCAGCGAGGCGAATACGAAGCACCTCAACGGTGTGCACACGGTGTTCGGCCAGATCACCTCGGGCCTCGACGTCATGCAGAAGATCAAGGCCAACGATGTCATGACGAAGGTTCGCGTCGCCTGATGTTGCCGCCCCCCACCCGGCGAGGATTGCCATGAGCACCACCACGCACCACCCCGAAGACCGCCGCGCCGCCTATACGGGTTTGATCATCGGCGCGGTTGCACTTATCGTCATCATCGTGTCCATTGTGAAGGTGACGAACGCCCGCTTCGCCTCGCACGAAAGACCAGCCGCCGAAGCAGCCAAGTAGGGAGTTGATGACAAACTCTGAGAGCCCCCCCGCCACTCACGGCGCGGGGGCGTTTTCGTTGCCGCGCGGCGCCACCTGGCTTCCGGCCCTTGCCGTCGGCGCCCTCGCCGTCGGCGGCGTCGTGCGCCTCCTCCACCACGACACGCCATGGGTCTGGCGCATCTGGATGGTGGTGCTCGTCGCCGCCGGACTGCCGGTGGTGGTTCGCACGGTGCGTGGCCTCCTGCGCGGCAACTTTGCCGCCGACGTCGTGGCCACGCTCTCCATTCTCGGCGCGGCGTTACTCGGCCAGCCGGTTGCCGGCCTCGTCATCGTGCTCATGCAGACGGGCGGCGAGTGGCTGGAGCACTACGCCGAGGGACGGGCCTCCAACGCCGTGCGCGCGCTCGAGGAGGCGGCGCCGCGAACCGCGCACCGTCAGCGTGCCGACGAGCAGTATGACGACATCCCGGCCGAGGGTATCGCGGTCGGCGACCTGCTGCTCGTGCGCCCCGGCGAAATGCTCCCGGTCGACGGCGTGGTGCACAGCGGACGGTCGCACCTCGATGTCTCGCGGCTCACCGGTGAGGCCCCACCCGAAATGGTGCAGGCCGGCAGCGACGTCCGCTCGGGCGCGGTGAACCTCGAGGGCGCCATCGTCATGCGCGCCACGCGCCCGGCGAGCGAGTCGCTGTATGCGCGCATCGTCGAGCTCGTGCGCACGGCGCAGTCGGAGAAGTCGCCCATCCAGCGCATGGCCGACCAGTACGCCGTCTGGTTCACGCCGCTCACGCTGCTGGTGTGCACGCTCGCCTGGTTCGTGACGCACGACCCGTTGCGCGTGCTGGCCGTGCTGGTGGTCGCCACGCCGTGTCCGCTGCTGCTGGCCACGCCGGTGGCGATCATCGGCGGCATCAACCGTGCGGCGCGACACCAGGTCATCGTGCGCAGCGGTGGGGCGCTCGAGCGCCTCGCCAGCGTCAACACCGCGGTGTTCGACAAGACCGGAACGCTGACCATCGGGCGTCCCGAAGTGGCGGCCATCGATGCCTACGGGGCGTGGACAGGGGACGACGTGCTCCGCCTGGCCGCGGCGGTGGAGGTCGGTTCGGGACACCACCTGGCGCGCAGCACCGTCAACGCCGCGGCGCAGCGCCGCATTCCGTTGCCAGCGGCGGCGCACGTGGTGGACTCGCTCGGACTCGGTGTGCGCGGCACGGTGGACGGGCGCGACGTCGCCGTGGGTGCCACTGCCTGGATGTTGTCGCTGTTTCCCGAACGTCGCGAAGCCATTGTTGCCGCGCGGGGCGACGGGTTGCGCGGCGTGGTGGCGGTCGATGGAGAGATCGCCGGCGCCATCGAGTACGCCGACCAGGCACGCGAGGGACTGCACGGCTTCTTCGACGTGCTCCGGAAGCTGGGGCTGAAGCGCATCGTCCTGCTGTCGGGCGACAACCAGGCCAACGTCTCGGGGCTCGCCAGCGCATTCGGCATCACCGACGCGCGTGGCGACCTGTTGCCTCAGCAGAAGGTCGAGGCTGTCCGCGAACTGATGCAGAGCGGCCACCGGGTCGTCATGGTGGGCGACGGCACCAACGACGCGCCGGCGCTGAGCGCGGCCACGGCGGGCATCGCGCTGGCGGCGCACGGCGGCGGCATCGCCGCCGAAGCCGCCGACGCCGTGATCCTGTGCGACGACATCACTCGCGTGGCCGATGCCATTCGCATCGGGCGGCGCGCCGTGCGCATTGCGCGACAGAGCATCCTGGTGGGCCTGGGCCTCAGCGGACTGGCCATGGTCGCGGCAGCCATGGGATCTTTTTCGCCAACCACCGGCGCGTTGATCCAGGAAGCCATCGACGTCGCCGTCATCCTCAACGCGGTGCGCGCTTCCTCGGAATGACCTAAATTGTCCCACGTCACACGGCGCGCCGCCCCCGGAGTCACGCGCGACCACTACCCTGTGGAGCAGCGATGAACGCTCGCCTTGACTCCTTCTCGTACGACGACGACATCGTACGAAAGTTCCTGTGGGCCACGATGATCTGGGGCCTCGTCGGCTTTGTGGTTGGCCTGATCATCGCCCTGCAGCTGACCTCGCCGCAGCTGAACATCTCTCCGTTCCTCACCTTCGGTCGCCTGCGGCCGCTGCACACGAATGCCGTGATCTTCGCGTTCGCGGGCAACGCCTGGTTCACGGGCATGTACTACTCGTCGCAACGACTGCTCAAGACGCGCATGTGGAGCGACGGCCTGAGCAGGTTCCACTTCTGGGGGTGGCAGGCGATCATCGTCTCGGCCGCGCTGACGCTGCCGCTCGGCTTCACGCAGAGCAAGGAATACGCCGAGCTCGAGTGGCCCATCGATATCGCCATCCTGGTGGTCTGGGTGGCCCTCGCCGTCAACTACTTCATGACGCTCGCCAAGCGGCGCGAACGCCACATCTACGTCTCAATCTGGTTCTTCATCGCGTCGATCATCACCGTAGCCCTCCTGCACATCTTCAACAACCTCGCCATGCCGGCCGGGGCGCTGAAGAGCTACAGCCTTTATGCCGGCGTGCAGGACGCCTTCATGCAATGGTGGTACGGGCACAACGCCGTCGCGTTCGTCCTGACGACGCCGTTCCTCGGCCTCATGTATTACTTCCTGCCCAAGGCGGCCGACCGCCCGGTGTTCAGCTACAAGCTGTCCATCCTGCACTTCTGGTCGCTGATCTTCATCTACATCTGGGCCGGTCCGCACCACCTGCACTACACCGCGTTGCCCGAATGGGCGTCGACGCTCGGCATGCTGTTCTCCATCATGCTGTGGATGCCCAGCTGGGGCGGCATGGTCAACGGCCTGCTCACGCTGCGCGGCGCCTGGCACAAGGTGACCGAGGATCCGATCCTCAAGTTCTTTGTGGTCGCCGTCACCGCGTACGGCATGTCCACGTTCGAGGGCCCGATGCTGTCGGTGAAGAGCGTCAATGCGCTGGCGCACTACACCGACTGGATCATCGCGCACGTCCACACCGGCACGCTCGGCTGGAACGGCTTCCTGACGTTCGGCATGGTGTACTGGCTGACCCCGCGCTTGTTCCAGACCGGGATGTACAGCAAGAAGCTGATGGAGCTGCACTTCTGGCTGGGCACGTTCGGCATCCTGCTCTACGTGGTGGCCATCTACTCCGCCGGGGCCACGCAGGGGCTCATGTGGCGCGCCTTCGACGAGACCGGGCGCCTGCAGTACCCCGACTTCGTCGAGACGGTCATCCGCCTGATGCCCATGTACTGGGTGCGCGTGGCGGGCGGCAGCCTGTGGATCGTCGGCATGTGCGTGGGCATCTACAACGTGTTCAGGACCTGGGCGAGCCGCCCGGCGCGCTACGAGGTGCCGGTGATCCAGGCCGCGCCCCTGTCGCCCGTGTACAGCGACGATCCGCACGCGCCAGCCGGCGCCGGCCTGTGGGCGCGCTTCACCAACGCGTCGTGGCACCGCAAGTGGGAGCGCATGCCGCTGTTCTTCTCGGTGATGACGGCCGTCGCGGTGATCGTCGCCTCGCTCTTCGAGATCATCCCCACCTTCCTCATCAAGTCGAACGTCCCGACGATCAGTAGCATCAAGCCGTATTCGCCGCTCGAGCTGGCCGGCCGCGACATCTACCAGCGCGAGGGATGCTTCAACTGCCACTCGCAGATGATCCGTCCGTTCCGCTACGAGACCGAGCGCTTCGGCGACTATTCCAAGCCCGGCGAGTCGGTGTACGATCATCCGTTCCTGTGGGGCTCGCGCCGCATCGGCCCCGACCTCGCCCGCGAGGGCGGCAAGTTCCCCGACCTGTGGCACGTGCGGCACATGTACAATCCGCGCGAAGTCACGCAGAAGTCGATCATGCCGGCGTACCCGAGGCTGCAGGTCAACATCATCGACTTCGAGGGCATCCAGAAGCACGTCGACGCGATGGCCATGCTCGGCGTGCCCTACGGCGACGCCGTGAACCGGGCGCCGCAGATGGCGCGCGAGCAGGCGCAGCAAATCGCGGCGGGCATCGAGGCGGCCGGTGGACCCAAGGGGCTGCAGGACAAGGAAATCGTCGCGATCACCGCCTACCTGCAGCGACTGGGACGTGACCTCAAGAACGCGACGGCGGGGAGAGCGCAGCCACCGGCCGCTTCGCAGCCGGTTGCCCTGGCGGCGCCCGCAGGGAGCCGCTGATGAAGCTCTCCGACATCATGGGCGCGGCGAATCTCTCGGCGTACGCCGAAGTCGCCATGCTCCTGTTCATCGCGGCATTCATCGTGATCGTGATCACGGTCTTTTCGCGCGGCCGGCAGCGGACGTACGATGCCGCCAGCCGGATGCCGCTTGACGACGAACATCCCCAGACGCCGCGCTGAAAACGCATCGCGCGCACCGGAGCGCACATATGGCAGACAAGGAGAACGATCACCTGCTCGAGCACGCCTACGACGGCATCCAGGAGTACGACAATCCGCTGCCGACGTGGTGGAAGCTCATCTTCTTCGCCACCATCCTCGTGGTGCCCATCTACCTTTGGGACCCGCTGGGCATCGGCGTCGGCCCGGGGCGGGAGAAGGCGTACCAGCAGGAGCTGGCCGACTTCAAGGCGGCCCATCCCCAGACCAGCGGCCCGGTCCTCAGCGACGCGCAGTTCGTGGCGATGAGCAAGGACCCGGCCAAGGTGGCCGCGGGCAAGGCGGTCTTCACCACCAACTGCGTCCCCTGTCATCGCCCTGATGGTGGCGGCCTGATCGGCCCCAACCTGACCGACGACTACTGGATCCACGGCGGCAAGCCCACGGAGATCAACAAGACGATCAACGAGGGCGTGCTCGCCAAGGGCATGCCCAACTGGGGCAAGATGCTCAAGCCCGAGCAGACGGATGTCGTGACGGCGTA
>Ga0209014_10001180_pt1 | contig 15451 bp, 13 predicted proteins | sample BarGraNGADG00212_FD_184491 | JGI IMG/M metagenome (GOLD analysis project Ga0209014, IMG submission 184491) | Arctic peat soil microbial communities from Barrow, Alaska - Barrow Graham LP Ref core NGADG0002-212 (SPAdes) (version 2) | ecosystem: Environmental > Terrestrial > Soil > Wetlands >...
GATCTGACCCGTGAAGTTCAGACGCGCTCGGAGCAGGACAGTCTCGCTCAGGCGTTCCGCTACATGATCACGAGACTGCGCAAGATGGTGACGCAGCTCACCGAGGCAGCCACCAGCGTGGCCGAGACTGCCGGCCGGGTGACCGATGTCTCGGTGCAATCCGAGGCCAATGCCACCCAGATCGCCCAGACGATCGGGCAGGTTGCGGCGGGCGCAGCCGATCAGGCCCGAGTTTCCACAGATACGAGCATTGCGATGATGGAACTCGGACAGGTCATCGAGCAGGTGGGCTCGGGAGCTGCCCAGACGGCCGAGAACGCGGGCGCCCAGACCGACGCGATCAGCCAGATGGCCGACGCGATTCGCGAAGCCTCGACCGCATCGGCCGAGGTCAACGCCGCGGGGGCCGCTGCCGGACGCGCCGCCGACAAGGGATCGACGGCCGTTCGCGAGACGGCCTCGGGCATGGCCCGCATCAAGAAGGCCGTGGACACGGGCGCCAACGTGGTGACCAACCTCGGTGCGAAGGGAAGCCAGATCGGGGCGATCGTCCAAACGATCGACGAGATCGCCGATCAGACGAACCTGCTCGCTCTGAACGCGGCCATCGAAGCAGCCCGAGCCGGCGAGCAGGGCAAGGGCTTCGCCGTCGTGGCCGACGAGGTTCGCAAGCTCGCGGAGAGGTCGCGGGCAGCGACCAAGGAGATCGCCTCGCTCATCTCCGAGGTCCAGAAGGGGACCGCCGAGGCCGTCTCCGCGATGAAGATCGGCGCTCGTGAGGTCGAGACAGGGTCTGAGCTGGCCGAGCGATCCGCGAATGCGCTCGAGGAGATCGCCCGCGCGGTCGCTGCCTCGAATGCGGCCGTCGCACGGATCACTTCCGCAGTTGAAGCCATGGAGGCCTCCTCGTCGAACGTCGTTTCCGCTTCGGAAACGATCGCGTCCATCGCCCAAGCCACCAACTCGGCCGCAACTTCGATGAGCGCGAGTTCGGTCCGCGTCAACGACGCGGTGGAGTCGATCACTGCAATCAGCGAAGAGAACTCCGCTTCGGCCGAAGAAGTGGCCGCCGCCACCCACGAGTTGAGCGAGCAAGCCCAAGAAGTCGTTCGGTCGGCCAGCGCCCTGACCGACATGTCCGATCGGCTGCGGCGCCTCGTTTCGCGCTGGCGCCTGCCCGAAGAGGACAGCGATACCGGCTCTGACTCGGAGCGCAACGCCGCGTAGCGCGCCCCCGACCATGGCGACGCCGGCCCACCGGTGCGGGGGGCGGCTGATTCTGTGCCGTCCCGCAGAACGAGCCGGCGCGTGACGACCGCCGTTCCGGAAGCGGGAACATATTGGTGGAGACTGGGGTCTACGCAGGCGGGACTGCCATCGCCTCGCTTCTCTCGTCGCGTCTTGGAGACGGCGGATGAATCAACGACGCCGCTGGATGGCGGTTCTGGCCGCTCTCCTCGTGATCGGCACGGTCGAGGTCCTGACCGATACGGCCCTCGATGCCGTCCTGGCCTTCCCGTACAACGCGATCCTCGTCTTCGGGACGGTCGTGGTCGTCGTGGTCGCCGCCGCCGAGGTCGCGTTTCGGGTCATCGATCGCTTGACCTGCGACCTCCGGGAGCGCAACGAGGCTCTCGAGTTGCGCAACGCGGCCCTGCATGCTGTCTACGACGTAAGCCTGGCCGTCTCCGGGCAGGCCGACATGGAGCAGACCATCGGCTCGATCGTGGGCCATGCCCGCCGGCTGCTGGGTGTAGACGCGGCGCTCCTCGTGCTCGATGGGCCTGATGGTCACCTTCGCCTGCGCGCTGCCAGCGCCCGGCCCGACGTACTGCTGGACCCAGATCAGGTTGCGGGCGGGGCAACCGTGCCCCCAAATGACCAACTCGGTCGCCACCTCCGGCCCGGTTTCGCAGTCCGCCTGCAATCGCCCGTCGCGCGAGGCGACGTTCGGGTCGGCCTTCTGGGAGTTGCGACCCGTAATCCGCGCCCCTTTTCCGAGGCCGACGTCGACACCCTGTCCGCGCTGGCAGTCCAGGTCGGACTGGCCCTGGAAGCCAGCCGGCTGCGTGATGAGCTCAAGGCACTTGCAGTCGAGGGCGAGCGCGAGCGGATAGCCCGTGAGATGCACGACGGCCTGGCGCAAGTGCTCGGGTATGTGAACACAAAGTCTCAGGCTGTCGAGACGCTGCTCGACCGTGGCCGCGTTGACGAGGCGCGCCAGCAGCTCGTCGAACTGTCCGCCGCGGCGCGTTCCGTATACGTGGACGTCCGCGAGGCGATCTTGAGCCTCTCGACGCCGGTGGCCTCGGAAAGCGGCCTGTCCAACGCGCTGGAGGAGTACGCGACCCAGTACGCCGAATCGTCCAAGCTCGCGGTCCGTTTCAAGGTGACCCCGGAAGCGGCCGAGGCGCCGCTGACCGCCGTCGTCCAGTCCGAGGTCTTCCGAATCGTCAAGGAGGCTCTGACCAATGTCCGCAAGCACGCCAGCGCCAACCGAGTGACGATCCGGATGTCGCGCGATGGGGGCGATTTCGTCGTCCTTGTCCATGACGACGGAGTTGGCTTCGACGCACAGGCAGTTGGGTCGGGGAGTGAGCGCTGGCCGCACTTTGGTATGGCCGGCATGCGCGAGCGCGCCGAATCGGTCTGCGGGAGCATCGTGTGGCGAAGCAAGCCCGGAGCCGGAGCCGAAGTCGAGTTGCGTGTGCCGGTCGGAACCGATCCTTGGGCCTGCGAGCCGACCCTGGAAGTCTCGTCTGGCGACGAAGGACGTCCCTACCTGCCGCACCAGGTGGTCCAATCTCCCACTCCTGCCCTTACGGAGGCACACTGAGCGCATGCGTACCCTGCTCGTTGATGACCATGCACTCTTCCGCGATGGAGTCGCTTCCTTGCTGCTGGCCTGGGGTCACGAAGTCGTGGGACAGGCCTCCGACGGCAGCCAGGCCATCGAGATGGTGGACGAGACTTCGCCGGACGTAGTGCTCATGGACGTTCGTATGCCGAACCTGTCGGGCATCGAGGCGACCGCCGAAATCAAGGCGCGCCACCCCGAAGTCGCGATCGTGATGCTGACGGTGAGCGAGGAGGAGGCCGATCTCTTCCGGGCCATCAAGGCCGGGGCACAGGGCTACCTGCTGAAGAACCTCGAGGCGCCGCAGCTGCGGTCGATGCTCGAAGGCGTGGCACGGGGCGAACCGGCAATCTCCCCCGGCACGGCCGCTCGCATCATCGATGAGTTCTTGCGGACTCGAGACGGTACCGCTCCTCCCCCGACCCAGCGGCTGACGGACCGCGAGGTTCAGGTCCTGGAACTAGTCACCGACGGGCAGCGCAACCGCGAGATCGCAGTGGCGCTGGGAATCAGCGAGAACACCGTGAAGTTCCACCTCAAGAACATCGTGGAGAAGCTTCACGCTCAGAACCGGGCCGAGCTGGCGGCCAGAGCCGTTCGCGAGGGCCTCGTGTCGGACGCTCCTCACGATTCGGTGACCGGCCACGCGATGAGGCGCCACCGCTAACGCCAGAGGTCGGGTTCTACCCTATTTGGGGATCCTGGCCGCCGCCGCTTCGTCGACGATCCAAGCCGCGCCCGGTCGACGCGTGCGCTGCACCGGCCAGCGCCGGTCGTCGCGGACCTCGCCGAAGACATGGCCGAGCGCTTCCGTCTTGCCGGCGCCCCAGGTGACTACCAGGACCGGTGCCGCCTCGAGGAGCCGCGGGTTGACGGTCACCCGGGGCAGGTGCGGCCCAACATGCGTAGGCGGTGGGATCCCCATCGTCCAATCGAAGCTGTCGAGAGCCGGGCTGCCCGGGAAGACCGAGAGGACGTGGCCGTCGTCGCCGACCCCGACCAGGATCAGGTCGAAGACCGGCCAGTTGCCATCGGCGAGCGGCAGGTAGGCGGCCATCTCCTCCGCGTAGCGCGCCGCACACCAGCTGTTGTCGTGGTAGTCGGCGATTGCCCGGTCCGTGGGGAATGGGTGGATGTTCGCCGTCGGCAATGGGGCGCAGCCGCGCTCACCCTCGCCGCCACCCAGAAGGACGTCATCGAGGGCGGTCACGTTGGACTCAACATGACCGCGGGGCACGTAGCGGTCGTCGCCCCACCAGACATGGACGCGCAACCACGGGATTCTGTCCACGAGCGGTGCCTGGGCCAGGAGGCGGTAGATCGGAATGGGCGCGTTGCCGCCGGTGGTGCAGAAGTCGGCTCTGCCACGCGCTGCGACAGCGGCAACGAGGGCGGCCGCGATTCTTTCCGCCGCCTCGCCGGCCACCGCATCGGGATCCGCGACGATCGTCAGATCCGGTTCGCCCTGGTTTGGCGCCGGCAGGCCTGAGACGCTGGTTCCGGCCAGTCGGTCGGGCTCGGGGGAGAGGTCCGGGTCGTGCTCGTTCATGATCAATCGCTTCGCCTCTCGATTGCCACTCGTGGTGTCGGCTCCATAGCGGTCAGGTGGCCCGCCATGGCCAGGGTTTCGGCGGCCGCAGGAGTGCCTGCATTATCTTCCACCGCCAGCGCCAGAAGGTCCACGTCGTTGAGTCTGGGTGCGACGTAAGCCCGCCGGGCGCGCTCGCGGCCGTTGTCGTGGACGACCACCTCGACCATGCGATCGGTGGCCGTGACGTCTCCCAGCAACTCGGCGCCACGCAACCTGGAAGCTATCTCGACCCTGACCGTCGAGCCGCCGCTCAAGTCCGAGCAGACGGGCCGGAGTTCCACAGCAACGCGGTGGTCCCCCTGGCGGAGAACGGCGGTCCGCCGCCCGTCCGTGCGACGACTGAGCGGCAGAACCACGCTCATGCCCAGCCGCGATGCAAGCCAGGCAATGTGATAGACGGGGCGCACCACGTTGGTCAGGCCCGTCGAGTCCTCGTCTTCCGCCGCCGCGTACTCGACCGTGATCGATCGCACGGCGCCAAGATGCGGGCGCAGGTCCGGCAGGTCGTAGACGGAAGCGACGGCCTCGCGCCAGCGCGCCTGCTTGAGCAAGGAGAAGTCCGCCACGACCAGCCGCCGGCTATGTGCCATCCGGGCCATTTCGGCGAGACGGTCCAGTCCGTTGCCCGACCATGACGACCCATCCACGATCAGGCGGTCGGCGATCGGTAGCAGCCGATCCGCGCGGTGGGAGCCGAACTGGGGATCGCGGGGCCACCACAGGGCCACCGGCAGGTCGTGGGCCAGCAACGGCACGATGATGGAGGCCAGATGGCGGCTCGCCTCGCCCCGGGCCGTGACGTAGATCATCTCCGCGTCGTTTTCGCCGGTCCCCGCCCGCGTGGCCACCGAGAGGGTCCGGACCTGTGCGTCGAGGCCGGCCGGGCCATCGGGGTCTGCGGATGAGAGGATCAGCGAGCGCGAGGGGTGGCGCCCGGCGGTGCCCGCAATTGTGGCCGCGCATCCCTCCGCTACTTCGCGGTGGCCGGCAACGACGACCAGGTTGAGCACGTTGGATCGGGCCGCGACGTGATGCTCGACGCCGCCCTCGGTTCGACCGCGGGCGCTCGCCCACAGAGCGCCGAGCTGGCGCTCGATTTCGGGCACCGAGTGGGCAGTCGACGGCCCGGCCCTCAGATTCGACGCCACCGTCTGCCGTCCCGTTCCATGAGTTCGTTGGCCGCATCGGGGCCCCAGGTTCCGGCGGCGTAGTCGGGGAAATGCGGGGCGGGAAGGTCGGCCCAGGCGCCGATGATCGGCGTCACGACCGACCAGGCCGCCTCGACCTCGTCGGCTCGCGTGAACAGCGAGGCGTCGCCGAGAAGCGCGTCGAGGATGAGCGTCTCGTAGGCGTCCGGCGAATCCACCGCAAACGAGGTGCCGTAGGCAAAGTCCATGTTCACGGAGCGCACGTCCAGCCCAAGCCCCGGGACCTTGGCCGCGAAGCGCAGCATGATGCCCTCGTCGGGCTGGATCCGCATCGCCAGCACGTTCGGGGCGGGGTCTCCGGTCGACTCCCGAAACAGGCGCAGCGGGACCTCCTTGAACTGGATGGCGATCTCCGTGGCGCGTTTGGGCATCCGCTTGCCGGCTCGCAGGTAGAAGGGGACGCCGCTCCAGCGCCAGTCGTCGATCGTGAAACGACCGGCGACGAAGGTCTCCGTCTCGGATTGCGGGTCGACTTCCGGCTCTTCCCTGTAGCCGGGCACCGGCTCGCCGCCGATCCACCCGGCCGCGTACTGACCGCGCACAACGCCGTGTTTGACGTGATCGAGATCGGGCGCCGCGATGGCCCGGAGCACCTGCACCTTCTGGTCGCGCAAGGCATCGGCCGAGAAAGAGGAGGGCGGCTCCATTGCCACCAGGGTCATGAGCTGCAGAAGGTGGTTCTGGAGGATGTCGCGGCTCGCCCCGGTCTCCTCGTAGAATGCCCCACGGCCCTCGACGCCGATCGACTCCGCCACGGTGATCTGGACGTGGTCGACGTAGCTGCGGTTCCAAACGGGCTCGAAGATGCCGTTCCCAAACCTGAACACCATCAGGTTGCGTACCGTCTCCTTGCCCAGGTAGTGGTCGATGCGGTAGACCTGCGACTCGCGGAAGACCTTGTTCAACTCGTGGTTGAGCCGGCGCGCGGAATCGAGGTCGCGCCCGAACGGCTTCTCGACGACTACGCGGCGCCAGTCCGCCCCGTGCAGCTCGTGATCGAGCCCGACGCGGCCGATCTGGCGGACGATCTCGGTCACCTGAGAGGGTTGCGTGGCCAGGTAATAGAGCCGGTTCCCGGCAGTGCCACGCTCTCCGTCGAGAGCATCGAGCCGCTCGCATAGCCGGTCGTAGCCGGCGTCGTCGGCAAAGTCGAGTTGCTGGTAAGTGATGCGCCCGGCCAACTCGGCCCAGGCCGTCTCGTCGATGGGCTGGACGCGGGCGTGCTGCTCGAGCGAGGCCCGGACCTCGGCGCGGAAGGCTTCGTCGGTGTATGGCCGGCGGGCTACAGCCACCAGGCTGAACTCGGCCGGCAGCAGATTCGTGCGCAGCAGCTGATAGATAGCCGGCATCACCTTGCGATGCGCCAGGTCTCCGGTCGCGCCGAAAAGCACGAAGGCGCACGGGTCCGGCATGCGATCGAGGCGCAGCCCCTGACGCAGCGGGTTCAACTCGGCGTTCGGGTGGCGTCGACGACGAATCGACGCGGCCGCCTCGCGCATCTGGCGCATGGTGCGGGCCGGTGCGGGCGGAGGCGGCACTCTCGTCGGACTCATCGCCTGGCTTTCACTCGGTCTTCACCGCGTGGCCGCCGAACTCGTTTCGTAGGAGTCCCATCGGGCTACGCTTCCTTGAGGGCCGCTGCCAGGGCCCGGTTCAGCGTGGCCAGGCCGGCATCCGGGACCCGCCCGAGGTTGATGCGCAGGACGGGAAGATCGTGGCTCCCGAGCGTTCGGGCATCGCCGATCGCCTGAGCATCAATCAGCTGGCCGAAGGTGTAGTCCTTGCCGGGAATATCTCGGTCGTCAGGGTGCTCCGCCACCAACTGCAGGAACCAGCCGATCGGGGCGCCACCCTTGTGGAGCTGACCGGTGGAGTGCAGGAAGCGTGGTCCGTAGCCGACCGTCGTGGCGCGCCGGGTCCCGTCGCGGAGCAGGGTGCGGATGCCGGAGAGGGCTGCGTCGCGCGCCGGCGTCTGGACCAAGTACGCCTGAATCGACACGTATCCGTTGACGACGAGCTTGCCCAGTTGGGCCCGCAGAGCGGCGCTCAGCGCAGCCTCGTCGGTCACGCCCAGCGCCGGGTCGCTCGTGCCTGCGCCCTTGCCGCTTTCGAATGCTGCCAGGACGGCGCGTGTGTTCGACTTTGCCTCCTCGACATTTGGCTGGTCGAACGGGTCTATGCCGAGCACCGCGCCGGCGAGAGCGGTAGCCACTTCCCATCGGATGAATTCGGCGCCGATCTCGATCTTCGAGCCTACGGCGATGCGGATAACCGGGTGGCCGGCCGCGGCCAGTTCGGTCAGTCTCGCGTCAACGTTCCTGCCGATCGAAGGATCGGGACCCACCGAGCCGTCCAGCGTGATGCGGACGAAGACGCGGTCAGTGCCGTATGCCGCAGCGGCGGCCAGTGGTTCACCGTCGACCGGCACCACGCCCAGTCCGTGTTTGCCGGTGCTCTCGGCGATCAGCTGCTCGACCCAAGGGCCGAAGGCGGCCAGCTCGCGGTCGATGACGAAAGTGAACTTGTCGCGTCCGTTCTGGGCCATGGCACCCATGACAAGCCCAAGCGCCAGGCCGGGGTTGACTGCCGGATCGGCCCGGCCGCATGCGATGACCATCGCCCGGGCCTTCTCCAGGAGCTCCTCGAGATCGATGCCGAGCAGTGCGCCGGGCACCAGGCCGACGTAGGTCAACGCGGAGTAGCGGCCTCCGATGTCCGGCGGGTTGAGGAAGACCTCGCGTAGCTGGTCGTGGTGCGGGATCGAGTCGAGGCTCTTGTCGGGGTCCGTGATGGCGACCATGAAGTCGCCCGGCGTTGTGGCCCGGCCGGACCCGGTAGCCTTGAGCGCCTCGACCGTTCGGGCCCACTGGTAAGCCTGGAAAGAGAGCGACTCGGCCGTCGTGCCGGACTTCGTCGAAACGATGAAGAGCGTCGTCGTGGGGTCGAGGTCGTCGAGGGTAGCGGCGACTGCCGCCGGGTCAGTGGAGTCGAGGACGCGGACGGGGATTGCGCCCTCGGCGGCGCCGAAGACGTGGGCCAGAAGCGCCGGAGCGAGGCTGCTGCCGCCCATTCCGCCCAGGACGGCGGTGGCGAACCCCTGGTCGCGGAGCGCGGCGGCGAAGGCCTTGAGTTCTCCGGCCTCGTCGGCGAAATGGAACGGTGCCTCCAGCCAGCCCAGGCGAGTGGAGACGGCTCGCTGGACGAGGTCGTCGCTCGACCACACCGACGGGTCGCGCCGGCCGATCGCCCTGTCCGCCCAGTTCTCGGCGACCGCGCGGTTGCGAGCGGCTGTGAGGGCGGCGTCGAGTTCGTCATCGTGGAGCGTGAGGTCGAGGGCGAGATTGTGGGCGGGTCTGGGTTCAGTCATTGCGGCAGCCTCGTGACTGGCGGGGGGCTCGGACATCCACTCGATGGAAGCGTCTGGTTCGATTCATCGGCCTCACGATACAGGGCCGGCTCGATCCGCGGGCGGATGCGGCCGAGCGCGCGCCCCAGGTTTCTAGCGCGGCTTGGACGATTGCAGGCGGGCGGCCTCCTGTTCGATGGCGTGGATCTTGCCGACACGTCGGACGTGGCGAGGCGCACCACTGAACCGGGCGGCGAGGAAGGCCGTGGCGCACGAAACGGCGGTCTCGACGCCGATCACTCGCGCGCCCAGGGCCAGCACGTTCATGTCGTCGTGCTCGACCCCCTGGCCGGCGGAATACGTGTCGTGGCAGAGGCCGGCGCGAATCCCAGGCATCTTGGATGCGGCGATCGATGCCCCGACGCCGCTGCCGCAGACCAGGAGTCCTCTCTCGGCACGGCCCGCGAGAATCTCCTGTGCCAGGGCCAGGCTGTAATCCGGGTAATCGTCGTCGGGGTTCGAGCCGTCGCCGCCGAGGTCGATCAGCTCGTGCCCAAGTGGGGCGAGTCGGGTCAGAAGCTCGGCTTTGAGCTCGGCCCCGGCGTGGTCCGCCGCCAGCGCGATGCGCATCGGTTCTCCTCCTCAGCAGTTCTCAGGGCCGCGCTCGACGGTTTCGATCCGGCCGCTCAGCCCTTCGCGCACGACGCGGCGGCCGATCTCGGCGACGCGCTCGACGGTGAAGCCGAACCTCCGCAGAACCTCATCTCCGGGCGCAGATGCGCCGAAATGGTCGATGCCCAGGATCGCGCCATCGTCGCCCGCGTAGCGCTCCCAGCCGAAGGGACTTTCGGCCTCGACGACCACTCTCTTGCGGGTGGCTCGTGGCAGAACGGTCTCGCGATAGGCAGCGTCCTGGCGCTCGAAGCGCTCCCAGCACGGCAGGCTGACGACACGGGTTCGGATGCCCTGGGACTCGAGCAGGTCGGCCGCGCCCGAAGCCAGCTGCAGTTCGGAGCCTGTGGCGACGACGATCAGGTCGGGCCGAGCCTCGTCGCCCGTGGCCTCGCGCAGGACATAGCCGCCCCGGGCCACTCCTTCCCGGGCCTTCTCGGCCGTGCCCGCCAGGACGGGGAGCTTCTGCCGCGTCAGGCACAGGGCCGTCGGTCCGTCCTGGCGCCCGATTCCGCAGACCCAGGCGGCGACGGCCTCGTTCGCGTCGCCGGGACGGATGACGTCGAGGTTGGGGAGCGCCCGCAGGCCGGCGACGTGCTCGATGGGCTCGTGGGTGGGGCCGTCCTCGCCGACACCGACTGAGTCGTGGGTCCAGACGTAGATCACCCGCATGCCGCTGAGCGCGGTGAGACGCACGGAGCCCCGCATGTAGTCGCTGAAGACCATGAACGTGGCCGCGTAGGGGATGAAAGCGCCATATGCGGAGATGCCGTTGACGATGCCACCCATGGCATGCTCGCGGACACCGAAGCGGATATTGCGGCCGGCTGGATTCTCGGCTTCGAAGATGCCCGCGTCGGCGATGTCGGTCAACGTGGACTCGGACAGGTCCGCCGCTCCGCCGAAGAGCTCGGGCAGCGGCCCAGCCAGCGAGTTGATCGCCTGCTGGCCGGCCTGACGGGTGGCGAGGATGTCGGTCGTGGCGTAGGTCTTGAGGCTGCTGGTCCAGTCGTCGGGCAGACGGCCGGCCAGGCGCCGCTCCAGCTCCGCAGCCTCGGCTGGGTATTGACTCGCATAGCGGGCCAGCTGTTCATGCCACTCGGCGACGAGTCCTTCGCCGGCGGGCATGGCCTTACGGAAGTGATTCAGCGCGTCGCCGGGGACGTAGAAATGGCGGTCGGGATCCCAGCCGTAGAACTCTTTTGCGCCCCGGACCTCTTGCTCGCCCAGGGCCGAGCCGTGCGACTTGGAGGAATCCTGCTTGGTCGGCGCGCCGTAACCGATGTGCGTTCGAACCGCAATCAAGCTGGGCCGTTCGTCCGCCCTTGCGGCGGTGATGGCTTCATCGATCGCGGCCAAATCGTTGCCGTCGTCGACCGCCGAAGTGTGCCAACCATAGGCGTCGAAGCGCTCCACCACGCGCTCGGAGAAGTCCATGGCCGTCGGCCCATCGAGCTGGATGTGGTTGTCGTCGTAGAGGTACACGAGCTTGCCCAGGCGGAGGTGCCCGGCCAGCGACGCCGCCTCCGACGAGACTCCTTCCTGAAGATCGCCGTCGGAGCAGATGGCGTAGACGTAGTGATCGACTATGGAGTTGCCCGGTCGGTTGAACTCGGCAGCAAGATGGCGCTGGGCGATGGCCATGCCCACGCCGTTGGCGAAGCCCTGGCCAAGAGGCCCGGTCGTGGTCTCGACGCCTGCGGTCACACCGCGCTCGGGGTGGCCCGGCGTCCTCGATCCCCACCGCCTGAACGACTCAAGGTCCTCGATGGTGAGGCCGTAGCCGGTGAGGTAGAGCAGCGAGTACAGCAGCATGCTGGCGTGCCCGGCCGACAGCACGAACCGGTCGCGATTCGGCCACTGCGGGTCGGTTGGGGCGTGGCGAAGGAATCGAGTCCACAGAACATAGGCCATCGGCGCCATCCCCATCGGCGCTCCGGGATGGCCGGAGTTGGCCTTCTGAACGGCGTCGATCGACAGCGTCCGAATCGTGTCGATTGCCAGCTGGTCGAGTTCCTCGCCGGTTTGCGTCATTAGATCGTTCGCTTCCCTTGCCGGCACTGGACCTCGGCTTGGTGCGCGCCGGCCTCGCGGGCGAGCTGCCCGGGCCGGTGTCACTTTTCGCGAGGTGCGCGCCTCGGTACGGGGCCTCGAGGAAAAGCCCGGCTGCGCAGTCCCGGCCTCGGCTCTCGAGGTGGGCCCCAACGAAAACGATCCTGCCGATCGATCGCCTCGGGCCCGACAACGCGCTAATTCTACGGCGCCGCACGGATCGAACCCCGATCCGCCGCGACCGACCCAGTCCGTGCGTTTCGATACTCGTATTGCCCGTTGTCGGGAGGCTGCTACACTCGGACATGAGCCGAGTCTGATTGTCGCGAACCGGGCGGATCGGCCGGGCGGAATAGCGACAGCGCACCAATCCGAGGGACGACGGAGCGCGAGGGAACGGAATGCGGATCTACGAAGGCAGTCCTCGCCAGAACTACGAGGAAGTCATGCGCTCCATCGGCGCCTTCCTCGATCAGCGCGGCATGCGCGAGGTTCTGCTGCTCGAAGTGCCCGATGGTTTCGTTGTTCAGGGTCAAGTTGTGGAGACCAGCAAGACCGGTGTCTGGTCCGAGCACCTGGGCCAGCAGGTCAAGGAAACGTTCACTTTCTTCGATGACGACATCGCCCGATTCATGGAAGAGGGCCACGCTAGGCGCGGCAACCAAGCCCAGGCGGTCACTTGGGGGCAGGCGGGCTACTATGAGCAGGCGTTCCGGATCGTCGGTCGGTATGTGGATGAGCAGAAGCCGCGAGACATCTTCTTCTTCGAACAGGACGGTGCGTTCGTATTGCGTCTGCTCGTGTGGTCGCAGACCGGTAGCCGGCACGCAATTGCCGAGTTCACGCGTGACGAAATCGAAGCATTGATCGCCCAGGCTCCCGAATTGCGGAGCAAGGGCGCCGCCAGGGCCAAGCCCAGCAGCGGAACCGCATAGCGGTCGGCTGCAGGCGTGTGGAGGTGAAGAGATGAAGTTAGTCAAGATCATGGCGATCACCCTCGGTGTCGTTATTGCCGCCCTGGTGATAGTTCCGCTGCTCGTGCTGGCCGGCCTGTTCGTCTGGCTCAAGCTGACCGAAGAGGGCGACGAAGAGGCTCTCGAGCTCGACCAGGACAACGTCTAGCCAGCCCTTTCCGGACACAGCCGGATCGCCCGGGCCGCGAGGTCCGGGCGATTGCATTTCCGCCCCAACAATGATGTCTGGCCTGTTACCGGGGAACCCGTCATGACGCCCGCGAGTCCCCAGGGCGGTCTCTCGCCCCGGACGAATGCCCGAAGTCGCCACATAGCCGAGTTGGCCATCCTGCTGGTCATGCTCACATGGGGTGCCAACGTCGTCGCGGTAAAGGCTGTCCTTGCCGACGTGCCTCCGATTCTGTTCGCCTTCGTTCGGTTCGGTTCGGCCTTCCTGGTCTTGCTCGCCGTGCTGCGCTGGCGCGAGGGGAGCGTGGGGCTGCCCCGGCGCGATATCCTGCCGCTCCTCCTGCTCGGGCTCGCCGGGTTCGGGCTCTACCAGGACCTGTGGGCGACTGCCCTCGGCCGAACCACGGCCTCGAATTCCGCCTTGATCACGGCCGCCACACCCGTCTCGACGATGCTCATTGCCGCGGCCGTCGGCTCCGACACGCTGTCGCGCGGCAAGGTGCTGGGTGCACTGATCGGCTTCACGGGAGTTGTGGCCGTGGTGGGCGCGACCCACGGCTTCGGCTTTACCGGCGCCTCGGCCGGCGATCTGATGACGCTTTGCGCCACGATCTGCTGGGCCTGCTACGTGGCCTTCGGGGCGCCGGTGCTGATGCGCCACTCACCGCTTCGGACGGCGACGTGGGCGATCGGGTTCGGCTGCCTCGGGATGCTACCTTTCGCGGCCTGGCAGGCCTCCACGTTCGATCTGTCGCGGATCCACGCCAGCACGGTCGGGCTCTTCCTCTTCTGCGCTCTGCTGGCCGCGGCCGCAGCGAACGTGGTCATGTTCGAGGCCGTGAAAGTGCTCGGCCCGACCCGGGCCATGCTCTTCCAGTTCCTGGTCCCGGCTTTCGCGGTGGCGATGGCCGCCCTCTTCCTGGGGGAGGCGATTGTCGTGGGGCAGCTGGCGGGAGGCGTCGTCATCGTGCTCGGGATCCTTGTCGCCCGATCTCGCCGCCTGGGGGCTAGGCTCGGGTAGCGCGTTCGCTACGGTCTCGGGCGCCCCGCTATTCCCAGCGGAACGAGCGGTAAGCGAGGGCCGCGGCCACGACCGCGACGGCGGCGACGATCCCCAATTCGGCGAGGTTCCAGCCGCGCCCGATCCATGGGTCCTGCAGGGCGATCGCGACGTGAGTCAGCGGCAGCGCCTTGGCGATCTGGTGCATCGCCTCCGGCAGCACTTCCCGCGGCGGACCGACGCCCGAGGTGAACTCGGACACGAAGAAGAGCCGGTATCCTCTCCGCCATGCTACCCGACAGCCAGCGTCCGGCGCGCGATGCCTCTGCGCCCTCGACCGCCGCACCGATCCCGCCGCTGCGGCCCGGCCAGCCGCCGCTCGCGCTCCTGGTGGACTACGACGGCACGATCTCCCTGACCGACGTCTCGGACAAGATCCTATACAGCCTGATAGGCGAGGCGTACGCACAGGAAGACGCCGCCTACACGGACGGCCTCCTCGGCTCCAGGACGCTCTTCGCGAGCCAGGTCAAGCGTCTGCCGTCGGACCCCGGGCCGGTGATCGCAATCGCCGAGGCCCAACCGCACGATCCCACGTTTGCGCCGTTCGTCCGCTGCGCTCTCGAGCTCGAGGTTCCGGTCGAGGTCGTCAGCGACGGCTTCGGTTTCTTCATCGAGCCGGCTCTTCGGAGGCTCGGCGTTCCCGACATCCCGATCATCACGGCCCGGACCACTTTCGGCGGCGGCAGGGCCTCGATGGAGTTCCCGAACGGCCACCCGGACTGTTTCGTATGCGGCACGTGCAAGCGTCAGCGAGTCTTCGCCCACCAGGCCGCGGGTCGGACGGTTGCGTTTGTCGGCGATGGGGAGAGCGATCGCTACGCTGCCGCATACTCGGATCTGATCTTCGCCAAGGGCGAACTCGTTGAGCTGTGCCGGCGAGAGGGTTGGGCCTTCGCTCCGTGGCGCGACTTCGCGGGGCTGCAGGACTGGCTCGAAGCCACCGTTGCCGCCTGGCGCGCCAACCCAGCGAGCCTCGCAGCCCCCAAGCCCAGGCCTTTCATCTGCGGCCCTGAGGTCTGGGGCGGCGGCCGGACCGATCCGCCGGCACGAGACGCGGCCTCGGCTCCGGGACGCCCCTGACCGGCTCCGCCCGCCCGCCGCGCCCCCAGACCAGCCCGCGGGCACGGTACGCCGCCTCGGAGCCGAGGCGCCCCGGATCGGTCAAACGTGCTCCCGATGCGCCATTTCAAGGCTCCGTTTGCGGGGAAGGCCGTCGGTCCGTAGAATTGGAAAAACCCCCGGAGGAGAGAGAGCCAGATGGCGAAGTATGTCTTTGTGACCGGAGGGGTCGCCTCCTCTCTCGGGAAGGGAATCACCGCCGCTTCGGTCGGCCGTCTCCTGAAGGCCCGCGGGCTTGCAGTCTCCGTCCTCAAGCTCGACCCCTACATCAACGTCGACCCCGGGACGATGTCGCCCTACCAGCACGGCGAGGTATTCGTTACCGACGACGGAGCCGAGACGGACCTGGACCTGGGCCACTACGAGCGCTTCATCGACGAGAATCTGTCCCAGCTCTCCAA
>Ga0209014_10001182_pt1 | contig 15442 bp, 15 predicted proteins | sample BarGraNGADG00212_FD_184491 | JGI IMG/M metagenome (GOLD analysis project Ga0209014, IMG submission 184491) | Arctic peat soil microbial communities from Barrow, Alaska - Barrow Graham LP Ref core NGADG0002-212 (SPAdes) (version 2) | ecosystem: Environmental > Terrestrial > Soil > Wetlands >...
TTGGAGAGGCCGGTGAGGCGGATCATGGGCGAGACGATGGTGGATAGGCGATAGACGATAGACGATAGACGATAGTCGATAGTGGATAGACGAGAGAAAAGAGGCGATAGCGAGATATCTATCGACTATCGTCCATCGACTATCGTCTGGATCTTCAGATTCCCGATCAGCCGAAGCAGCTCGGCCTGCCTGCCAAGTCCGCCGACCACGAAGCGCAGGTGCGCGGCGTCGGCCGGGAACTGCCCGAACGTCGGGTCCACCGCCACCCATTCGCCCAGCCAGACCTCCGGCCAGGCGTGGTAGTAGAACTTGCCGCGCACGTACGCCAGGCCGGTGGCAATGCGAGCCGGAATGCCGACGGCCCGTGCGAGCGCCACGTAGAGCTGCGTATGCTCGTTGCAGTCGCCGCGTCGCGTGCGCAGCACCTGCAGCGCGTTGGGCACGCTGAACGTCACTTCCTTCTTCAATGAATCGTAGACCCACCGATTCAGCTTCTCCGCCACCTTTCCGGGGTCGCGCTCCAGGCCGGTGATGCGGATCGCCTTCTGCACGATGGCCATGTCGGAGCTCTGCAGCAGCGGTTCAGGGCTCAGCTCCGCCTTGAAGCGGGCCATGAAGTCGGGCGGCCGTTTCGTCAGCGAGTAGCTGGCCGGCACGAGACGGCGTTCGATGCTCAGCGTATCACCGTGCAGCGTCTGGCGGCCGCCGTCGAGGTCGTATCCGGCGAGCTCGACACCCAACAGCCGCACCCGCAACCGCTTGAGCGCGCCCCGGCCGAGATCGACGCCCGCCGAAATGGCCGTGCTCTCCATGATGTCGCGCTGCGTGCCGCCGCCAGCCGCCGCCGCGTCACGCGCAATGCGCCAGTTCTCAAATGCCAGCTCGTATGCCATGCGCCGCAGCGTGATGCCGGCCGTCTGCGTGGCCAGCACCACGCGCCCCTGCGCATCCACCCAGCCGTTGAAGCCCGCCCCCTCCGCGCCGACCACGTGCCACGCGCGCACCGTGTCGGTCAGCGCGCTCTTCCACACCCTCGCCACGGGGTCGAAGCGTGCCGAATCATCCACGACGAACAGGCTTTCGGCCTTCACGGTCAGGGCGACATCGCGCGACTGCATCACTTGAGGGTCAAACGTCGGCAGCCGGTACGTCTTGCCGACCTTCGGCGTTTCCCCCAGCGCCATGGCCAGTGGCGCGAGGGTGGGCACCAGCACAGGACCGCGCACCGCCACGCGCTGCGTGTCGGCGCTCTGCCCGGGCACGTCAATGGCGAAGATCGCCACGCTGTCTCCCTCGATGCGCCCCACCACGCGCATCGGCGTCCGGGCGGCCTCGGCCTGCACGTCGAACGTCCTGAGCGCCAGCGCGCGAGACAGGAGGACCACCGACCGCGCCGATGCACGCTGCACCTGGCCGGCCAGCGGCAGGTCGGCCACGAAGTAGTCCGTGACCTCGACGCCCCGGGCCACCGTGTCGATCGTCGTCGACGCGAACCCGATGCGCGTGCCGTTCTGTTCCACGGCGAAATACGTCGCCCCCGGGCTCAGGCGCAGTGCCGCCTCGGCGAGGCGCTCGGCGCGCCCCTGGAAGAACTCGCGCCGCACCAGCAGCGACAGCCCGCCACCCCATGCGGCGAGGAGCAACAGGGCAATCGTCATGCGACGCCGACCACGACCGGCGATGCTCATGCGCGTTGCAGCACCCAGCGCCGCTGGCCCGTCACCGCCCTTGGGCCTCGCGCATGCTCCGGTAGGCGAGGGATGCGTCGGTTGGGCGGCCGAGGCGGTCCAGGACGATTCCCACGCCCTTGAAGGCGCGCCAACTGCTGGGGTCGAGAACCGTCGCGCGCTCGTACGCGGCCAGCGCAGGGGCCAGCTGGTCCACGTGGTTCAGCGCTTCGCCCAGGTAGAAGTGCGCCAGTGCGTCGTCCGGGCGCTGGCTGGCCGCCCTCTGCAGTGGCTCCACCGCGTCGCGCCACCGGGCCTTCCGGCACGCCAGTATGCCCGCCTGCAGTTGCACCTCAGGATCATCGGCGCGCAGCTTCGCCGCCCGCTTCAGCTCGCTCTCGGCCAGGTCGTACTTGAGCCGGCTGCCGAGCAGGAAGGCCCGGGCGCAGATCAGGCGCAGTTCATCGCCGCCGCTGGTCACGCACTCATCCAGCGCCGCCAGCGCCCCGGCGGCGTTGCCGTGCTTGTCGAGGGCATAGGCGTACGCGATGGTGGCATCGACGTCGCGCGGCGACAGTTCGGTGGCGCGCTTCATCGGGTCCAGCGATGCACTGGGCAACGCCACGGGCGTTGGTCGTGACGGTGCGATCATGGCTTCGGGCATCGCTACCGGACGCACGGCCGGGAAGGCGGCGAGCGGTGCCGAAGGAGGGCGCGTTGTCGCCGGCCGTGGATCGGGAGGGCCGGCAGCCGGCCGGGAGGTCGGCGACCGAACGGCTGCGACGGTCCACGCCGCCGCGGGCCGCGCGGGAGGTGCCACTTCGGGCCGCGCGGGCGCTACGGGTGCCGGCCGCGATGCGGGTCGAGACGGAGCTGCCGGCGCGGGCCGCAGCGGGGGTGCCGTCGCAATGCCGGCAGCGCGCGCCGTGGGCGGCGCCGCGAAACTGCGCGCCGGCGCCGACTCCTGCACGATGCGCACCGACCAACCCGGCCCGGCGCCATCGAGTTCGTCGTACGACGACTCGCCGCACACCGGCGGCTCGCGGAAGGTGACGACGGGAAGGCCGTCTGCCCCCTGGCTTACCTCGCCCGGGTTCTCCACGCGCAGTTGTGGCACGGCCGCGACGTCGCCGAACGAAAGTTGGGCGGGGTCGTAGTCGGGAACGGGCGGAATCGGGCTATTCGGGTCTCGCGTCGTCACGAGGCTCTGGAAGAAGGGGACTGAAGGAACAATCTAGCCCGCGTGTCGCTTTGTCGGCCAACCGACCGCTCTCCGGCCCGGGGGGTCCGGCTCCCATCTTTGGCTTCCCGCCGCCATCTTTAGTGGTCTATGTCCGACGAAGCCCTCATAATACGCGGTGCCCGCGAGCACAACCTCAAGAACATCGACGTCACGATTCCCCGGAATCGGCTGACCGTCGTGACCGGGTTGTCGGGATCAGGCAAGTCGTCGCTCGCCTTCGACACGATCTTCGCCGAGGGCCAGCGCCGCTACGTCGAGTCGCTCTCCGCCTATGCCCGCCAGTTCCTGGGCCTGATGGAGAAGCCTGACGTTGATTCCATCGAGGGGCTGTCGCCCGCCATTTCCATCGAGCAGAAGACCGCCGGCCACAACCCGCGCTCCACGGTCGGCACGGTCACCGAGATCTACGACTACCTGCGCTTGCTCTACGCGCGTGCCGGCACGCCGCACTGTCCCAGCTGCGCTCGCCCGGTGGAGCGGCAGAGTGCGGGGCAGATCGCCGACGTCCTCCTCGCCTGGCCCGGCGGCACGCGCATCGAGGTGCTCGCGCCCCTCGTGCGCGGGCGCAAGGGGGAGTTCAAGGAACTGTTCGAGAACGCGCGCAGGCAGGGTTTTGTGCGGGCCATGGTCGATGGCGCCCTGGTGGAACTCGCCGACCCGCCGACGCTCAATCGCCGCCAGAACCACGACGTCGCGGTCATCGTCGACCGGCTCGCGGTGCGACTCGACGATCGGGGCCGCCTGGCCGATTCGCTGGAGACGGCGCTGCGCCTGGCCGACGGGCTCGTCGAGGTCCTGCGTCATGACGGCGGCCCGCCGGAGTCGCACCTCTTCTCCGAACGCTACGGCTGTCCGGAATGCGGCATCTCGCTTCCCGAGCTCGAACCGCGCTACTTCTCGTTCAACTCGCCCTTCGGCGCCTGCGCGGCGTGCAGCGGACTCGGCGTCCGCCGGCTGGCGAGCGCCGAACTCGTGCTCGGCGACCCGAGCATCTCGCTGCTCGAGGGCGTGGTGCTGCCGTGGGGCGAACCGGACGGCTACCTGCGCCGGGTCATCCTGCCCGGACTCGCCAAGCAACTCAAGTTCGAGCTGAACGCGCCGTGGGGAAAGCTCCCCGCCAAAGTGCAGGAGGTCCTGCTGCACGGCGTGCCCGGCAAGAGTGGCGAGGTGAAGTGGGAGGGAATCCTCGCTTCGGTGCAGCGCCGCTACGCTGAGACCACGAGCGACAATGTGCGCACCGAGCTCGAGGAATACCTGCTGGTGGCCAAGTGCCCGGAGTGCGGCGGTGCGCGCCTCAAGCCCGAGTCGCTGGCCGTCACCGTGCACGGCAGGAATCTCGGTGACCTGGTGGATTGCTCCGTGGCCGACGCGCTCGCCTTCCTGAAGTCGGTGCCGTTGCGCGCTCCCGGCAAGCCGGGACTCGATCCGGAAATCGCCGGCCCGGTCCTGAAGGAAGTCGCCGAACGGTTGCGCTTCCTCGTGGACGTTGGCCTCGAATACATCACGCTCAACCGTTCGGCCGAATCGCTGAGCGGCGGCGAGGCCCAGCGCATCCGGCTGGCCACGCAGATCGGGAGCAAGCTGGTGGGCGTGCTCTACATCCTCGATGAGCCGAGCATCGGCCTGCACCAGCGCGACAACGCCCGGCTACTCGGCACGCTCGAGCGCCTGCGTGACCTTGGAAACACCGTGCTGGTGGTCGAGCACGATGAGGAGACCATTCGCGCCGCCGACTACCTGATCGACCTCGGCCCCGGAGCGGGAAAGCACGGCGGCGAGGTCGTGGCCAGCGGCACCGTCGACGAGGTCATCCGGCACAAGGAATCGCTCACCGGCGCCTACCTGCGCGGCGACAAGTTCATCCCGCTGCCCGCGCAGCGGCGGCCGCGCGATCCACGGCGGGTGCTCCGCATCGAGGGGGCACGCGAGCACAACCTGCAGAACATCACCGTCGACGTGCCGCTCGGCTGCTTCACCGCCGTCACCGGCGTGTCCGGGTCGGGCAAGAGCACGCTGATCTCCGACATTCTGCATCGCGTCCTGGCCCGGCACTTCTACCGGGCGCGCGTCATTCCCGGCGCGCACCTGCGCGTCACCGGGCTCGAGCACCTGGACAAGGTCATCGACGTCGACCAGAGCCCCATCGGCCGGACGCCGCGGTCGAACCCGGCCACCTACACCGGTCTCTTCACGCCCATTCGCGACCTCTTCGCCGAGCTCCCCGAGGCCAAGATGCGTGGCTACGGTCCCGGCCGCTTCTCGTTCAACGTGAAGGGCGGGCGCTGTGAGGCGTGCCAGGGCGACGGCCTCGTGAAGATCGAAATGCACTTCCTTCCCGACGTCTACGTGACCTGCGAGACGTGCAAGGGGAAGCGCTACAACCGCGAGACGCTCGACGTGCGCTTCCGCGGGCTGAGCATCAGCGAGGTGCTGGACCTCACCGTCGAGGACGCGCTGGCGCTCTTCGAGAACCAGCCGCGCATCGCCATCAAGCTGCGGACCCTGCACGACGTCGGCCTCGACTACATCCACCTCGGGCAGAGCGCCACCACGCTTTCCGGCGGCGAGGCGCAGCGTGTCAAGCTCGCCACCGAGCTCAGCAAGCGCGACACCGGGCGCACGCTGTACATCCTCGACGAGCCGACCACCGGCCTGCACTTCGAGGACGTCCGCATGCTGCTCGAGGTGCTGCACAAGCTGGTGGACCGCGGCAACACGGTGCTGGTGATCGAGCACAACCTCGACGTCATCAAGACGGCCGACTGGATTGTCGACCTCGGCCCGGAGGGCGGCGCCGCCGGAGGCCTGGTCGTCGCCGCCGGCACGCCCGAGGAGGTCGTGAAAGTGAAGGCGTCGTATACGGGGGCGTTTCTCAAGAAGATGATCACCAGACGATAGTCGATAGACGATAGTCGATAGAGTCGATAGTTGATGGTCGATGTGTGAATCGCGAGACGGCGGGTTTCGGGCTGGCGGGCACGCCGACCAGGCGGCGGCTAGGTAGGGAACGGCTCCATCAGATCCGCAAGAACTGACCGCGCTCTGGCGCCGCCGCGGTGAACGGGTGAAACTTTCACCATCGGGGACGTCGTAGGATCCCCCACACGCTGACGCAGGTGAGGCAATGATCAACCGTGAAGACGTCGAGACGTTCCTCGATCGGCTGTCGAACGAGGGCGCAACATACCGCGAGATCGAAACCGGGCTCTGGGCCGTCAATCCCGGCGGCGCCCTCGACCTCAGTGTGGTCATCCATCACTCGCCGCCGGTACTCGTGCTGCGCGTGAAGGTCATGGACACCCCGGTGGATGACGCAACGGGTGCGCGGCTCAACCGCCGCCTGCTCGAGCTCAATGCCACGGACCTGCTGCACGGCTCGTACGGCATCGATGATGGCACGATCGTGCTTACCGAGGCGCTCGAGTTGTCGCAACTCGACTTCCAGGAATTCCTGGCCGTGTACGAAAGCATCACACTCGCCCTCGCCGCGCACCTCCGCGAGTTGACGACGATCTGCGAGGCACGCTGACGATGGGTATCTGGGACCGTTTCACCACGCTCCTTTCGTCGAACATCAACGACCTGATCTCGAAGGCCGAGAATCCGGAGAAGATGCTCGACCAGATCGTCGTCGACATGCGCAACCAGCTGGGCAAGGCCAAGCAGCAGGTGGCGATCGCCATCGCCGACGAGAAGCGCCTCAAGGACCAGGCCGAGAGCGAGTACAAGGCGGCGCAGGACTGGGAGCAGAAGGCCATGCTCGCCATCAAGGAGGGCCGCGACGATCTCGCCAAGCAGGCGCTGGTGCGCCAAGGCGAGCACCTGTCGCATGGCCAGCAGCTCGAGGCCACCTGGTCGTCGCACCAGGGCGAGACCGAGAAGCTCAAGAACTCGCTGCGCGACCTCAACGACAAGATCGAGGAGGCCAAGCGCAAGAAGAACCTGCTGCTGGCGCGCCAGCGGCGCGCCCAGGCCCAGCAGCGCATCAACGAGACGATGTCGTCGATGTCGGAGAAGTCGGCCTTCGAGGCGTTCGCCCGCATGGAAGAGCGCATCGACCAGAACGAGCGCATGCTGAAGGCGAGCACGGAACTCGAGGAGGAGTTCACCGGCGACCGCCTGCAGCACGACTTCAAGCAGCTCGAGCGCGTGGCCGGCGCCGCCAGCGCCGATCAGCAGCTGATGGCGCTCAAGCAGAAGATGGGCCTGCTCGGCCCCGGCGGCGCCAAGCTGCCGCGGCAGATCGGCGCGGGCGAGGAAATCGTGCACGCCGAGGTCGAGGACGTCCCCAAGGAGAAGAAGTAGGTGACCGACCGGCGAGAGCCGCGCCGTACCATCGGCCCGGCGCTCGCCGGTGTCGCGGCTGCGGCGCTCGTGGTCTGGCTCGCCGGGCGCGTCGCCGACCTGCTGCTCCTGCTGTTCATCGCCATCCTGCTGGCGGTCTACCTCGGCGCCACGACCGACTTCCTGGCGAGCCGCACGCGACTTCCGCGTCGCGCCGCCTTTGCCGTGGCGCTGTTCGGCACCCTGGCGGTCGTCGTGGGCATCAGCTCGCTGCTCGTGGGGCCGGTGGTGCAGCAGACGCGGGAGCTCATTCACGTCCTCCCGCGCTACATCCCGGCGTGGGAAGCGCGGCTCGATCTGCTCGTCGAACGCGTGCCCGGCCTGAGCGACCTGGTGAGCCCCGGCCAGCACCGCCTGGTGCAGCTGGCGCTCGATGAGGCGAAGAACTTCGGGGGCGAAGTGGTGCCGCGCGTCTTCGGCGTGCTGCACGGCGTCATCAATGTCGTGGCGATCATGGTGATGGCGCTGTACCTCGCGCTGAGCCCCGAGACGTACCAGGGCCTGTTCGTCTCGTTCATTCCGCCACGTCATCGCGACGCGGCGCGCGACGTCATTCGGTCGGCCACCGTGGCGCTGCGCGCGTGGACCTTCGCCCAGCTGCTGGCCATGCTGGTGCTCGGCTCCCTCACCGCCCTCGGCCTGTGGCTGCTCGGCGTACCCTACTGGCTGACCTTCGGCATCTTCACCGGCATCGTCGCACTCGTGCCGTTCTTCGGCACGCTCGTGTCGTCGCTGCTTCCGGCACTCTTCGTGCTCGTCGATGGTGACGGCGTGCGCGCCCTGCTCGTGATTGCGCTCGGCTTCGTGATCCATTTTCTCGAGAATAACGTCGTCAACCCGCTCATCATGCAGAAGCGCGCCAACCTGCCGCCCGTGCTGACCATCATGAGCGTGCTCATCGGCGGCAAGCTGCTGGGGCCGCTGGGACTCGTCGTCGCCGTGCCGGGGCTGTCGGTGCTGCTCGTGGTGGCGCGCAAGCTGCTCGTCGAGCGCGCGTACGGATCGGTCGCCGCGCCGGCCGGAACAACCGTGCCCGGCGTTTCCGCCGCGCCCGCCACGTCTGCTGCGCCCGTGGCCTGATCCTCGCGCGGTTCCGGCAACCAGAGCCAGCTCCACTGCGAACTTTCGGTCCGCGTCGCGCGGATCCGGTGACGTGCGCGCCAGGGCCACCGTGCACACTCGGCGCGTCTTCACCGGAGCGCACCCGTGTCCGACGCGATGTTTTCCTTCACCGGCATTGGCAAGACGTTCGGCGCCGGCTTCACCGGCTCGCGCGAAAGCGCGGTCGCCCTTGACGGCGTCAGCGGCGAGGTGACCGACGGCGAGATCGTCGGCATCGCCGGCGCGCGCGGGACGGGCAAGACCACGCTGCTGCGCATCGCCGCCGGACAGCTGCGCGCCGACTGCGGGGTTGTCCGGTGGCGGGGAGCAGCGCACTATCCGCCGCATTTCACCGCGTTCGTGCCCATGGATGCGGCCATGCACGCCTTCCTGACCGTTCGCGAGGCGCTGCGCTTCGCTCGCGTGCAGACCGAGCTGCGCGAGGCGCCGAGGCGGGTGGCCGAGGATGTGTGGCCGGTGCGCCTCGATCTCGTGCGCCGGATGGACGCGCGCCTGGGGGAGCTGTCGCTCGCCGAACGCCGCGTGGTGGCGCTGGCCGCGGCGATGCAGGAGGCGCCGGACCTGCTGGCGCTCGACGGCCCGCTGGACGGTCTCGACCCGGCGGCGCGGCGCGAGGTGCGGCGGGTGCTTCACATCGTGGCGGCCAGCGGCGCCGGGGTGCTGATCAGCGCGGCCGACCTGGGGGTGCTGCACGGCGTCGCGCACCGCGCCGCGCTGTTGCGAGCGGGTCGCGTGGTCGCCTGGATCGATCCGCGCCACGCCGCCCCGCGCACCGCCCTTGAGCTGGCCGTCGGCGCCCCGCGCACGGCAGCGGCACGGCTGCGCCGGCACGTCGCGGCAGCCTGCCGCCGCGACGGTGCGGTGCGCGTGTCGCTAGCCGACCGTTCCGCCGAGGAAGTGCTGGCGCTTTGCCGGGTCGAGGGCATTCACGTGCTTCGCTCCCGCGTCGTCACCGAACCGCCGGGGCGGTGGACGGTTCGCCCGGCGCCCGGCTAGCTTTAGGCATGCCCGAGTTCCGTCTCTACAATTCGCTGACGCGCGCCATCGAGTCGTTTGCGCCGGCCGACGGGGAGGTCGTGCGCATGTATGCGTGCGGCCCCACCGTCTACAATCCCGCGCACCTCGGGAACTTCCGCACCTTCGTGTTTGCCGACTTGTTGCGCCGCGCGCTGCGGCTGGCCGGCTGGCGCGTGCATGAGGTGATGAACCTGACGGACGTCGATGACAAGATCATCAGGCGCGCCACGGAGCAGGGCAAGACGATCCGCGAGGTCACCGACCCGGTGGTTGGCACCTTCTTTGCCGACCGCGATTTCCTGCGCATCGAGGCGGTGGAGCACTATCCGCGGGCCACCGACTTCATCGCGGAAATGATCGACCTCGTGCGCCGTCTCGAGCAGAAGGGCATCGCGTACAAGGCCGAGGATGGATCGGTGTACTTCGCGATCGGCAAGTTCCCGGGCTACGGTCGCCTCTCGCGGCTCGACACGCGCGAGCTCAAGGCCGGCGCGCGGGTGGCGCAGGACGACTACGCCAAGGAGAACGCCCAGGACTTCGCACTGTGGAAGGCGGCGACGAGCGACGACGAAAAGTGTGGCGCGGCGTGGGATTCCCCGTGGGGACGCGGGCGTCCCGGCTGGCACCTCGAGTGCTCGGCGATGGCGATGAGCATCCTTGGCGAGACGCTCGACATCCACACGGGCGGCATCGACCTGCAGTTTCCGCACCACGAGGACGAGATCGCGCAGAGTGAGGCGGCCACCGGCAAGCCCTTCGCGCGCTTCTGGTGCCATGGCGAGTTCCTGCTGACCGATGGTGCCAAGATGGCCAAGCGGATCGGCAACGTGCAGTCGGTGCAGGACCTGCGCGACCAGGACGTGAGCGCCGCGGCGGTGCGGCACTTCATGTTTTCGACGCACTACCGCAAGCAGCTCAACCTGTCGGGAGTCGCCCTCGAGGCGAGCGTCGAGGCCGTACGCCGCGTGGGTGATTTTGCGGCGCGCCTGGAGTCGGCGTTCAGCGGCACGCCGGCGCTGGGCGAGGCGGCGCGCGAATTCCGCAGGGAATTCGACGCCGCGCTGCACGAGGACCTGAACGCACCGCGTGCGCAGGCGGCGATGTTCGTGTTCATCAACCAGGCCAACGCCGAGTTGGACAAGCGGGGGGACGATGAGGGGTCGCTGACCGAGGCGCGCGAGGCGTTCGAGCGCGCCAACGGCGTGCTGGACATCATCCCCGGCCGCCGGGACGTGGATGCCGCGCTCAGCGCGTGGGTGGAGGGGCAGATTGCCTCGCGCAAGGCGGCGCGGGGGGCGCGGGACTTCGCCGCGGCCGACGCCATTCGCAAGGCATTGGAGGAGAAGGGGATAGTGGTGGAGGACACGCCGCAGGGCGCGCGCTGGAAGAAGCAGCGCTAGGGCCTGCTTCCGAGGCCCTCTAAAGCCAACAATTTCAATGGCTTGACACCTGCTGTCGGGGCGAGTATTCTTCAAGGCTCATGCAGTACAGCCAGTCGCTGACGTAGCTCAACTGGCAGAGCACTTGATTTGTAATCAAGCGGTTGCGAGTTCGACTCTCGCCGTCAGCTCTGTTGGTAGGCCGTTGGGGAAGGGGAGGGGTGCGGGGATACAAAGCAGGTGGGGTACCCAAGCGGCCAACGGGAGCAGACTGTAAATCTGCCGGCTTATGCCTTCGAAGGTTCGAATCCTTCCCCCACCACTGAGAAGTCGCGGTGAAGGAAGGGAGCCGTGATGGCAGGTCGGGGAACTTGCGGGAGTAGCTCAGCTGGTAGAGCGCAAGCCTTCCAAGCTTGATGTCGCGGGTTCGAGCCCCGTCTCCCGCTCTTCGCAGACGATGGTCGATTGACGAGAGAGGGCAGGACTGGTCGCGGTGGTGCACGCGTCGGTGCGGGGCAGGGTTGCAGCGGTCGTGCTCACGTAGCTCAGTCGGTAGAGCACTTCATTGGTAATGAAGAGGTCACCAGTTCGATCCTGGTCGTGAGCTCTGCAGGTGAAAGGGACAGAGGCACAGAAGGCAGAGTGCATAGCACGATTGTGCTACGGGGACGGTCAACCGTGAACCGTCAATACGCAATGCAACGCCCAAGAGGTTTTTGACATGCCCCGCGACAAGATCATTCTCGCGTGTAACGACTGCAAGAATCGCAATTACTTCACCACGAAGAACAAGCGCCTGCACCCCGAGCGCGTCGAGTGGAAGAAGTACTGCCCGCGCTGCAACAAGCACGTCGTCCACAAGGAGACGAAGTAACCATGGCCGTCGAGGTGGTGCCGGCGGGCCCGGTCCGGAAGGTCGTCGGCTTCTATCATGACGTGATGGCCGAGATGCGGCGGGTGACGTGGCCGGACGTGCCCCAGGTGCGGCAGCTCTCTATCGGCGTCGTGTTGCTCTCCCTGTTCATTGGGGGCGTGATTGCGCTGATGGACGTGGTGTTCCAGCAGTTGCTGGTGCGCCTCCCCTCGGCGTTCTAGGAGATTTCGTGTCGCATCGGTTTTACGCGGTCCAGACTACCTCTGGGCACGAGAACAAGGTCCGGTCGCTGATCCAGCGCATGATTGACGCGGATCCGGCGGCTCCCGAGGTGCGTGCCATCCGGCAGGCGCTCGTGCCCGCGCAGGATGTCGTCGAGATCAAGAACGGCAAGAAGGTGACCGTCGAGCGCAAGGTGTACCCCGGGTACGTGCTGGTCGAGATGGAGGCGCACGAGGACGCGCTGCATTCGATCGGCGGCCTGCAGGGGGTCATCAAGTTCGTCGGCAAGGAACGCGAGCCGCAGCCGCTGCGTGATGATGAAGTGCGCCGCCTCCTCGGCATTGCCGACGAGGCGGAGGTGGCACCACCGAAGGAGGAGATTCCGTTCCTTGTCGGGCAGGCGGTGGCCATCACCGATGGTCCGTTCTCCGATTTCAATGGAGTGGTCGAGGAAGTGATGCCCGACCGGGGAAGGGTGCGGGTGTCGGTGTCGCTGTTCGGGCGCCCGACGTCCGTCGAGCTGGACTACCTGCAGTTGCGGGCGCACTAGGCGGAGCGCCCACGGCGGTGCGGTTTCCTCACCGCGCCGACCGCTTGCCGCCAAACGAGAAGCAGGGGCTAGGTAGTAGGAGCTAGGAGCTAGTTATCTGGCACCTAGCACCCAGCACCTAGCATCTCGGCAGTATGCCGATGGCACGCCGGCTGATGTCCGCGCGCCCGAGGGCTACCACGACCTCGCCCAACACACCGTGGGAGTCGGCTGGGCGACGCGCGCCCGGCCCGAACGTCAGAGGAGCATCATGGCAAAAAAGGTCACTGGATTCGTTAAGCTGCAGATTCCTGCGGGCAAGGCGAACCCGGCCCCGCCGGTCGGCACCGCGCTTGGCCCGCAGGGAGTGAACATCATGGCATTCTGCAAAGAGTTCAATTCTCGGACGCAGGGCCAGGATACGATCTTCCCGGTCGAGATCACGATTTACGCCGACAAGTCGTTCACCTTCATCCTGAAGACGCCGCCTGCGGCGATCCTCATCAAGAAGGAGATCGGCCTGGAGAAGGGCTCGGATCAGCCGAACCGCAACAAGGTGGGCACCATCACCCCGGCCCAGGTCAGGAAGATTGCCGAGATGAAGATGCCCGACCTGAACTGCGATTCCATCGAGGCGGCCATGAAGATGGTCGCCGGCGCCGCCCGCTCGATGGGTGTGGAGGTCAAGGAGTAATGGCCAACACTTACGGCAAGCAGTACCGTGCCGCGGCCACCAAGCGCGCCGTCGATACGGCGTACGTGGCAAAGCAGGCGCTGGAGCTGGTGAAGACCGGCGCGTTCGCGAAGTTCGACGAGACGGTCGAGGTCGCGGTGCGTCTGGGCGTCGATCCGCGTCACGCCGACCAGGTGGTGCGCGGCACCGTCGTCCTCCCGGCCGGCACGGGCGCGACGGTTCGCGTCCTCGTGATCGCCGTCGGCGACAAGGCGAAGGAGGCCGAGGCGGCCGGCGCCGACTTCGTCGGCACGGAGTTCATCGCCAAGATCAAGGAAGGCTGGACCGACTTCGACGTGATGATTGCCACGCCGGACCAGATGGGCCAGGTGGGCCAGCTGGGGCGCGTGCTTGGCCCCCGCGGCCTCATGCCGAATCCCAAGGCGGGCACGGTCACGATGAACGTCGGCCAGGCGGTGAAGGAAACGAAGGCAGGCAAGATCGAGTTCCGCGTCGACAAGGGCGGCAATGTGCACGCCAAGATCGGCAAGGTTTCGTTCGGCCTCGAGGCGCTGGAGACCAACTTTGCCGCTTTCATGGACCAGATCGTCCGGTCCAAGCCGTCGGCGGCCAAGGGCGTCTATGTGCGAAACCTCTCGGTCTCATCGACGATGGGCCCCGGGGTGAAGGTCGACACCACCCCCTACCGGTAACGAGCGATGAAACGGACTGACAAGGAACGGCTCGTTGCCGAGTTCAGCGCGAAGATCAAGGGCGCCAACGCGCTGTACTACACCGACTTCACGGGGCTGAACGTGAAGCGGATGACGGACCTCCGCCGCAAGCTGCGCAAGGCGGGCGTGGAGTACGTGGTGATCAAGAACAGCCTGGCCATCCGCGCGGTGAACGAGTGCGGGCTGGTGGGCCAGCCGATCAAGGGACCGACGGGCGTGGTGGTGGCGAAGGACGCCATTGCCGCCGCCAAGGTCCTGGCCGATTTCGCGAAGGCGAACGACAAGAAGCCGACGGTGAAGGGCGGGGTGTACGAAGGTGCGGTCGTCGACCAGGCGATGGTGTCGAAGCTCGCCACGATGCCGACCCGTGATGAGGCCCTCAGCATCTTTGCGGGCTGCCTCAACAGCATTCTGATGACGTTCGCTCTCTCGCTCGACGCGCGAAAGACGCAACTCGAAGCTTTGGAACTGAATCCCCAGGCGTCCGCCTGATCAACAACGCCCCAGGACTCCTGGGAGACACTCGGAGAATGACAAACAATGGCTAACACGACCCTGAGCAACGACGAGATCCTCGAGGCGATCGGCAACAAGTCGGTCATCGAGCTGGTCGAACTCATCGACACGTTCAAGACGAAGTTCAACGTCACGATTTCTGCCGTGGCGGCGGGCGCGCCGGCCGCTGCCGCAGCCGTCGTCGAGGAACAGACCGAGTTTGCGGTCATCCTGAAGGAGATTGGCGCCAAGAAGATCCAGGTCATCAAGGTCGTGCGCGAAATCACCGGTCTCGGGCTGAAGGAAGCCAAGGACGTGGTCGATGGCGCGCCGCAGACCGTGAAGGCCGGCGTCTCGAAGGACGAGGCCGCGCAGATCAAGGCCAAGCTCGAGGCCGAAGGCGCGACGGTCGAAGTCAAGTAAGGCCGGGGGTTGCCGGTGGTCCGGACTGTCCGGACCACCGGGTTCCCACCCTCAGCCTTGCCGACCTCCCCGTGATTCCACGCTCCATCCTGTTCCACAACCGACGTGATGCACGCCCTGATCCACTCGCGCGACAAATCGTCGCGTGGCGGGCCGGGGCGGTTTTCGCCTGCCGACGGGTAAGCCCGGACTTCCCATGATCAAGCAGATTTCGTTCGCCAAGCTCGACCGCCGGATGGAGATGCCCCATCTCCTCGACATCCAGGTGCGCGCCTTCGAGTCGCTGCTCCAGCTGGATGCCGCCGCCAACCAACGCGAAGACGTTGGCCTGGAGCGGGTCTTCAAGGACCTGTTCCCGATCACCGATGTCCACGAGAACTTCTCGCTCGAGTTCGAGCGGTATACGCTCGGGGAGCCGAAGTACTCCGTGGAGGAGTGCATCGAGCGGGACATGACCTTCTCGGCGCCGCTCAAGGCGACGCTCTCCCTGCGCGTCTTCGAGGATGCCGGCAACGGCAAGCGCCTCAAGAACGAGATCCGCAAGGAAGTCTACCTTGGCGAGCTCCCGCTGCTCACGCCCCTCGGCACCTTCGTGATCAACGGGGCCGAGCGGGTGGTCGTGTCGCAGCTGCACCGCTCGCCGGGCGTCGTGTTCGAGGAGAGCACGCACCCCAACGGTCAGCGGCTCATCTCGTCGCGCATCATCCCGTTCCGCGGCTC
>Ga0209014_10001183_pt1 | contig 15430 bp, 15 predicted proteins | sample BarGraNGADG00212_FD_184491 | JGI IMG/M metagenome (GOLD analysis project Ga0209014, IMG submission 184491) | Arctic peat soil microbial communities from Barrow, Alaska - Barrow Graham LP Ref core NGADG0002-212 (SPAdes) (version 2) | ecosystem: Environmental > Terrestrial > Soil > Wetlands >...
TCCTGTTTCCATTGTGCCCGACGGGTGCCTGGAAACAGGCTTGGCGGCGTGCGGAAATTGGCTCCAACGCTATGAAAAAGCGGGAGAAAAAGAAATTCCATGTTTGGGTCACCGATCAAAGTCCGTACGCCCTGCTTCGCTGTGGGGCGCGATGCTAAAATACTTGCTTCATTCACCAGGAGGTGGTTCGCTTGGAGGTAATTAAGGCACTCTTGAGCTTTCTCGGTTACGTCTTTCACGGCTTGCTGTGCCTGATACTGTTCGCCATGTCCGGCCTCGCGATGGCCGCCGGCGCCCAGACGCTGCAACTGGGCATGCTTCCCTTGACGGGATCCACGCTGCTGTACGCGGTGTTCTTCGGTGCGTTGTTCGGCTTGGTGACGGTGATCCTGGCCATCCAGGGCCGGGTGCGCCCGTTGTTTTTCGTGTGGAGCCTGGTGGTGATGCTTCTGCTGCTGAAGGGCTACATCTTCAGCGGCTATCGCTTCAGCCCGGGCGAGTTCCCGATGGCGATGTGTCTGATTGTGGGGTCGATGATCGCGCTGATCGGCTCCTGGGTGCAGATGGGCCGCAAGGCGGGGGCGCGGCGGTAACGGGCCGGCGGTGTCCGAGCTTCGCTCGGATCGACAGGCGGACCCAGTGGGTACCCCGGCCGGTCCCACCAAGACCTGAGAGTTTTGAAAACGGACAGCGGGTTTTCGAAAACGGACATCACGTGACTACCGGCCGGACGCCAATCCCGCAAAGCTCCTGTATTCCCCCATAGAACGTAAGAACCTTCTGTGGAAAGGCAATTGCACGGAAGCCGGGTTCAGCTCCAGGGAAAAATGAGTTATCTCCGAACTGCCTTCGCCGTGGTCCTGCTTGCCTCAGGCTCGACCATGTTTGGTCAATCGTCTGAAGTTTCCATCCAAACGCCACCGCCGCCGAAGTATGTGGGGCGCTTGCTGAAGCCTTTCCATCTGGAAAGACGGGCGGTGGCGACGGCCAAGCTGAGCAACTCGCCGCGGCTGGAATCGCTGGTGCGCGGGGGGAATCTCTATCTTTCGGTGCAGGACGTGATCGCGCTGGCGCTGGAGAACAATCTGGATATCGCGGTGCAGCGCTACAGCCCGTTCCTGGCGCGCGAAGTTTTGCGGCGCGCGGAGGGCGGCGGGTTTCTGCGGCAGGTGGACACGCCGGTTGCCGCCGGACCCACCAGCGTGAGCACGGCGGGAATCAGCATCAACGGCAATGGCCTGGGCGGCGGCGGCGGCCTGGGCGGCGGCGGCGGAATCGTCAGCCAGATCGGGCCGGTGCCTCCCAGCCTGGATCCCAGCCTGTATCTGGGCGCCAGCGCCGGGCACAACACCACACCGTTGACCAACACCCTGTTAAATCAAACCACGGCCTTGACGCAAGGTTACCGGCAGTTTGTGTTTCAGTACGCGCAGCAATTCCAGACCGGGACCAGCGGGAGCGTCACGTTCGTCAACACGCGCAGCCTGCTCAACAGCTCCACGCCGCTCTTTAACCCCTCAATCAGCGGATACTTCGACGTGCAGGTCAACCAGAACCTGCTGCAAGGGATGAGCGTGGGCGTCAACAACCGCAATATCCGGGTGGCGAAGAACAATCTGAAGGTGAGCAATCTGCAGGTGAAATTGCAGGTGGTGACGACGGTCAGCGCGGTGCTCAACCTGTACTGGGACCTGGTGAGCTTCAACGAAGCGGTGCGCATCAAGGAGCAGGCGCTAGGCACTGCGCAGAAGCTCTACGACGGCAACCAGAAGCAGGTGGAGATCGGGGCATTGCCGGCGATTGAAGTGACGCGCGCCGCGGCGGAGGTGTCGGCCAGCAAAGAGGACCTGCTGATCGCGCAGACCAACCTGGCGCAGCAGGAGATTGTGCTGAAGAACGCGCTCAACCGCAACAGCATGCAGAACGTATGGCTGGATGACGTACACATCATCCCGCTGGACCACATTGAGGTGCCGAAGACGGAGGAGATCCGGCCGGTGGCGGACCTGATTCAGGAAGCCGCGGAGAACCGCCTGGAGATTGAGCGCAGCCAGATCAATCTGGACAGTTCGAAGATCCTGCTGAAGGGCGACAAAAACGGTATGCTGCCGAACCTGCAGGCCTTCGCGGAGTTGACCAACCACGGACTGGCCGGCCCGTCGAACCCGCTGTACAACAATTGCTGCGGCGCGCCCAACGCGTATTTCATCGGCGGCGACGCCAATGTGCTCGCGCAGATTCTGCGGCGCAATTTCCCGGACTACTCGGCGGGCTTCGCGCTGAATATTCCGTTCCGCAACCGGGCGTCGCAGGCCGACTACGTGACGGACCAACTGCAACTGCGGCAGACCGAACTACAGTTGCAGCGCACGCTGAACCAGGTGCGCGTGGACGTGAAGACGGCGGTGATCGGACTGCAACAGGCGCGGGCGCGGTATCAGACCGCGGTGGATACGCGTACGCTGGCGGAAGAGAGCCTCAAGGCCGAGCAAAGCCGGTTCCATTATGGGGTGGCGACGGTGGCGCAGGTCATCCAGTCGCAGAAGGACCTGGCGCAAACTCAGGACGGCGAAGTGCAGGCCATGGCCAATTACACGCACGCACGGATCGCGTTCGACATGGCGATGGGGCGCACGCTCGAGGTCAACCACATCTCGATGGAGGAAGCGCTGGCGGGGCAGGTGCAAAGGGAATCGATTATCCCGGCCACGCTGCCGGCACGGGGGGTGGGGAAATGAGGATGTCCCTTCACCGTAGCGTAGCCTTCCAGGCTGGGGTGCCCTCTGGGCCGACCCCATTCTTGGGGGCATTCTTCGGCGGGAACGGTCTGCTGCGCATCCTGCTTGCCGGGACGTGCCTGGTGGCGGAGTGCGGCGCGCAGAATCTGCCGTTCACCGTTGAGAAGCCGCCAGGGCCGGCGATCCTGCGGCCTTACCGGGCACAGACGGTGCCGGGCGTGCGGCTGAACAATTCGGGCCGGCTGAACAGCCTGCTGCGGGCGGGGAAACTGTACCTGACGGTACAGGATGCCATCGCGCTGGCTATAGAGAACAACCTGGGGCTGGAGACGGACCGGTACGGTCCGCTGCTGGCGCAATCGAGTTTGGAACGGGCGCGGGCCGGAGGGCCGATTCGCGGGGTGCCGAGCGCGAGCGCGCAGGTTTCCAGCGTCAATGCGGGCGTCGGCGTGAACGGCAGTACGCAGAGCGCCGGATTGGGTGGCGGCGGGGGAAGCGGCAGCGGGGGGGCGAGCGGCAACGCGGCGATCCAGCAGGTGGGCGCGATCACGCCGAATCTCGACCCGGTTCTGCAAAGCACTACTACCCAGGCGCACCTGACGCAACCGCAGGCCAACACGGTATTGAGCCAGACGAATGCGTTGATCCAAGGTGTGCGCACCACGAATACGACCTTGCAGATGGGGTTGCTCAGCGGGGGGGTGGTGCAGTACCGCAATTACGAGCAGTCTTTCCAGGAAAATGCGCCGAGCGATATTCTGAATCCGGCGGTGGGCCCGCACATGGATCTGGCGTTCCAACACAGCCTGTTGCGGGGCTTCGGCGTCAAACTGAACGACCGGGGTATCCGTATCGCGAAAATCAACACGGGGGCGTCGCTGGAATCGTTCCGGTCGCAATTGCTGGATCTGGTGGCCGACGTTCTCAACAGCTATTGGGACTTGGTGTCGGCGGGCGACGAATGGAAGGCGCGGCAGCGCTCCGAAGAGAACGCGCGGAAGTTCTACGAGGACACGCGGAAGGAGATTGCGGCGGGAGCGATTCCGCGCGTGGAGTTGTCGCGGGCGGCGGCCGAGGTGGCCACGCGGCGGCAGGATCTGGTGGTTTCGGAGGCCAACTTGCGGCAGCGCGGGAACGCGCTGAAAGAGCTGCTGGTGCGCACGCCGGACGCGGCCCTGGACGGGGCGGAAATCATCACGCTGGACCGCATCGAGATTCCCGACACGGACGATCTGCCTCCGCTGCGGCAACTGGTGGCTCTGGCGATGGCCAAGCGGCCCGATGTGGCGGTGTCGAAGTTGCGGGACCAGACGGCGGAGATCTCGCTGGCGGGGACGGAGAACCCGCTCTTGCCCAGCGTGCAGGTGACCGGGCAAACCTTCAACCGGGGCGTGGCCGGGACGCCGCAAGTGAGCGGCGGCGGCGCACCGAACCCGTATTTCGTAGGCGGATACGGCACGGCGCTGGGGCAGGTCTTGCGGCGCAATTTCCCCAATTATTCGGCCAGCGTCTCGTTTTCGGCCCGCTTGGGGAACCGGACGGCGCAGGGGGATTACGGGATCGACCAACTGCAATTCCGGCAGTCGCAGATTACCGGGCAGCGCGACACGAATGCCATCGTGGTGGACATTTCGGCGCGCATGAGCGCACTGCATCAGGCGCGCGCGCGCCACTCGGCGGCGGTCAATACGCGGACGCTACAGGAGCAGTTGCTGGCGGCGGACCGGCAGAAATTCTCGTCGGGGATGGCCACCTTCAACGACATCATCAACGACCAACGGGCACTGGTAGCGGCGCAGATTTCCGAGGTGAATGCGCTGGCGGCGTACGCGCACGCGCGGGTGTCGCTGGACCAGACGCTGGGCGAGACGCTGGAGCGGAACAACGTGTCGCTGGACGAAGGACTGAGCGGGCGGGTGGCGCGGGAATCGAAGGCGCCCGAGGTGGGGGTGGGGGCGAAGGAATAGGTCAGGTTCGAACCGCCCACGTTGCACTTGCTACCATGAAAGAGGCCGCGCGCCGCTTCGCCAATGCCGATTCCGGAGGTTCATCATGACCGATGCCCGTCAGAATGCTCACCGGTTGATTGACCGCTTGCCCGATCTACAGATCTCGGCGCTGGTGGGATTGCTGGAAACGATTGTTGATCCCGTTGCCGCCGCCCTGCGTAATGCGCCCATTGATGACGAGCCAGAAACGGAAGAGGAAAGGCAGGCCGTAGCCGAAGCGCACGACTGGCTCAAACGCAATGGCAAAGGCATTCCGCATGCGGAAGCCATGCGGCGGCTGGGACTGGAGTGAAGGAAGTCGAATGGACCGGGCCGGCGCTGGAGGATATGGCGGTGCTCGATATGGGCATCGCCCGCCGCGTCAAACAGGCCCTCGAACGCTTCGCAGAAACCGGCGCCGGCAACGTGAAAAGGCTTCAGGGCATCGACCCGCCCCAGTACCGCCTCCGTGTCGGCGACTACCGGGTCCGCTTCCGCCAGGACGCGGAAACCGTCCGGGTTCTCCGTGTCCGCAACCGCCGCGAGGCCTATCGCTGAATCGTCGAAACGCCACCGTATACCACCCAGGTATCCTGGATGTTGGGCATGCATAAGGCGATTCTCTTCGATCTCGGCAGGGTACTGATCAATTTTGATTTCCGGCGCGGGTACCGGGCGCTGGAGGGGTTGTGCCCTTACGCGGCGGAAGAGATTCCGCGGCGGTTGGCCGGCACGGGGCTGGTGGAGCGGTTTGAAACCGGGCTGGTGGAGCCGCGCGATTTTGTGGACCAGATGCGCCGGATTCTGGATTTGAAGGTGGACTTCGACCAATTCCGCGCGATCTGGAGCAGTATCTTCACCGACATCCTGATTCCCGAGAGCATGCTGGAGGGGTTGGGGCGGCGGTACCGGCTGGTGCTGGTTTCGAACACCAACGCACTGCACTTCGAGATGATCCGGCAAACCTACGGGCACCTGTTGCGCCACTTCGACGATCTGGTGCTGTCCTTCGAAGTTCACGCCATGAAGCCGCGGCCGGAGATTTTCCAGGCGGCGGTGGAGCGCGCCGGCTGCCGGCCGGAGGAGTGCTTTTATACGGACGACATCGCGTCGTACATCGAGGCGGCGACGCGGATGGGGATCGACGCGGTGGCGTTTGAGTCGCGGATGCAGTTGGAGGGGGAGATGCGCGGGCGGGGAATCGTCTGGGATTAAAATCGGATTAAAAAAAAGACCGGGCGTGACGGAGGAGAAACGCCCGGTCTATCAAGCCTGCAAGCCATTCGGAGGATGTGGCTTGCAGGTTGGTGGAGGAACTCTTATGCCAGCAGGCCACCGTGTCCCAGACAGGCGATTTCCCACCCGGTCACGTGGTAGCGAGCCAGCAACGGAGGCAACACCAAATCGACCACGTTCGGCTTGGCCGAACGGAAACAGCCAGGGGCGGAAATGATGGGGATTTCGTCCTTATACGCCATCAGGAGCAGATTACCGGGCTCCACGGGAGCCAGGAAGCGCTCGACTTGTCCGCCGACCTTCAGCATGGCCTGGCCAATGATATCTTCCGGACCGGCCGGCGCGGTGGTGGATGCCACCAGAATCGTGCACGGCTTCGATCTCAATAAATGATGTAGGCAACGGGCAACAGAATTCTCATCTTCCGTGCAGGCTAAAACAAAATTTGCATTGACGCCGAAGCGTTCGAGGCGTTGCCGCATAATATTCTCGAACAATTGGCGGGCGCGCTCGCCGCTGAGGGGGTCGGTGTAGAGGACTCCTACAGTCGGCGTGCGGACCGGACGGGCCTGGAGGATGGGGCCGCGCTCCTTGAGAATGCCAATGACGGCGTCGAGTTGATCTTTGGCGACGGCGAAGGGGGCGCTCTTGACGGTGGCGATGCGCTGGCCGGCGACCGCGTAGCTGAAGTTCAAGGCGGTGGCGATGACCACGCTGGCGGGGCAGTTGATCTGCTTGAGCAGTTCATCATCCACCAGCACGCAGCAGTTTTCGGTGGCCAGGAGGTTGGCCCGGCCGCCGGCCGCGAGGCGGATTTCGAAACTTCCGCAGCCCATCTCGCTGGCCACCGCGCAGACCGCATCATCCTCGCCGATCTCTCCGTCTTCCAGCTCCGTTACCCAAATGGTCTCCATGCCTTCGGACTCCAACACGCGAATGTCTTCGTCGCTAATGACATGGCCCTTGGCCAAGAGTTTCTTCCCACCGGGCCGGAATACGGTGCAACAAAGGATCCGACCAGTTGAGGATTTCACATCAACCGTCTGCGCTCTCATGTTCGCCTCTCAATTACCAGAATCCGATTCGAATTTAGGTGTTAAATATCCTAAATTAGATTCTATGCTGAAATCGCTCAGGATTCGCGGATTATTTCAACGATTTTATGGGGGTGTGGGAAGTCCCTACTTTGGGGGGTATCGCCTACACTTGGCGCGGTGTAGGGATTTGAATCAGTTCGTCGGTGGGAGAGGTCATCAAAGGACCCCAGGGTTGCGGCTCCGCCTCAGACCAATGATCGGGCCGAAGTATGCGCAAAACGGCGACTTCATCGCAGGCCTGGAACTTCGGGCAGCGTACGCAGTCCTTCCATGCCTTGAGGGGTAGGGTGCCGCGTTCGACCACGTGAAAGCCCACTCTGTTGAAAAAATCTACAACGTAAGTGAAGGCGAAGACGGCGTCGAGTTCGTATTGGTCGGCTTCCGCAACCAATGCTTCGACGAGTTTGCGGCCGACGCCCTTTGTCTTGGCATGCTCGTGTACGGCAAGGGAGCGAATTTCGGCGGTGGTGGGACTGTAGAAGTGCAGGGCTCCCGAGCCCAGCAGTTGTCCGTCGAGGGTGACCACGGAGAAATCGCGGATGGCCTCCGACATCTCAAATTCGGTTCGGGCGAGCATGATGCCGCGGGCGGCATAGCTGTTGATGAGGTGCAGAATGGGCGCAATATCGTGCATCACCGCCTTGCGTACCGTGAGGCGCGATGCCGAGCCGGGCGATTCCACGAAGGCGTCGGCACGCAGACCGCTAATCATATATGGTCACCATCAGGCGGTCACCATCCGCGTACCGAGCTCCTCGCCGGCGAGGATTCTGTCCAGGACGCCGTCCGCGGCGCCGGGCGCGATGCGCACCTGTTCCACGCCCGCCGCAAGCGCGCTCAACGCCGCGTTCAGCTTGGCCTGCATTCCGCCGGCGGCGATGCCTTCGGCGATCAGTTGGCGGCTGGCGGCAGCCGTGAGCAGCGGCCGAACCCGTTGGGCACCATCCAGCACGCCTTCGACATCGGTTAGGAAGATGAGTTGCCGGGCGCCGAAGGCAACGGCGCAGGCCACGGCCATCTGATCGGCGTTGACGTTGTAGACCTGGCCCTGGCGGTCGCCGGCGACGCAGGCCACTACGGGCACGTAGCCGTTGGCGGTCAACAGGTGCAAGAGCGCGGGGTTGGATTTAGTGACACGGCCGACGGCGCCGAGCGCGGGGTCCATCTGCTCGGCCTCAACGAGGAAGCTATCGATGCCGGAAATTCCTACAGCCAACGCTCCGGCGCGGTTGATGGCGGCCACGAGTTCGTGATTGACGCTGCCGGCGAAGACTTTGAGCACGGCGTCGACGGTTTCGGGCGTCGTGACGCGTAGGCCTCCGACGAAGGTGCTTTGGATGCCGCGTTCGGCGAGGTAGCGGGTCATCTGCCTGCCGCCGCCGTGGACGACGGTGATTTCGTGTCCGGCGGACCGGGCGGCGGCGATTTGCCGCGCCAGCCGATCACGCGAGTCCGCGCCATCGAGCAGGGTGCCGCCGAGTTTAACCAGGAGTTTCACAACAGTCCCTCGGTCTCGGGATAGCCGAGCATGAGGTTCATGTTCTGTATGGCCTGTCCGGCGGCGCCTTTGACCAAGTTATCGATGGCGCTGACCACGACGGCGCGTTTGGTGGGGGCGTCGAAGGCGACACCGATATCGCAGAAATTGGTGCGGGCAACGCCGCGGAGGTCGGGCATGTGCCGCGGGTTGAAGAGGCGCACGAAGGGTTCGGCGGCGTACTGGTGTTCGTAGATGGCGAGCAGGTCTTCCGCGCCGGCCACGGAGGGGGCACGGAAGTAGATGGTCTCCAGGATGCCGCGATGAAGCGGCAGGAGTTGCGCGGTGAAGCTGAACTCGTGCTCTTCGAGGCCGGAGATCTGGAGCACTTCCGGCACGTGGCGATGATGCAGGATGGAGTACGCCGAAAAGTTTTCGGTGACCTCGCAAAAGCTGGTTTTGAGGCTGGGCTTGCGTCCCGCACCGCTGGCGCCGGATTTGGCGTCGCAGACGATGCCACTGGCGCGATCGATCACGCCGGCTTGTACCAGGGGGCGGAGCGCGAGATTGGCGGCGGTAGGGTAACAGCCCGGGTTGGAGACGAGGCGCGCGGCGGGGATGAGGTCGCGGCAAAACTCGGGCAGACCGTAGACCGCCTCCGCCAGCAGTTCCGGCTGGGTGTGGGTTTCCTTATACCAGGCCGCGTAGTTTTCGGGCGTGCGCAGGCGGAAGGCGCCGCTCAGATCCACCACGCGGGCGCCAGCGGCCAGCATGACGGGCGCAAGTTCCATGGAGACTTCCGCGGGAGTGGCCAGGAATACGACGGCAAGTCCCTCTTGGTGCACGGCTTCGCCCGTACAGGGGATGCGAGCCGGCGGTTTGGTACGGCGAATCGCGGGGGCGCCGCCGGGGTCTTCCCGGTGATCCATGAGGATGGGTTCCACGTGCTCGTGGCGATGCAGGAGGTGGATCAACTCCGCGCCGCTGTAGCCTCGATACCCGACAATTCCGACCCGCTGCATGTATAAATATGCTTTCTAATGCATAATACCACACTTCGGGTCACGTCGGGCTTGAGGGATGCGATTCAGCGGGGACGCCCCCGGATCGCTACCGGACGGTTCCTTCCACACCGCAGGTTTATGACCGTGAAGATTTTTACCACCACGGAGAAAAATCGTGTATTATAGCGTACATGTTGGGGCGCTATGCCGGTTGTCTTTCCAGTTCGCTCACCCTTCTGTTATTGATGGCGGGCGGCGTCCTGCCTTCTCACGCCCAAGCGACGTCGACGCCCAGCGAAACCCTCGCGTTGGAGCGCTCGCTGATGACCGAACACTTTGCGACGGAAAGGCTTTGGATGTGGCAGAGACGGCTAAACCTGCAAACCTGGCAGATCTCCGTGGTTGTGTTGCGTGCCGGCGAGTTGAAGCCGAAAACCCTCGGCAACATCCACTGGGACCGCGAAAAGCAGACCGCCACCATTCGCGTCCTCGACCCCGCCGACTACCATCTGCCGTTGACCGCAATGCTACAGGATATCGAGTTCACTGTGGTTCACGAATTGATCCACCTGGAAATGGTGCCGATACTCGCAGATTTGCACCGTACGGATGCCAACCGCTTGGAAGAAGAACACGCAGTCAATCAGATGGCCGAAGCCCTGCTCAAACTCGACCGCGGCCAGTAGGGACCCCAACGGCCGGAACCGTTGGGGCGGCGTGTTCGAAACCTACGGCAGCTATTGGCCCACTACGCCGATCGGCTCACCGGAAACCACCATCTCCACTCGCCGGTTCTGTTGCCGGCCGGCAGCGGTATCGTTGGAAGCCACCGGGCTGGCTTTACCAAAGCCGACAGCGGTCAGATTTGTCATTTGCACGCTCTGCGACAACAGATACTCGCGTACCGCGCCCGCGCGTTGGTCGGACAACTTCAGGTTGTACTCATCGGTTCCGACGCTGTCGGTGTGGCCTTCCAATTGGACCTTCAGGCCGGGATAAGCCAGCAGAATGCCTGCGACCTTGGCGAGTTTCTCGCGGGCACCGGGCTTCAGAGTGTATTTGTTGAAGTCGAACAGGACGTCGTTGATGTTCACGATCAGCCCGCGCGCGCTTTCCCGCGTCTCGAGGATCGTGTTGAGCTGCAGGCGCAATCGCTCGCGAAGCTGGACCTTCTCCGCTTCCCCTTGCTGAGCAGCTTGCCGTAAACGCTCGGCATCGGCTCTGGAGGCCTCCTGCTGAGACAGGGCGGCTGCCGTGGTGGCGTCGGCCGCGGCCTTCTCGCGTGCCGCCAGCGCGGCTGACTGGGCGGCTGCCTGTTGGGCTGCCATGTTTGCCTGGTCCGCTTGCATTTTTGCCCGTTCGGCTTGCATTTGTGCCTGTTCCGCGGTGCGGCGCTCCGCTTCGGCCGACAAGCGCCGTTCCTGATCGAGCTTGGCCTGCGCGGCAGATCGGCTCGCTTCGTCCTGCGCTTGGGCTTCGCGCTGCGCAGCCCCCGCGCGTTCATTGGCTAGCTGCTCTTCCGCCATCTTGCGGAAGGTGATGATTCGAGCGTCCTCAGCCATCTGTGCGGCTTCCCGCGCGTTGGTCTCGGATTCCTTGCGATTCTTGCCACTGTGCAGGTAGTCCTGGGCATTCTTCAGGTCCACAACGGCTTTTTGGAACGTGTCGGCGGCATAGCGTTCGGCGCCGGCGAGCCGCGCGATCTCCACGGCGTTTTCGGCCTGGGCGAGTTGCAGCGGGCCTTTCGGATTCACCTTGATCGGCTGATATAGACCGCGGTTCATTACGTACTGGCCGCGTTTCAGCAATTCGTACTTGGCATCCACCTGCTCGATGGTGCCGCTGGTTTCATTGCTCAGGAAGTTCTCCGCCACCACGACGTCGCTCGGCTGTGTCACGGCAAAGTAGGGCTCCGCGGTGACGATCAGGCCGAACGTCTGCAGTTCGGTAGTAGAGAGCAGCTTGGCATGGTCGCCTTGCAGTACCACTTCCCCCAGGTTCGCGGGCCGGCCTTCGGGTGTGATGCCCCACAATACAAACGTCATGAACTCCGGCCCGTACTGGCTGGCCGGCGACAAGTGGTTGAAAGTGGTCTCGACTTTCGTGGATCCCATCTGGCTATCGACTTTGGCCTCGCCCCTGGCCAGCGGCATGAGTTCGGTGCCGCGAAAATCGATGTGCGTCGATCCACTGCGATGGTGGTAGTTGACGGCCTTGGTGGTTCGCGAAACTACCGTGATGCGAAAAATGGGCATTGGCTGACCGGTATTGGCGGGCGAGAGCGCGGGTTGTTGCTGGGTGGGATTCGGAACCTGCGCTACCAGTGCTCCGAGCGCCAGGAATAGCAAAGCGGTGGCTTTCATTATGGTTTTCTCCAAACTTGTACACAGCAAGCCGGGGACCTCCGTGCTAAACAACACGGTATAGCCAGTGCCGGACTATGAACTCAGCGGAAGTGTACTTAGTCCTCGGCGACGGATTTTTGGGCTAATTCGCCGAAGAGGGGTAGGCAGTAGGCTTCGTCGTGGGCGGCCTTCACCATCATGAAAATCGACATGCCGAGCAGGACGGCCTGAACGACGTGTTGGAGTTGAAACCCAGGAATGCGTTCGAGGATGGGGCGCAGCACCTGATCGTCCAGCAGCCAGGCGACGAACAGGTACAAGCCCTGAAAACCGTGGAAGCGGACGAGGCGATCATGACGGAAGCGATCGCTGGCCAGCACGATGATGGACGCAATCCAGCCGATGCCGGGGACATAGCAGAGGATGGAGGCGGTTCGGGGATTGAGTGCGGCCAGTGGGTCGCGCGCCGCTGCCGTGGGGGGCGGAGTGGCGTAGTCCACCGGCTGTTTGGCGCCGCACCGCGTGCAATGGACGGTTGTCCCCACCTGGTTTCCGCATTGGCTGCAAAAAAGCATCTGCTCTTACATACGCTATTACTTTTGAGAAGGTTCCGGCAACCCAAATCCATCTTTGTGGAAAAATCCGGCATCTCAACTCCCCGGGGTGGTTGCCGCCGGCACCCGCGAGGGGGCACAATCGACGTATGCGAACGCTGTGTGCGGGCATTCTCCTGGTGGCGTCGGCGGCGATTCTGCCGGCGGCCAAGAATCTGGAAGTCTACGCGATCGACGTGGAAGGGGGGCAGGCCACGCTGATCGTGTCCCCTTCGGGCGAATCGATGCTGGTGGATACGGGGTGGGGCGGGCACAATCAGCGCGATGCCGAGCGCATCGCCGCCGCGGCCAAGGCGGCGGGGGTGAAGAAGATCGATTATCTGGTGATCACGCACTACCATTCCGACCATGTGGGCGGGGTGGCGCAACTGGCCGGGAAGATGCCGATCCGCAACTTCGTGGACCACGGCGCCAACGTGGAAGACAGCAAGCAGGGGCAGGTGCTGTTCAACGAGTATGCGGCATTCCGGGCGAAGGGGAATCACATTGAGGTGAAGCCCGGCGATACCATTCCGATTAAGGGAATTGAGGTCAAAGTGATCGCGGCGGGCGGCAAGGTGATCGACGCGCCGCTGCCCGGCGCGGGGCAGGCGGGGGCGGACTGCGCCGGATTCCAGATGCACGACGCCGATCCCTCGGAAAACGCGCAATCGGTGGGTATGCTCATCACATACGGTAGTTTTCGCATGATCGACATGGCGGACCTGACGTGGAACAAGGAGAAGGATCTGGTGTGTCCGGTGAACAAAATCGGCAAGGTGGATCTGTACCTGGTGTCGCACCACGGAATGAACATGAGCGGGTCGCCGCAGTGGGTGCACGCGCTAGCGCCGAAGGTGGCGCTGATGAACAACGGCGCGCGCAAGGGCGGGTCGCCGGAGGCCTGGCAGACCGTCCACGACGCGCCCGGCACGCCGGACGTGTGGCAATTGCACTTTGCGGTGAGCGCGGGCAAGGAGCACAATTCGGCCGATCCGTTCATCGCCAATGTGGATGAGAACTGCGAAGGCAAATGGATTCGGGTGGACGCGCAGAAGGACGGGGCGTTCAAGGTGTACAACAGCAGAAATAAGTACGAGAAGGCTTATCGGTAGGGCGCGGAGGGTCGGGGCATAACACAATATCGCGCGTGGTTCTGCGGAACTACAAGAGCATCCGGGACTGCGATGTGCCCCGGGCGATCACCTTCCTGGTGGGGCCGAACGGCGCGGGCAAGAGCAACTTCGTGGAAGCGCTTCGCTTCCTATCGTATGGCCTAAGCAGTTCGTTAGAGCAGGCGCTTGATGATCGTTCCGGATTTCGCAGCATCCTTCACCGGGGCGCTGGTAGAGGAGCCCCAATATCCATCCGCTCCGTCTGCCGCCGGTTCACGCGGTTGACAAACGGCTTTTCCAAGAAGATCGAGAATCACGAAGGGGGCGTCGCGGTTTACTACATGCACCATTTTGTACGCATCCACCAGACGTTCAGGATCACGCCGGCGATGGCAGCGGGGGATCTCGAATCACATCTGGTCGTTTGAGCAGATCGTAGCGTTGGCAGAGAAAAAATGTACAAGGCTGGCAGCGTAAGGCCGTAAGCCCCTTCGGGGTTCTTCAGGATGCAACTGAGATCACGCCCTTGTCTTTCATGCGCTGTATCCAGTCCTCATAGGAGAACGTGCATTGCGCCAGGGAGAGAGTATCGTGCATGCTTAGATGAATCCGCCCGGGAATGAAGTCGTGCCCCTGGTCCTTGCGGGATCCGCGACGAATGCCGAACTGGCCGATTAGCTTGCCTTCATATACAAGCCTGACAATCTCGTGTTTAGATCCAGGATGCTTATTACCTTTGAGTTTCGCTGCAATCCTCTCGGCGTCATCCCTAGTCAGCATCCGAGCGCACCTTTCGGATCATGGACCGGAGCACTGTTAGTTGCCGTAGTGGCTCGGGGCCTAGTTTCTCACTCGGTTCAGATTCCAGCATTTCGAATGTATCGATAATCAAGCTGCGCAAATTGTCCAGCGCTTCTTGTTCTGTGTCGCCGCCGGTAGCGATGTTCGCGTCAAAAAAGGTGGCAATAAAACCGTCTTCGCATGGTTGCAAGACGGCTGGAATTTCTCGGTTAAGTTCGTAGTATCCAGGTTGAAGGGTTGTCAACGGAACGGCCCCGAGCCGAGAAGCGGCCAAACCCTGAAGATAACCATTCATTTTGCCTATCGCGCTTTGCTGGAAATCTACGAACCGGGGCATGTCCTTTGCGAGCGTTGCGGTATCTTTCATGGTTCGCTGCAATTCAAGCATGTCGCGGTGAATGTCCTTCAACGAGGGGCCGCCACTGCCGAGAATCCGGTTCATCTCCTCTTCGGTCAGGTCGGGCTCGCCTGGAGCCCCGGCATACTTCTTCTTTGGCGCTTCCGTCAATAGAACGAATTCCGCCGTGATAAATGGCGACTTGTGTTTGATAACGAACGGGTGCTCCGTTGGATTCGACAGGCTCACGCGCATACGCCCACTGTAGCCGGGATCGATCTGAGGGCCGATGGATGCGAAAATTCCGTGACGGAAAAGATTGCTGTGGGAACCGAGCCTCCCCAATATCCGATCTGATAGTTTGACGGTCTCCTCAACAAGCACTAGGGCGGCGGCATAGGGTTCAAGAACGAGCGGCTGCTCTCGGAGATCGACCGGCCTGGATGCCGTTGTGACCGCAGCCTTGGGGCCGACCCGAAAATCATAACTGGCTCCTTCAAGGCGACTGCTATCAAATTCCTTGATTTGGAGGAGCCCTAAATCCATCACGGCTTGAATCTGACGATCCACCAGAACGCCGGGCCTGGGCAATGAACCCCGCGTCGCCTTGGCTATCCTCGTCGGCATGCGCGCAGTCGTCGGCATGCGCACAGCATAGCACAGGCACATGCGGTCGCATAGCACAATCACTCTGCGGAT